>Ga0070664_100000761_pt1 | contig 24839 bp, 23 predicted proteins | sample KBSC73metaG_FD_65863 | JGI IMG/M metagenome (GOLD analysis project Ga0070664, IMG submission 65863) | Corn rhizosphere microbial communities from Kellogg Biological Station, Michigan, USA - KBS C7-3 metaG | ecosystem: Host-associated > Plants > Roots > Rhizosphere > Soil ... | reverse complement strand
CTTGTCGATCTTCTCCGGCACCGTGTAGACGCGCTTCTCCAGCGTCCGGTGGTTCTTCACCATCCACTCGCTGCACAGCGCCTGGTTGGCGAAGGACATGTCCATCACGCTGGAGGGGTGTCCCTCGGCCGCGGCCAGGTTCACCAGACGGCCCTCGCCGAGGACGATGACCCGGTTGCCGTTCTTCAGGGAGTACTGCTCGACGAACTCGCGGACCGTGCTCCGGTCCTTCGCGATCTTCCCCAGCGTCTCGAGGTCCAGCTCCACGTTGAAGTGGCCGCTGTTGGCGACGATGGCCCCGTCCTTCATCGACTCGAAGTGCTCGCGCCGGATGACGTTCACGTTGCCGGTCACGGTGCAGAAGAAGTCGCCGATCTTCGCGGCGTCCTTCATCGGCATCACCCGGTAGCCGTCCATCACCGCCTCGAGCGCCTTGTGAGGATCGATCTCGGTGACCACCACGTCCGCGCCCAGGCCCTTGGCCCGCATCGCCAGGCCTCGGCCGCACCACCCGTAGCCTGCAATGACGAAGACGCTGCCCGCCACCAGCCGGTTGGTCGCCCGGATCATCCCGTCGATCGTCGACTGGCCAGTCCCGTAGCGGTTGTCGAACATGTGCTTGGTGAGCGCGTCGTTCACCGCCACGATCGGGTAGCCGAGCACGCCTTCCCGGGCCATCGCCCGGAGCCTGATGACGCCGGTGGTGGTCTCCTCGGTCCCGCCCACCACCTCGGACAGGAGATCCTTGCGCTCGCTGTGGAGCACGCCGACCACGTCGGCGCCGTCGTCCATCGTGAGATTCGGCCGGTGTTCGATCGCCGCGGTGATGTGCCGGTAATAGGTCTTGTTGTCCTCGCCCTTGATGGCGAAGACGCTGATCCCATGGTCGACCACCAGGGCCGCCGCGACGTCGTCCTGGGTGGAGAGCGGGTTGCTGGCGCACAGGACGAGATCTGCCCCGCCGGCCTTCAGGGCAATGGCGAGGTTCGCGGTCTCGGCGGTGACGTGAAGGCACGCCGCCATGCGCATTCCCTTGAGCGGCTTCTGCTTCGCAAACCGCTCGCGGATCTGGTGCACGACCGGCATCGACCGACCGGACCACTCGATCCGCCCGCGGCCCTTCTCTGCGAGCGCGAGGTTCTTCACGTCACAGGGCACCGGAGCGGAGGGCTTCTTCAGGGACGAAAGCTTCTTGGCGGGAACGGCCATGTGTCGTTCGACCTCTCTCATGTCGAGGAATCCTGGGGCGGCGAAGCGCCCCTCGGCGCGGGAGCAAGTACGCCGGCGCCGGCCCGAGGGCAAGTGGCTGCCGGGTCACCGGTCCGGCTCCGACAGTCCGTCTACTCGGCCCGGGTGCGCCGGGCTGCGCGAACCCGCGCGTAGTGGCGCCGTGCCTTGTACTTGTTGCCGCAGGTCGCCATCTCGCACCAGCGGCGAGTTCCATTCTTGCTGGTGTCCAGGAACAACCACCCGCACCCGTCCAGGGCGGTGGCCTCGCACAGCCGGACCCGCGACCGCTCGGGGGCGGTGAGGAGGTCCGAGGCGGCCAGCGCGAGACCGGGGATGATCGCGTCGAGCCGTGCCGACTCCGGGGAGACCCACCGGTAGGCGTGCTCCGAGGTCCGGACCAGCCGCCGCTCCGCCCAGGCGCGACGAACCTCTCGCTCGAACGCCTCCAGCGGCTCTGGAGCGGGCTGGGTTTCCTCGGAAACGGCGAGGAACACTCGGAAAAGCGCCTCGCGGAAGGACCGCACCCTGGCCAGGGCCGCGCGCGCTTCCGCCGGGCGGAGCTGGATCTCCACCAGCATCGTCTGCGCCCGCTCCTGGTCGACGAAGCCCGACTGGAGGCCCCAGGACACCAGGTCCTCGGGAACGACCAGATCTTCGCGCGGCTCGGTCAGCCGGTGGCCCCCCACGGTGTTGAGGAAGTCGAGCACCGGGTGGCCGCCCGCCAGCTTGAAGCGATGAGTGCCCGGGAGAAGCATGCCCGTAATCTAACCTTTCATCGTGCCTTGTCAGGTGAGGACCCGGCAGCTCCATGTTATAACTAGTCATACTAATTTGGAGGGTTATGACAATGGATCCGCTGAAGCCCAGGGCGGTGCTCGACGCTCCCTCGAACCTCGGGCTGGCTCCCCCTGCTCCGGGGCGCGAGCCGGGAACCCGGCGGATGCCCGAGGTGCTCCGGTGGAACGGGCTGCGAGCCCGGCTCGGAGCGCGGGACGCCGGGCGGGTCGAGGCTCCGCCGTACGCCACCGACGTCCACCCTTCCGGCATCCGGAACGCACCGGCCATCGCCGCCTACGCACGGACGCTGGCCGACGCCGTGGAGAGCGTGCTCCTCCGGGGGGAGCTGGCGGTGGTGCTCGGCGGAGACTGCAGCATTCTCCTCGGGACCCTGCTCGGGGCGCGCCGCATCGTGAAGGGGCCGGGGCTGGGGCTGGTCTTCCTCGACGGGCATTCGGACTTTGCCACCCCTGAACGTTCGGGCACGCACGGGGCGGCGGGGATGGACCTCGCGCTGGCCGTCGGCCGTGGGCCTCCCCTCCTCTCGGCCCTCGCGCCCGGCGGACCGCTGGTCGACCCGGGCTCGGTGGTGCACCTCGGAATGCGCGAGGAGGACCCCCAGCTCCGCACCTCCGGCATCCCGGTGCTGGACCTCGCGGAGATCGAGCGGCGCGGGCCCCGCGCCACGGCCGGAGAGGCGCTGGACCGGATGGACGCCCGACCGGGCTTCTGGATCCACGTGGACGCCGACGTCCTGGACGACACGGTGATGCCGGCAGTGGACTCGCGCGTACCGGGCGGACTGTCGTACGAGGCGCTGGTGGAGATGCTTCGCACACTGCTCGGCTCGCCCCGCGCGCTGGGGGTCGAGCTCACCATCTACGACCCGGACCGCGACCCGGAGGGCACCGTGGGCCGGGCGTTCACGTCTGCGCTGGTGGAGGCCCTTCGACCATGAACCACGACGCTCGCGCCTGGGCCGAGGGCCACCGGACCTTCTTCGAGGACCACCTCCGTACCTGGGTGGAGCTGCCCAGCGTCAGCGTGGATCCGGCGCGCGGCCCCGAGACCGAGGCCTGCGCCGAGGCAGCGATCGCGCTGATCCGCCATTTCGGGGGGACGGCGACGCTGCTCCGCGTGGGAAGCAAGCCTTACGTGCATGGTCGGTTCGGCGACCCGAAGCGGCCCTCGGTGCTGGTCTACAACCACCTGGACGTGCAGCCCGCGGATGAGCCCGAGTGGAAGGGCGAGCCGTTCCGGATGCGCATCGACGGCGAGCGCTACCTTGGCCGGGGCACCACTGACGACAAGGGACCGGCGCTGACCTGCCTGCTGACCATCGCCCACGCGGTCCGCCGGGGCTCGCCGCTCGGTTTCCAGCTGCTCTGGGAGTTCGAGGAAGAGGTGGGGAGCCCCCACTTCTCCGAGCTGATGCGCGAGCACCGGGCGGCGTTCGGCGACGTCCGCGCGGTGCTGGTCTCGGACACCCTCTGGGTCTCCGCCGATCAACCGTCCATGGACGTGGGCCTGCGCGGCTTCCAGGGCCTGCTCCTCAAGCTGCGCACCGCGGAGGTGGACGCGCACTCCGGCGTGGTGGGAGGTGGAGGTCCCAATCCCCTCGCGGGGCTGGTCCGCGTCCTGGCCGCCTGCTTCGACGCGAGCACCGGGCGCATCCTGATTCCGGGCGTGCTCGACGACGTGGCCCCGGTGAGCGAGGCGGAGATGGACCTGTACGTCCGGAGCGGCTTCGACGTGGAGCGCTTCCGGAGCACGTACGGCTTCCGGCGGCTCCTGGCGAGCAACCCGCGGGAGCTGCTCCGCCGGCTGTGGACCCAGCCCACGTTCGAGATCCACGGCATCTCCGGCGGCTACCAGGGCCCGGGCATCAAGAGCATCGTGCCGGCGTGGGCCGAGGCCAAGGTGAGCCTGCGACTCGTCCCCGGCCAGTCGCCGGCCAAGGTCGTGGACTCCATCCGACGCTTCGTGTCCGAGCTCGACCCTCTGGTGGTGGTGGTGCCGCTCGGGTCCGCGCCGGCCTTCGTCACCTCGGTCGATGCCCCGGAGTGCAAGGCGATGGATCGCGCCGCGGAACGGGTGCTCGGCAAGGGGCTGGCCCTGACCCGCGGAGGGGGCTCCATCCCGGCAGTGGCGATCATGGCCGAGGCGCTGGGCGCGCCCGTGCTGCTGATGGGCCTCAGCCTGCCCGAGCACGGCTACCACGCGCCCAACGAATTCTTCGACTGGACCCAGGCGCGGCGAGGCGTGGAGCTGTACGCCTCCTGGTTCGAGGAGCTGGAGCGGCTCCCGGCCCGGGGTTGAGCTTCACTCGGCGGCGAGCGCGATGACCGGGTCCACGCGGGTCGCCCGGCGTACCGGGAGCAGCGTCGCCAGTCCGGCGGCCGCCGCGAGCACCAGCGCCGCCGCGAGGATCGCCGCCGGATCCGCGGGCTGGACCCCGTAGAGGAACCCGGACAGGAGCCTCGCCGTGGCGAGCGCGCCGAGAAGCCCTGCCGCGAGACCGAAGCCCACCATGCGCACGCTCTCGCTGGCGACCAGCCGGGCGATGCGTCCTGCATCCGCACCGATCGCCATGCGCACGCCGATCTCCTTCGTGCGCTGCCTCACGGAGTAGGCGACGACCCCGTAGAGACCCACCGCCGCCAGCACCAGCGCGAGGAAGGCGAAGGCGGCCACCAGGACGAGCGAGAAGCGGCGCTCGGCCACGGAGGCGGAGAGGAACGACTCGTACGGCCGGATCGCGAAGGCTGGAACGGCAGCGTCCACCGATCCGAGCGCAGCAGCGACCCGACGGCTGGTGTCGGCGAAGGGCGCGGCCGATCGGACGACGTAGGACATGCCGCCCGCAGGCTGCTGGTCGGCGGGGAAGTAGATGGCCAGCGGAGCGGGCTTGTCGAGGCCGAACTCACGCACGTCGCCGACCATCCCGACGATGGTGGCCCACTCCGTCGCGGGCGAGACGAGCCGCAGCCGCTTGCCCAGGACGTCACCGCCGGGGAAGAAGGTCCGGGCGAAGGACTCGTTGACCACCACGACGGCGGGGGCGCCGGCGCGGTCCGCCTCCTCGATGCGGCGTCCCTGGAGGAGCGGAAGGCGGAGCGTCTCGAGGAACCCCGGCGTGACGACCCGGTGCTCGGCGATGGGTTTCGCGGCCGCCTGGTCCTCGCGCTCCCCCTCGACGACCAGGAGCCGGTCGCTCCGATCGCCGGAGAGGGGAAGCAGGTTGATCGCTCCCGCCGACTGCACACCCGGCACGGCGCGCAGGGCCGCCACTGCGCGCTCCACGTAGCCCCGATATCGCTCGTGGGCACGGTCCAGATCCATGCCCGTCGGGGTGGGAACCACGGCCTGCGCGGTCACCACGCCGTCCGCGCGGAATCCCGGGTCCACGCCGAGCGTGTTCATGAAGCTGCGGAGCAGCAGCGATGCGGCGCAGAGCAGCATCAAAGCCAGGCCCACGTCCGCCATCACCAGGATGCGCCGCAGCCTTCGGGCATGCGGGCGCATCGAGTCCGAGCCCCGAAGCGTGCCCTCGAGATCGAGGTCGGAGGCGGAGAGGGCCGGCACGAGGCCGAAGAGCACACCGCTGGCGATGGAGACCCCGAACGCGAAGGCGAACACCGGGAAATCGGGATGGATGGCCTGAGCACGCGGCAACGCGTCCGGCGCGAGCGAGAGCAGCGCCGAGGTGGCGAACACGGACAGGACGAGCCCGACGATCCCCGCCGTGACGGCGAGCACCAGGCTCTCCACGAGGAGCTTCCGGATCAGCGCCGAGCGTCCGGCGCCCAGGGCCGAGCGGATGGCGAGCTCCTTCTGCCGAGCCGTGGCCCGGGCGAGCGTCAGATTTCCCACGTTGAAGCAGGCGATGAGCAGGACCAGCGCCACCGCGCCGAAGAGCAGCATGAGCGTCGGCCGGACGGCGCGGACGAGGTCGTCGTGCATCGAGATGGGAGCGAAGACGAAGGAGAACGACGCGTAGGCCTCGGGGTGATCGGCGATGGCCCGGCGTCCAGCCTCGGCCAGCTCCCGGCGAGCGCCCTCGAGGGTTGCGCCCGGGGCGAGGCGGGCGACGACCTGGAGGAAGTGCCGGTTCCTCGCCATCGGCTCGACTTCTCGGGGCTCGAAGGAGAGCGGCGCCCACACATCGCAGAGCTCCGGGAGCTCCACCCCCGCGGGAAGCACGCCCACGATGACGTACGGCTCGCCATCGAGCTGGACCGTGCGGCCCAGCGCGGCGGGATCTCCGCCGAACCGGCGGAGCCAGAGCGCATGCGAGAGCACCACGCGCCGGTGCTGCCCCTGCTGCTCCTCGTCGGCGGAGAACCAGCGGCCGACCGCGGTGTTGAGCCCCAGGACCGGAAGGAGCGAGGCGGTGCCGAGACCCACCCGGATGTGCTCCGGAGCCCCCTCACCGCCGAGCGATGCGCTGCCCTCGGCCCAGGCGGCTCTCGACTTCACGGAGGGCGCCGGGACGAGGTCCTCGATGTAGTTCAGCGGCGAGAGCGGGGCCGTGCCGGGGCCATGCTGGGGCGCCATCCGATGGATGCGGACCAGCCGCTCCGGCTGGGCATACGGCAAGGGACGGAGCAGCACGCCCCGGATCACGGTGAACAGCGCGGTGTTCGCCCCGAGGGCGAGTGCCATCGGCAGAACGATCGCCGCAACGAACGCCGGCGAGCGGACGAACAACCGGAGCGCCTCGCGGAATTCTCGGTCCAGCCCCTTCATGAGGCCGGTGGGAGGAGCCAGAACCGTGCCAGGCCTCGCAGGGGGGTCCCGGGGCCTCCGGCGGACCGGTCGTGGGATTTTCGTCCCAGGATCGGGAGGAACACGCTCGCCCGGCGGAGGGGCTTTCCGGGCTTCAGCAGGCTGTTCGCCGCCGCGGGCCCGAGGACCTGCGCTCAGGCGCCCTCGATCCGCGTCGCTCCCGAGAAGCGGCGGTGGGCCTCGATGGCCCTTCCGAGGGCGGCCTCGAAGTCGAGCCGCTCGGTGCGGCGCATCCGGTGCTCGAGCCGCGGGGCGGGCACACGGAGCACCCCGGCCTTCCGGTCGATGCGAGGCTCGATGCGCCCCACCAGCCGGTCGCCCCAGAGCAGGGGGAGCACGTAGTAGCCGTGCTTGCGCGCCTTCTGGGGGACGTAGACCTCCCAGACGTAATCGAAGTCGAAGAGCTGTCGGAGCAGCTCGCGGTCCCACACCAGCGGATCGAGCGGCGCAAGCAGCGCGACCTCCCGGCTCCGGAGCAGGCCTCCCCGCAGGAACCCTGCGTCGGAGGCAAGCATGTAGCGCTGGTCGCGGACACCCTGCACCCGCACGGGACGGAGCGCACCGTCGGCGACCATCGCCTCGGTGAGCCGCGCGCGCTCGCGTGCGGGGACCGTTCCGGACCAGATCTCCGCTCCGGCGCGAAGCCCGAGCAGCCCCACCCCGCGGAAGCGACTCAGGAGTTGGTGACGGCGCACCTCCTCGTCCGGAAGACGCGTCTCCAGCAGCTCCGGGGGAAAGAGCTTCTCCAGCCGGTCGTAGACCCGAATGTTGCCCTCGCGCCGGGCGATCCCGATCTGCCCGGTGCGAAACAGCCCGTAGAGCAGCGCACGCGGGACGGTGATCTTTCCCCAGCCCCAGTGCAGCCGCGCGGCGCCCCGCTCGACGAAGGCGCTTCCTGGGAGCGGGCCCTCGCGGGTGAGCCGATCGAGGATCTCGGCGGCGACGCCTCCGTTCCGCTCGAGCAGCCGGTGGTAGACCCCATTGCGGAGCCGCCAGTGCTCCCAGTCCACCCGGTGCACGGGCAGCTCCTCCACCGGCAGGATGTTGAGGGACTTGTTGTAGGCCTCGAACAGCTGGCGCTCGGCGGGGGGGCCGTAGAGCCAGCGCTCCATCCAGCTCCGGCGGTAGTTGCGGATGCGGGCAGCGAGGACGAGATCGTCGTTCCGGGCCCCGGTCACTTCCAGGGGATCGAACTGCACCGACCCCAGCTCCCGGACGACCCGGAGCACGGACTCGGCCCGGGCCTGGAGAGACCGCGGCGGCGCCAGGAAGTGACGGCGCACGAGGAACCGGCGCGCCTGCTCGGCGGTGAGCTCGAGCACCTCACGCGACGGCAGCTCGTCCGCGGCACGGTCCGGTCTGCGCCGCCGTGCGGTCGCTGGGCCAGACGGCATTTCCTGCCCGATGGTCATCGGATCAGGCGTCGTCCTGGCTGGCGAACACCTCGGCCCACGACTTCCCGTAGGGGTAGAAGCGCGTCTTGTCTCCTGCGGCCCAGGCCTGGCGCAGCGCGGGATCGGAGAGGTCCCAGTCCGGCCGGCAGCGGTGGAGCACGGCGCGGAGGTCCTGGCGCAGCTCCTCGATGGTGGGCCGGCCGAAGAACCAGTACCCGTCGTAGACCTTGAACACCTTGAGCCCCGGCTCCAGCACCAGGGTGTGCGGGACCATCGGATTGTGCGTGGGGTCGGTGTACTCGGCGATGTCGAGGTCCTTCTGCACCTTGCGCGGCTGGTCGGAGAGGAAGGTCCAGTGCGCGCCGACCCCGCTCCGGAACTCGTTCAGCTCCAGCAGCGAGTCGGTGGAGATGGTCACCATCCGGCAGTAGCCGACCTCCATCTCGCGGTGGAGCTGCACCAGTCCCTCGTGCTGGCGGCGGTCCTTGGGGCAGAAGGCGCCGCGGCTGAGGATCAGGACGAGCGGGTCGGTGCCCTGCAGCGCGGAGAGCTTCCGCCGCTTGCCGCGGTGGTCACTCAGCTCGTAGTCGGGGAACGACGCTCCGGGAACGATGTCTGGTCGCACGGCGGGGGACCATGGACCGGGCGCAGGCTCCGGGTCCAGCGACGGCGGCTGCACCGAGGACCGCGGAGGGCGACCGCGCCGTCTCAGAGCGGTTGCAGCGGAGTGGTCACTCCCTGCGGGATCCACGGGGGACCAAGGCCGCAGCATCCCAGGTCGACGGGGGTGGTCGCCGGGACCACGACCGTGAGCGACGTCGGCCGATAGCCCTCCGCGGTGACCGTGAGGTCCACCGGGTCAGCCTCGGCGGGACCACCGTCCGGCTTCCGGGCAAACCAGCACGTTCCCTCGCAGGGCAGACCGTTCACCAGGGCCGAGGAGATCGAGCCGCCGTCGATCGCGTCCACCACCCTCACGGTGATGAACAACTGCTGGCCACAAATGCAGGTCTCGTTGCACGCAGCGAGTGAAGCCGTCTCCAGCGCACCAACAAGCAGGAGAAGCCAGCTTCCCGGTCGCGGCCGCACCGCCGGCTCAGCACGACGTCGCATCGATCCCCCCACTCCCCGGAGCGCGCGAGCGCGGACGCCGAGGGCTCAGCCGCCGACGGCGCGCAGCCCGCGGGCACCCACCGCATCCCGGAGCGCGTCCTTCTTGTCGGTGCGCTCCCAGGTGAACTCCTTCTCCGAGCGCCCGAAGTGACCGTAGGCGGCGGTCTTCTGGTAGATGGGCCGGAGCAGGTCGAGGTGCTCGATGATCTCCCGCGGCTTCAGGCTGAAAGTCCGGCGGATCGCCTCGGCGATGCGCTCCTCGGCCACCTTGGCGGTCCCGAAGGTGTCCACCATCACCGAGACCGGGTCCGGCACGCCGATCGCGTAGCTCACCTGGACCTCGCAGCGCTCCGCGAGCCCGGCCGCGACCACGTTCTTGGCGATGTAGCGGCCCATGTACGCGGCGGAGCGGTCCACCTTGCTCGGGTCCTTGCCGCTGAACGCGCCTCCGCCGTGCCGCCCCATGCCGCCGTAGGTGTCGACGATGATCTTGCGGCCGGTGAGCCCCGAGTCACCCATGGGGCCACCGATGACGAACCGCCCGGTGGGGTTGATGAAGAAGCGGGTCTTCCGGTCGAGGAGCTTCTTGGGGAGCGCCTTGAGGATGACCTCCTCGCGCACCGCCTCGTGGATCTTCTTGTTGGAGACGTGATCCGCGTGCTGGGTGGACACCACCACGGTGTCGATCCGGACCGGCTTGCCGTTCTCGTACTGCACCGTCACCTGGCTCTTGCCGTCGGGGCGAAGCCAGTCCAGCGACTTCCGGCGCACGTCGGCCAGCTTCCTGGTGAGCGCGTGTGCGTAGTGGATGGGGGCCGGCATCAGCTCCGGCGTCTCGTTGCACGCGTACCCGAACATCATCCCCTGGTCGCCCGCGCCCTGCTCCTTGTCGTTGTCCACTCCCCGGGCGATGTCCTGGCTCTGGCCCTCGATGGCCACCATCACGCCACAGGTGTGACCGTCGTAGCCCATGTCGCTGTGCGTGTAGCCGATGCGAACGATGGTGTTGCGGACGATGCTCGGGATGTCGGCGTAGGCGCTGGTCGTCACCTCACCGGCGACGATGGCCAGGCCGGTCTTCACCAGCGTCTCCACGGCCACGCGGCCCCGGGTGTCCGCGGCGAGGATCGCGTCGAGGACGCCGTCGCTGATCTGGTCGGCCACCTTGTCCGGGTGGCCCTCGGTGACCGACTCGGAGGTGAAGAGGAAATCCTTGGGCATGGCTCGGTTCTTCCGTGGTGCTGCGAAGGGCGCGGGACACTATCGATCGGCCCGCTCCCAGGTCAAACCGGTCAGGGCTGAAGACGACTTCCCAGGACTTCCAGAGTCATCGGCTCGAACAGTTCGCTCGTATCCGCCCGGAGCCAGGCGCTCGCCACCTCGTGCACCGGAAGGCGGCCGCGCAGCCGCGGCCAGCTGGCCACGGGCGAGAGTCGCGCGGTGACCGCCGCGGGAAGCTCGTCGCGCTCCTCGCGGGTGACCAGGAGCGCCTGCCCGGCCTCGAGTGCCCGGAGGATCGGACCCTCCCCGGACACCCGGTGCACCGTCCGCCGGAGCAGGAACGAGTAGAGGCCCGGGTTCTGCGTCGCCGTGAACAGCGGCCGGGACCCCGCACGCTCCGCCACCCACGAGGGGACGGGGGGAGGGACCGCCCCCGGGAGCACGCTGGCGAAGAGCAGCACCGCCGCGCCGGCGAAGGCCACCGCTCCCGCCGCCACCGCGCCCCGGAAGACCGCCAGCGCCGAGAGGCCGAGGAGCATCACCACCGAGACCAGCCCCAGCCGGACGGGCGCCGCGAGCGGAAAGCGCAGGGCCATCAGGCCGGCGAGGGCCAGGGCGAAGATCACCGCAGCGCTGCCCACCCGAGCGGCTCGCCGCCCAGTGCCGCTGGCCAGGACCGCCAGCGGCGCGAGCGCCGGCACCACGTAGTGCGGGTGCTTCAACCCGGGCAGGCTGTAGAGGAACAGCAGACTCACCACCCAGGGCCAGGCCAACGCTGCCCCCGGGCCGCGCAGCCCGACCAGGGGCGACCAGGGCAGGAGGAGCACCGGGAGCGCGAGCAGGAGGACCAGCTCGCCCTCCGCGGTCCAGGGAAACCCGAACTTCCCCAGGTACTCGGTCCCGAAGAAGCGACCGACGAACGGTTGGCCGTACCGCTGCGCCATGGCCAGGTACCAGGGTGCCGCCAGCAGCAGCGCGATCCCCGCGGCACCGCCCACCCAAGGGAGCGCGCGTCGCAGGAGCCCGCGCCTGGCGAGCCACACCGCGGCCGGAAGCACCATCAGGAGCGGTCCCACCGGGCCCTTGAGGAGCGTCGCTGCCCCTGCGGCCGCACCGGCGACGAGCAGGAGCCGCATCGAGGCGCCCTCGGCGACGCGCCAGCACGCCCACAGCCCCACCGCGACGGCCAGCGCGAGCGGAACGTCCATCAGGTCCACCCGCGCATAGCGGAGCATCCCCAGGCAGGTCCCGAGGACGAGGATCGCCACCGGCTCCGCCGCAGGTCCGCACACCCGGCGCGCCAGGCGTCCCGTCACCCAGGCCAGCGCGAGGGCGGCGAGCGCGACCGGCAGCCGCGCCGCCCACAGCGTCTCGCCGAGGAGCGCGAACGCCAGCCCCATGACCCAGTAGAGCAGCGGAGGCTTGGTGAAGTCGGGGCGGCCGTCCACGGTGGGGGTGAGCCAGTCTCCCCGGTCGTGCATCTCCCGCGCGGCCTGCAGGTAGAGACCCTCGTCCGGGTGGGTCCCGCCCGCGGGGCTGCCCAGCCCGGCGAGGAGCACCGAGGCGACCACCAGGAGAGCAACCGCCCTGAGGACGCCAGACGGGTTGCCAGCGGCGGGGCCGAGAGAGAGGCTTCCCATCGAGATGGCCGGACCTCTACCAGAACCGGTGCACCGGGCGAGGTGCATGTGCGGACAGATCGAGCTCCACGCCTCGGGTGAGCCACTCCGGGTGGGGCTGTGCCACTGCCTCGACTGTCGGAAGCTCCACGGCGCACCGGTCGTGGCCTATGCCATCTACCCCCGGTCGGCGGTGCTTCTCACCGGTGCGGAGGGCGGGCCGCTGCCTCACGCGATGCTCGGCACGTTCCAGAGAAGGCCGGGGAACCACAACGCCTTCTGCACCCGCTGCGGCGCCCCGGTGTTCGGGGTGACCGACGGCTCGGACGAGATCGATCTGCACCTCGGCTCGTTCGACGAGACGAACCTCTTCACCCCTACTTACGAACTGTGGACCGTGCGCCGGGAGGCGTGGCTAGGGGTGCAGCCGACGCTGACTCACCACTTCGAGCGGGATCGCCCAGACGACGGGTGAACGCCCCGCGGGACCATCCGCGGAAGAGGGCTTGTCGAGGGGGCCGTCCGGAGACTACGAGCGCCCTCTCCATGCGGACCCTCGCCTGTCTCTCGCTCGCCCTGCTGCTCGGGTGCGCGCACTCGGCTCCTCCGGCCGAGGCGCCGCCCCCGGCCCGTCCTGCCGCGGCCTCGACGCCTCCACCCTCGGCCGACGCCGCGGCAGCGCGCTTCATCCCGCCCGACGCCCAGCCGGCCTTCGCGATTCCCGTCGACGGCTACACCCTGCCCAACGGCCTCAAGGTGGTGCTCTCGCGCGACACCACCGCGCCCATCGTGACGGTGGCGGTCTACTACCACATCGGGTTCCGCATCGAGCCGCGCGACCGCACCGGGTTCGCGCACCTCTTCGAGCACATGATGTTCCAGGGCAGCGAGAACCTCGGAAAGCTGGCCTTCATCCAGCTGGCGCAGCGGAACGGCGGCATCCTCAACGGGTCCACACGCTTCGACTTCACCAACTACTTCGAGGTGGTCCCCTCCAACGTGCTGGAGACGATGCTCTGGGCCGAGGCGGACCGGATGCGCGGCCTCAAGGTGACGCAGGAGAACCTGACCAACCAGCAGGGAGTGGTGAAGAGCGAGGTCCGGGTCAACGTTCTCAACCGCCCTTACGGCGGCTGGCCATGGCTGACCGTGCCGCAGCTGGCGAACAAGAACTGGTACAACGCCCACAACTTCTACGGTGACCTGGGGGACCTGGACGCCGCGACCCTCGAGGACGTCCAGCAGTTCTTCAAGACCTACTACGCGCCGAACAATGCGGTGCTGGTGGTGAGCGGAAGCTTCGACCCTGCCGTGGTGAAGCCTCTGGTTGCCAGGTACTTCGAGAGCATCCCCCGTGCGGACGTTCCGCCCATCCCCGATCTGACCGAACCGAAGCAGACCGAGGAGCAGTGGAAGACGGTGGACGACAAGCTCGCGACGCGCCCGGCGCTCGCGGTCGCCTACCACATGCCGCCGCGCGACTCGCCCGAGTTCTGGGCCATGGCTCTGCTGCAGCAGATCCTGGTCGCCGGCCCGGACAGCCGCCTGTACCAGGAGCTGGTCCAGAAGCGCGGGTTGACCGGCGAGGTCTCGGGCGGCGCGAACCTGCTCGGCAATCAGTACAACTACCAGGGGCCGATGCTCTGGATGGCGTACCTGTTCCACGACGCGGCGCACTCGCCCAAGGAGATCGTCTCGGCCATCGACACGGCGATCGAGCCGCTACGGCAGGCGCCGGTGGATACCGCGACGCTGGAGCGCGCCCGGGTGAAGGCCCGGAGCGCCTACTACACCGACCTGGAGACGATCTTCGGCTTCGGCCGGGCCGACCTCCTGGCGACCCATGCCCTCTTCGACGGTGACGCCGCGGCGGTGAACCGCATCGAGCCGAGCCTGCTCGCGGTGACGCCCGAGCTGATCCAGCGCACGGCGCAGGAATGGCTGCGTCCCACCAACCGAACCGTGGTCGCCCTCCAGCCGGCGGGAGGCAAGTGATGAGGCGCACCGTGCTCGCAGTCGCGCTTCTCGCCACCGGGCTGGCCACGGCCGCTCCGGAGGCGGCCCCGGCGCCCGGCCCCACCCCGCCCTTCGAGCTGCCCTCCACCACCGTCTTCACCCTGAAGAACGGTTTGAAGGTGACGCTGGTCCCCTACGGAGCGGTTCCCAAGAGCAACGTGACCCTCGCCATCCGGGTGGGGAACGCGGACGAGGCGGCCAGGCAGACCGGCCTCGCCGACCTGATGGGGAAGCTGCTCCTCCAGGGCACCGCGAAGAAGAGCGCGGTGGAGGTGGCCGAGGCCGCGGCCCGGCTCGGCGGCGCGCTCGAGGCGAACGTTCGCGTGGACGAGACCTCGCTGGACATCGAATGCCTCGGCGACTCCACCGTGGACGCCATCCGCCTCATCGCGGAGGTGGCGCGGAACCCCGCGTTCCCCACCGCGGAGCTGGCCCGGCTCCGCGGCGACCTGCAGCGCGAGGTGGCGATCCAGCGCAGCCAGCCGCAGCCCCTGGCCGAGGAGCTGTTCTTCCGCGCCATCTACGGCAACCATCCCTACGGGCGGGTGCTCCCGGTGGCCGCCGAGGTGGACCGCTTCACCCTGGAGCAGGCGAAGCAGCTCTGGACTCGCTTCGCTGGCGCGGACCGGGCGCACCTCTACGTGGTGGGACGGTTCGACCCCGCGGCGGTGCGGCCCGCGATCGACGAGGCGTTCGGTGGCTGGGGAAAGGCGAAGGGCGCCTCTCGGCCGAAGCCCGCGCCGAAGGCCGGCCGGAGGGTTCTGCTCCTGGACCGGCCGGCGGCGGTGCAGTCCACCGTGCGGCTGGGCTTGCCTGCGATCCCGCCCACCTCGCCCGACTACATCCCTCTGGTGGTGACCGACGCGCTCCTGGGCGGCAGCTTCGGCAGCCGCATCACCGCCAACATCCGCGAGAAGCACGGGTACACCTACTCGCCCCGGAGCGTCATCGGTCTCCATCCGGGGGTAGGCACCTGGGCGGAGGCGGCGGACGTCACCACCAAGGACACCGCCGCGGCGGTGCAGGAGATCATCAACGAGATCGAGAGGCTCCGGAAGGAGCCTCCGGGTGATGAGGAGCTCGCCGGGATCCGGAAGTACGTGGCCGGCACCTTCGTGCTCCGCAACAGCAGCCGGGCAGGGATCGTCAACCAGCTCCGCTTCGTCGACCTTCACGGTCTGCCCGCGGACTGGCTGCGCACCTACGTGCAGCGGGTGCAGGCGGTCACGCCGGCGGACGTCACCCGGATCACGCGCCGGTACCTCGATCCCAAGCGGATGACCCTGGTGGTGGTGGGCGACCAGAAGGTGGTGCAGGAGTCGCTCAAGACGTTCGGGCCGGTGAAGGTCGAGACTCCGAAGTAAGACGGGAAGGGGCGCGGGCACCGGCGGGTCGACTGGTCCATCGGAAAACGCCGAAGAGGATCCTCCGAGCGCCTCGCCGGCTGGGGAAGCTCCGGGTGCAAATCGACCAGGAGACTCCGATGCGCCACTTCCGCATGTCCGCAGTCGTCGCTCCGTTCCTCGTCGCCACCTTGCTGGGTTGCGGTGGCGGCGAGATGGCTGCACCCGAGTCGTCGCAGGAAGCCGCTGACCTGAACGGGACGGCGGGCCCCTCTCTCTTCGACCCGGACGCGAGCCCCTACGGCATCTCCATGGAACGGTGGGGTGAGCTGGTCTGGAAGTGGATCTACCGCCAGCCGGCCGAGAGCAATCCTCTGCTCGATCAGACCGGCGCGAGCTGCGGAGTCGATCAGGAGGGACCGGTGTGGTTCCTTCCCTCGGTGATCCCCGGCGGGCCTCATTTCCAAGGTGAGCGCAGCTGCACCATTCCCCACCACAAGGCACTGCTCGTCCAGACCAGCTCCTTCCTCAACGACTTTCCCTGCCCCGACCCCACGTTCCAGCCCGCTCCGGGGCAGTCGCTCTACGACTTCCTGATCGGACCAGCCGAGGCGTTCGTCGACACCGTCTTCTTCCTCGAGGTCACCATCGACGGAGTGCCCCAGCCGGACATGCTCCGCTACCGGTTCACCTCGAAGAGCCTCTTCAACATCAAGGGAGATCCCAGCCTCCAGACGACGCTCGACGGCTGCGTCACGGGTCGTCCGCAGCCCGCGGTGGCGGACGGTTACCAGTTCATGGTGAAGCCGCTCTCCCGCGGACAGCACACCCTGGTGTGGCACCAGAAGGATTCGTTTGGAATGACCGGCGACACGACGCTGACCTACCACCTCACCGTTCGGTAGGCGGGGGGGCCGGAGGCCATTTCAGCGGCGCCCCTCGAGCGTGGAAGCCATCACCTCGGCGCAGATCCGGAGCACCTCCAGCCGCGCGTGGTGCTTGTCGTCGGCGGAGACGAGCACCCACGGTGCATCGGGCCGGTGAGTCCGGTCGAGCATCTCCTCGATCGCCTGCACGTAGTCCTTCCACCGGCGGCGGTTGCGCCAGTCGTCGGGGCCGATCTTGTAGCTCTTGAACGGGTCGGTCTCCCGCTCCCTGAACCGCTCCAGCTGCGTCTTCCGATCGATGTGGAGGAAGAACTTCGTCATCCGGACTCCGTCGGAAGTGAGCATCCGCTCGAAGGCGTTGATCTCGTCGTAGGCGCGCTTCCACTCCGCCTTGGCGGCGAATCGCTCCACGCGCTCCACGAGGACCCGGCCGTACCAGCTCCGGTCGAACACCGCGAGCTCCCCGCGGCCTGGAAGCCGGTTCCAGAAGCGCCACAGGTACTGGTGACGGCGGCTCTCCTCGTCCGGAGGCCCGATGGGCCAGACCTTGTAGCCGCGCGGATCGAGCTCGGCGGTGAGCCGCCGGATGCACCCGCCCTTCCCCGCCGCATCCCAGCCCTCGAACACGAAGATCGCGCGCTGCCCGGCCTGAAACATGGAAACCTGAAGCCGGAACACCTCGCGCTGCCGCCGCTTCAGCTCCTCCTCGTAGCGCTCGTCCCCCTTGACCCGGATCGACAGATCCACGTCGCGGAGGGAGAGCGTTCCCGGCGGGTACACCTTGAACTCGTATGCCTCGTCGACCTTCTTCTTGCCTCGCCGCGTGGCCATGGGAGCCGGCAGCACACCGCAGCCGGGTGGCTGCTCGCCAGTGCTTTTCCACTGCGCACCCGTTGCAGAGGGGCGCTCCGCCGCCGAGAGTGCCGCCGCTCATGCTCCGCTTCCTCTGCGTCCTCCCGTTCCTCGCGCTCGCCGGCGCCTGCGCCAGCACCAGCGGCACGCGGGGCCCTCCCCCACGACCCGAGGCCTCGAAGGCCTACGACGCCCGCTTCCCCGATCCGGGCACCCCCCTCGACGTCCGGGTCCTTTCCAGCTCGGACCGCGCGGGCACCCAGGTCGTGGAGATCACCTACGCCGGGGCCCCGAGCAGCGCCCCGGTGCAGGCGACGCTGGTGCGCCCACCACGGGGAACGAAACGCGGCCCCGCCGTCCTCTGGGTGCACTGGCTCGGCGAGCCGGCGACGACCAACCGGACCGAGTTCCTGGAGGAGGCGGTGCAGCTCGCCCAGCAAGGTGTGGCCTCGCTGCTGGTGGACGCGCTGTGGAGCCAGCCTGACTGGTACAAGAAGCGCACCATGGACGAGGACCCGGCGGCCTTCACCGCCCAGGTCGTCTCGCTCCGGCGAGGCCTCGTCCTCCTGGGCCAGGAGCCCGAGGTGGATCAGGGAAAGCTGGCGGTGGTGGGGCACGACTTCGGGGGGATGACCGGGCTGCTGGCCTCGGCCGCCGACGGGCGGCCACGGTGCCACGTGCTTCTGGCACTGACATCGCGCTTCGAGCACTGGATGTTCTACGACCCGAAGAAGCGCCCCACCGACGAGCAGGACTACCGCCGGCGCCTCGCCGCGATGGACCCCATCGACGCGCTCCCCGCCATCGAGGGTCCGATCCTGGTGCAGCTGGCGAAGGAGGACTTCTACGTTCCGGCGCAGCAGATCGAGCTGTGGCGTCAGGAGATCGGCAGCCGCGGCGAGGTCCGGACCTACGCCACCAGCCACGGCATGGAGGAATCGCAGGTACGGGTCGACCGGGACGACTTCCTCCGTCGGGTCCTGGGATTCGGGTGAACGCAGGCTCACACGGTCAGGAGTCCCGGGAGCGGCGAGAGCGAGGGGAGCGTCGCCGTGGGAGCGACCCCCAGCTCGTCCCGGGGGATGGCGGCCCGGTTGATCCAGTACGTCGGGAAGCCGAACCAGCCCGCCCCCGCCGCGTCCCAGCCGCCGTGCGCCACGAACGCGATGCGCTCCCTGGGCAGCCGGAACGCCTCCGGCGCCAGCTGGTACGCCCGCGGGTCCGGCTTGTAGCTCCGCACCGCGTCGGTGCTCAGCGGCGGGTCCATGAGCCGGTCCAGCCCGGTGCGTCGCCCGATGGCGGCCAGCATCCCGGGGGTGAGATTGGAGAGGAACGCCAGCTTGAGCCCGGCGGCGCGGAGCTGGGTGAGCACCGGCACGGCCTCGGGCCAGAGCGGAAGCTGGACCAGGGCGTCCAGGTACTCCCGACGTGCCGACGCCGAAGCTGGCAGCTTCAGCGAGGCCGCGGCAAAGTCGAACGCATCCCCGCTCACCGCCTCGAAGTCCCGGTACTGCCCCCCGAGCACGCGCAGCCACCCGTACTGGAACAGTCGCGTCCGCCAGAGCTCCTCGAGGCGCGTTCCCTGGCCCGGGTACAGCCGCTCGGCGGTGGCCGGGAGCTGTCGGAAGTCGAGCAGGGTGAAGGCGTCGAACGCCACCCCGCCGACCCCCCGCGCAGGGGTACCCCGGCGCGACCCCTCTTCCCCGGCGGCGAAGGCCCGGTCGCTTCCCACGAACAGACCACCGGCGGCGAGACACCCGACCGCCTGCAGGAACCCTCGACGATGCGTCGACATCGAAACGTCCTCCTCCACGGGCCTCTCCTTGCCCTTGGAGAAGAGTGGGACGAGGCCCGGGCCGAGGGACAGTTCGATCGCGTCTAGAGGGTATTCATTTCTGTAGGCTGGGCGCTCAGGCCAGCTCGATGCCCAGTCGGGCCTCGAACCCGCGCAGGTGCCGGTCGATCTCCTCGGCGGTGGTGAGCTTCATCGCCTCGTCGATCACGCGCACCGCGTCCGCCCTCGAGCAGCGCCGGATGAGCGCCTTCATCACCGGAATCTGCCCCGCCGGCATCGACAGCTCCTCCAGGCCGAGGGCGAGCAGCAGCAGCGCGTAGCGCGGATCTCCCGCGACCTCGCCGCACATCGAGACCGGGATGCCGGCGGACCGCCCCGCGTCCGCGATCGCCCTCAGCGACCGCAGCACCGACAGATGAAGGGGCTTGTACAGGTAGGCGACGTCGCGGTTCTGCCGGTCGATGGCCAGCGTGTACTGGATGAGGTCGTTGGTGCCGATGCTGAAGAAGTCGGCCTCCTGGGCGAGGCGGTCGGCGATCCACGCGGCGCTGGGCGTCTCGACCATGATGCCCACCGGGAAGCGCCCGCTCATCGGTACGCCCTCACGCGACAGCTCCGCCCGGCAGCGCTCGAGCTCGGTCCGGGCCTCCCGGAGCTCGGCCAGGCCGGAGACCAGCGGGAACATGATGCGCAGAGCCCCGTGCACGCTCGCCCGGAGGAGCGCCCGCAGCTGGGCCCGGAACATGTCGCGCTGGCGGAGCGAGTACCGGATGGCGCGCAGCCCCATCGCGGGGTTCGGCTCGCGCTCGGCCTTCCGGAACCCCGGCATCTTGTCCCCGCCGAGGTCCACGGTCCGGATGGTCACCGGCCGTCCTCCGAGCTTCTCCAGGACGCTCCGGTACGCGAGGTAGTGCTCCTCCTCGGTGGGAGCCTCGAGCCGGTCGAGGAAGAGGAACTCCGTCCGGTACAGACCGATGCCCTCGGCGCCGGCGGTGAGCAGCTCGGGGATCTCCTCGAGGAACTCCATGTTGCCCTGCATCCGGACCCGGAACCCGTCGGTGGTGATCGCCGGCAGCTGCGCCACCTGCAGCGCCTCGCGGGCGCGGGCGAGCAGCTTCTCCAGGTCCGCCCGGATGTCGGTCAGCGTCCCCGCCGGAGGGTTGACCCAGAGCAGCCCCCGCGATCCGTCCACGGCGACCACGTCTCCCGGGGAGATCTGCTCCGACACCCGGCCGGCCCCCACGACCGCCGGCGTGCTCCGGGCCCGGGCCACGATGGCGGTGTGGCTGGTGGAGCCGCCCACGTCGGTCACGAAGGCGGCCACTCGCCCGGTCCGGGCCAGCATTGCCGCGTCCGCCGGCGACAGGTCGTGCGCGACGATGATTGCCCCCTCGGGGACCTCCTCCTCCACGTCCACCACCTGCCCCAGAAGGTTTCTCACCACCCGGTCGGCGATGAAGTCCACGTCCGCACGGCGTTCGCGGAAGTACTCGTCGGGGATCTCGTCGAAGAGATGCTTGATCTTCCGGGTCACCCGGCGGACCGCCCACTCGGCGTTGATCTGCTCGGCGCCGATCAGCTTGTTCACCTCGTCCACGAGCATCGGGTCGCGGAGCATCAGCCGGTGCGCCTCGAGGATGAGCGCGTGGTCCTTTCCGTCGCTCTGCTCCAGCCGCGTCTTCAGCTCGAGCAACTGATGCTCGGAGAGGTCGATGGCGGTCTTGAACCGCATCAGCTCTCGCTCGACCTCCTGCCCGCCGAGCTTCATCTTGGGGGTTCGGACCCGCCGCCGGTCGAGCACGAAGGCCCGCCCCACGGCCATGCCCGGGCTCGCGCCGATGGCCTGGAGCTTGAGGCTGATCGCCTGAGTGCTCACCGGGCCACCTTCACTGGGCCTCCCCGAAGCGGTTGGCGATGAGGTCGCCGATCTCCCGGACGCACTCCGATGCTCCCGGCCCGACCGCCGAGACGATGATCACCTGCCCCTGGGCGGCGGCCAGCATCAGCACGCCCATGATCGACTTGCCGTTCACCGGCTCGGAGTCGGTCTTGAGGGTGACGTCGCATTTGCACCGGTTGGCGAGCTGGACCAGCTGGGCGGCCGCCCGGGCGTGGAGCCCCAGCTGGTTGATGATCGTGAACTCGGCTTCCGCGCTCTCCGACGACATCACCTCTCCCCATCCTACAGCCAGGCGCCCAGGCATCCGGCCAGAAGCGCCGCCATGGCCGTGAGCAGGGCGGTGGGAACCCTCCTGGCCACCAGAAAGTAACTGAGCGCCCCCAGGGCCAGACAACCTCCGGCGAGGAGCCACCCTCCAACGCCCCCCTGTTGGGCCCCGAAGGCGAAGGCCAGGTATGCCGCTGCCGCACCTGCGCTGGCCGCCGCCACCGCCCGAAGACGCGCACCCCGCGTGGGCAGGCGGGCCCGGGCCACCGCCTCGACCAAGCGATCGCCGAGCTGCAGCCCCATCCCGAACAGGCGGGCACGGAGCGTGAAGTGGACGACGTTGTACAGCACCAGGAACAGCACCGCCGCCCAGGCGCCCAGCCAGGGCACCAGCGCCGCGCACAGCGCGCCCGCCGCCGGGCGGAGCGACAGCCAGAAGAACCCGTCTCCCAGAGCGGCGAGCGGACCCATCAGAGCGCCCTTGAACTCGGTCACCCGGCGCGGATCCTCCTCGCCCGCGGAGATCCGCTCCTCGTGGTAGAGGACACCCCCCACGATGGCGGCGGCCACGTACGGGTGGGTGTTGAAGAACGTCAGGTGCCGCTGCACGGCCTCCCGCCGCTTCGCCGGTTCCGGGTAGAGCACCTCCAGCGCCGGGTAGAGGGCGTAGACCAGCCCGAGGTTCTGCATCCCCTTCGGGTTCCAGCTGGCCTGAAGCAGGAGCGACCGCAGGAAGACCCGCAGCTTCACCCACTTCGGCAGGTGCGTCCCCGGGCCGATCATCCGGTCACCCAGGCCGTGATGAACGTCGCCGCCGTCATGACCGCGGCGCCGAGCACTCCCCAGACGGCCGCGTTCCGGGCATGCGAGCCGTGGGCGGCGATGGCCGCGGCCACCGAGGCCATTGCCGGGAAGGCCCATGCCAGGCCACGGAGCACCACCAGCGGCACCTGCGAGAGGTAGGCGCCGATCAACAGCCCCAGCCCGGCACAGGCCGCGTTCAGGACGAAGTAGGCGAGCGCGTACGGCCAGATGCCCCGGAGGTTCTGCCGTACCGCCCGCTCGAGCTGACCATGCTCCGCCAGCTCCAGCCCGTGCGCGCTGAGCGTCGCGGCGTGGGACTCGAGTCGCCGGTCCACTGCCCGCCCCAGCAGCCCCAGCCCCGCGAAGAGGAGCAGACAGAGGCTCCAGATGGCCGGGGTTCCCCCGCCGCCGGTCTGCTCGGCCATCATCGCGGCCGCGGCCGTGGTCCCGGTCGCCGCGAACGTGTCGTTCTCGGGGAGAGCTGCCCCGAGCGAGGCGGTTCCCAGGTAGAACAGCTCGAGGATCATCCCCAGGTAGAGCCCGGTCTGCAGCTGACCCAGGAGCAGCCCCATCCCGGTGGCGGCCACCAGCGGGCGGCTGAACATGGCCTGCAGGAAGGCACGACGCTCCAGGCTCGCCAGCGCGCCCCAGAGCCCCGCAAGCGCCACGTCCGCCCAGGCGACGTGCATGGGCGGGCTGTCTAGCCCTTCCTGAAGCGCTCCACCATCTCGGTGAAGGTGACCGCCCGCTCGGACGGAACCCCCCGGGCCTCGATGTCCCAGCCCTCGGCGTGGAGGGCCTTCAGCTGCTCCATCTCCTCGGCATTCAGGAACACCGAGGTCGAGACCGACTTCCGCATCGGCCCGTGGTGGACGTTGCCCAGGTTCACCCGGGTACGAGGAAGCCCGAGCTTTCTCGCTTCCAGCAGCGCCTGGACGTCACGAAGCAGGAGGAGGGTGCGAACGGCGTCGGAGGCGAACGCCGGGAAGGGTGTCTCCCGGAGAGGAAGGATGTCCACCTCGAGCTCGGGGGGGACCGCCAGCCCCATCGCGGTCCTCATCAGAGGGCTGTGCGCAGCCTCGTCGTCCGCGACCACGACTCGCTCCACCTTGAGCCCTGGAAGCCAGGCCTCGACCACCTGTCCGTGAATGAGCCGGCTGTCGATGCGGAGGAAGGAGATCACGGTGGTTCGGGGGTGCCTGCAGGCGAGCGGACGGTAGCCATCCGCCCTGACGGCGTGCTCTCAGGACGCGACGTGGCGGCCGGCGGCGGCGTCGCGAACCAGCTCGGAAGCGAAGCGAATGTTGCGCTGGGCGTACGTGTAGAGCGCCTGAGCAAGGTCGTGCAGCGGCAGGTGCTCCTTGCGGAGGGAGGCAGCCTTCATGAGCATCGGAAGGTTCACGCCGGCCAGCACCTCGACGTTCGACTTCTGGCAGAGCAGAAGCGACTCCTTGCACGGGGTGCCACCGAAGAGATCGGCGAGCACCAGCACGCCCTCGCCGTGATCGAGCTCCTTCACCGCCGCGCGCATCTGGGCGCGGATCGCCTCCGGCGAGGTGCCCGGCTCGATGCTGACCGTCGCCACCTCCGGCATGGCTCCCATGATCTGTTCGGCGGTCGCCACCAGTTCCTGCGCCAGACGACCATGGGCTGCGACGACGAGCCCGACCATGATGACACCTCTCTGCAGTCCGGCCGCGGCTCCTACTCCCAGGCCGCCATGGGCTGCAACCATTCGACACGCGTCGACCACCGGATCTTCACGTGCACTCTCAAGGATAAGACGGAGATCGGGGGTGGGCCAGCCGGCGTCCAGGCAGACCCCGGGTTGGAACGACCCTCGCTCGACCTTCTGCAGACCAGTAACAGGTCTGGAGCACCCCCGGCGCGAGCTTGCTCGCTTACTCCTTCTCGATGTCGCGGTGCTGGAGCTGGACGTCCGGGCGTCCGGGCCCGAAACGCTGGGCGAGGGCGGCGGCCACCGCGACGCTCCGGTGCTTCCCGCCGGTGCAGCCGAGGGCGACCGTCAGGTAGGCCTTCCCTTCCCGCTGGTACCGGGGAAACAGGAATGTAGCCAGGTCCACGATCCGGTTCAGGAACTCCTGGGTCTCGGGCCGCTCGAGGACGTAGCGCGCCACACGCGGGTCTTCTCCGGTGAGCGGCTTCAGCTCGGGGACGAAGTAGGGGTTCGGAAGGAAGCGCAGGTCGAACACCAGGTCCGCCTGGGGCGGCACCCCGTACCGGTAGCCGAAGGAGATGACGGTCAGGCTGGGGAGCGCCGCCCCGGCCTCGCCGAACCGGGCCATCATCAGCCGCTTCAGGTCGTGGACGTTGAGCTGGGAGGTGTCGATCACCTGGTCGGCCAGGTCACGGAGGTCGGCGAGCAGCTCCCGCTCCCGGGCGATGCCCGCGGGCACGCTCTCCTCCGAGGCCAGCGGATGCCGGCGGCGGGTCTCGGAGTAGCGGCGAACCAGGCTCTCGTCCGAGGCGTCGAGGAAGACCAGCTCCACGTGGTGCCCCTCGGCCCGGAGGCGGGCGACGATTCCCGGAGCCTGCTGGAGCATCTCTCCTTCCCGGGCGTCCACCACCAGGCCCAGACGCGTGTCGGGCTGGGCCAGCTCGGCCAGCCCGGTGAGCTGGGGCAGGAGGACGACGGGGAGGTTGTCGATGCAGAAGTAACCCGCGTCCTCGAGCGCGCGGACCGCGGTGGACTTCCCGGAGCCCGAGACCCCGGTGAGGATGACGAGGCGCCGGCGTCCGTCCGCCGGGGCCTCCATCACTCCACCTCCTCGCCCAGGGTCCTCCGCATGGCGCCCTCGGCGATGGCGCGGTT
>Ga0070664_100000758_pt1 | contig 24927 bp, 25 predicted proteins | sample KBSC73metaG_FD_65863 | JGI IMG/M metagenome (GOLD analysis project Ga0070664, IMG submission 65863) | Corn rhizosphere microbial communities from Kellogg Biological Station, Michigan, USA - KBS C7-3 metaG | ecosystem: Host-associated > Plants > Roots > Rhizosphere > Soil ... | reverse complement strand
AAGGAACGGCATAAATTTGACCGATCCGCCGATACCCAGAGGTTATCGGTGACCGGGCCGCCGCCCACATGTCCCTTCATCTAAACCAACAATGTCAAAGAGCCGACGCGCTTCCTCTCCCGGTTCGATTCGTTCCGGGCATCGGTTATGCCGACTAAGAAGAGGCGCGAAACGAACGCGAGACCTTCATGGAAGGCCGCGTCCGCTTGCTGGAGGGGCATATATGTGTGGCCTTCCAAGCCGTCAACCGGGTTTTTTGCAATTATGTTGCACCGGCTTTTCGGCAACTCGGGAAGGCCAACTCCGCCACGCTTGAGACCAAGATAGGCGCGCCGACACACTGTTCAAGGCAGACAAACATCTGTTTTAGCGGGTTTTTCCAGAAACTCCTAAGCGCTTTGGATATAGGCTCGCATCGCGTCTGCCTCGGCCTCGATGCGCTCCATCCGGTGCTTCACCAGGTCGCCGATCGACACGATGCCGCGAATCTGGCCGCCGTCGACGACCGGCAAATGACGGATTCGGCGCTGCGTCATCAGGGCCAGCGCGGAAAGAACGGACGTTTCCGAATCGGCAGTAATGGCCGGCGAACTCATCACTCGGGATACCGGCCAATCGAGGACCTCGGCACCATGGTCGCGCAGGCAATATATGACGTCGCGCTCCGACATGATTCCGGTGATTCTGCCGGCGTCCACCACCGGGAGCGCGCCGATGCGCTTCTCGCCGAGCCGCCGGACCGCGTCATAGACGCTGTCGTCGCCAGCGATCGTCTCTATCGCGCTTCCCTTGCCCTGAAGCACCAATGCGATGGTCATGGTTATCCTCCAAGACTCGCCCGCCCTTGTCGCCTTGATAGTCCCACTTTGGGCGGCCAAAGGGAAGCGTAATGCCGCAACCCGATCCGTCTCCAAGCCCGCGCCATTCAGTCATGCGCCGCTTCTGGCGGGTGTTCCGGCTGCTGGCGTTGCTGTCGATCGTGATCGCCGCCATCGCCGTCCTGCTCGTCGCCCGAGGCGATCCGACACCGCTCGGCCATGTTCACATGCTGATCGCCACGGCCCTGGGTATCGGCCTTACAGTCCTGGTCGGCACGGGGCTGATGACCCTGGTCTTCATCAGCAGCGCCAGCGGCCATGATGATGCTGCATCACATTTCAGCGAGGAGAATGAAAAGGAATGACGGACCTCGAGCGAGCGCCGATCCTGCGGGTGATGCCCGGCCCGGCCGACATCAACGCCAACGGCCATATCTTCGGCGGATGGGTGCTCAGCCAGATGGATATCGCTGCGGGCATCGTGGCATCGCGCCGGGCCAAGGGACCTGTCGCAACGGTCGCAATCGAGGCGATGGAATTCATCGCGCCCATCCACCTGCGCGACGTGATCTCAGTCTATGCGAATGTCGATCGCGTCGGTCGAACTTCGATGGCGGTACGGATCGAGGTGATCGCACATCGCGATCTCGGAGCCACTCAGGTCAACGTGACTGAGGGGGTATTCACTTTCGTTGCGCTGGACGCGAATCATCATCCGCGCCCGGTAGACAGCGCCGCCTGAAGATCAGGCGGCCGGCGCGATCTCGTCATCGCCCTCGGCAGGACGCGTGGTGCGCGTCCGACGACGCGGGCGACGAGGCTCCTCTTCCGCCGCTTCGGCAGTTTCGCTGTCATCGCGGCCGATGGCCGGCGGAAGCACGTCGAACGGGATCGTCTCGCCGGCGCCGTTTACCTGACCGCCAACGTCCTCGCGTTCCGAGCGGTCCTCACGGGCTTCGCGGCGCGGCCGGTCACGGCGATTGAAGCGCTCGGTGCGATCGCCGCGCTCCTGACGCTGCGCGCGGTCATCCGAAACGGATTCCTCGCCCGCCTCGACCATCTCCTCGTCGCCCTCATCCTCATCCATCTCGTCTTCTCGATGGCGGCGGGGATTCTGCTCCTCGAAGCGAGCCCGACTCTCGCTGAGCACACGGAAATAGTGATCCGCATACTGCAGATAATATTCGGTCTGCACGCGGTCGCCCGCGAGCTGCGCGTCGCGAGCCATGCTCTTGTATTTTTCGAGCAGCTGTGCGGCATTGCCCCGCTGGCGATTGTCCTGGCGGTTGCCCGGCTGTCCGCCGAGATTCTGGCCCCGCTGCCCACCACGACCGCGCCGGCGGCCGCCTTGACGATTATTGATCAAATCCACCGTCCTTACGCAGTGTCTAACGCCCCTTCGCCTCAGTTGGGCAGGGCTGCGCCCCACGGCGCCGCTCTGACCCTCTCGTCCCGGTCTTGCGCCCTAGCGCAAATCGAACGGCCGATTGTGTCGGGGTGGGTCAGGAGCGCTCGTCAGTTGATCTGGAGCGGGCCCGGCCCAGACCCTCGATGTAGTGTGGCCGACGCGGGATGCCAAGCTAATTCGACCAAATGCACGTTAATTCCACGTAAGCAGGAGCGCCCGGGGTCGATCTCCGAAGTCCGTAGCGACCTTCGCCTGAAGCCCGTCGCGAGCGAGCAGATCCGTCACGGCGGCCGCCTGATCATGGCCGATCTCGACGGCGGCCAGGCCTCGTTTGTCCAGCAGACGCGGCAGTTGCGGGGCTAGCGCCCGATAGGCATCGAGGCCGCTCTCGCCGGCGAACAATGCTTCATCCGGCTCATATTCCCGAACGCCGGGCCCGAGTTCCGCTCCTTCCGCCACATAAGGTGGGTTGCACAGGATAAGGTCGAAGCTCTCTTTCAGGCCCGAGGCCCAGTCGCCGATCTTCAGCTTCAGCCGCCGCTCGAACCCAAGACGGCGGGCATTGGCGGATGCATAAGACAGCGCCCGTCGCGACACATCCACGCCGATCCCGGTCGCCTCCGGCCAGACATCCAGCGCTGCCAGAAGGAGAGTACCGGGACCGGTGCCGAGGTCGAGGATTCGTTCCGGCCCTTCTGCCCCCTCGAAATGCTCGATCGCGGAGGCAATGAGCACCTCCGAATCGGGTCTCGGCACGAGAACGCCCGGGCCGACATGCAGATCGATGTTCCAGAAGGCGCGGCGGCCGGTGATGTAGGCGATCGGCTCCCCCTTGGTTCGCCGTTTCAGCATCGACCAGAACCGCTTCGGGACGTCGCGATCGGGCGGCGCCAGAATGAGCTTGTCGCGGTCAATGTGGAGAGCCTCGGCCATCAGCAGCTCGGCGTCGAGACGTGCGGTATCGCTCGTTTCGGTCAACTGGCGCGTGGCGTCGGCCAGCGCGCGGGCGATAGCCTTCACGCTTCCTCCAAGCCTGCCAGCCGTTCGGCTTCGTCCTCGGCGACGAGCGCGTCGATAATCTCGGTCAGGCCTGGCCCTTCCAGGACCTCGGTCAGATTGTGCTTGGTGAGATTGATTCGGTGATCGGTGATCCGCCCCTGCGGGAAATTGTAGGTGCGGATCCGCTCAGACCGGTCGCCTGAGCCAACCATCGACTTACGCGCGCCGGCGCGCTCGTTCGCCAAACGCTCCCGCTCCATCTCGAACAAACGGGTCCTTAGGACCTTGAGCGCCTTGGCCTTGTTCTTGTGCTGCGACTTCTCGTCCTGCTGGATCACGACGAGGCCGGTCGGAAGGTGGGTGATTCGGACCGCGCTATCGGTGGTGTTGACCGACTGTCCGCCGGGGCCCGACGAGCGGTAGACGTCGATCCGCAAGTCCTTGTCGTCGATCTGGACGTCCACGTCCTCTGCTTCAGGGAGCACGGCCACCGTGGCGGCCGACGTGTGAATTCTTCCACCGCTCTCCGTCGCAGGCACGCGCTGGACGCGGTGGACGCCGCTCTCGAACTTCAGTCGGGCAAAGACGCCCGGACCGTTTATGGACGCCACGGCCTCCTTATAGCCGCCGAGCTCCGACTGGCTTGCTGTGATTAATTCGAAGCGCCAGCCCTGAATATCCGCGTGGCGTTGATACATGCGCAGGAGATCGCCCGCGAAGAGCGCCGCTTCGTCGCCACCCGTCCCTGCCCGCACTTCGAGCATGGCCGCGCGGTCGTCGGCAGCGTCTCGCGGTAGCAGCTTCACGGCCAGGGCGCGTTCGGCGACGGGTAGCTTGTGTCGGATCTCGTCGGCCTCCGTCGCCGCCATCTCCTTGAGCTCCGGTTCGGCCGAAGGATCGGCGACCATGCCGTTCAGAACTTCAAGCTCCGCGCGCAACCGCCGGACTTCGCGCGCCGCCGCCGCGACCGGCTCGATCGCCGCATAGTCTTTCGACAGCCGTACGAACTCGTCGGGCGAAAGATCAGCGCGCGACATCGCCTGCTGAAGCTCATGCTTCCGCGCCTCGATAGAGGCGATGCGATCCGACGAGATCTGCGTCACGCTCGAAGGGCCTCCGCGATAAGGTCGAGTGAAACGGAGCGCTGCTCGCCGCTCGCGAGATTCTTCAACTGCGCCTCGCCGCGATCGAGCTCGTCGTCGCCGATGATCAGCGCGTAAGCAGCGCCCGCCGAGTTCGCCCGGCTAAGGCGTTTTTTCATGTTGCCGCGGTAGGCCATTTCCGTCGCAACACCATCACGCCTCAGGCCCGCAACGATTTTCTGCGCTTCGGCTTCGGCCCGTTCTCCCAAAGGGATCACCGCGACCAATGGCTTCTCCTGCTCGGGCGCTCCGATCATCATTGCGAGACGCTCGATGCCTGCGGCCCAGCCAACCGCCGGGGTGTGCGGACCTCCGAGCGATTCGATAAGCCCGTCGTACCGGCCGCCCGCAAGCACCGTACCCTGCGCCCCAAGGCGGTCGGTGATGAACTCAAAAGCCGTGTGCCGGTAATAGTCCAGTCCGCGCACGAGGCGCGGCGCGCGCTCCCACGCGATCCCCGCGGCATCGAGCCCCGCCGTAACCTTGCCGAAGAAATCGGCAGCCTCGGATGTCAGGAACTCATCGATAGTCGGGGCACTGTCGACGACCGGCCAATCCTGGTGCGCCTTGCTGTCGAGTATCCGCAGTGGATTGCGCTCCAGCCGCGCCTGGCTGTCTTCGCTCAGCGCCGAGGCATGACCGCGAAAATGCTCGTAAAGCGCATCGCGCCAGGCGCTGCGCGTCTCCGGATCGCCGAGCGTGTTGAGCTTGAGGATCGTGCCCTCGATCCCAAGCTCCTTGAGAAGCTGATCGCCGAGGCCGAGTATCTCGACATCCGCTTGAGGCTCCCCCGCCCCGATGATCTCGGCATCAAGCTGATGAAACTCCCTGAACCGCCCCTTCTGCGGCCGCTCGTAGCGGAAGGCGGAACCGGAAGCCGCGACCTTGATCGGCGCGTGCTGCTGCCAGCCTTCACTCAGATATGCGCGACAAATGCCCGCGGTAAATTCGGGCCGGAGCGTGATCGGCTCCCCGCCGCGATCCTCGAAGGAATACATCTCCTTGGACACGACATCGGTCGTCTCGCCGATGGTCCGGGCGAACACGCCGGTATGCTCGATCGTCGGCACCTCCACCCGCCGGAAGCCGTACAGTCGGCGCACCTTTTCGAACGCCGCGACCACCGTGGCGAGGCGGTCGGCGTCTTCTCCGAGCAGGCTTTGTGTGCCCCTGACGGGATGAACAGGCGTCATTGCCGCGCGCTAAAGCACAAAATTCGGAGAAGCGGAATCAGCGCGTCGGCGTGGACGACTGTTGCTGCTGCTGACGCTCGCGCTGGAATTGCTGCCGGAAGAATGAAGCCGACGGCAGAAACAGCTTGCGGAAGCTGATCATGATCGTCCGTCCAAGCGGGTTGAGCAGGTCAGGCTGATAATTCAGCGGGACTGCGCCACTGGCATCATGCACCTTCGGCCTCGCGTTGAAGATGTTGTTCACCTCGAACCGCAGCTGCGTGCCTCGCAGCCATGGATGCTTGACGGCGACTTCCGGTATATCTCCGGGGTTGGCGAACAAGCGAAGGTCGAAGGTCCCGACCGGCGAGAAATGCAGGTTGTCGCCGGTCAGCGTGTCTACGTCCGTCGCGCTTTGCCAGTTCGCGCCGAGGCGCGCGCCGAGCCCGTTGTTGAAATAGCCGAGCTGCGCTTCGACCTGATGCCGGGGCGTGCCCCCCCCTGATCCTGCCGCATCACCGTGAAGATAATCGAGCTCCGGCTGGCCCGGACCAATGCGGACTTTGTCGACGAACGTCATCGTGTCCGTGAGCGAGAACTGGATGCGCCCGCGATTCTGGCCGCCTCCGGCTCCGCCTAAAAAGCCGCCTCCACCGCCTCGTCCGCCGAAGCCGCGACCACCACCTCCGCCTCCACCGCCACTTTCCGGAGGCGGAGCGCCCGCGCCTGACCCGCCCGGGGCACCGCCCTGCGCTCCGCGCGGCCCAAAGCCAAACTGCGAACGCAATTGGTCGATGACCGCCTGCGACGGCCGCCTCGACTTGAGCGGTTTCGAAAAATCGAAACCGAACCGAAGACTGTCCTTGCGCGAGCTATCAAAATTGACGGGGCGAAGATCTACCGCGACGAGCTGGCCCTCGGCGTCGCGAACGAAGCGGTCGGGGAAAGCGGCCTCGATGGCCGGTGTTGCATTGATGTTCGAGACGGGCCGCTCGATGCTCTGATGGACAAACTCCGCGCGCAGCCGGAAGTCCGTGTTCTCCAATGGCTGCCAGTTGCCGCTGAGCTTCCACACATTGCGCCGGTCCGCCAGGAGGTCCGGGTTCCCGCCGGTGATCGCATCAACCAGCACGGTTTGACCGGTCGTGAAATCGAAGATCCGAACGTCAGGCGTCGCGATCAGCGGGTCGCCCAGCTGATTGATGGTCGGCGGGCCTTCCTCGCGCGTCCAGCTGGCAATGAAACTGAGCCGCTCGACCGGCGAGAAGTTGGCGCCAGCACCGAGGACCGTCAGTGTGCCGAAGTCGGAAAAGTGATCGACCTCAGCATTGGCGTTCAAGGTGAAGTTGCCGAGCGCGCTGAACTCGCGACCGCGGCGCGAGATCGGCAGGTCGAGGCTGATTGCCGCTTCCCCCGCCGTTCGGGACAGCGAGTTGGACGTCCGGTCGCCAAGACGCGAATGCGTCGTATCGAGGTGGTTTGTGTTGATGCCCGCCGTGAGCGTGGCGCTCGCGTTGCCGGCAGGCAGCTTCGCCAATGTACCATTGGCGGTGGCGGTGAGATCGCCCGTTGCAGTCGTTTCGCGTACACGGTCCGTGGGAAAGTCGGCATCGTCTCGATCGGAGTGAGTGACGTTCCGACTGAGGTCGGTGTTGCCCGTCAGGGTCCAGCGCCACTGCGACTTCGTCTGCCCATTGAGAGTGACGCCCGCATGCGCGCTATCGGTCGAGACATCGCGCTCGAGCGGTACTAGAAGCGTCTCATTGAGCCCGATCAGCGACCGTCCCTCATTATGCTCAAGCTCCGTGTTCAAGGTCGCGGAGACATTGCTGAGGATGTTGCGGTTGAACGTCGCCGATCCGCGAACGTCCCGCTTCGTGCCGACTAACGAACGCGCCGCGAGCGTCTGTTCGGCCGTGCCTACCGTTGGCGGTTCAGCCAGCAGGATGTCTCGCTCGTTCTCCGTGAGCATTGAATTGCCCTCGGCGTGCAGATTGTAGGTCGTTCGCCCGTTGCGCTGGACGATGAAACGGGTGAGGTCGCCATTGCCGCTCGCATAGCCGCCATCGGTCGTCAGCCCTCCTCCGACCTGTGCCGTAGTAGAGCGGAAGCGCTGCCGAAGGACGATGTTCACCACCTTCTGATCGGCACGATAGCCATATTTGAGCGCGACCTCCTCGGGCAGGATCTCAACCCGAACGATCGCCTCCGTCGGGATGTCGCGAAGCTCGCGAAAGCCGGAAATGCGCTGACCGTTAAGCAGCAATACTGGCCGCTCGCCGCCGCGGCCGCGAGAGCTGCCTATCTGTGGGGCGATGGCGTCGAGCAGCTCGCTGATGTTGGTCGCTCCGGTCGCCCGCACGTCGCGCGCATCGAGCGTATTCTGCGGCGGGATGTCTCCGATCACAGAGCCGCGCGGCTTGGCGCCCGTAATGACGATCTCTTCCTCGTCCGCCAGATCGTCCGATGCCTGGGCCACGTGCGCTGGAGCAGACTCGGGAGCAGTGGCTGTATCGGGGGCGGGGGCGGGTGCCGTTGCCGTGGGCTGCGTGATCGGCGGCGGCGCTACCTGCATCCCCGGTTGCTGCTGTGCAGCGAAGGCGCCGACCGGGATCAGCAATGCGGCGCTGGTGAGCAGCAGGGAACGGCTTGTCATATTATCTTTCGCTAATGGCGCGACGTGAACAGGCGCTGACAACGAAATGACGTTCGACAAAGTGCCGACTGCTGCCGACGAAAGGGTCTAGCCGCGCGTGCATTTGACGGTACATCGGCACCTCAACTTTCGTTAGCCCATATTTTTCAGGAGTCTCGGCAATGCGCCGTGCCGCGTTCGCTTTAGTTCTTTCATCCTGTCTCACCGGCGCCGCCGCAGCGCAACTCGTTCCCGCGCTCAACAGCAAGCCCGACGCTTACGCGAAGCCGACCCGCCTCCCTGCGGCCCGCGACATTGCCTTCCCTGGAACGGTCCAGCTGACCGTGGACGCCACCGATGTCACACGCGGCATCTTCCGCGTCCGGGAGCGGGTGCCGGTGACCGCCGCCGGTGACCTCGTTCTACTTTACCCGAAATGGGTGCCGGGCGGGCACAGTCCGCGCGGCGACATCAAGAACGTCACAGGAATCCGCGTCAGCGCGGACGGCAAGGCGCTCCGCTGGATGCGCGATCCGCTCGACGTCTTCGCTTTCCATGTGAATGTCCCGCAGGGCGTATCCGCGGTCGACGTCGAGTTCCAATATGTCTCGTCGACGGCCGAGAACCAGGGCCGCACCGTGATGACTCCGGAAATGTCGAGCATTCAGTGGCTATCGCTGTCGATGTATCCTGCGGGCTATTACGTGCGGCAGATTCCGGTGCAGGCCTCGGTGATCGTTCCGACCGGCTGGAAGGTCGCGACAGCCTTGCGGCCGCAAACGCAGTCCGGCGGCCGTACCGATTATCCCGTGACGAGCTACGAGATCCTGGTCGATTCGCCGCTGATTGCCGGCGCTCACTACCGTCAGATTCCTTTAAGCAGCGACGTATCGCTCGACGTGATTGGCGACACGCCAGCCGAGCTGGAGGCCACGCCGGATCAGATCGCCGCCCACAAAAGGCTCGTGGTGCAGGCGGTCAAGGCATTCGGCGCGCAGCATTACGACCATTACGACCTGCTGCTGACCATCTCGAACAACCTCGGCGGAATCGGCCTCGAGCATCATCGCAGCTCGGAGAATGGCGTTCGCCGGGGCTATTTCACCGACTGGGAGAACAAGCTTCGCGACCGCAATCTGCTCCCGCACGAATATTCGCACAGTTGGAGCGGCAAATATCGGCGCCCCGCGGACCTTTGGACCCCCGACTACAACACCGTCCCGATGGAGGGCTCGCTCCTTTGGGTCTACGAGGGGCAGGACCAGTTCTGGGGCTACGTACTCGGCGCGAGGTCCGGCATGCTTTCGAAGCAGGACACGCTCGACGCCATTGCGGCGACGGCAGCCACGTATAGTACCGGCACACCTGGTCGCACCTGGCGTGCGCTCGTCGATACGACCAACGACCCCACGGTGGCGGGGCGCGCGCCCCAGCCTTGGCGCAGCTGGCAACGCAGCGAGGATTATTACAGCGAGGGGCAGCTGATCTGGCTCGACGTCGACCGGATCATCCGCAACCAGTCGGGGGGCAAGCGGTCGATCGACGATTTCGCCAAGGCTTTCTACGGCATGCGCGACCGCGACTATGGCGAGCTTACCTATACGCTCGATGACTTGGCCGCGACATTGAACCGGGTTCAGCCTTACGACTGGCGCAGCTATCTTCAGCGGCGGGTCTATGAGGTCGCGGCCGCTCCGCCGCTCGAGGGCATCAATGAGGGTGGCTACAAGCTGATCTTCACTCCCGAAGCCACCAAGTGGATCAAGAGCGCCGAGAAGTCGGGCAAGAACAACGATCTGACCTATTCGGGCGGCTTCGTGGTCGGCAACGACGGCAAGATCTCGAGCGTCCTGTGGGACAGCGCAGCATTCAACACCGGCCTGACCGTAGGCTCTCAGATCAGCGCCGTGAACGGCCGCGATTTCGATGGGGACGCGCTCAAGGAGGCGATCAAGGCGGCGGCCGGCAGCGGCCCGGCGCCCGAGCTCCTGATCCACGATGGAGACGTCTATCGCACCGTGAAGCTCGATTGGCACGGCGGCCTGCGCTATCCGCGGCTTCAGAAGGTCGGGACCGGTCAAGGAACGCTGGACGCGTTGCTGGCGCCGCGCTGATCGACAGCAGGAGGGGGGTCGTATGCGCCATTTGGTCCTTGCCACCGCAGTGTCGCTGGTCGCGGTGTCGGCATCTGCTCAACAGCCCCCGTCCGCTGAAGCGAATGTCCGCGCGGCGCTGGAGCGAATCGCGCGGATCGATCCGCAGCTTCATTCGGTCATTGCCGTCGACCCCACCGCAATCGACCAGGCGCGGAGCCTCGATCGGCAGCGTCGCACCCGCGGACCGCTGTTCGGGGTGCCGGTGCTGATCAAGGACAATATCGAAAGCGCGGGCCCCCTGCCGACGACGGCCGGAAGCCTAGCGCTCTCAGATAACGTCACCAACCGCGACGCACCGCTGGTGGCCCGGCTGCGTGCGGCCGGCGCGGTGATCGTCGGCAAGACGAACCTCAGCGAATGGGCGAACATCCGTTCCACACGCTCGATCTCCGGCTGGAGCGCGATCGGCGGGCAGACCCGCAATCCATGGGCGCTCGATCGCAATCCATGCGGGTCGTCGAGCGGTAGCGGCGCCGCGGTCGCTGCCGGCCTTGTCCGTTTCGCGATCGGGACTGAGACCGATGGCTCGGTTACTTGCCCTGCATCGATCAACGGCATCGTCGGCCTGAAGCCGACGGTCGGGCTGGTCAGCCGCACGCACATTGTTCCGATCAGCCACAGCCAAGATACCGCCGGGCCAATGACGGCGAGCGTCAGGGAAGCGGCCGAGCTTTTGACCGCGATCGCGGGCAGCGATCCGGCCGATTCCGCAACAAGCGAGGCCGACAGGCATCGTCGCGACTATGCGGCTTCGCTCGACGCTCAAGCGCTCAAAGGCAAGCGCATCGGGGTCATGCGCTTCGCATCGGGCTTCGGCACCGACGCGGCCTTCGAAATGGCGCTGGCGCTGCTCCGCCAGAGAGGCGCCGTCCTGGTCGAGATCAAGAAGTTCGATGACAAGTTGATCGGCAGGAACGAGCTTCCCGTCCTGCTGACCGAGCTCAAGGCGGACATGGCGAAGTATCTAAAGGGTAGCCCGGCGCCACTACCCGCTCGAACGCTCGGCGACCTCATCGCATTCGACAAAGCGCATCGGGCTCAGGAGATGTCGCTGTTCGACCAGGAGCTGTTCGAACAGGCGCAAAAGACAAAGGGCCTCGGCGATCTGGCCTACAAGAAAGCCCGCGCGACAAGCTTCCGGGCGGCCGGCCCGAACGGCATCGACAAGCTCTTGCGGGACAATCGTATCGTCGCGCTGGTGGGGCCGACAATGCCGCCCGCGTGGAAGATCGATGCCGCCAATGGCGACCAGATTTCAGGCGGAGGCGCAGGGTCACTCGCGGCGGTCGCAGGCTATCCGCACCTGACCGTCCCGATGGGGCTGGTGAAGGGCCTGCCGGTCGGACTCAGCTTCATCGGCCCGAAATGGTCGGAACAACTCCTGCTCAACCTCGGCTACGCCTATGAGCAAGCGCGAGGCCCGTTCCCGATGCCGAAATTCCATCGCTCGATCGAGGAAAGCCCCGAGATCGCACCGCTGCTGCAACCGCACCGCTAGTCAGTCGGCTTGAGGCACCGGGCGCTTCTTCGTGCCCGCAAGCTCCTGATCCATATACTTGACCTCCGCGGCGATCGCGCGGTCGCTGATCGTCCAATCGGGATGCAGTGCCCTCATTTTCGGAGCCACGGCCTGGATCAGTGCGTCCCCGCTCAGTCGGGCCCTGCGTCCTTCTCCGACCAGCCTGCGCAGGTCGAGCAGGTAACCCCGAAATTCGTCGACGTCGTTCACGTCGGCGACGTCCCCATGCCCGGGAACGTAGCGAACCTTGGCGGCATCGGGCATGTGCGCGAAGCCCAAGTCGGTTTCCGTCCATTCCTTGACCGACCCGTCAATCAGATTGGGGGGCACCTTTCGCCACAACATGTCGCCGCAGAACAGGACCTTCGCGTCCGGCACGAAGATGGTGAGATCCCCACCGGTATGGCCGAGAACGGTACGGACGATGATCTTCCGCGATCCGAGCCACACCGCGAGATCCTTGTCGGTCACGAGATCCGGCAGAGGCAGTGCCTCGATCCTCGCTTTCAACTCGGGCGTGATCCGGTCACCGAACAGGTTGATGTTATTGACCCGCACCCAGCCGACGACGTTCCGGTGAGCGACGATGATCGCGCCAGCGTCGCGCAGCACCTGGTCTCCGCCCGTATGGTCGGCATGATAATGCGTGTTGACGACATAGCGGATTGGCTTTGAGGTGAGCCGTCGGATTTCCGAAACAAGCGCGCGGGCGGCCTCCTGATTGAAGAAGGCGTCGACAACGAGCACGCCATCGTCGCCAATGATGAATCCCGCGTTCGAGCCAGCCTTATGGTCGGGGCCATCGATGGCCGCATATACCCCCGGGCCGATCTCCCGGAGCGCGAAGGGGTGCGTCGCCTGGCCCGAGGCAGGTCCGCCACAGGTCAGCAATGACGCGGCCACAAAGTTCAGGCGCTTCATGCCGTCATCCTAAGTGCCGCGATGGCCGCAACGATCGCGAGGATCAGCAGCATGCGCGTTACGCTTGAAGGTTCCTGGAACCACAGGATACCGACGATGACGGTTCCGACGGCGCCGATTCCGCCCCAGACCGCATAAGCCGTGCCCATCGGGATTGAGCGCGACGCGACCTCCAAGAGGCCCATGCTGACGGCGACCGAGGCCAGGAAGGCCAGGGTCCAGGGCAGGTTACGAAATCCGTCGACGAAGCGCAGGGAAGTCGTGAATCCGACTTCGAACAAGCCGCCGACGATCAGCCAGACCCAGGGCATGAATATCCTTTCACTGGACGCGATGCGCCGCTTCGTTAGGCTGACGATCCATGGCGAAGCCGCGCACCATCGGCAATATGATCGCGCCGCCGCGGTTCCTCGCGTTCCTCGTGGTGCTTGGCGTCACCTTTCCTATCGCTGCCCATACCCTCGACCACTGGGCACTCGGTGCCATGGCCGCTTTCGATGTCGCCGCGACCTTGTTCCTCCTTCTTTGTTTCCCGCTTCTGGGCACTCGCGAGGCCAAGGAGATACGCGGCCACGCGAAACGCAACGATGCGAATCGCCATATACTGCTTGCGATCACCGGCATCGTCATGGCCGTCCTCCTGACCGCGATCGCGGCCGAGACCGTCGGCCACAACCCGCAGCCCCTGACCAAGGCGCTCATCATCGGCACGCTCGCGCTCGCCTGGCTGTTCAGCAACACGATCTATGCGGTGCATTACGCGCACCTCGCCTATCGGACGCCTGGCGGCGAGTGCTACGGGTTTGAGTTTCCTGGAACCGACGAGCCCGATTATTGGGACTTCGTCTATTTCGCATTCACTTGCGGGATGGCGTTTGCCACCTCCGACGTCCAGATCACCAGCAAGCATGTGCGGCGCGTGGTGACGGTTCATTGCCTTGCGGCCTTCGCCTTCAACATCGGCGTGCTCGCCTTTACCATCAACGTGCTCGGTTCGAGCGGCTAGGCGGCGACGTCGATCTCAGGGGGTTCAGTGACATTCCCGCGCGCGGCGACAAGACAGCCGCCGACAATCAGCACGGCTCCGGCCAGCGTATAAGTCGACACTGGTTCACGAAACACCAGCCAGCCGAGCGCCGAGGCCCACAGGAACCCGCTATATTCGGTAACGGCGAGGTAGCTTGCAGGGCCGCGCGCATAGCCCCAGGCGAACAGCAGGGTGCCGGACGTCGACAGGAAACAGGCGACGGCGATCCACAGCCACTGCGCGCCCGGCCACGCCGGGGAACCGGCAATCGGCACCGCCAGCAGCCAAAGGATCATGACCGTCACTGACTGGAAGAAGTTGATCTCCAGCGGCTTCGCCGCGAGCGCCTGGTGCCGCATCAGCACGATGTTCACCGCGTAGCACAGCGCCGAAGCAAGGATCGCCGCGCTCCCAAGCAGCACATCGCTGCCAACATCCGTTGCCGCCTGGCCCAGGACGATGACGATTACACCGCCAAATGCGGCAAGGGCGCCGATGATGGAGGCGGGACCGATCCGCTCGTCGAGAAAGAGGGCGGCGAGCATCATGGCAATCAGGGGCGCGATGAAGGTCAGCGCGATCGCCTGCGCCAGGGGCACGCGGCCAATGCCCCAGAAGAAGAAGGCGGCCATTACCGTGACCACCAAGCCGCGAAGCACGTGCACACGCAGGGTCCGTCTATGGGGCCATGGTGCGCGCCTCGGCAGGTAGAGAATCGCGCTTACAAGCAGGTTCGCGGCCGATCGCCACACGCTGACCGCGATGATGCCGATCGCCAGGACGAGATGCTTCATCACCGCATCCATGATCGACAGCACGGCGACGGCGCCGAGCGCGGCAAGAAATCCCTGGACCGGATGCTGGACGACGCGGTTCACGCGCCGCAATTAGCGGTTCAGTGCGCTGCGTCGAGAGGCGCGGCGGTCGTGTCCTGGATCAGTAAGGGAGGCTGGCTGGCGTTCGACGCGAGTCCCTGCGCGAACGCAGTGCCCATGGTCAGAATCAGCAGCAGCTTGATCATGGCGCATTGATGCGCCCCGGCTGGTTAAGGAAGCCTAACCCTATTCAGCCGCGTCGAGCGTCGGCGCCTGCTCGTCGGCGGCCTCGATTTCCGCAGCCTTCGCTTCGACCAGCCGCACGATGTGCTCGATCATGTCCGCATCCTGGACATGGTGATCGGTGATGCCGGACAGATAGACCATATGCTTGCCGTTGCCGCCGCCCGTGATGCCGATGTCGGTCTCTCGCGCCTCCCCCGGCCCGTTAACGACGCAGCCCAGGACGGAAAGGGACATGGGCGCCTTGATGTGCTGCAGCCGCTCTTCCAGTGCTTCCACCGTGCGGATGACGTCGAAGCCCTGCCGGGCGCAGCTGGGACAGGAAACGACACGCACCCCGCGGCTCCGGACACCGAGCGCCTTCAGTATCTCATAGCCGACACGGACCTCTTCCTCCGGTTCCGCCGACAGCGAGACTCGGATCGTATCGCCGATACCAGCCCAGAGCAGGTTGCCGATGCCGATGGAGGATTTGACCGTGCCGCCAATCAGGCCGCCGGCCTCCGTAATGCCGAGGTGAAGCGGGCAATCAACCTCGCTCGCCAGCTGCTGGTAGGCCGCGACCGCCAGAAAGACGTCGCTGGCCTTTACCGCGACCTTATATTCGCGGAAGCCGTGATCCTCGAGGATGCGAATATGGTCGAGTGCGCTTTCGACGAGGGCCTCCGGGCAGGGCTCGCCATATTTCTCCAGGAGATCCTTCTCGAGGCTTCCAGCGTTGACGCCGATCCGGATGGCACAGCCATTCGCCCGTGCGGCCGCGATGACCTCCTTCACGCGATCTTCGGAGCCGATATTGCCCGGATTGATGCGGAGGCATGCCGCGCCCGCATCGGCGGCTTCGAGCGCGCGCCTGTAGTGGAAATGGATGTCGGCGACGATCGGGACTCGAGCGGCGCGGACAATCTCTCTCAGCGACGCAGTCGCCTCGGCGGTCGGGCAGGACACGCGGATTATGTCCGCTCCGGCTTCCTCACAGCGCCTGATCTGGTCGATCGTCGCGCTCGCGTCCTCGGTCGGCGTGTTGGTCATCGTCTGCACGCTGATAGGCGCGTCTCCGCCAACGGGGACGGAGCCGATCATGATCTGCCGCGACTTGCGCCGCTCGATATCGCGCCAGGGACGAATGGACATGGGGTCACATATAAGAGGCCGGCGCTGGATGGCCAACTCGCTCAAGCAGGTGTTCGCCAGTCTTATCCTGTTGTGTTAACAGGCGTAACGGAACTCGCTGGGGGCGGCGGATGGTCAACCTTGCCCAAATACCGGCCATCGAACGCACCGAGGACGCGGACAAACCGCGCGTTCCCCGGCTTCGAACGCGTTATTATGCGTTCCTCAGCTACAGCCATAAGGACAAGGAGCTCGCCGACTGGCTTCATCGCGAGCTCGAGAAATTCCGCGTCCCCCACTCGCTGGCCGGGAAATTGACCGCCAATGGCGTCATCCCCCGTCGTCTGAGCCCAATCTTCCGGGACCAGCAAGATCTGTCAGCGGGGTCGGATCTCGGCGAGGAGATCAAGGCGGCGCTCGCGGCCTCCCAATTCCTGATAGTCCTATGCTCGCCGACGGCCGCGATATCGCGCTGGACCAACCAGGAGATTGAGAGCTTCAAGCGTACCCGGCCCGAAGGCTGTGTGCTGGCGGCTGTCGCGGTAGGCGAACCCTTCGCAAGCGACATTCCCGGACGTGAATCGGAGGAGTGCTTTCCGCCTGCGCTCCGGTTCAAATACGACCGGCGCGGGCACCAGACGGCAAAGCGCGCAGAACCTCTCGCAGCCGATTTTCGCGAGGCCGGCGAAGGCAAGCGCCTCGCCCTCCTCAAGCTCGTCGCCGGCATGTTGGGGGTTGGACTGGACGAGCTCGTCCAGCGCGAAACCACGCGACGCCATCGTCAGATGGCTTGGCTGGCTGCGGCCTCGCTTGCGGGCATGGCTGTGACGAGCACCCTTGCCGTCTTCGCGGTTCAGTCACGCAACGAGGCGCGCGAGCAGCGGCGCGAAGCAGAAGGACTCGTCGCCTTCATGCTCGGAGACTTGAAGGACAAGCTGGAACCGATCGGTCGCCTCGACGCCCTCGATGGGGTCGGCTCGCGCGTTCTGAGCTACTACAGCAAGCAGGACGCTTCGGAATTGAACGACGCGGCGTTGCTGCAACGCTCCAAGGCGCTCAGCCTGACGGCGCAAGTCGCCTATCTTCGTGGCCATTTCGAGGATGCACAGCGCCTCTACCGTCAGGCTATGGCCGGCACCGAAGAGGCCGTCAGGCGCAATCCCGACGACCTCCAACGCGTTTTCGATCATGCTCAGAATGTCTTCTGGATCGGAGAACTCGCCCGTAGGCGCGGGGACGCGGCCAAGGCCGAGGCGGGTTATCGCGAATACAAGCGACTGGCCGATCGCATGGTGGCCGTCGAGCCGGACAATCTGAAATGGCGAATGGAGGTCCAGTACGCTCGCGAGAACCTCGGCATCGTCCTGTTCAATCAGCGGCGCTTTGCCGAAGCCGCCTCGCAATTCGCGGCCGGCCAACGCCCTGTGGAAGGCCTGTCTTCGGTGGATCCGGCCAACCTCGAATATCAGAAGGAACTTTCGAACCTTCTCGCCTGGCTGGCGGATTCCCAGCGAGCCCTGGGTCACGTGGATGAGGCCATTGCGACCCGGCAGCGGCAGCTGTCCTTCCTCGACCGCCTGCTTGCCGGCGGGAAGATGGACGTGGAGCTGCAGAAGCAGCTGATCCCGGCTCATCAGGCGCTGGGCATCTTGCTGACGTCGAAAGGTCAAGCCCAAAGGGGTATCCCCGAATTGCGCGCGGCTGTCGACCATGCCGATCGCCTGATTCCGGTCGAGCCAAGCAACGCCCTTTGGCGAACGCTCGCCGCGAGCGCGCGGCTGGAGCTGGGGAAGACGCTTTTCGCAGTCGGCCAGCGCGAGGAAGCCGCGCAGCAAACGGCGGCCGGCTGTACGATGGTGGCCGAGCTCCGGGCCCGTGACCCGGAGTCCGCGAGAGCGCGCGTGCTGCAAAGTGATTGCCTCGCGCTGCGTTCCCGGCTTGCGTCGGCAAGCGGTAACGCAGCGGCTGCGATAACCTTCGCGCAGCAAGCGCTCGCATCGGCGCGCAACGAGCGCGGCGCCGATCCCATACTCGACTATTATCGCGTGGCATCGGGCTATCGGCTTCTCGGTGATGCGCGCAAACGCGCCGGAGATGGCGCTGGAGCGAGCGCCGCGTGGAACGACGGTCTAAGACTGCTGCCTGCGCAAGTCGGCGCCGAGCGGCCAATGGAGATGTTTGAGCGGCAGCAACTGCTCCAAAGGGTAGGCAGGACAGCCGAGGCGGAGCCGCTGAGAGAGCGGCTCACGGCGATTGGATATCACAGCGTAATCTAACGGGGAGGCCGTCATGAGCCAGAAGAAGACCTGTATGGGCGAACAATCCAATCATGGACTTGGACCGAACTCGCACTGGGAAGTGGAGGTCGACGTCTATCTGGAGTCCGCCAATCCGCTCGAATTCTCCCTCGAGACTTGCATGCCCGTCAATGACCAGGGGGAAATCGTCTTCCGCAACCGGGGCCGCCACGGATTCGTCATCCTGTTCCACCTCCACGACCACACCGGACACGGATATTATTTCCCTGGTCCGCCTGACTTGAAAGAGGCGTTATGGTCGGCCGTCGGGGCGGGCTGCCCAACATGCGCGGGGCAATGGCCGGAATTTTCGACCGTCAGGGTCACTAACAAGAACATGACGTTGGTTGTTCGGAACCTGAACGACACCAAGACCAAGTTCGGCTACGTTCTCCGCGTCACCAACGACAACGGCGATATTCTCGAACTCGATCCGGGCGGCGACAATGAGAACGGATTCTATGCGTATCAGTTTCAGTGATGCCCGCATTCCGAAGGCCTGAGCCGCGGCGGTGAACATCGGCGTCGCGGATCTCCGGGCGGCAAGTCCTGCCGAGGACAGGCAACGCCCGCCGGCAGTGCCGTTCGTCCTTGCGGTTGGCGTGACCGGCCACCGAGCGGAAGTACTTCCGGAGGGTAGCATACCGGTACTGCGCGAGCGTATTCGGGATGTCCTTGAGCGGATCGAGGAATCCGGTCGCGCGATGCGCGAGACGGAGCGGGATTACTTCGCTGGCTTCACGCCAAAGCTGCGCTTCGTTTCGCCCATCGCCGATGGCGCGGACCAGATTGCTGCCGAAGTCGCGCTGGAACTCGGTTGGGACCTCCAGGCGATATTACCATTCGAGCGCTCGGCGTATCGGGCGAGCCTCGCCAACGAGGGTGCCCGCGAGCGGTTCGATCGCCTCATGGACCGTGCGGATTGCCTGCTCGAGCTTCCCGGCGATCCTGATCACAGTCTTGAAGCTTATGTGATGACCGGCAGGGCGACCGTCGCCCATTGCGATATTCTCATCGCGATCTGGGACGGACTGCCGCCGCGCGGCCGGGGCGGCACAGGCGAGGTCGTGCAGTTCGCACTGACCCGCGGCACCGCGATCATCCACGTGCCTCTGTCGCCCGGCGGCGATACGCGCGTGCTTTGGAGCGCCTTCGATCCGACGGTGGTCACCATCGCCGACGATCCCGCCGTTGCAAGGCCGCTGGCGCGGGAAGATGTCGATACGCTGCTCCGCGGCTTGATGATGCCACCGCCCGACGAGCAGGAGCGACACTTCCTCAGGCGATTCCTCGGCGAACGGCTGCGCCGCATCCGGGCGCGCATCGAGTATCCGTTGCTGCTGACTGCGGCCGGCGTGCGCCCGTTCCGCGCCCGCGACCTCACGACCAGCCACGCCGATGCGCAGACTCGCGATGAGTGGCAACGTTACCGCGCAGGCTGCGCGGAGGTTCAGAACATCGCCGCCGGCATCGACCTGCTCGAAGCGTCCTACGGCTGGGCGGATCGGCTCGCCACGCACTTCGCGCAGACCTATCGCAGTGGGCACATCTTCAACTTCGTTCTCGGCGGATTCGCCGTTTGTCTCGGTCTTTCGGCGTTCATGGCCCCGCATCTCCGGTTCGAGGAAGCCGCGCTCGAGCTGCTGATCACCCTGGCGATCATCCTCAATGCCGTGATTGCATCGCGGCAGGAATGGCATCGGCGGTGGCTCGACTACCGGCAGCTCGCGGAACGGCTCCGGCCGATGCGCAGTCTCAAGCTGCTCGGTATCGCGGCTCCTGATCCACCGGGCACCCAGACCAACCCGGTTCCGAGGCGGTGGATCGACTGGTACGCGAGCGGCATCTGGCGGGCGATGGGTTGTCCTTCCGGCTCCATCGACAAGGCCTGCGCCGCGCGCCTCGGCAAGGCGATCGCGGATCACGAGGTCGAGCCGCAGATGAGCTACCATTCGCGCAACGCAAAGCAGATCAAGCTGCTCGATCACCGGCTCGGTCAAATTGCCATGATGCTGTTCGCGGCAACGCTGATCGTCACGATCGTCACGATCCTGGGCCTCGGGATCGGCTCGGATTACGTCAACCGGTACGGCAATTGGTTCACGCTCGTATCGGCCGGCTTCCCAGCGCTCGGCACAGCTGTGTTCGGAATCCGGTTCCAGGCCGATTTCGGCGGCGACGCTCTCCGGTCACTGGCGACCTCAAACACGCTCCGATCGATTGAGCAGGAATTGCGCAAGGACGTCAGCCTTTCCCGCGCCGCCGATTTGGCCGAACAGGCCGCACGAATCATGTTCGCCGATCTCGACGAATGGCGGCTCGTCAACCAGCAGCGCGACCTGTCGGTCGGCTAGTCATCCTCACCCCAGCGCCACCGCCAACCGCCACGCGTCGTGCGGGCGCAGATGATCATGAAACCGACGAAGAAGGGCGCCAGCGCGGCGATCAGCTGAGCCGGGCGATGCGAAAAGCGGAGGCACAACAATATGGTGACGACGATGAATCCGAGGGTGACCGCCCATCCCTGCCAGGCGATCGGAAGGCCTGACCCGAGGCCGTAGCGCTTAGGCGCGAACCATTCGGGACCGTCATCCATTCGACTTCTCCTTCGGCGGCCGCCCTCGCTTCCGCGCGACCGGCGCCCTGAGCTTCACCCCGCGCGCCGAGAGCGCTTCGCGAATGAGGCATTCGACTTGCGCATTGACGCTCCTGAGTTCGGCAGCCGCGCAGCGTTCAACCGCCGACCACAGTGCGGGGTCTACACGCAGCGGATAGGCCTTGCGCTCGGCGTCGGCCACGGCCGGGCCTCCTTACTGGTAGAGCGTGCCGGTGTTGACGACGGGCTGCGTGTCGCGCTCGCCGCACAGTACGACCATCAGGTTGGAGACCATCGCCGCACGGCGCTCGTCGTCGAGCTCGACGACGTTCTTTTCGGACAGGGCGTCCAACGCCATCTCGACCATGCCGACCGCGCCCTCGACCAAGGTCTTTCGCGCCGCGACCACCGCCTGGGCCTGCTGACGCCGAAGCATCGCACCAGCGATCTCCTGTGCATATGCCAGGTGCGTGAAGCCGCACTCGTCGACCGTGATTCCGGCGACCGCCAGCCGCGCGATCAGCTCGGTACGGAGTTCGGCGCCGACCTGGTCGTGATTGCCGCGGAGGGTGACCTCGAGATGCTCGAAATCGTCGTAGGGGTAACGCGAACCGATGGTCCGGATCGCAGCTTCGACCTGAACTCGCACAAACTGCTTGTAATCGTCGACGTCGAACAAGGCCTGCGCCGTATCGACCACGCGCCAGACGATCTGCGCCGCCATCTCGATCGGATTGCCACGCAAATCGTTGACCTTGATCTTCTCCGAGATGAAGTTGTTGGCGCGAACGGACAGCTTCTTCTTGGCGAGCCACGGCCACGTCCAGCGCAGGCCGGTAGCGCGGTCACTGCCCCGATATTCGCCGAACAGGGTGATCGCTGCAGCCTGGTTTGGCTGGAGCATGTAGAAGCCGGGCATCACGAGAATGAAGACAAGTGTCGCGGCGATCACGACAATCAGCCCGATCCCGCCAGTGTCATAGGAACCGAGCCGCTGAATGCCGAACACATCGGCAAGTATCGCGAGCAGCAGGACGATCAGCATCGCATAGCCGCTGGACGTCAACGCGGGCCGCTCGCTCGTTGCCGTCAGTGCAATGACTTTGTCGTTGACCACTTCTGCCTCCTTAAAAAACTGATATCACAATAATATGAAAAGTAGAGAGGGTCAACTGGCGCAGGCTGCGGGCGTTCGCTAAGGCCCCCGCATGACGAATATTCAGTGGCGTTTGGTGGTCCATGGCGGCGCGGGATCGGAGCGGATCGCGCACGACGATCCGGTGCATGAAGCGCAGGCGCGGTCGGGACTCGATGAGGCACTAAAGGCCGGATCCGACCTCCTCTCCGCCGGGGGGTCGGCGATCGACGCAGTCGAGGCGGCAGCCCGATCCCTCGAGGAAAATGCGTGCTTCAACGCCGGCCGCGGCAGCGTGCTCACCGAGCGGGGCGTCGTCGAACTCGACGCTGCCATCATGGACGGCCGCACTCGCCAAGCGGGAGCCGTATCGGGCATTCAGACCACTCGAGCACCGATCAGCCTTGCGCGGCGGCTAATGGAGCATGGACCGCATGTCTTTCTCGCCGGAGCTGCAGCGGACCGGTTCGCCGCCGCGGCGGGCTTGGAGCAGGTGCCCAACGACTTCTTCATCCTTCCCGAACGACGCCGCCAGCTTGAGGAAGCATTGGCAGCCGGAAGCGCAGCGGACCCGATCAAGTATGGCACGATCGGCGCCGTCGCCGTGGATGTATGCGGCAATGTCGCTTCGGCAACCTCCACGGGCGGCATCACCGCGAAGAGATGGGGCCGGGTCGGCGACTCGCCGCTGATAGGCGCCGGCACCTATGCCGACGATCGCGCCGGCGCGATCTCGGCGACCGGCTCCGGCGAATATTTCATCCGCGCGGTCGCCGCGCACGAGGTGGCAAGCCGAATACGGCTTGGCGGGGCGACCCTGCAGGAGGCGATCGACGGCGTCCTTGCGGATATCTCCGCACTCGGGGGCAGGGGCGGTCTCATCGGCGTAACACCGGACGGCGAAGCGGCCTGGGCTTTTACCACGCCGGCCATGTATCGCGGAATGGCTGACGCGACCGGCCGGAAGGTCGGAATCTATGCAGAGGAAGAGGCGCGATAGGGAAGCTCTCGCCGCATCCATTCGACTTCGGCGGCCACTCCCTCGCGCTCAGCCTCCAGGAACTCCGCGACGGCATTCCGGAAGCTTTGGTTCGGGATGAAGTGAGCACTCTTCGTGATTACGGGCTCATAGCCTCGGGCAACCTTGTGCTCGCCCTGCGCTCCAGCCTGTACCGACGAGAGGCCATGCCGGATTGCCCATTCGACCGCCTGATAATAGCAAAGCTCGAAGTGGAGGAACGGCACTTCCTCTGAACAACCCCAATAGCGACCGAAAAGAGCGTCAGTGCCGACGAAGTTCAGCGCCCCGGCGATCGGTCGCGAATTGCGGCAGGCCAGGAACAATAGGACGGCTTCACCCAGCCGCTCGCCGACAAGATCGAAAAACTCGCGCGTGAGATACGGCCGGCCCCACTTCCTGGATCCGGTATCCTGATAGAAGTCCCACATCGCATCCCACTCAGCGGGACCGATCTCAGCGCCTCGCAGGACGCGAGTCTCGACGCCGCGGAGCGCTTCTCGCCGTTCCTTCCGGATGGTCTTGCGCTTCGAATGGCGAAGCGAAGCCAAGAAATCGTCGAAGGTCGAATAGCCGCGGTTGAACCAGTGGTACTGGACGCCGTCCCTGATCAGCCAGCCCCGCCGCGCGCACTCGGCTACCCCTTCACCATCGAGAAAGGTGATGTGCGCCGACGAAATTTCGTTCTGGACGGTGACCGCTTCGATCGCCGTCAGCAGTTGCTGCGGCCGGCTTCCCAACAGGCGGGCGCCCGGTACCGGGGTGAAGGGGACCGCGACCTGCAGCTTCGGATAATAGTCGCCGCCAGCGTTCCCCCACGCTTCTGCCCAACCATGGTCGAAGACATATTCGCCCTGGCTATGGCTCTTGAGATAGGCCGGCGCGGCGGCGGCGAGGTGATCGGCGCCGTCCTCGACAAGGATTGGAGCGGGCGTCCAGCCGCTACCCGGGCCGACGCTCTTGGAATCCTCGAGAGCCGACAGGAAAGCGTGGCTCACGAAAGGATCGCCTTTGCCGAGCCGGTCCCAGGCCCGTGCATTGAGGCCCGCGACGCCCGAGGCGATCTTGGCAATGATCTCGGTTTCGCGGTCGGCCATACCCATGAGGTGGGTAGGCGCTACGAGATGAACTAGGCCTTCACCGCAACGATCGCGTCGACCTCGACAGCGACTCCGAGCGGTAGAACCGCCACTCCGACCGCACTGCGGGCATGGCGGCCGGCTTCCCCGAACACATCCTGCATCAGTTCGGACGCACCGTTCGCGACCTTCGGCTGGTCGGTGAAATGCGGCGCGCTGTTCACGAAGACGCCGAGCTTTACGACCCGGCCAACCCGGTCGAGCGAACCCAGTGCCGCCTTCATCTGCGCGAGCAGCATGACGCCACAACGACGGGCCGCGTCGATTCCGCCATTCAGATCGACATCGTCACCGAGGCGGCCAGTGATCAGGCTGCCGTCCTCGGCAAAACTGATCTGACCGGAGATATGGAGCAGCCCATCCTGCTCCACGGCGGGAACGTAGGCCGCGACAGGAGCTGCAGGCTGCGGAAGTGTAATGCCGAGTTCGGTGAGGCGCTGATCGATGCTCATGCATCGCTCCAAGCACTCGGCGGCGGCCGAATCAAGACTCGCGCTCGATGCTGAAGCCCGCCCAGCTCTGCGTGACCGGCATCAGCTCGACGATATTGATGTTGAGGTGCGGCGGCAGGGTCGCGAGCCACCAGAACAGGTCCGCGAGGTCGTCCGCCGTCATCGGGTTCATGCCGGAGTAGAGCTTTTCCGACGCCTGTTTGTCGCCGCCGGTCCGGACGATCGTGAACTCGGTCTCGGCCATTCCGGGCTCGATCGAGGTCACGCGGACTCCCGTGCCGGCGAGATCGCAGCGAAGATCGAGGGAGAATTGGCGGACGAA
>Ga0070664_100000757_pt1 | contig 24956 bp, 19 predicted proteins | sample KBSC73metaG_FD_65863 | JGI IMG/M metagenome (GOLD analysis project Ga0070664, IMG submission 65863) | Corn rhizosphere microbial communities from Kellogg Biological Station, Michigan, USA - KBS C7-3 metaG | ecosystem: Host-associated > Plants > Roots > Rhizosphere > Soil ... | reverse complement strand
ACGCGGCAGCCGGCCGAAGTCGCTCATCAATCGAAAGAGCAGCGTGGGAACGGCGACGGTGAACACGAAGCGCGTCAGCGCGTCGGACGCCGTTCGCGGCCAGCCGAGCAGCGACAGCACCGCCCCGAGCAGCACGAGCAGGAACAGCGGCGCCGTCAGGCCGGCGACATGCAGCAGCATCGCCAACGCCGCCGCCGGCGTCAGCGACCGCGCGGACCGATCAGCGCGAGGAATTCGTCGCGGGTGGTCTCGGACTCGCGAAAGGTGCCGAGCACCGAAGAGGTCACCATTTCGGAATTCTGCTTTTCGACACCGCGCATCATCATGCACAGATGACGTGCCTCGATCATCACGCCAACGCCGCGCGCATCGATCGATTCGAATACCGCCTGCGAGATCTGCTCGGTCAGCCGTTCCTGCAGCTGCAGCCTGCGCGCGAACATGTCGACGAGCCGCGCAAGCTTGCTCACGCCAAAGACCCGGCCGGTCGGGATGTAGCCGATGTGGCAGCGGCCGAAGAACGGCAGCATGTGGTGCTCACAGAGGCTATACACCTCGATGTTCTTCACGATGACCATGCTGTTCGTCGTCTGCGTGAAGATCGCGCCGTTGATGAGGGCCGTGACGTCGGTCCGGTAGCCGGACGTCAGGAACGCCATCGCCTTCGCGACGCGCTCGGGTGTTTTCAGCAATCCTTCGCGATCGGGGTCCTCGCCCAGCGCCTGCAACAGCTCGCGCGTCAGTTGCTCGATCCTTGGCAAGTCGATTGGCATGTCAGTGGAGCCGGCTGTGGCAATCCGGTCGATGAAGAGGGGAATGCCGAGTATGAAAGATTGGTCGACGTTGCGCCATGTCGCATGTTTGGCCCGCGCAACGACCGGCTGTCTTGTAAAAATGCGCATCCGCGCCCGGCGTGCCCTTTTTTTGGGCACGATGTACGATGGGTTCCTTTCGTCGCCGGGCGGAAGCGCCAAACAAGCCGCGTAAGCCCGAACGGTTGCCGATGAATCATCCGGACTATTGGCAATGAAATGCGCGAGTTGCGGCCGCGATAATCCGGCCGGCGCGCGTTTTTGCGTGCACTGCGGCACGGAGCAGGCGTCGACGCCGATCGCGGTCGCCGCGGCGGCCAACGCCGCACGGTCTCGCACTGCGATGCCGCAGGCGGCGAATGCGCCACGAGCGGACAGCGCGCGAGCCGTCAACACATCGCAGGCCCAAAGCGCGCAAGCTGCCAACGCATCGGAGGCGCAAAACGCGCAAGCTGCCAATGCGCCACGGGGGGAAAGTTCGCGCGCGAGCGTTCGCCAGGCGCGCAACGAGCGGCCGCGAGTCGTTCGTGAGCACGAGGCGCCGTGGGGTGCCGATACGCAGCCTCCGGCATTTCCCGCGGGCAGCGATCCATTCGACATCACCGGCGACACCTATGCGGCCACGCCGCCGAAACGCATACAACCGATAACGCCTGCCGCAGTCCCGATGTATGCGTCGCACCCGCGCAGGCTCGGTGTTGCAGCCTTGCTCGTCGCACTTTGCGTCATCGTCGCGCTCGTTGGCTTCGTGCTGTGGAAGACACGTGCCGGCGCGCCGCCAGCCTCGCCGATCGCCGATACAGAGAGCGACACCAGCGTGATGTCGACATTTCCTCCCGACGCAACGCCGCAGCGCCCAGCGCGTAGCGGGACGACGTTGCCGGGCGAGCCAGCTCAATCGGCTTCCCGAGCAGCGAGCGATACGACGAGCGCTGCCGCAACTGCGCCGCCTGTCCGAACACCGGTCGAAATCAAGTCGCTGCCGGCGAAGCCTGCGCGCAAGCCCGCTGCTGCTGCGCCCAAACCTTCGCCACCGCCAGCACCCGCTGTCGTGCCGGAGCCCGCACCCGCGCCGGCACCCCCTCCGGTGGCCGCCGCGCCACGCAAGGCGGCGCCCGCCGACCGATGGGTTCAGATGAGCGAGGAGCTGTCGCGTTGCACGCGCGAGGATTTCATCGCTCGCGTCATTTGCGATCAACGTGTGCGCTTCCGCTACTGCGATGGTTACTGGGGCAAGGTCGCACAGTGTCCCGGCAATCCGGTACCCGATCGTCAGTGACTACCCTCGCTGCGCGAAGGTAACGCGGTCGGAGCAGATTCGCTCATCGGACCCGCGTCTGCGGGCGCTTCGCTGTCGCTCGATCGAGCGCCGCACGCGCTCGACCTTGCGAGCGTTCCGTAGGTGCATCCCTACACCCAATTCCGCTGCGAACCGATGATGCGCCTGCCGCGATAACGTCTACGCTCGACGCATCTCGATCGCCGCCAATCGGCGTGCGGTCTTTGCGTGAAGGGAGCCGAACAATGACCCAAATCGTTGCAGGCGTTTTCGATGACGAGCAATCGGCCACGGCCGCAGCGCGCGAGTTGCGCGAAGCGGGTTTCGAGGCCGCCGACCTCGATCAGTTCGCGGTGAACCCGCCTGGTCGCCACAATCGCCTTCCGCTTGGCGGCGACGAGGATGCCGATGCGAAAGCCGAGGGCGGCGACAAAGGCGCGATCACCGGTGCCGCCATCGGTACGGCGATCGGCGCCGTCGCGGGGCTTGCCGCGATGCCGTTGGCAGGTCCCGTTGCCGTTGCGGGCGGCGCTGCCGCGGGCGCGTACGCTGGGTCGCTGGCAGGCGCTGTCAACAAAATGGGCGACGACGAGGCGGCGCCCGAATTGCGACCGGCCGGCATCATGGTGGCCGTCAACGCGGACACGGATGAGGACAAGGAAACGGCGATCGATTTGTTACGAAGCCGTGGCGCGCAGATGATCGAGCGCGCCGACGGATCGTGGCAGAACGGCAAATGGGTCGACTTCGATCCGGTGCGTGCGCCGGACATCATCGAGTCGAATGTCCAGCATACGCGTCACTCGCAGGGAGCGCGGCCATGAACACTTCGCCGGAAGAAAAAACGCGGTCATTGACGCGACCACCGACTCTGCGGCACATGCAGGAAGGCCGCTGGGGCTACATTCTCGCCTGGCTGATCGGCGTTCCCGTGCCAATCCTGATCATCATCTATCTGCTGCGAGGGTGCACGTAGCAGCGTGAGCGGCCGGCGAGGGGCCACGCTTGCGGGGATCGACGGCAAACACGAATCGCTGCTCGAAGCCGCCTGATCACACTAAGACTGAACCCTCAAGTAATCCGAGGCGAAAGCATTCAACCTCGGCCCACGAACGGCATTTTCGTCGCCATCACCGTCATGAACTGAACGTTGGCGATGATTGGCAGGCTCGCCATGTAGACGACGGCGTTCGCGACGTGCGCGACGTCCATCAACGGCTCGATGGCAATCTCGCCATTCGCCTGCGGCACGCCGCTCGCCATGCGCGCGGCCATTTCGGTCGCTGCATTGCCGATATCGATCTGGCCGCAGGCGATGTCGTATTTGCGGCCGTCGAGCGACGTCGATTTGGTGAGGCCGGTAATGGCGTGTTTCGTCGCGGTATACGGCGCCGAATTCGGCCGCGGCGCATGCGCGGAGATCGAGCCGTTGTTGATGATCCTGCCGCCCCGCGGCGTCTGTGATTTCATGATCCTGATCGCATGCTGCGTGCACAGGAACGCGCCGAGCAAATTCGTGTTGATCACTGTCTGCAACGTATCGAGCGGCAGCTCCTCGAGAGGCACGGCCGGCGCACCCGTGCCTGCATTGTTGAATAACAAATCGAGCCGGCCGAACTTCTGCGCGACGGTGTCGAACAACGCTGCGACCGACGCTGGATTGCCGACGTCGGTGACAACCGCCACTACGTCGCCGCTTCGACTGCCCGCGGCGCGCACCGTCGAATCGAGCGCGTCACTGCGGCGCCCGGCAGCGGCGACGCGATAACCTGCTTCGACGAGCGCAAGCGCTACGGCCTTGCCGATACCGCTTCCCGCTCCCGTTACAACCGCGACCCTGCGTTGTTCATTCATCGACGCGCATTCTCCTGAGAGGTTCGCGACACTAGCACAGCAGCAGTCTGCGGCGCGGCCTCGGTCAACCGTTCCGGAAGATCGTGCCGCTTGCGTGCGCCGGAGGGTGCGAACAGCGTCGGCGGCGCGATCGCGTTGCCTTGCGCGAAGTCGACGCCGACGCTGCGCAATGCCTCGAGGGTAGCCGACGTCTCGACGGATTCGGCGATCGTCTGCTTGCCCATCACGCGGCCGATTCGATGAATTGCCTCGACCATTGCAGCATCGACCGGATCGTGCAGCATGTTGCGGACGAAGCTGCCGTCGATCTTGATGTAGTCGACGGGCAACTGCTTCAGATACGTGAACGACGACACGCCGACGCCGAAGTCGTCGAGCGCGAACCGGCAGCCGGGCTCGCGCATCGCGCCGATGAATTCGGCGGCTTTCGACAAGCTCGTGACGGCCGTCGTCTCCGTGATCTCGAAGCAGATGGCGCGGTGCGGGATCCGGAACCGCGCGAAGCTCTCGCGGACGTAATCGAGGAACTGGTCGTCGCCGATCGATGCACCCGACAGGTTGATCGCATACGTGCCCGACACCGCGTTGGCATCGCCCGCGGCCCGGCGATCGGCAAGCAGCCTGAACGCCGTGCGAATCACCCATCGGTCGATCGACGGCATCAGGTGATAGCGCTCGGCGGCGGGGATGAACGTGATCGGCTGGATCAGTTCGTTGCTTTCGTCGATCAACCGGACAAGGAGCTCCTGGTGCACGACGTCGGTGCCGGTGGAGTGCATCGCGTGCATCGGTTGCGCATAGAGGCATAGCCGATCCTCGGCCAGCGCGCGATGCAGCCGGTTCACCCATTCCATCTCGCCGCGGCGCAGCGCGACCTCGCTGTCCTCGGGCCGGTACACCTGCACGCGATTGCGCCCCTTGTCCTTCGCGAGATAACACGCTGCATCGGCCGCCGACAGCACGCTCGCGAGCGTGTGCGGGCCTTCGGCAAGATTGACGAGCCCGATGCTGACGCCGATCGTGAACGAGCGGTTCTTCCACGCGAAGCGGAAATCGACGATCGCCTTCCGCAGCGCTTCGGCAATGCGCAGCGCCGGCGAGGGCGGGCAGTGCGGCAGCAGCACGCCGAATTCGTCACCGCCGAGGCGCGCGAGCACGTCGCCCTCGCGCAAACGCGGCCGCAAAAGCGCGCCGACCTGGCGCAGCAATTCATCACCGGCCGCGTGGCCGCTCGTGTCGTTGACGACCTTGAACTGATCGAGATCGAGATAGAGCACCGCGTGCTGACCTTCCTCGGCCTCGCGATGCTCGACGGTTGCGCGGACCCGCTGCTCGAACTCACGCCGGTTCAATAGCCCCGTCAACGGATCGTGGCTCGCGAGATTCGACAGCCGCGCCGCATACTGCCGCTCGCGGCTCATGTCCTGCACGACCAGCACGGCACCGACGGTGCGGCCCGTGCGATCGCGGATCGGCGCAACGCTGTAATCGATCGCGATCGATTCGGCACCGCGGCATAGCAGGACGACGTTCCCTTCGGCTTCGATCGCGTTTCCTTCACCGAGCGCGCGCGCAACGGGATCGGCGATCGGCGCGCCCGTCGCCTCGTCGACGACGGCAAACACTTCGGCAACGGGTCGCTGATGCGCTTCAGCGAGCGGCCAGCCGGTCAATCGTTCGGCGACAGGATTCATGAACTCGATCCGGCCCGCCGTATCGACAGTGACGACGGCATCGGCGATCGATGCGAGTGTGACCTGCGCGCGCTCCTTTTCCTCGAACAGCAGCGCTTCCGCCTGGCGACGCTTGCGGATATCGGTAAGCGAGCCGACGAAACGCTCCTCGCTCGCCGCGAGCGCAGCCTGCAGGTTGCGCCGTTGCCGAAACATCCTGCGCAGCGTAACGCTGGCGAGTGCTACGACGCTGAAACTCGCGATCAGGCGGACGACGAGAATCATCACGCGCGCCGAAGGATCCGTCGGGTCGAGCAGGAAGTCGACGATCGCGATTCCCACCAGCACGACGACGATGCAGATGAACGGCCAGATCGTCGCCAGCAACGGCTGCACGGCAGTGGGCTCGCCACGACCGGTGCCCGGCGCGAGCAATCGCAATTCGGACGGGTCGTCGACGTCGCGTGCGTCCATCGTCATCCGCCTGCTGCGTTCGACGCGACATCGGCAATCTCGCCGACGCGCGCATCCTGCATGATCGCTGATTCTGCCATTGCGCTGCGAACGCGTGCGGGCGCCTGACTCGTGAGCTCGGCCCACGCAGGATGGCGCGCGGGCGACGTCCAGACGGCCCAGTGCAGCGCCGACAGCGCCGCAGGATCGGCAATCAATTGATTCTTGTCGGCGCCCGACAATGCATCCAGACCGTCACGCAACGCACGCTCTGCGAGCGCAGTGCCGATGAAGTCGCGGTTGCGGGCCGTACCCGTGCGGCCAACCGCCTGCGCGCAGATCAGCGCGTTGGTGACCGGATCGACGATCGCGGTGGCGACGTTGGCCGGCTGCGCCGCGTGATGCCAGTAGCGGCGCGTCGCACGAATCACCGGCGGCGGATGCGACTCTTCGGGTATCAGGAAATACTTGCGCCGCCGCAGTCGACGACCAAGGCCGATCCGGCTCGTCAACACCGACAGCGGAATCGACAGGATCAACGCGCCGACGACGGGCAGCAGCCACCACAAGTACGACGGATTGAGCCACCAGACGATCGCGGCCCATAGCACGCCAACCAGCGTATGAAGGCCATGTCGCGCGATCGCGTGCTTCCAGCCCGTCTCGTTGTCGTCGCGCGGCGGCGATTTCCAGCGGACGGCGCGACCCGCGAGCGCCATCGTGACGAACTGCGTGTGGAACAGCATGCGAATCGGTGCAAGCAACGCCGAGAACACCATCTCGCCGACGAGGCTCAACGCGAGATGCAGCCTTCCGCCGTGCGGTTGCGGCTCGGTCCACGCAATGCGCAGCGCGGCAAGTATTTTTGGCAGGAACAGGAGCGTTGCAGTCGCCGAGAACAGCGTGATCGCCCATTCGGGTCGCCATTCGGGCCACAGCGGGAACAACTGATACGGCTCGACGAAGTACTCGGGCTCGGAGAGCGTGTGAATGGCGAGCAGCACCGTCGACAGGATCAAAAACAGGAACCACAGCGCTGCCGACACGTACGCCATGACGCCGGTCATGAATACCGCGCGGTGCGCAGGATGCAAACCGCGCATCCAGAAGAGGCGGAAGTTCATCAAGTTGCCCTGGCACCAGCGGCGATCGCGGGACAGCTCGTCGATCAGGTTCGGCGGCATTTCCTCATAGCTGCCGGGGAGGTCGTAAGCGATCCACACCCCCCAGCCCGCGCGCCGCATCAGCGCAGCCTCGACGAAATCGTGCGACAGGATTTCGCCCGACAGCGCGCCGCGGCCCGGCAAGCGGCCAATCGCGCAATAACGGATGAAGGGCGCGACACGAATGATCGCGTTGTGTCCCCAGTAATGCGATTCACCGAACTGCCAGAAGTGCAGGCCGGCGGTGAAGAGCGGCCCGTACACGCCGGTTGCGAACTGCTGAACGCGCGCATACAACGTATCGCGGCCGGCCGCGCGAGGCGCCGTTTGCACGATACCCGCGTCCGGGTTGGCTTCGGCGATGCGGACGAGCGACGTCAGGCAATCGCCGGTCATCACGCTGTCGGCATCGAGCACGATCATGTAGCGATACTTGCGGCCCCAGCGCCGGCAGAAATCGGCGATGTTGCCGCTCTTGCGCTTGATCCGATGCTGGCGCCACCGATAGAAAATTCGGCCGAAGCCATCGACGGCGCGACAGAGCGAAAGCCACGCGTCGAGCTCGGCGACGCGCGTGTCGGCGTTGCCGGTATCGGACAGGACGTAGAAATCGAAACGGTCGAGCGCGCCGGTCTGCGCGAGCGATTCGTAGGTCGCGCGTAGTCCCGCAAACACGCGCTGCACATCCTCGTTGCAGATCGGCATGACGATCGCCGTCTGCGCTTCCGGCGGAATGTCGGTCGGGCTCGAGCCGAGCGAACGCTGCGAGATCGCAAAGCGATCGTTGCCGCGCGCGAGCAGCCAGAAGCCTGCGAGTGCCGTCCAGAATCCCGCGGAGATCCACGCGAACAGGATTGCAAACAGGATCAGGATCGCGATCTCGAGCGGCTCGCGACCGTGATACGGAAGAATCCGCATCATGTAATCGGTTGCAATGACCGTCTGGCCGAGGATCAGCGCGACGAGCACGATCCGACGCCGCGATGCGCGATGACGCCAGCGCCGGCCCGGATCGCGTGCCTTCGCGTTCGGCATTGCATCGGCGCTCGCGGCTTCATCATCGGACGGCGGCGGTGCGGCGGCGCGGTCCTTCGCGGCACGACCGAGCCACGCGTGCGGTGCCATCGGGCTGCGCGCAAGCCGCGGCGTCGTCTCGAGCCGCTCGCGACCCTGCACGTCGTGCGTGACGGGCGCTTCTCGCTGTCCTCCGCCGACGACGAGTCGTAACCGTGCGCCGATCGTCGCGTGCGCGGCGTTGGCTGCCGTTGCCGCATGCGAAGCGAGCGTTGCATGCACGCGGGCAAGTGCGCGGCCGACCGTCGAACCGTGCGCGAGCGCATCGGCGAACAACAGCGCGCGTCGCTCGCCCGACAGGGGCAGACGCGCGAGATATCGCAGCAGCACATCCGCAACCGCCGGCACCGCGTTCAATTGATTGGCAGGATGTAGCTCCATGTCTCCGACAGCGTCGTGGCGCCATTGCGCAGGAACGCGCGCAGCTCGCCGGGTTTCTTGTCATCCTGACGCTTGATGCGAATCGCCAGCCGCCAGCCGCCCGTCACTTCATTGCGGTACGCATTGGTCTCGAGGATGTCGATGTTCTGGTCGGCGCTGACGACACCTTGCACCGGTGTCTCGGGTGCGAGCTTGCGCAGCGACGGTCCCTCGAAATCGACGATCAGCGAAATGCTGTCATCGGGCTTGCGCAGGTAACCGTGACCACGACGCGTCTGCGCGACATAGCCGAGGGAAGGACGCGTCTCGTTGTCCTTTTGCCAGAGCATCCGGTATTCGATGTCGAACGGCTGCTGTGGCGCGGGCGGCGTATCGGGCGAGAAGAATGCAACGATGTTGTCGTTTGTCTCGTCGGGTGTGGGGATCTGCACGAGCTCGATCCGCCCTGCGCCCCATTTGCCTTTCGGCTCGATCCACGCCGAAGGACGCGTCTCGTAGCGCGCCTCGAGATCCTCGTAATCGACGAAATTGCGATCGCGCTGCTGCAAACCGAAACCGATGGGATTGGTGACGGCAAACGACGTGACGAGCAGCCGCTTCGGATTGACGAGTGGACGCCAGATCCATTCACCGGTGCCGTTCTGGATCGACAGTCCGTCCGAGTCGTGCACTTCAGGCCGGAAGTCATCGATGCCAAGCCGATGGTTCTCGCCGAAATAAAACATGCTCGTCAGCGGTGCCAAGCCGAGCTTCGCGACGTTTTGCCGCAGGTAGAGTTGCGCGCGCACTTCGAGCACCGTGTCCTGGCCAGGCTTCAGCACGAAACGATACGCACCGGTTGCGCGCGGCGAATCGAGCAGTGCGTAAAGACGCAATTCGCGCGCCTGCGGATCGGGCCGCTCGATCCAGAATTCAGAGAACCGCGGAAACTCCTCGCCGGACATCAGCGCAGTATCGATTGCGAGCCCGCGTGCCGACAAGCCGTACCGCTGGCCCTTGCCCAGTGCGCGGAAATAGCTCGCGCCGAGGAACACCAGCACTTCGTCCTTGTATTTCGGCGAATTGATCGAGTAGTGAACGCGAAAGCCGGCGTACCCGAGACCCTGCAACGCTTTCGGGTCGATCGTGTTCGCGCCGTAATCGAAGAGCGCAGGATCGAACCGGATGTCGTGCACGCCGTCGGGTGCGATCTCGTGCAGCTTGACCGGATAGTTGTAGTAGAGCCCTTGGTGAAAGAACATCAGCTCGAACGGCAACTTGGCGGCGCGCCACCATGCGCGGTCAGGCTTGAAGCGGATGTCGCGGTACTGGTCGTACGTGAGTTCCTGCAATTCCTTCGGCAGGTTGACGTCCGGTTTCTTGTACGACGATGCAGCGAGTTGACGCGCGCGTGACGCGACGTCGTCGAACCCGAACGCCGCGCAGTGGGCAGATGCCAGCATCGCGACGAGCGCGACCACAAGGCCGCGCAGCGTCGCGCAGGAAGTGCGAGTCAGAAGCAAATGCGGCCGCCGAAATGGCGACCGAAGCCGCCGGCGCACACCGACGGACCCCAGTAAGCGTACGGCCGTGGACCATAGTAGTACGGGTAATACGGGTAATACGGTACGGACGGCGTGTAATAAGGAACGTAGGTAGTTGAAGGCTCGACCGTGTAGTAGTCGGGTGGAACGCCTTCGCGATCATCGAGCGGCGTCTGTTCGCGATAGTCGGGAGGCGTTGACGCGTAATCGCTCGGCGCGCGCGCCGTTTCCGACGCGAGCGGAGTTGACCTCACTGAAATCTCGCGCGCGATCTGCCATTCGCGCCATTGCGTCAGGCGCGATGCTTCATCGGTGGTGATCTCGTTACGCGCGACGCGCGCATCGGTCGCGCGCCGGTAACTGTCCATCCGTGCAGCGAGTTGCTGAGATTGCGCTGGCGTCAGGGCCGGCAGTGCAGGTGGACTCGACTGCGCCGACGCAATCGGTGCTGCGATGCCGAGCGCCATGGCGATACCCGAAACTGCAAGAAGATGTTTCATTTCCAACTCCTCGACGCGAATGCCCGCATATGACACGCAATTCGACCATTGGCCGCAGGATGGGGTTCGCCGTGTTGCGCGACATCATACATCGCGACGACATGCGGTTTGCATGGTGGCCATGTCGCTGCGCGGCGACGAACGGGTTGTCAGCGCTTTGATGCCGCGCAACGTTACGGATGGTGCAATGTTTGCGTGATGACATGTCGATAGCAAGCAAGCTGAAGCGATGTCGCGTATGTCGGTGTAACGATTACAACCGACGAACGCACATACGCATTGCGCGTAGGAAAACACTCACACGATTATGAGGATAACCACAATGACTCGAACCGATGCAATGCCCGCCTGGACGCGCTTTTTTGCGCTCGTCACGGCATTGATCGTGGGCACGTTTGCCTACGCACAGGCGCCGCAGCCCGAGCCCGACGATCCACCGGTGCGCGTTGGCCGTATGTCGTTCGCGAGCGGCGAAGTGAGCTTCGCGCCGGCCGGCAGTGACGAGTGGGTGCAAGCGCAAGTGAATCGTCCGATCGTCACCGGCGACCAGCTCTGGGCGGACAACAATTCGCGCGCGGAGCTCTCTGTTGACAACAGCTCATGGTGGCTCGGCGAGCAGACCAGCGTCACGGTGTCGAATCTCGATGACCACATTGCGCAATTCCAGTTGCAGCAGGGGACGCTCGAGTTCCGCGTGAGACGGTTGCCGGAGGGCAATATCGTCGAAGTCGATACGCCCAATCTGGCATTCACCGTGACACGACCGGGTCAGTATCGGGTGTTCGTCGATTCGCAGGACGGCTCGACGACGGTAAGCGTGCGCTCGGGCAGTGCAGACGTCTACGGTGAGAACGCGTCGTATGCAGTGGCCACCGGCCGCGCCTATCGTTTCTACGGCACCGATCTACGCGACAGCGAAATCGCGTCGCTGCCGCCGCCCGATGTGTTCGATCGGTTCGTCGCTGAGCGCGACCGCCGCTACGAGCGCAATGTGTCGGCGCGCTACGTATCACCGGAAGTGGTCGGTTATGAGGATCTGGACACGTACGGCACGTGGAGCGTGCAGGCGAGCTACGGCAACGTCTGGTTCCCGCGCACCGTGCGAGCCGGCTGGGCGCCTTACCGCGAAGGCCATTGGGCGTGGATCGATCCATGGGGATGGACCTGGGTCGATGACGAGCCATGGGGCTTTGCGCCATTCCACTATGGGCGCTGGGCATATTTCGACCGCGGCTGGGGCTGGGTGCCGGGACCTCGGACGGTACGTCCCGTGTACGCACCCGCACTCGTCGCATTCGTCGGCGGAGCTGGTTTCAGCATTGCCGTGTCGTCGGGCCCCGCAATCGGCTGGTTTCCGCTCGGACCACGCGACGTCTATCGGCCGCCGTATCGCGTCAGCAGCAATTACTTCCGGCAAGTGAACGTCAGCAACACGGTGATCAACCAGGTCAATATCACCAACGTGTACAACGATTACCGGACGAATACGAACGTCACGCAGACCAACTACGTGAACATGCGCGCGCCGAATGCGGTGACGGCGGTGCCGCCGGCAGCCTTCGCGCAATCGCAGAACGTCCGTCGCGCTGCGGTTGCGTTGCCCGCTGCGGCGATCGCGTCGGCGCAGGTGCAGACGGTTGCACGCGTTGCACCGGCTCGGACCGCGTTCGTTGGTGCTGCGAGCGTTGCGAAGGTGAAGCCGCCCGCAGCCGTCGAGCAGCGTGCGGTTGTCGCGCGCGCGGCGCCGCCACCGCGGCCGGTTCCAGCTGCGCAGAAGATGCAGGCGCTCGAGAAGAATCCTGGCCAGCCATTGTCGCCGCGTGAGTTGCAGCAAATGCGGGCAACGGCCCAGGTGCCGGCGCGTCCGGTGAAGGTCGTCGAGCAGGCGAAGCCTGCGCCGACCGCAGCGCCGCCGGCGCGAGCGGCGGGCGAAGGTGCCGGACGGCGTGCCCAGGGCGGTGGCGCGGCGCCGGGTGCGGGTGCCGGTCAAGCGGGTAGTCCGGCTGCGGTGACGCAGACGCCGCCGGCGGGTGCAGCGCCCAATGCCAGAGCTCAACCTGCTCCCGGTTCACCAGCCGCCGTTCAGCGCGAAATGGCGCGTGGCGGAGGAAACGCCGCGGGAAATGCGGCCCCCGGTAACGAGAACGCCGGTGCGCGATCGGTTGCGCGGCCGCCGCAAGCGCAGGCGTCGCCGCCGGGTCAGGGACGACCGGAGACGAATCCTGCCGCTGTCGCGCGGCCGCCGGAAGGCTCGCCGAGCTTGCGCCAGCAGCAGCAGGAACGCGCCAGCGAAGCGCGCGGCGCGGCACCGGCGCAGGCACAAGGTCAACCGCCTGCGCAGCAGCGCCAGCAGGATGCGCGACAACAGCAGATCGATGCGCAACGGCAGCAAGCCGACCAGCAGCGGCAGCAGCAGGAGGCGCGTCAGCAACAACAGCGACAGCAAGCCGACCAGCAGCGGCAGCAGCAGGAGGCGCGTCAGCAGGCGCAACAGCAGCAGCAGGAATCGCGTCAGCAGCAAATGCAGCAACAGCAGCGCCAGCACGCCGACCAGCAGCAGCGGCAGCAGGAGGCGCGTCAGCAGGCGCAACAGCAGCAGCAGGAATCGCGTCAGCAGCAGGTGCAGCAACAGCAGCGGCAGCAGGCCGAGCAGCAGCGGCAGCAGGAGGCCCGCCAGCAGCAGCAACGGCAACAGGCCGACCAGCAGCGGCAACAGCAGGAGGCGCGTCAGCAGGCGCAACAGCAGCAGCAGGAATCGCGTCAGCAGCAGCAGCGCCAGCAGCAGGAGGCGCGCCAGCAACAGATGCAACAGCAGCAGCAACAACGGCAGCAGGCCGAGCAGCAACGACAGCAGGCCCAGCAACAGCGGCAGCAGGAAGCTCAGCAGCAGCGCCAGCCGCCACCGCAGCAGCAGCAACAACAGCAGCAACAGGAACGACCGGCGCGTGGTCAGCCGGAGCGCGGCAAGGACAAGGACAAGGACAAAGAGCAGCAGTAGCGCACGACGTCAAAGCAAAGGCCCGCGTCCGACCGGACCCGGGCCTTTGTGCGCAGGCAGGATGCGCTTACCGAATCGACATTCCCGAGGGCGGACCCCCTACGGACATCCCGCCGCCTGTTGCGCGTGGGACGGTAATCTGCGGTAACTTGATGCCGGTTTCGGCTGGCGCGGTTGGCGTAACCGTGGACCCGTATGGCATTGCCGAACGCATGCCCGCGACGATTTCCTCGACGGTGGCTGCGCTGTTTTTCGCGCCACTGCGCCCGCGGTCGATGGGTGGGCACCGTTCGGTATCCATCGCGATCAGTTGCTGGCCTTGCGCGCGCAACGCCTCGCGTGCCGCCACGCCTTCATCGCTGAGATCCACCGGCGGCAGCGTTCCTTGATACGTGGTCTCATTGGTGCGGTCGACCAGCGCGTAGCACACCGATGCGGCCGCGGGTGCGGCCATTACGGCGGTAGCCAAACTTGCGGCTGCGAGCGCCCAGCGGGGAATGCGCGTCATCATCGGCTCCTTCGCATCAGTGTTTGTATCGGTCGACCCATCCTAAGCCGAGGCCACGGAAGAGGGCAATGGATTTACCGCGGCAGCCGGCGGACGGCAGTCCTTACCGTGGAAAAAATACCGATTGCGGCTGCGCTAAATGCGAAAAGCGAAGCGTCGGCGTCCATCGGACGGCGTTGCGCGATGACAATCCACCCGTGCGAGGGTCCTCGATGCCCAAGCCCGCAGACGGCTTACACTTCGATCGCATGAGGTCATGGGAGCAGTAACGATGAAATCCATTCGAATCACGGCAGTGTTGATCGCGCTGGCGGCCAGCGTCGCGTCGGCGCAAACGCCAACCTATTTCGCCGTCACGTCGGGCGCGCATCCGCACGATGTCGCCGCAACGCGCGAGCCGGGGGGGCTCGTGTACTACACGGCGCAGATGACGGGCAAGCTTGGCATCCTCGATCCGGCGACAGGCAAAGTCGAAGAGGTTCCGCTCGGCCGCAATTCGGCGCCGCATGGCGTGGTCGTCGGCCCCGATGGCGCGCCTTGGATCACCGATGGCGGACAGAATGCGATCGTCCGCGTCGATCCGAAGACCCACGCCATCACGCAATGGAAACTTCCCGCGTCCGCGCCGAATGCAAATCTCAATACGCTCACGTTCGATCGGCACGGCAAGGCGTGGTTTACCGGCCAGAGCGGCTATTACGGGCGCGTCGATCCGGCAACCGGCGATGTTCGCGTCTGGCGCGCGCCGCGCGGTACCGGTCCGTATGGCATCACGACGACGCCGTCAGGTGACGTCTATTACGCATCGCTTGCCGGAAGCCACATTGCGCGCATCGACGTCGAAACCGGGGAGGCGACCGTCATCGAGCCGCCCACGCCCAACCAAGGCGCGCGCCGCGTGTGGTCGGACTCGAAGGGGAACGTCTGGGTCAGCTACTGGAACACGGGTCAGGTCGGCCGCTACGATCCCGCGACAAAAACGTGGCGCGAGTGGAAGCTTCCTGGCAACGCGCAGACGTACTCGGTCTGGGTTGATCCTGCTGACCGCGTGTGGCTCACCGACTGGTCGACGAACGCAATCGTCCGTTTCGATCCAGCCACCGAGCGCTTCGAAAGCTATCCATCCGACCAGCGCGGCGCCAACGTTCGACAGATGCTGGGACGAGTGGGTGAGGCGTGGGGCGCGGAATCCGGTACCGATCGGCTCGTAAGAATTCCGACCCAATGAAAAACGGCCGTCCGGATCAGGGACGGCCGTATTCGCTCGACTCGCGTTAATCAGCCTGGCGGTGGCGAGCCGGGAAGGACGCGCAGCCAACCGCGCGGGCACGTCTGCACCGAGGGGTAATACCCGCTGTCGGGGCAGTAATACTGCGATTGAGGCGCCGCGGGTGCACTACTTCCGGAAGGTTCTACGTACGTGTCATAGGACGCCGGACCATCGTAGTACGTCGACGCGGGATAGTACGTCGACGGGTAGTAGTAAGCGGGATAACCGTAGTAGCCGTAATACGGAGCGCCCCACCAGTACCACGGCCAACCGAAGCCGAGATACACGCTGCTGCCATAGTAATGACCGTGCCCGCCATGCCAGCCGCCGTGACCCCATCCGCCATGTCCGCCATGTCCGCCGTGCCAGCTGCCGCCATGTCCGCCGCTCCAGCCACCGCTGCCGTGTCCACCACTCCAGCCACCGCCGCCGTGCCCACCACCGCCGCCGCCATGCCCTCCGGCTGCCTGCGCCCCGATCGTCGCAAAGCTTGCAGCGGCGGCGACAAACAACGTGGCCAACAATTTCTTCGTCATGATTGCCTCCGCATCAGCACATCCGTTGGATTGCCTCAATCGGCATCCGTTCTCCAACAAGTGCACCCGTGGAAACGATTGTCCACGCATTGCGGTTGACGGGCAACGGCGCTGTTACGAACTGTTGCCATTTCATCAGGAATAGCGCGGATCGAGCGCGTCGCGTAAACCGTCGCCGACCACGTTGAACGCCAGTACCAATAAGAAGATCGATACGCCCGGCCAGATCGCCATCCACGGTGAATTGTCGATGTAGTTCTTCGCCGTGTTCAGCATGCTGCCCCAACTCGGTTGCGGCGGTTGTTGGCCAAGACCAAGAAACGACAAGCTCGCTTCGGCGATTACTGCAGCCGCGATCGCGAGCGTCGCCTGGACCAGAAGCGGCGGCACGATGTTCGGCAGCACGTGGCGGATCGCGATGCGCCACGGCGCGTTACCAATTGCGCGCGCCGCTAGCACGAAATCCTCCGCTTTTACCGCGAGCGTGGTCCCGCGGGTTAGCCGGATGAAGACCGGGGTTGCCGAGATGCCGATCGCGATCATCGCATTCGTCAGGCTGGGGCCGAGGAACGCGGCAAGCGCAATCGCGAGGATCAGAAAGGGGCACGCGAGCAGCGCGTCGGTTGCGCGCGAGATCAGCATGTCGGTGACGCCGCCCGCATAACCGGCGAGCAGGCCGACGGGGACACCGACCGAGATCGAGATCAGCACCGACACGACACCCGCCAGCAGCGATGCGCGCGCGCCATACACGACGCGCGACAACACGTCGCGGCCGATCTCGTCGGTGCCGAACCAGTGCGCAATGCTCGGCGCCTTGCGCACTGTCGAAAAGTTCGTCGCGACCGGATCGTAAGGCGCTATAAATGCTGCACCAAGGGCGATGATGACGAAGCTCGCTATCACGATGAGCCCGATCGCAGCCGACGGTCGCCGCAACAGCCGGCGCAAGGCGTTCGCGCGCGGTTTCTTCACGGGCTCGACGCGTGGACGATCGCAAGTCGCATCAACTGCAGTCGCCGGGATCATTGGACGCGGATCCGCGGATTGACGATCGCGTACGCGATATCGGCGAGCAGGTTCAGCACGATGTACGCGGTCGCTGTGAAAAGCACCACGCCTTGCACCACCGCATAGTCGCGGTTGAAAACGGCATCGACGATGAGCTTGCCGAAGCCGGGAATCGTGAACACCTGCTCGGTCAGCACAGCTCCGGAGAGCAGCGTCCCGAACTCGAGCGCGCCGAGCGTGATGATCGGGATCAGCGCATTGCGCAGCGCGTGCTTCAGCACGACGTCGCGCTCGAGCACGCCTTTGGCGCGCGCCGTCCGCACGTAATCCGACGACAGCACCTGCAGCATCGCGCTTCGCGTGTGACGCATCAGCACTGCGGCAATCGCGTTGCCGAGCACGAACGCCGGCATGATCATCGATGCGATGTTGGCGCGCCAGTCGTCGAACGGACTCACGTAGCCGGACGCCGGGAGCCAGCCGAGCGTCACCGAGAACAACAGGATCAGCATGATGCCGAGCCAGAAATTCGGCGTGGACAGTCCCCACAAGGCGACGACGTTCGCGCCGTAGTCCCACACGGTGCCGCGCTTGACGGCCGACACGACGCCGGCGGGGATGCCGATCGCGAGCGCAATGACGATTGCGATGCACGCGAGCTCGAGCGTGACGGGCAGCTTGTCGGCAATGAGGCCCCGAACGGGTTGCTGCAGTCGCAATGATTCTCCGAGATCGCCGTGCAAGACGCCGCGCAACCAGTACGCGTAGCGCACGGGAAACGGCTGATCGAGATGCATGGTCTCGCGCAAGTGCGCGATCACGGTGGGGTCGCGCTCCTCGCCGGCGAGGATCATCGCCGGGTCGCCCGGCAGCAGTTGCTGCAGTCCGAATATCAGCAGCGAGACGAAGACGAGCGTCGGGATGATCGTCGCGACGCGCCGGATGATGAACGTCGTCACGCGACAGTCAACCGGCTGCGCATTCGCCGCTCGTGCCGGCGGCGCTCGGCGCTATTTGAAGCGTACGCCGGTCACGCGTGGAAGTCCGTCGGGAATTGCACGCAATCCATCGAGCTTGCTCACGTACGCCCACAGCCAGTGGCGGTGATAGAGATAGATGATTGGCCGGTCCTTCAGCACGATTGCGGCGAGCTCGCCGAAGAGCTTCGTTCGCTCGGCGACATCGCGTGTCGACCGCGACCTGTTCAGGATGTCGTCGACTTCGGGCTTGCAATAGCCGGCATAGTTGAGCGGTTGCTTGCACGCATCGAAGCTGAAGATGTTGCCGTCGGGGTCGGCGCGGCCGCTCCACGCGAGCACATAAGCGTCGAACTGCCCCTTGTCGGCGAGATCGAGCGACGTCGCGAATTCCGTCGACTGGATCTTGACGTCGAAACCCGCTTCGCGTGCCATCGCCTGGACGACTTGCGCAATCCGCTGCGCATCCGCCGTTGTCGGCGTCATCAGTGTGAACGACGGGTTCGTCACGCCAGCCTGCTGCAACAACTCTTTCGCACGCGCAACGTTGCGTTGTGGAATCGGCATTCCTTTCGCGTAGAACGCATTCGTCGGCGCGACCCATTGATTGCCAGGGTCACCTTCGCCGTCATTCGCAACCTGCACGATGCCGTCGCGATCGAGTGCCAGTTCGAATGCTTCACGCACGCGGGGATCGCGGCCAAGCGGGTTCTTTTGCGCGAGGTCGCTCTTGCCGACGTTGATCGTGATTCCCTGGTAGCCGATCTCGGTGATCTTCGTCAGCTTGAGGCGGGCGTCGGACTTGACCTGTGGCACGTCGGATGGGCCCAGCCGCTCGATGAAGTCGAGCTGTCCCGACCGCAGGTTCGCAAGCCGCACCGTCGAATCGGGAATCGGCAGGTAAACGACGCGATCGAAATGAACGTTCGCCTTGTTCCAGTAATTCGCATAGCGCTCGAGCACGATGCGGTCCTGCGCAACGCGCTCGACGAACTTGAACGGACCCGCGCAAACGGGCTTCGCACCGAACTTGTCGCCCTCCGCCTGCGCTGCTTTGGGCGACACGATCATGCCGGCGCGATCCGCTAGTTGCGCGAGCAGCGGCGAGAACGGCGCAGTCAGGTTGAGGCGAACGGTTGCGGCATCGACGACGTCGACGCTCGCGAGCGGCGCGAGCTCGCCGCGCCGATTCGAGCCCGCCATCGTCTTGTGACGCTCGAGGCTGTACTTGACGGCGGCCGCATCGAGCTTCTCGCCGTCGTGGAACGTGACGTCGGTGCGCAGCTTGATCGTCAGCGTCTTGTTGTCGGCGGACCACTCGTAGCCGGTCGCGAGCTGCGGAACGATTGCGAGCTTCTCGTCGATGTCGAACAGCTTGTCGCACAGCGACGCAAACACGATGCGGCCGACGAAGCTACGTGCGAGCGTCGGATCGAGGACATCGGGGTCTTCGGCGAGGCCGATTCGCAACGTTTGTGCGTACGCACCAAGTGCCGGCAGCAATGCGCAGACGACAATCAGCGTGCAGCGGCGAAAGGCGTTGACCATTGGGCTCTCCGCAGGTGACGACGAACTTTGCGAGGCGCTCCGCGGCATGTCTGCCGGCGCGCGAAAATCAGCATAGCATGTGACTTCCCGTGCACTCGTCGGAGCACGAGCCGGGAACTCGGCGTGCAGAAGCGGGTCCGTCGTTGGCCCGGCAGCGGAGAGGGCACGGTTGCGAGCGTCGCAAAGCCGTCTCCGCGCGACGACGCAGCAGCAGATGGCGCCGCGCTGCACCGCTGCGCCACATTGGAGTCACGATGAAGCAAGGAATCCGACGAAGCATTCGATGCCTGACAGGTGCGGGGGTTGCACTCGTGCTGGCCGTTGCACAGGCCGCCACTGCAGCGACGCTCGAGGCCGTCGAGTATTACAACGCGGCGCTCGATCACTACTTCGTCACGGCGTCGGCGGATGAGATCGCCAAGCTCGATTCTGGCTTCTTCGTCGGTTGGACGCGCACACAACTCGAATTCAATGTATTCGACCCGGCGACGCCGGCGGCCGGCGCCGTTCCGGTGTGCAGGTTCTATGGCCTCCCGAGTGCGGGGCTCGATTCCCATTTCTATTCGGCATCGGCGGCCGAGTGCGCTGATGTCAACGCGCGCTTCGCGGGGATCTGGCTCGAGGAAACTGCCGATGCGTTCGGCGTGTTCCTGCCGAATACGCAGACGGGTCAATGCCCGGCGAACAGCATTCCCGTCTATCGGCTGTGGAACGGGCGCGCCGATTCGAACCATCGCTTCACGACTGATCCGGCCGTGCAGCAGCAGATGGTCGCGCGCGGTTTTGTGCCCGAAGGCTACGGCGGCGGCTCGATGCCCGTGGCGATGTGCGCTCCCACCGGGGATTCGACGGGGCCGGGTCCGGTGCCCGCATGTGTCGTCACAGCGTCGGACAGCACGCCGACCGTAGGCAGCGCCCTCACGCTCACCGCGACCTGCAGCGGATCGCCTTCCGTGTTCACTTGGACCGGATGCTCGAGTGCGACGTCGACGTGCACGGTGACATCCTCTGCAGCGGGCTCCGTCACGTACTCGGTCGTTGCGCGCAACGGCGCCGGCGCAAGTCCTCCGGCGAGCGCCACGGTCACGTGGGGAGCGGCGGGCGCCGTCGCGAAATGTACGCTTTCACGCACATCGCAAACGGATCCGCCGACCGTCAACTCGAGCGTCGTGCTCGCCGTCACCTGCGACAAGGCCGTCGGCAGCTACACGTGGAATGGCTGCTCGAGCACCAGCAACGTTTGCGTTGCTCGCGAGTCGACGCCGGGTCCGCACACGTATTCGGTATTTGCGCGCACGGTTGCCGGCGCGAGCGATCCCGCGACGATGACGCTCAGTTGGGTATCGAGCCCGCCGTCGCCACCGGGTCTCTGCGCTCAATTTCCGAGCTATCTGTACAGCGATGTGGGCAGCCAAAGCGCGCGCGTCGAAAGCGCGCGGATGATCAACCCACCCGCATTCGCGTGGAACGGCGCATGGACCGTGCGATTTGTCGTGCCGGCGACGATCGGCTCGCGTGTCGGACGATTGTCCGCTGCCGAGTTTGCCGGTGAGCCGACGACGCGGGAAGCGACGATCTCGAAATTTCCGTGCGATTTTCGCGCGACCGATCCGTCGGGAGCAAGCGGGCCGATCTCGCGCGCATCCGGCATTTCGGTGACCAACCTCTTCACCGCCGATCCCTCGAAGCCCGGTTATCCGGTGTTGCAGCCCGGCGGGACGTATTACTATAACCTGCGCAACTACAATCCGGCGACGGGAACGATTTCGTGCGCGTCGTCGAGCCGCTGCGACGCGTTCATCGAATCGTTGTTGCCGCGTTGACGATCGGGGTCCTCGCTGGTTTTCCACCTCGATTTCAGGTAAAACTCAGCGACGGACGATTGGTCCGCATCGACGCTAGCGAGGACGACCCACTTGGCCAAGCCCAATTTCGAGTTTCAGAAGCGCCAGAAGGAACTGGAAAAGAAACGCAAGAAGGAAGAGAAGAAGCAGAAGAAACTCGATCGCGCGGCCGCCGAAGCCCAGCCCGCGGAACCGGGCGCAGCGCCGCCCGAGACGACGTAACCGTCGCACGGGGCGTTACAAAGCGCCCCGTTCAATCCGTCTTGCGCCAGACCGTCGCGTGCCACGGCTGCTGTGAGCGGGGCCGACCGGCCGGCCGAAAATACTCATCGAGCAACTCGAAGCCTGCGCCGCCCACGTAGCGATGCCACGTTGCCGGTGCATGGTAGGCGCCGTAGCGGCCGCGATTCCAGCCTTCGTCGTCGTTGCCGTGCGGATTCGACGCGAACAGCACGCCGCGTGGCTTGAGCGCTCTCCGTAGCTCGCCAAGCACGCGCGGCAATTCCACAGTCGGCACATGAAACAGCGATGCATTCGCAAAGATGCCGTCGAAGTGGTTTGGTGGAAGATCGAGCTGCAGAAAGTCCTGGTGCAGCACGTCGCAACCGCTATGCGAACGCGCCATGTTGACGAAGCTCGCCGCACCTTCGACGCCAATGGCAACGTGGCCGCGATCGGTGAATGCGCGGAGGTCGCGACCGGGCCCGCAGCCAAAATCGAGGACGCGGAAGGGCGGCGGGCCCTCGATTCGCGCGAGGAACGCTTCGATGTTCTGGCGCACGTCATGATCGCGCGTCGCTTCCCAGAATGCATCCGCCTGTCGCTCGTAATGATCGAGCGTGACATTCGAGATTTGCGCGAGGTCACTCGCCGGCGGGTCTGGTGAGTTGTTCATCGAGCATTTGCGAGAGCGGGCGCTCCGCGTTCGGCACGTGACGGCAGTGCGCGTGCAAGCACGGTAATCGCATGTTGCGCGGCGCGTCGTTGGCCATGGCGCGTCCCGTCAGCGATCTGGTGCCGGCAGCTCGTGCCGTCGGCGACGATCAATGTATCGTCGGGAGCGTTTCGCACGGCGGGCAGCAGCGACAGCTCGGCCATCCGCATGGATACATCGTAGTGATCGGTGCCGTAGCCGAACGCCCCCGCCATTCCACAACAGCTCGATTCGATCATCGTCACGTCGAGCCCGGGGATCCAGCGGAGCGCGGTGACGACGTCGCCGGCAACGTCGAAGGCCTTCTGGTGACAGTGTCCGTGCACGAGCGCACGCGGCTCGTGCAGCGGGGCGAACGCGAGCGTCAATCGCCCGGCCGCCTTCTCGCGAACCAGGAATTCCTCGATCAGCATCGAACGTGCGGCGAGCTCGCGCGCAGTGTCACCGAGGCCCAGTGCGAGGAATTCGTCACGCAATGTCAGAAGGCATGAGGGCTCGAGACCGACGATCGTCGCGCCCTCGCGCACGTGTGGTGTCAGCGCTTCCACCATTCGCTGCGCCTCGCGGCGCGCTTCGTCGACGAGCCCGGTAGCGAGGAACGTCCGGCCGCAGCACAGCGGCCGTGACGCATCCGTCACCGCCGTGGCGATTGCAACGCGATAGCCGGCGCGATCGAGCACGGCCAACGCGGCTTCCGCGTTCTCCGGCTCGAAATAGCGCGTGAATGTATCGACGAACAACACGACGTCACTCGGATTGGTCGAGCTCGTTGCGAATCGGCGATCGGCGAACGAATCGCGACGGAACCGCGGCGTCGAGCGCCGGGCCGCGATGCCGGTTGGACCTTGCAGCAATTTCGCAAGGGCAGGTGAGCGGTTGCGCAGGTTCAAAAGCGGCGCGATCCGAGCGGCATACGGTGCCCAGCGCGGTAAGTGCGCGATCAATCGGTCGCGCAATGCCACGCCGTGCTCGCGTTGCCATTGGTGCTGGAACTCGATCTTCATGCGCGCCATGTCGACGCCGGTTGGACATTCGCGCCGGCATCCCTTGCAACTGACGCAAAGATCGAGCGCTTCGCGGACGTCGGTCGTCGCGATCGACGGCCCAAACCCGCCAGACAGCGCATGCCGCAGCGTGTTGGCGCGCCCGCGTGTCAAATGGATCTCGTCGCGCGTGACGCGATAGCTCGGACACATCGTGCCGGCGTCGAACTTGCGGCAATGGCCGTTGTTGTTGCACATCTCGACGGCCTTGGCGAAGCCATGCGCGGCATCGCCGCCGGTTCCCGGTGGACTGAGCGCGCCCGTGCGCGGATCGTTTTGCACGTTCCACGCCGACCAGTCGAGCGCTGGCGTGAGCTCGAGCGTCCGATATGCAGGCGGAAACCGGAACAGTCGTGCGTCATCCATTCGCGTTGGATGAACGATCTTGCCTGGATTCATCACGCCGCCCGGGTCAAACAGCGCCTTGATCTCTCCGAACGCGCGCGTCAAGCGTGGGCCGAACTGCCACGCCACCCATTCGCTGCGCACGAGCCCATCACCATGCTCTCCGGAGAACGCGCCCTTGTATTCGCGAACGATTGCCGATGCCTCCTCGGCGATCGCGCGCATTTTCTGCGCCCCGTCGCGACGCATGTCGAGGATCGGCCGCACGTGCAGCGTTCCAACCGACGCATGCGCGTACCACGTGCCGCGCGTGCCATGGCGCCCAAAGATTTCTGTCAGGCGATCGACGTAGTCGGCGAGATGTTCAAGCGGCACCGCGCAATCCTCGATGAATGACACCGGTTTGCCGTCGCCGCGCAGACTCATCATGATGTTGAGCCCCGCCTTGCGGACGTCCCACAGTGCCTTCTGCTCGGCGGCGACGGGAATCTTGACGAGTTGCCGCTCGAGCCCATGCTCGGCGAGCACCGCCTGCAGATCATCGAGCCGGCGCAACGTCGTTGCTGCGTCGTCTCCGGTGAATTCGACGAGCAGAATCGCGTCGGGCTCGCCCACGAGCGCGCGCTCGATCACGGACCGAAACGACGGGTTGCCCCGCGCGAGGTCGATCATCGTCCGATCGACAAGCTCGACGGCGGAAGGCGCGAGTGCCACGAGCGCTGCGGTCGTCGCCATCGCGGCGTGCAACGATCCGAAGTTGACGACACCGAGCGCGCGATGCCGGGGCAGCGGGGCGAGTGCCAGCGTCATTTGTCGCGTCCATGCGAGCGTTCCTTCGCTGCCGACCAGGAGATGCGCGAGATTGACACTGTCATCAGGCGTATACGGCCGCTCGCTTTGCGCGTGAAAGACATCGATGTTGTAGCCGCCGACGCGCCGCATCACGCGTGGCACGACGCGCTCGATTTCGTCGCGTTGCGCTTCACCGATCGCGCGGAGCCGTGCGACGAGCTCGCGCACGCGCGTTGATGCCCCGGCCATCTCGTGCTCCGGACCGAAACGCGCCTCGGTGCCGTCGGCGAGCGTCACATCCAGCGCCGCGACGTTGTGCACCATGTTGCCGTAGAAGAGCGAACGCGATCCGCACGAGTTGTTCCCCGCCATGCCGCCAAGCGTTGCCTGCGCGGAAGTACTGACGTCGACCGGAAACCACAGGCCGTGCTGGCGCAG
>Ga0070664_100000756_pt1 | contig 24980 bp, 15 predicted proteins | sample KBSC73metaG_FD_65863 | JGI IMG/M metagenome (GOLD analysis project Ga0070664, IMG submission 65863) | Corn rhizosphere microbial communities from Kellogg Biological Station, Michigan, USA - KBS C7-3 metaG | ecosystem: Host-associated > Plants > Roots > Rhizosphere > Soil ... | reverse complement strand
AGAGCCGACCTTGTTGATCGGGATCATGATCCGCATGCCGTTCTCGAGGATGCGGAGGACGTAGAAGGACTGACGCTGGCCGGCGACCTCGGTGTGCTCGATGCCCATCACCTCGCCCACCCCCTGCCCGGGATAGACGGCCTTGTCGCCGGTCTTGAAGCTGGTCTGCACTTGGGAGCTGCCTCCTCTTGGCCTGGAACGCCAAAGTGCAAGAACTTACCACAGTTTCGGCTTTTCTGCAATGCGTCGTCTTGACCGGCACATGCGGCGCCGACTAGGCTGCTTGCCCCTTTTTGTCAGGGGATCCGCAACCCAGATCAACGGTGAGGATGCGCGGGTCTGCAGTCAGGCCCCCCAAGGGGCTCGCACACAGTCGAGGGCGCCAGGCAGACCGGTTCACGGTCCTGATGAGTGGGGTGCCGTCGGTCCTCCTGGAGGGTCGCAGTCACCGTCGGGCGCCCGCGAGCGCGGACCGACGGTGGAGGAGATGCGGCGTGCAGTCGGAGAGCTTCGACGGGCGCGGTCGGGCGGGCGTCTTGCATTCGGACCCGCCACCTGACGCGTATGGTGGTTCAGGCGGCCCGGAGGGGGGGCGATGCGGGACTGGAGCTGGAACGACCTCGGGACCCGTCCGCTCGTCTTTCCAGTCCTGGCGCTCGGCATCGGCAGCGCGATCCCTGCCCTCGTCCGCCCGGGCCCTGTGGGGTTCGCCTGCCTGGCTGCCCTCCTTGCGGCCGGAGGTCTCATGCTGCGGTGCCGGCCAGGAGCGCACCTCGCCCTTCTCGCTTCGGCAGTCCTTGCCGGCTCCTTTCTCGCCTCACGCGCCGAGCGCGCCACCTCGCTTCCCACGGGGACTCCGGTCTTGCTGGAGGGACGGCTCTCCTCGGTCGAGGTCGAGGCCCGGGGCGGGCGCGGCGTGCTCGAGGTCTCGCGCGTCGATGGCGCAGCGGCACGTGCCCGGACCCGCCTGTGGTGGAGCGACCCCGGCATCCCTCCGGCCGGGGGCCAGCGAGTCCAGCTGAGGGCGGAGCTCCGCGCCGACCTCGGGCCGGACTCCTGGGGCCAGTACGACGTCGGCCGCGCGGCCCGCGCCCGGGGGCTCTCCACCTCGGGGCGCGTCCTCCCCGGTTCTCTCGTTCCCCTCTCCTCACCCGAGCCCTGGCGACGCTGGGTCGCCGAACGGCGAGAGCGCTTTCGTCGCTGGACACGCGACCGTCTCCTTCGGGCGGACGACGCGGCGCTGGTGTGCGCGCTCGCCGCGGGAGTGCGGTCGGAGCTCGGTGCCGAGTGGGAGGACCGCTTCGCCCGGAGCGGCCTGGCCCACGTCCTGAGCGTGAGCGGGCTACACGTCGCGGCTCTCGGCCTCGTCCTGGCGACGCTGATCGCCGCCGTGCTGCGGATGATTCCCGCGGCGGTGCGCCGGCTCGACGCCCGTCGCCCTGCGGCAGTCGCGGCGCTGCCACTGGTCTGGGGATACGTCGTCTTCACCGGGAATCAACCGCCGGCGATCCGCTCGGCACTGATGCTCTCCCTGGTCCTCGTCGGACGCGCGCTGCAACGACACACCGACGGGCTCAACGCGCTGGCCCTCGCCGCGGGCGTGCTCCTGGTCGTGGAACCGGCCTCGGCGCAGGACCTCTCGCTCCAGCTCAGCTTCACCGCAGTGCTGGCGCTGGTGCTTCTGTCGCCGCGTCTCCGCGCGCTCGTGCCGGTGCCGCCGCCCGATGCGCTTCGCCCCGGGCTGTGGCGCCGGGGGTTCGAGCAGGTCCGGGAGGCCCTCCTCGGTGTCTGCGCCGCGAGCGCGGCGGTCACCCTCGCCTCGATTCCGCTGGTGGCGAGCGCGTTCCATCGCATCTCCCTGGTGGGATGGATGATGAACGTCATCGCCCTCCCGGTCGCGTCAGTCCTCACCCTCGCCTGCGCGGTGACCGCCGGCACGTTCTGTCTCTCCCCGGCGCTCGCCTCCCTCCCGCTGGGCGTCGCCTCGGTCTCCGCCCGGGCGCTGCTCGCGCTCGTCAGCGCCGGAGCCGCCGTACCACTGGGGACGCTCTCCTCGCCCGCGTTCCCCTGGCCCGCCGCGCTGGCGTTCGGGCTCGGACTTCTGGGAGTGGCGCTGGGGATCCGGCGCAGCGGCTGGCTCGTGGCCGGCACCTTCGCGGTGGTGCTCGTGCGTCCGGTGCTCGGGTCTCATCCACCGCTCGAGGTGACGGCCCTGCCGGTCGGCCACGGAGACGCGCTCCTCGTCTCCTCCCGCGGGGCGCACCTCCTCGTCGACGGCGGGGGCGTGCCGGACGGCGTCGATCCCGGCGCGCGAATCGTCCTCCCCTATCTGCGCGAGCGCGGCATCCGGCGACTCGACGCCGTCGCGCTCTCCCACCCGCACCCGGACCACGCCCTGGGGCTCCTCACCGTGCTCCGGGAGGTGCGGGCGGACCGGCTCTGGCTTCCGGCAGGCATCGAGCGGGGGCCGCTCGTCGATGCGCTCCTCGCGGCGGCGGGCGAAGCACGGGTCGAGTGGCTGACAGCCGGTGAGCGGCGCGCGCTCGGAGAGGCCACGGTCCGCGTGCTCTCGCCCCCGCGGGACGGAACTGCTCTCTGGACCGTGAACGACCGGAGCCTGGTGCTTCACGTGAGCGCGGCGGGGCGCTCGGTGCTGCTCCCCGGCGACGCGGGCGCAGCGGCGGAGGAGGCCTGGCCCGCCGTCGCGAGCACCGTGGTCAAGGTGCCTCACCACGGATCGCGAACCTCGAGCTCGCCCCGACTGGTCAGCTCCAGCGCGGCATGGCTCGCCCTCTTTTCCGATGGCCGGAGTAACCGCTTCCGCCTGCCCGCCCCGGAAATCGTCGAGCGCTGGCGAGCGAGCGGGGCGGAGGTCCTACGCACTGACGTGGACGGAGCGATCCGGGTATCGCTCGACGGGGCGGGCGTCCGGTGGGAGACGTTCCGGGGGCGCGGCGGGTGGCTCGCTGGCCATCCACTTGCCGCCGCGCGTCCACCGGCGCACCGTCCAACGATGATCCCCGAGGACCTTGACCTCGCCGCGCTCAGCCGCGACCTGCACCGAGCGCTCGGCCCGGGAGAGCCGGTCGGGTACCTGCGCGGCAAGGCGAAGATGCGCGACGCGCTGGTGGACCTGCACGGGTTCAGCCAGCTAGAGGCGGAGTCCGTCGTCGATACACTGGAACTCCAGGGCTACCTGCACTTCCTGGGTGACCCACGCGCCCCCAGCGAGGCGGAGAGCCGCTGGGACTTCCGCACGGGCTGAGGGCGGTCAGCATGGTCGCAGTCATCCTCGGGCCTACTCGAACACCAGCCACGCGAAGCGATCCACGGCGTGGAAGTCGCCGACGAAGAGCGGCGAGAGCGCCTGACCCTGCACGCTCTTCCGGTCGGGCATCTCGAGCCGGTAGAGGTTGAAGCGCCACCTGTCCCCGGGACGAGGCGGCAGGTGCGGCACCGAGTGCAGCTTCGCGAAGGGGATCCGCATCTCGACCGTCCAGCCCCGGTCGCGGTCCGAGGCGTCGTCGAGCGTGCCGTTCACCTTCACCGCGCTCTGCAGCCCAGAGTCCCAGGAGAGGTCCATCCCCTGTCGTCGCGCCGGGAAGTAGGCATCGAACACCACGTTGTGCGGGCTGACCTCGAGCTCGTCGTAGGTCCGCCCGTCCGCGTCGGCGTCGATGAAGATCTCGACGGCCTCCTGCGTGTAGATCGGGTCGTCGCGCTTTCCGAACGTGCCCCAGACGTCCGGGTCCTCGCAGTCGAAGGCGACGTAGAGGGCTTCGTCATCCCAGGTGAGCAGCGCCGTCGTCCGGAACTGCGTCGGCCGCCCATCGAGGCTGTCCACCAGCGTCAGCGGCGTCGCGGCCTGCCACACGGGATCGTCAAGCACGCCGTCGATCTTCGGTGGGGTCGAGGTCTTCCGGATACGGGCCTCGGGCAGCGGAGGAGCGCCGCCTCCGATGAGCGGGCCGCGCATGCGCTGCTGGCCGTCGTGCGCTTCCGGCTGGTCCACCGGCAGCCGCTGGTCATCGTGCCAGAAGCCGAGCAGCACCTGGATCTCCTGCGCTCCCGGCGGAAGCGCGATGACCTGGACGTCCTGGACCGGCTGGCCGACGGTCCACTGCTCGAGCGGCACTGGCGGCGGATGGTCGGCATTCCCGAGCATCTGACCGGTCCGGGGATCGACGAGGTGAACGAAGACCTGCCATCCCGGCTCGAGCTTCCGTGTCGCCTCGAACCGGTGGGTGAGGCGCACCGCGTCCTGTCCCGCGTTGTTCCTTCCGCGCTCGACCCGGGTTCCCAGATATCGGATGGCCCCGCCTCCCCAGGTTCCCTGGACCGCCGTCGGCTCCGTCCCCCCGGACGCCGGCGCCCGCGGTCGCGGACGGGGCCCGGCCTGCTCGTCGCGACAGGCGGGGGCGAGGAGCGCGAGGCACAGGAGAAGCATCGATGGCAGAAGGCGCACCGCCTGCACGCTACTCGCTCGGGGCAGCCGCCTGGCACGGCCATTGCGAACGGCCACCGGCATGCACCTCCTGTTCGAGGCACACGGGGTCCGCTCCGAGCTCGAGCTGCAGCCCGGGACCTGGACGCTCGGAGGCGCCGAGGACGATGGCGTCCGCTTCCCGGGATTGCCGCCGCGGTTGCTCGAGCTCGATCTCTCGCCGGACCGCGCGTGGGTCGCCTGTACGCGGGAGCTTCCGGTGGGCCGGGCGGTGCTCGCCCCGGGCGTCCGCAGATGGTTGCTTCCCGGCGAGCGGATCCGCTTGTCGCGCGAGGCGCGGCTGTGGCTCGAGCCGCCCTCGGAGACGGCGGGAACGCTCGCCCTGGCCCGCTCGCTGCTCGAGGGAGGAGGCGCACCGCTCTGCTCCCCTGCCCCTGCCCTGGCCTGCGTGGTGGGAGTGGACGCCGGCACCGTCTACCTCCTGGCAGGCTCGGTCACGGAGGTAGGGCGCGGCACCGCCTGCACGGTCAGGCTCGGCGATGCGGCGGTCTCGCGACGGCATCTGCAGCTCGTTCTGGGACGGCGCGGCCACCGGGTGCAGGACGTCGGCGGGCGAAACCGAGCACGCTGGAACGGCCGGTGGCTCCGTTCGGGCCAGCTCCTCGCCGACGGTGATCTCCTCGAGGTGGGCCGCTCGCTGCTGCACTACCGGCGAGGATCCCCGGAGGCGAAGCAGGCAGCGGCTCCGGCCCCGGTCAGCGCATCGGGGACAGGCCCGCCCGCTCCACCAGGAGCTCCATCAGGCGACGGTGCTGGGTGAAGAAGCTGGTGAAGTGCATCCCCCGGCCGCGCCCCCGGACCGCGTAGACCGTCACCGGCCCGGGCAGGATGTCGACCTTGAGGATGTCGCGGAACGGGAAGTAGTCGGTCCGCACCAGCCCGCGGTAGGTCACTCCGCCGTTGTCCACCACGATGGCGGTTCGCGCGTAATAAGTCAGCGAGACCCCGAAGAGGACGACGAAGAAGATCGCGGACATGAACGTCTTGGCCGGAACGCCCTCGAACTGCATCAGGTAGACGAGGACGAAGAGCCAGAGCAGCGCGGCGGTACCCATCGCCGCGGCGAGGACGGGCCGTGGCCGGAAGACCTCGGGCGCTGGGGCCGGAAGAAGGTCCACGCCCCTTAGGCTAGTGCCTACACCCGTCCAGTGCCATGCGACCTCGGGTCCGCGGTGTCGGGTCCGGTGCGCTCTGGCTCACCCCCGGCTCGGCTCCACCCGCTCCACCAGCATGGTGATGCCCATTCCGTAGCCGATGCAGAGCGTGACTGCCCCCCGGTGGAGCGAGCGGCGCTCCAGCGCCCCGAGGAGCGTGGCCAGGAGCATCGCTCCGGTCGCGCCGAGCGGGTGGCCGAGAGCGATGGCCCCGCCCTGCACGTTGATCCGGTCGAGCGAGACGCCCAGCTCGTGGCCGACCACGATGGGCACTGGCGCGAATGCCTCGTTGATTTCCCAGAGATCCACGTCATCCACGGTCCAGCCCGCGCGCTCGAGCGCGAGCCGGCTGGAGGGAATGGGGCCGGTGAGCATGAGGACCGGGTCCGACCCGACGACCGCGGTGGAGACAATGCGCGCCCGGGGCCGGAGTCCCAGGGTCCGGACAGCGCCGTCCGATGCGACGACCACGGCAGCCGCCCCGTCGACGATTCCCGAGGCGTTGCCGGCGTGGATGACGCCGTCCTCCTGGAAGCTCGGCTTGAGGCCGGCGAGCGTCTCGACCGTGGTGCCGGGGCGCGGGTGCTCGTCGTCGGTGAAGAGCCGGGTGCCGCCGTCGGCGTCTCGTACCGGAACGGGGGCGATCTCCTCGCGGAACCAGCCGGCGACGCGCGCGGCGAGGGCCTTGCTCTGGGAGGCGGCGGCGAACTCGTCCAGCTGTCCGCGGGAGAGCGACCACTTCCTGGCAATGCGCTCCGCCGAGATTCCCTGGTGGGCGAGATCGGGGAATTGCTCCGCGAGCCGCGGAGAGGTGGGGCCGTCGCCGAAGCCCGCGTCCGAGCCCATGGGGATGCGGGTCATCGACTCGACCCCGCCGCCGATGCCGAGGTGGATCTGCCCCGCGAGGATGGCGCTGGCCACGTCGGCCACCGCGGTGAGCCCGCTTCCGCAGAGGCGGTTCACCGTCTTCCCCGGGACGGTGATGGGCATGCCGGCGGCGAGAACGGCGCCTCGCGCCACGTCGAAGGCCTGCTCGCCGATCTGCGTGACGCAGCCGAGCACCACGTCCTCCACCCGCTCCGCCGGCACGCCGGTGCGCGCGAGCGCGGAGGTCAGGACGTGGGCTGCCAGGTCGACCGCGTGGACTCCCGACAGGCTCCCCTTCCGCTTCCCGCGGGGAGTACGGACCGCATCGATGATGAACGCCTCGGGCATGGGCCCAGGACACGACGGGATTGACCCGAAAGTCAACCGAGCAGGCCAGGCAGCGCCGCCGGTGAGGACAGGCGGTGGCGGTCGCCGGCCGGCGAGTGAGGAGGGTGTGCGACGAGCGGTACGCACCGCAACGGAGGCCGGGCCCTTCGGTGACCTCGGAGGGCGTCGGCTGTGATGAGGGACCTGGCCGAGGCGGCCTCGAGCGCGGCGCACGTGCTGCAATCGGGCACAATGACGAGCGCGGCCGAGGCCCGACCACGACCGCAGCGCAAGTTACTGCAATCGGCCTCGATGACGAGCCCGGCCGAGGCCCGACCACGACCGCAGCGCACGTGCTGAATCGACCTCCTGCCCAGCGCAGCCTCTAGACCCGATCTCCGATCACGATCGCAGCGCACGGTGCTGAATCGACCTCGTGCCGAGTCCGGCCGAGGCCCCGATCACGACCGCAGCGCAAGGTGCTGCAATCGGCCTCGGTGACGAGCCCGGCCAAGGACCCGACCACGAACGGCGCGCGCCGGCGCCTCGCGAGCGACTCACCTCGGGGGACGCCGGAGACCACTCACTCCAGCACTCGCGCCAGCCGAGCCACGATCCGGTTCATCCGCGCAGCGTACGGAGGGGCGAGCCAGCGAGACATGGGATTCCCCTGCTGCCGCAGGACAGAGCGCTCGTGGCTGAAGGTCCGGAAGCCGGCACGCCCGTGATAGTTCCCCATTCCACTGGCACCCACTCCGCCGAATGGCAGGCCCGGGTTCCCCAGATGGAGCAAGGTGTTGTTGACCGTGACCCCACCGGAGCTGGTCTCGGCCAGCGTGGCGTCGACCGTGCTGTTCTTCCGGGAGAACACGTACAGCGCGAGCGGCTTGGGACGGTTGCGGACCCAGGCCAGGGCATCCTCGAAGCTGCGATAGGTCACCACGGGCAGCACCGGCCCGAAGATCTCCTCCTGGAGGACCGGGGCATCGGCGGGAACGTCCACCAGGACGGTCGGGGCGAGGTACCTCTGCGCGGGATTGGCATCACCGCCGACGACGACCTTGGCTCCGCGCTGGACCGCGTCGTCCAGCAGCCCCTTGACCCGGGCAAACGCCCCTGGGTCGACCAGGCGCGCCAGGTCGACATTCGTCGCCCACCCCGACTCGGGACCGTACAGCCGCTCGAGGGCCGCCCGGAGCGCATCGAGGAACGCCTGGCGCTGCCCCTCCTGGACGAGAGCGTAGTCGGGAGCAACGCAGGTCTGTCCGGCGGTGAGGAACCTGCCCCAGGCGATGGCGTGCGCGGCACGGGGAAGGTTCGCGTCCGGTGCGACGATCGCCGGCGACTTTCCGCCGAGCTCGAGCGTCACGGAGGCGAGCGTCTTTGCGGCGGCGGCCATCACCAGCTTTCCGACGCGCGTGCTCCCGGTGAAGAAGATGTGGTCGAAGGGAAGCTCGAGCAGGGCCTCGGCGATGGAGGCGTCACCCTCCACCATGGCCACCTCGTTCTCGGCGAACGCATCCGCCAGCACCGCGCGGATCGCACGGTTGGTCTCCGGGATCTTCTCCGACGGCTTGAGGATCACCACGTTGCCCGCGGCGATCGCTCCCACGAGCGGACCGACGGTCAGGAACACCGGATAGTTCCAGGGCGAGAGCACGAGCACCTGGCCCTTCGCTTCGAAGCGGATCTCGCTCGCGGTGTCGGCGAGCAGCAGAGGAGCCTCGACGGGCTCGGGCCGCATCCACTCCGCGACGTGGGCGATCGCGTGATTGATCTCCTCGAGCGAGGGGTGGATCTCGATGAACTCCGACTCGTCGGGAGACCGACCGAAGTCCCGGCGGATGCCCTCGGCCACGGCGGTTCGGTGCTTCTCCAGGGACGCCTTGAACCGCTGCAGCTTCTTCCGGCGTTCGGAGGCTGTGGAGCGCGACACGGGCCAGCGCGAGGGCGCCTGTAGGTCGAAGAGCCTACGGATCTCCGCGCGAGGATCCTGGGTCGAACCGATGTCGATGGCCTGTCTCATGGCTGCACTCGCTCCCGAGCCCTGCGATGAATGTTGGACCGGGGGAGGAACCGAACCAGATTGACCTGGAGCCGGCTCTGGAGCCCCTGGATGAACCACTGCTGCCGGACCTCTGCTCCCCTCATACCGCTCTCGCACGACCCCGGCTGCATCGGGAGGGCGTTTTCGGCTGGGCGGTCTGAACGCTCGGCGACGGTCCGTGACTGAACGCAGGCTCACCGGAAATCCCGAGTGTCCCCATGAACTTACACCTACAGCGAGGTGGGGACAGGCGATCGAAGGTGTCTGGCACCTTCGAGACCGGATCGGACCCGGTCGAATCGACGCATCGGGCCTGGGGGCTCGGGCCTCAGCGCCGGCTGGGCCGATCGAAGGGATTCTCGAGGAGGATCGTCTCTCCGCGATCGGCACCCACCGAGATGCACATCAGCGGGACGCCGGCGACCTCCTCCACCCGGCGCACGTAGGCGCGGGCCGCCGAGGGAAGCTGCTCGAAGCTCCGGACGCCAGCGAGGCGCTCTTCCCACCCGGACAGCGTTTCGTACACCGGCGAGACCTGCGCCAGGTCGTCCACGTCCGAGGGGAAGTCGCCGGTCTGCGCTCCCGGCAGCGAGTACGAGGTGCAGAGCTTCAGCTCGGGCAGCCCCGAGAGAACGTCCAGCTTGGTCAGCGCGAGCCCCGACAGCCCGTTCACCCGGGTGGCGTAGCGGAGTGCCACTCCGTCGAGCCAGCCGCACCGGCGCGGGCGTCCGGTCACCGAGCCGAACTCGTTCCCCACCTTGCGCAGCCGCTCGCCGACCTCGTCCTTCAGCTCGGTGGGGAACGGGCCTCCGCCGACGCGGGTCGTGTAGGCCTTGCTGATGCCGACCACGCGGTCGATCTCCGTCGGCCCCAGTCCCGAGCCCACCGCCGCGTTCCCGGCCACGCAGTTGCTGCTGGTCACGAAGGGGTAGGTGCCATGGTCGATGTCGAGCAGCGTTCCCTGGGCGCCCTCGAAGAGGATTCGTGCCCCGGCCCGGGCCTCTCCGTGCAGATACAGCGAGGCGTCGCGCACGTGCGGACGCAGCCGCGCTCCGAATGCTGCGTACTCCCGCGCGATGGTCGCCGGATCGAGCGGGGGAAGCTCGGTCCCCGCGCGGCCGGCGAGCAGCTTCAGCTCGTCCATGGCCGCCGTGAGCCGTTCCTCGACCTTGCGCGTGAGCCGCGCGGAGTCGAGCAGGTCCCGCACGCGAATGCCCCGGCGCGCCACCTTGTCCTCGTAGGCGGGGCCGATTCCACGCCCGGTGGTGCCGATGGGCGAGGCGCCGCGCGCCTTCTCCCGGAGAACGTCGAGCTGCTTGTGCCAGGGAAAGACGACGTGCGCGGATTCGGAGACGAGGAGCTGGGCCTCGGAGCGGATGACCCCTCGCGCCCGGAGAGCATCGATCTCCGCGACCAGCACCGACGGGTCCAGCACCACACCGTTTCCGATCACGCAGGCCTTGCCGGCGTGGAGGATGCCGCTGGGGATAAGGGTGAGGATGGTCTTCTCCCCGCCCACGACCAGCGTGTGCCCGGCGTTGTTCCCACCCTGGAAACGAACGACCACCTGGGCGTGCTGGGTGAGCAGGTCGACGACCTTGCCCTTTCCCTCATCGCCCCACTGCGCGCCCACCACCACGACGTTCGGCATGGCCGGCTCCGGCTATAGCCCGCGATCCGACGGGTGACAACGACGGACGAAGCCACAGCCGAGCGCCTCACATCCGCGGCGCTCGAGGCGCTCGGCGAGCGTGGTCCCGGCGGCGAACGCCGCGCGGACCCGCGCCTCCACCTCTTCCGGGGCGGCGGGCGGGTGCGATGCCCAGTGGAGGCGCTCCTGGTCTCCGTCCACGGCGAACAGCGCGGCTCGGACCTGCCGGCCCTCGCCAGCCCGCGCCCGCAGCGCCTGGAGCAGCACCCCCAGGCTCGCCGGTGACTCCGCCCGGCCTCCCGGCACGAGGGAGACCACCGCCTCACCGGGCGCACCGGTGAGGCTCAGGTCGAACCTTCCGTGCACCGCCGCAATCCCCAGCTTCACCTCGAAGGGGATGGCCGCCGCCCAGGAGAACCCGTCCGTGAAGTTGCGAAGCGCGCGGCCGAGCCGTCGCACCGGTGCCCCGAGCCGCAGCGCCTCGGCCTCGGCGAGCGTCAGCCCCAACCTGCCGGCGGCCGTGCCGAGGGCCTCGTCCGGCGCTCCGTCACGCCAGGCCTCGACCGGCAGCGCCGCCAGCAACTGCCGGAGTGCGTGGAGGCGACCATCCCGGTGGCGCGGGGACGGAGGTACCGCGGCTGCGCCGAGGCCCGGTTCGCGGTGTCCTTCCACGAACCGCAGCTGGAACCGGCGGAGGCATCCCTCGAGGGCTGGCACCGCGTCGAACGGAACCGACGCGGGCGAAGCGGTGGCCACGGGCTCGAGGCGGCGGAGCGCCTGTCGGACCTGCTCGGCGTCGACGGGAGGCGGCGTGGTCGGAGCCCGAGGCGGAAGCACCGGGCAGGCAGCATCGTCCAGCCGCTTCACCCGCGAGCGGACCTCCGGAGCGTCGAGCACCGGGTCGATCCAGCTGGCCCAGGTTCGCTGACCGCCACGTCCCTGGATGCCGGAGAGCAGGAGTCGGTCTCTGGCCCGGGTCATCGCCACGTAGAGCACCCGCCGGCTCTCGGCCAGGTCCCGGCTGGAGAGGATCTCGGCGAGCGCGGCCGAGCGGGGAGTCGGGTGAGGGTCGCTGCTCCAGGGGACGCTCGGTCGGAAGGCGAGCCCGTTCCGAGGATCGACCAGCAGGCGGCCGTTGGAGGGTGGTCGAGTCGCCCCGAGGTCGGCGATGCAGACCACCGGCCACTCGAGGCCCTTCGCCGCGTGCACCGTGAGCAGCTGAACCGCCGGGCCGCTGCGGGCATCCTCCACCTCCTCGAGCTCGATGCGGGCGTCCCGATCGGCGAGCTCCAGGAGGCGTCGGGCGAAGGCCGCGGGATCCGGGCGAGCACGCGCGTCCCAGCGGGCGGCGAGGTCCCGGACCACCTCCAGGTTTCCGAGCTGCTCCTCTCCGTGTGGCGAGGCCGCCAGCACCGCACGGGTGTCGAGGCCGGCCCACGCGTCCTCCAGCAGGTCCACCAGCGAGCTCCGGTCCAGTCCCGCGCGGAGACGGCGGGCGAGGCTGACGAAGCGGGCCCATCGCTCCGCCTCGCCGGGCAGCGCCTCCGCCGGTAAGGCCCCGGCGAGCACCCTGGCGTCGAGCCGACCCCGGCTCAGCGCGAGCCGGACCAGCGTCCCGTCGGACAGCCCCACCGAGGGACCGCGCAGGCAGGCGGCGAGGTGCAGGGGGTTGCGTGGGTCGGTCAGGAAGCCGAGCAGAGCGGCGACGTCCCGCACCTCCGGCGAGCCGAAGATGCCGCGCCCGCGCAGGACCCGGTGAGGGACGTGATGGCGGGCGAGCGCGTCGGTGTAGTGCGTGACCTCCAGGAAGGAGCGGAGGAGGATCGCGACGTCGCCTCCGCGGACCGGACGGGAGCCGGCACCCTCGGGAACGCGCACCTCCGAGTCGGGAGCGAGCAGGAGCGCGAGCCGGCGAGCGAGGAGGTCCGCCTCCGCCCGACGCCGATGCTCGGCTCGGTCCTCCTCCGTCACCGCGACCAGCCGCTCCACGCACTCCCGCGGGCCGAGCTGCGGGCGCCACGGCTCGAGATCATCCTCGCCCGGGCGAAAGGGAACGTCCCACGGCGCGGGGGCGGTCTGTCCGAGAACTGGCCCCAGGATCCCGTTCAGAGCTCGCACCAGCTCGGGCTGGGCGCGCCGGCTCACGCGGAGGAACCGGCGCTCGCCGCCTCCGGCCTCCACCGCACAAGCCAGCTCCTCGAAAACCTCCACGTCGGCGCCGCGGAAGTCGTAGATCGACTGCTTTCGGTCGCCCACCGCGCAGAGGAACCCGGGCTCGAGCGGAAGGAGGTGCGGTCCCCCCGCGTCGAGGGCCCTCGGCGCTCCCTCGCGGGCCTCCGCGAGCAGGAAGGTGAGCTCGAGCTGCAAGACGTTGGTGTCCTGGAACTCGTCGAGAAGGAGCGCGCCGATGCGGGACTGCTCACGGGCACGGAAGCCGGTGTCGGTGGACATCAGATTCCGCGCGCGGATGAGCAGCTCGGCGAAATCCAGGGCGCCGGCATCGTCGAACGCAGCCCGCTGGCGGCGCGCGAGCTCGACCAGGAGGCCGCGCCAGGTCTCCTCGTGGGGGCGGGCGAGCATCAGCGCCGCCGCACCGAGCGGCGAATCACCTCCGGTGAGCGCTTCACGGGCCGCCCGGATCGCCGCACCGAGCCCGTTCTTCCCGCCTCGCGCCGGGAGGGCATCGCGCAGGTCCGCGACCCGAGCCGCCCGCTCGAGCGCCGTGGCGCGATCCCAGCCCACGAGCAGGTCGGCCAGTGCCGCGAGCACCGGCTCGCACTCGGCCGCCTCGGCGCGAGCACGCCCCAGGGCATCGTCGACGGCCGTCCGGGCACGCGCTGCGCTCGCGGCGAAGGCCCGCGCGACGTCCTCGGCACCGGTGACCACCAGCCGGTCCGGGGCGTGCCCGTGGTCCCGCACCCGTCGAGCCTGGTCCACCAGCAGCTCCACCAGCCCGCTCCGGCGAAGGCCGCGGAGATCCAGCTCGCCGCACAGCGCCTCCACGGCCGGGTCCGCTGCCTCCAGCCGCTCGAGCACCAGGCGTTCGGCGAGCTCCTCGAGAAGGTCCAGCGCCTCTTCCTCGTCGAGGAGCACGAAGTCCGGAGGCGTGCCGGAACCCGCCGGCGCACGCCGGAGCAGGCCAGCGCAGAACGCGTGGAAGGTGGCGATGGTCGCGCCCGAGAGGTGAGCCTGCACCCGCCTCCACTCGGTGCCGGGGGGGACCGGTCGGCCGGCGTCGGCGAACGCCGCGCTCAGCTCGGGCTCGGAGGCCTCACCGGCGGCGAGGGATGCAACCCGGGCGGCGAGGCGGCCGCGCATCTCGGCCGCCGCCTTCTCGGTGAAGGTGAGGAGGCACAGCCGGGATGGTGGGAGGGGCTCGTCGCGGTCCGCGCCGCAGAGGAGCCGCAGGCACTCGGTGATGAGGCCGTGGGTCTTCCCGGTGCCGGCACCGGCGAAGATGCAGGCGTTGGAACGGAGCGCGCTCATCCCTCGCCACCCTGTGGCGCACGGCGCTCGGAGATCCGGCAGACCGAGCCGAGCGGGCAGAAGCCGCACTCTCGCGGGCGCACGGGGAAGAACCCCTGCCGCGGTTCGGCGAGCAGCGCGTGGACCGCGGTGGCGAGGTTCGGCAAGGGGGTCGAGGACCGGGTCGCAGCGTCGGTGGCGAGGAAGCTCTCCAGCGGACCGGTACGGTCCGGGTCGAGGGGGAGGAACTCCAGCGTCCGGAGCGACAGCCATCCGGCCTGGAAGGGCGGCTTCTCTCCCCGGGCGCGGAGCGCGAGAAGGTAGAGGGGCAGCTGGAAATCAGTGACCAGGACCTCGGCGCGGGCGCGGTCACGGCGCTTGCTGCTCTTGTAGTCGAGGACTCCCGTTCCCGCAGCTCCCCGGTCGACGCGGTCGAGGGTGCCCCGGAAGTAGATGGGGCGCTCGCCGGGAAGGGCCGCAGGCAGCTCGAGGTCCGGACCGAACCGCTCCTCGGCGGCGGCGGGGCGCAGGCCGGCGAACGGGTACAGCCTGCCCGAGCGGAGCAGGCGCTCCAGCGTGGTCCGCGCGCGCGTCTGGGCCAGCGCCCACAGCCGTGGATGCCCGGTGGGCGCGCATCGTGCGTGCTGGCGAGCGGCGGTCTCCACTGCGTGCGGGACGAGGTCGGCGGGCAGGGTGGCGGGATCGGCTCCGGTGAGACCGAGGGCGAGGAGCCGCTTCACCAGCTGCTCGAGCACCTCGTGAAGGAACTGTCCGCGGCCGCGGGCATCCAGCTCCTCGGCTCCGTCTTGGGGCGGCTCCAGGCCGAGCACCTTCCGGGAAAGTCCCTGGAACGGGCAATTGGCGAGGGCGGTCAGGCTGGTGGACGACAGCGGGCCCTCCGGGGAGCCACCCAGCCGCCCGTTCACCGCGGCGAGCAGATCCTCCGCCGGACCGAGCCGGCCGCTGTACGCGCCGGGAGCACGAAGGCCCGCTGCGGCCTGAAGACGCTCGGCCTCGATTCCGGCGAGCGTTCGCGCGTCCTCGAGCCACGCCGCTCCGGCGAGCTGCTCGAGCGCCACCGCGGCCACCGGGTCCGGTGCGTCGCTCCGGAGGTCAGGCGCGACCGTGCCCTCGAGGGCCAGGCGCACCCTCGCCCAGCCCGGACCGGGGGCCTCCGCGAGCGGGGGGATCCGCCGCGTGGAGAGGTCCCGCTCTCGGGTGCCGGTGACGGCGAGCAGGCGCTGCACGACGTCCGCGAGGGCACCACCCGCGCTGCGCCGGCGGGAGACTGCGATCCGACTGGCGGAGGCGAGCGCGCGACCGAGGCGCCACCGATCGACCGCCTCGACCAGCGAAGACCGGGCGTCTCCGCTTCCCACCAGGGCCGGCACGGCCGTCCGCCCCAGCACGCCGTGAATCGCCTGCCGCTCCTCGTCGCCCAGGAGCGAGGCGGGCGCCCGGCGCGGAAAGCTCGCCGTGTCGATTCCCGCGACCCCGAGGAAGTCGAGTGGCCGCTGGTCCAGCGACTCGAGCGGAAGGACGTCGATCCCCGCCGGGGCTCCCGGAGCGAGCTCGACCGGCAGCGTGGCCGCGGCGTCGACGAGCCAGCGGGCGAAGGCGGCGCGGTCCATCTCCGGACCGGGGCTCCTCGAGGCCTTCCAGCCGGCGCGGGCGTCGCGGACGAAAGCTCGCCAGACCTCGATCGCCGCGGCCTCGCGGGCGCTCGCTCGTCGGGCACGGGGATCGCTCTCCAGCTCTTCCTCCTCGAGCGCGGTCCAGAACCCCGCGGCGTCGAGACCGGACCGCCACGCCTCGAGGAGATCGGCGAGGCGTCCCCGGCGAGGGACGCGCTCGGCGAGGTCGAGCAGGCCGGTGACGGCACCGAGCAGCCGGTCCGCACCGTCCCCCTCACGCGCGTCACCGGCCTCGCGGCTGCGTGCGGCGAAGGCACCGAGCCTGATCTGATACGCGTTGCTCCTCCCCTCGGCGCCGAGTGCGGCGTCGCGCACTCCCGCGCGGCGCAGGAGCGGAAGTGGATCGAGCCGTGGGTCGACGCGGACGCGGGGGAGCAGCCGCTGCCTGAGGAGCCACGCCACGTCCTCGGCGGGCCCGCGGCGCGCGGCCAGCCCTGCCCAGAGAAGACCGACCCGGCCGGCCACGGTGGTTCCGAGGGGGACGGGGGCGCGGCGGCGGACCGGAACGCCGGCCTCCTCGAGCGCTCGCTCGAGCTCTGCGGCCTGCAGAGAGCTCAGCACGGCGAAGGAGCAGCGATCGAGCGAGGCTCCAGCGTCGAGAGCACGCCTCAGCGCGTCCACCAGCGCCGCCGCCTCCCGCCGCGGCCCGGGCGCGACGACGGCCTCGAGCGCGTCGGTGGGGAGGCTTCCCGGTGCCACGAGGGCTTGCCGGCGCACGGGCTCGGAGAGCGGACCCTCGGCGAGCTCGGGAAGAAGCTCGACGCCCGGCAGATCCGGTCCGGCCTCGAACGCCTGGAGCACCGGCTCCACCGCGGCGTCGGTCTGCGGGTCGCCGGTCAGTGGAACCCGGACCACGAGGGCGCGACCCGAGGACGACGCGGCACGGGCCATCGCGGAGAGGAACCCCACCATGCCGGGCGAGAGCGGAGGCGCCACGGTCAGCTCGACCTGCTCCAGCGGGAGGTGGGCGGGCCAGCCCCTGGCAAGCACGCGGCTCGCGGCAACCCAGCGCGAGGCCGCCAGCTCCACGCCGGCGCGGTCCAGGTGCGTCGTGGTGGCGTCGATCAGACGGGCGAGATGGGCGAGCCGGGCACCGGCGCTCCCGAGTCGCGCCGCTGCCTCCTCCAGGGTGGACGCGGAAACGCTGCCCTGCGCGAGCTCCTCCAGCACACCTTCCAGGGCCCGCAGGAAGGTCGGGCTTCGCGCCTGCGAGCCGAACGGCCCGGGCCCGACGGCCTCGACGGCGGCCGAGAGAAGCCCATGAAGGGCGGGGCCGCTGCAGGTCCGGAGCCGGGCGGGGCGGACGACGGCGTCGCGGAGTCGCTCGAGCGTCCAGCCATCGTGGTCTCCCAGCCGCTCCATGGTGGACCGGCCACGCTACGCCCGGCCGATGACACCAGGCCCGACCCGAAATGCCTGCCCCACGGGCGAGCGAGGGGCATCCGAAGGCAGACCATCGCTCCCCCGCAAACAACGAAATCCAGCCCCGCTGGAGCCGCCGAAGGCGCTCCCTCGAAGGTGCCCCTCGAAGGTGCCCCCTCGAAGGTGCCAGACACCTTCAATTGCCTTCAATTTCCCTGGCACGGAGGGAACTGGTCCAAGATACTGAAATCACAACGAAAAAACCACCGAGGCGTCCCTTCCGGGCGCAGTCCGGTTGCTACCAGAGCTACCGCGCCGGAGGGTCGCCGCTTCGGAGTTGGGCGTCGCAACGACCTGCGGCTCTGGCGACTGGGTCCGAGGAGGACCGGGTGCGCGCCTCGGCAACCACCACCCGGCAGCCAGCCGGACCCGTCGACACGAGCGCCTGGGCCGAGTGCATGCGGATCAGGGGGGCCGGATCGCGCAGGAGCGGAACGAGGAGGTGCGGAGCCTCCGCTCCGAGAACCCCGGGCGCGGCATCGACCGCCGCCGAGCGGAGAGCTGGCGGAACGGTTGCGTCCGAGGCGAGCTCCCGGATCAGCGGAGCAGCCGCGTCGGGGCGAACCACCCCCAGTGCCGCCAGCGCGCGGGCGCGCCGAGTCGGCAAGGCGCGTGGATCTCTCGCGACTGCCTCCACCACGGGAGCGGCAGCGGAGCCCATCGCACGCCACTCGGCGACCGTCACCGTCCGGTAGCTGCCGAGGAGTCCCTCGACGCGAGACAGGAGCTCGGGGTCGAGCGGGGCCGCTCCCGCGCTCCCGCCGAGCACGAGCGTCGCCACGACACCCAGGCATGCGAGGCGCGCGCTCACAGCGGCCGCACCAGCGCGTTCATCCGCATCACCTGGCCCTCCTGCGGCGAGACGCTCCCCTGCGAGCGATCCGTGAGCTGCCAGAACATCAGGTAGTCCGCACCTCCGCAGACCTGGGTGCCCTGGGCGCAGTAGGTGCCATCGACCTGGGCCGGCTGCGCCGGGGCGCCACTCTGGTCGGCACAGCTCCCCCGCAGGCTCGCGTCCACGCACAGCGAGCACACGCACTGCGGTGTGTCGGTCAGCGGGTCGAAGTCCTCGCCAGACGCTCCCAGACTTTCGGTGGTGTGGAACAGCCCCAGCGCATGTCCGACCTCGTGCGCTGCCGTCTCTCCGACCACGTCCGGTCCACAGCTGATGCTGAACGAATTGCCGCATCCCGCGGTGCTGGTGATGTCGGCCGACGAGACGACCGCCCCGCCTGCCGTGGTGCCGTTGAAGGTCGACACTCCGGGGATCGCTCCATCGTAGCCCACGAGCTGCGTGCCCGCCGGTGCGCTGGGCTCGGTGATCTCATCGACGAAGAACAGGCTGACCACGTTGCCCGGACGGGCGAGCGTCAGCAGCTGCCGGTACTCGCTGCAGGGTTCGGCGGCAAGGCCCTCGCTGACCGCCAGTGACGACCAGCGCGTCCGCGCCCAGGCAGGCACATCGTAGTAGGTCACGCTCTGCAGGCAGATGCCTGCGCGCGCGAAGTCGTCCGCCATCCTGCGGAGCATCCGCCGGAAATCATCCGAGCTGGTCGCGGTCGCGGCCGTGATGCTCTCGCTGACCAGGTAGATCGCCAGATCGAGGGCCCCGCGCTCCGGGATCCTACCCGATCGGGTGAGCACCGTGACGTCGTACCGATTCGAGGTGGAGCCGGACGCCGGGTCGCCGCAGGCGAGCGCCCCGCACTCGTGCAGCAGGTCGCTCACGGTCAGGCTCCAGTTGCCGGGGGGCAATCCCGCGGCTGCCCTCCGAAGCCCAGCGGTCCCGTTGGGAAAGGTCACCGCCGCGGTCACGGGCGAGATGGGAGACCAGGTGAACATCCGGTCCGAGGGTGCCTCTTCGAACGAGGTTGGGTACTCGAAGAACGCACCTTCCGGCGACGCGATGGGCGTGGGCAAGGGCGTATTCGGAAGAACACCGCCGAAGACGCCCACCCGCTTCACGTTGGTCGCTTTCCCCTGGGAGACGACGGTGAAGCCACTGGTGCCCGGCGGGAGCTGAAACTGGATCGTCTCGCCCACCTGATGCTCGCCGAGCGACAGGATCGAGCCGACGGCCGGCGGTGCTGGCGCGTACGTGCTCTGCACGATGGGCTGGACGCACCCGGCGATCTCCGGTGCGTCGAAGGTCCCGCCGTTGTTCGCCATGGGCAGGCTCGGACAGCTGGCCGGCGTCGCGGGCGCTGCCGCCGGTGCGAGGCAGATCCTCCCCGCGTTGCCCGCGTTTCCGCAGACCAGACCCGTCGGGCAGCCGTCGCCCGAAGAGCAGCTCGGCAGGCAGAACTCACCGGTGGACAGCTGGACGCACGCGCTGCCCGCCGCACACGCGCCGCCATTCGAGCAGGACGAGGTGCACACACCTCCCGGGAAGTCGGCGTTGTCGACGCAGGTCAGGCCGCTGCCACAGCTGGGGCTACAGACGGCCGAGCCGAGGTTCGGGACGGTCCCCGTGCATGCAGGACCGAGCGCGGCGAGCGCCACGAGGAGGCACGACAGGGGGATCCGCACGCGTGCGCTCCAGCGTAGCAGGTCGATCCCGGAGGCGGGCTCAGGGCACGCGGCGCACCGAGGCCCCTCGAGTGGCGCCCCACGTCTGGGAAGGGGTCCAGGACACATGTCCGTCGATTCCCCACCCGGCGCGGAGGACCTGGCCATGGCTCCACTCCATCCAGAGCACGGATCCGTCCGGCTCGGCCGCCTCGTCGAGGCAGGCGACCCGGGTCTGGGCTCCGCCGTCATGGTGGAGCGTTGCCGCGAATCGCTCGTGCGAGTGGCCGCAGAGAAGCCATGGCGGCTGGATCTCGTCCACCAGCGCGCGGGTGAGCGGGTTCCCCATCCACGGCCGCACCGGCTTCCCCGGGGTGCGGGCGAAGAGACCGCGCGGCCACTCGTGCGTGATGAGGAGATCGAGATGGCGCTCGGCGCGGAGTCGATCGACCTCGTCGCGGCGGAAGTAGCCGGCCTGCTTCCTCGTGGCCGCGGTGGTGGGCGGCTGGACCGGAGTGTCGAGCCACTTCGGCGCGTAGATGCCCGAGAGCCAGCCGACGCGAAGCCCGGCGATGCTCGACGTTCCCACCCGGCCGAGATAGTGCACGCCCGGCGCCACCTCGCCGCCGCGCGGCAGCTCGTGCAGGCTCTCGAAGTCCTCGTTGTTGCCGCCGATGAACCAGAAGGGCCGGGTCATTCGCGCCTCGCCGCGGGCGAAGGCAGCGAACTCGGCCGGCATGGTCCGCTTGGCGGCCTTGCGGCGATGGTCGTCGGCCGCGGCGAAGGCCTCCACGTCGCCCACGGCGAGCACGGCGTCCGCGGGGCGCTCCAGCGTGCGCTCGAGCGTGTCCAGCCAGGTCCGCACCCGGTGGAACCGCCCGTGGATGTCACCCACCCCCACGATGAGAGCGGTGTCGCTCATGGCCCGTGCCCTCGGCTCGGCCCCGGTGTTAACAAGGTTGACTGCGCATGTCCGAGCCCGACGTCATCTCCATCCGGGGCGCCTCCGAGCACAACCTCAAAGCGATCTCCCTCGATGTCCCCAAGAAGGCCCTGGTGGTCTTCAGCGGTGTGAGCGGGAGCGGCAAGAGCTCGCTCGCCTTCGACACCCTCTACGCGGAGGGGCAGCGCCGGTACGTGGAGAGCCTCTCCGCCTATGCCCGGCAGTTCCTCGGGCAGATGGAGAAGCCGAAGTACGAGACGCTCCGGGGGCTGTCGCCGACCATCTCCATCGAGCAGAAGGCGGCGAGCAACAACCCGCGCTCCACGGTGGGGACGGTCACCGAGATCCACGACTATCTCCGCGTCCTCTACGCCTCCATCGGGGTGCAGCATTGCTGGAAATGCGGACGCCGGGTGGGCCGGCAGTCTGCGCAGCAGATCGTCGACGAGATCCTCCGCCTGCCCAACGGCGCGAAGCTGATGTTGCTCGCTCCCCTGGTTCAGGAGCGGAAGGGCGAGCATCGGGACTTGCTGGCCGATGCGCAGAAGCGAGGGTTCGCCCGCGCGCGCGTCGACGGGCGGGTGCGAGGCCTCGAGGAGCCGATCACCCTCGACAAGAAGGCCAAGCACAGCATCGAGGTGGTGGTGGACCGGCTCGTGCTCAAGCCCGAGCTGCGGGCGCGCCTGACGGACTCGGTCGAGACGGCGCTCCGGGAGGGCAAGGGGGTCCTGCTCCTGACCGACGAGACCGGCGGCAATCCGCGCGTCATGAGCGAGCTGAACGCCTGCCACTCCTGTGGGCTGTCCTTCGGCGAGCTGACGCCGGCGCACTTCAGCTTCAACAACCCGCTGGGCATGTGCCCGGACTGCAACGGGCTCGGGACCAAGCCGGAGATGGATCCCGACCTCATCGTGCCGGATGCGTCGCGCACCATCCGCGAGGGAGCGGTGGAGCCGTGGAGCAGCGGGATGGTCCGCGGAGAGGGATGGACGGCGGAGTTCGTCGAGCAGCTGGCGAAGGCCTTCGACATCGACCTCGACGTCCCATGGTCGAAGCTGAGCAAGCGCGAGCGTGACGTGGTGCTCCACGGCACCGGGGGCAAGGAGTTCACCGTCAAGTGGGGCTCGGGCGGCAAGTGGACCATGGAGTGGGAGGGCATGGTCCACAAGCTGCTTCGCTCGTTCCGGACCACCGGGAGCGAGGCGATGCGGAAGTACTACGCCCGCTTCTTCTCGCCGAAGCCCTGCCCCACCTGTCACGGCGAGCGGCTGAAGCCCGAGGTCCGGGCGGTGAAGGTGCACGGGAAGAGCATCGTCGAGCTGTCCCGCCTGACCATCTGGGATGCGCGCGAGTTCCTGCTGGGCATGCCGCTGACGCCGGCGGAGGAGCCAGTGGCGCGGGAGCTGCTCAAGGAGATCCAGAGCCGGCTGGGGTTCCTCCTCGACGTGGGCCTGGGTTACCTGACGCTGGACCGCAGCGCCGCGACGCTCTCTGGCGGCGAGAGCCAGCGGATCCGGCTGGCATCCCAGATGGGAAGCGAGCTCACCGGAGTGGTGTACATCCTCGACGAGCCGAGCATCGGGCTGCATCAGCGGGACAACGGAAAGCTCCTGGCGACACTCAAGCGGCTGCGGGACCTCGGGAATTCGGTCATCGTCGTCGAGCACGACCAGGAAACCATGCAGGCGGCGGACTGGATCGTCGACTTCGGCCCCGGGGCGGGCGAGCTCGGCGGCCGCATCGTGGCCCAGGGAACTCCGGCGGAGGTCATGGCCAGCCCGGCGAGCCTGACCGGTGCGTACCTGAGCGGGCGAGAGATGATCGAGGTGCCGCGTCGTCGGCGAGCGCCGGGCAAGGCGCGCCTGATCGTCGAGGGAGCCAAGGAGAACAACCTCCAGAACGTCACGGTAGAGTTCCCGCTGGGGCTCCTGGTCGCGGTGACCGGGGTGAGCGGAGCGGGCAAGTCCACCCTGGTGAACGAGATCCTCTATCCCGCCCTCTCGCAACGGTTGCACGAGGCGCGGGTGGTGCCGGGGCGGCACAAGGGGCTCAAGGGAGTGGAACACCTCGACAAGGTGATCGACATCGACCAGAAGCCCATCGGCCGCACGCCACGCAGCAATCCGGCCACCTACACCAAGGTCTTCGATGCGATCCGCGAGGTCTTCGCGCTCACGCAGGAGGCCCGGGCGTTCGGCTACGACGCGGGCCGCTTCAGCTTCAACGTGAAGGGTGGGCGCTGCGAGGCCTGCGAGGGCGACGGGGTGAAGCTGGTGGAGATGCACTTCCTCGCCGACGTCTACGTGCCCTGCGAGGTTTGCGGAGGGAAGCGCTTCAACGAGGCCACGCTGCGGGTCCGATACAAGGGGAAGAACATCGCCGAGGTGCTCGAGATGAGCATCCACGAGGCGAAGGAGCACTTCTCCGTGCACCGGGAGATCGTCCGGGTGCTCCAGACGCTCGAGGACGTCGGGCTCGGCTATCTGCGGTTGGGCCAGAGCTCGCCAACCCTGTCTGGCGGCGAGGCCCAGCGCATCAAGCTCAGCCGCGAGCTGGCCCGCGTGGCGACCGGGAAGACGCTCTACATCCTGGACGAGCCGACGACCGGGCTACACTTCGACGACATCCGGAAGCTGCTGCGGGTGCTGGAGCGGCTGGTGGAGACCGGGAACACCGTGGTGGTGATCGAGCACAACCTCGACGTCATCAAGAGCGCGGACTGGGTGGTCGACCTCGGGCCGGAGGGAGGCGCCGGGGGCGGCCGGGTGCTGGCCACGGGAACGCCGGAGCAGGTGGCCGAGGTCGAGGCGAGCCACACCGGGCACTTTCTTCGCCAGGTCCTCGCGCGCGGGCGCTCGTCGCAGGCAGGTCGTGGGCCTCCGGCGGCGGCGGCCTCGGCACGGTGACCGCGATGGGCGGGCCGGGGCGTGTGGCTTCGGGAACGCTGCGGGCAGTGGTCTACGACCTGGACGGGCTGCTCATCGACTCCGAGCCGTGCTGGGTGCAGGCGGAGATGGAAGCTCTCCGCTCGGTGGGAGTGCCGTTGACGCCCGAGCGCTGCCTGGAAACGACCGGGCTGCGGCTGGACGAGGCAGTGGCCTACTGGGCGGCGCGGCATCCGTGGACGACGGTGTCGCACGAGGAGGTGGTGCGCCGAATCCTGGACCGGGTGCTGGCGCTGCTCGCGGCACGGGCGCCCTTGAAGGCGGGGGTACGCGAGAGTCTGGCGGTGGTTCGGGCGGCTGGGCTTCGGGTTGCAGTGGGGTCCTCATCGCCTCAGGTGCTGATCGAAGGTGCACTCGAGCGGGTGGGGTTGCGGTCCGCCTTCGAGCAGGTGGTCTCGGCAGAGGGCGAGCGGTTCGGAAAACCGCATCCGGGGGTCTACCTCACCACCGCGGCCCGGATGGGGGTCGCGCCAGCGAGCTGCGTGGCTCTGGAGGATTCGGTCAATGGAGTGCTCGCCGCGACCGCGGCAGGCATGAAGTGCATCGCGGTGCCCGAGCGCCGGCCGGTCGACCCACGCCTCGAAAGGGCGGACGCGGTCATTGACTCTCTCCTCGAGCTCACACCCTCCCTGCTCGCCCGCCTCGGAGCCTGACGATTACCGAAGGTGCCTACCGAAGGTGCCTACCGAAGGTGCCTACCGAAGGTGCCAGACACCTTCGATCCGGACACCTTCGATCCGGAAGGTGCGATCCGGAAGGTGCCAGACACCTTCGATCCCGACACCTTCGATCCCTTCGATTCGACACCTTCGATTCCCCCTTTGATTCACCTCCGATCCGCTCGTTCGATCATCCGTTGAACGCGCGAAAGTGCGGCGTCACCATCCGGAGGCGGGAGGTCGGTGGCGAGCGTGCGGACAGCGCTCGCGTGGAGTGCACCGCTCTCGCACCTGCGGACGCCTGCGAACCCGAGCGACGCTTACTGGCGCGTCCCGTCGTCACTGCGCCATTCGACTTCTCTCAGCACTCGGTTCAGGGCGCGCTGGCGCTGGGGGCCTGTCCGGGCCACAGAAAGGGTCGAACAGCCGTCACGGGAAACCGCGCGCCCAGGTTTCCGGCTCGCCACGCGGCGGAGGCTTCCAGAAACGCGGAAGCAAAGGAGCGGTAGCGCTCCATGAACTCCTCTTTGAGACGTTGAATGGTTGTATGGCACCAGGGCGCAGGCGAACGAGCCGGTCGCGCCGGCCGGCGCTGCGGGTGCTGGTCGCACACGCTCTGTGCGCCCATGACCTTCCGATGTGTCAGGCGAGCCTGCTCCTCAATTGCCTGAACGCAGTCGTCCACGAACTGGCGAACCACACTGAGTCGGTCGAACCCACGAATCGGCAAGGGTGTCAGCCTGAGCTCTTCCGGTTCGGCCCAGCGCTCGTCAAGGCGGGGACCCCGCCTCGAG
>Ga0070664_100000753_pt1 | contig 25015 bp, 25 predicted proteins | sample KBSC73metaG_FD_65863 | JGI IMG/M metagenome (GOLD analysis project Ga0070664, IMG submission 65863) | Corn rhizosphere microbial communities from Kellogg Biological Station, Michigan, USA - KBS C7-3 metaG | ecosystem: Host-associated > Plants > Roots > Rhizosphere > Soil ... | reverse complement strand
CCCGTATGGGCGCGTCCTGATGCTTTTGAGGAGGCCCCGCCCGGCTGGGGCTGGGCCGACGCGAAAGGACGCCGGCATCCGGTGGCCTCCGCCGAGGCGCTGGCGGAAACGATCCGCGCCGACAGTTCGTCCGCCGTCAACCTCGTCTGGACGCCGGAGCACCCGCGGCTGGTCGTCCCCGAGGAGATTCCCGCGTTGTTCCACGCGCTGCGGACCGCCCGCCGCCGCTGGGTCGCCGCCGATCTGGAACACGCCCAAGGCCAGCTCAGGCTGTTCGGCGCCGGCGTGCTCGCCATGGCCGCCTGGACGCTGTGGCAACGGCAGGCGCTGTTGAAATCGACCTCCACCGGCATGGCGCTGGTGTTGTTCGTGATGTTCGCCCTGATCCCGTGGTATCAGGCGTGGAAACGCGGCCGCGAACTGCTGAGCTGGGACTCGGACGGCATGCAGGCCGCCGTGCCCGTGCTGCGGTTCGAAACCTGGCTCGATCTCCAGCGCGCGCCGATCACCCGCCTGATCGCCGCCCTGATGGCGTTCGTCGGGCTCACCCAGTTGTTCGCGCCAGGCTCGATCGCGGCCGCCGGCCTGGTCAAAGCCGCCTACCGCCACGGTGAATTCTGGCGCCTGCTGACCGCCCCGTTTCTCCATGGCAACCCGCTCCACTGGTTCCTCAACATGGGCGTGCTGCTCTACCTCGGCCGCCGCGTCGAGGTCTTCGCCCGCTGGCCGCACGTCCCGCTCGTATTCCTGTTCACCGCCTGCGTCGGCGGCGAAGCCTCAGCCCGCTTGCTCGACTCCCCGACGGTCGGCGCCTCAGGCGGGCTGATGGGCTGGCTCGGCTTCCTGCTCGTTTTCGAAACGCTGCATTCCCAGCTCGTCCCGCGCTCGTCCCGCCGCCGCCTGCTCGCCGGCATCGCCCTCACCGCCGCGCTCGGCGTCCTCGGCTACCGGTTCATCGACAACGCCGCCCACTTCGGCGGCCTGCTCGCCGGCATGGCCTACGCCGCGATCGTGTTTCCGAAATCCGCCTCCGCCCACCGCCCGGGCAGCACGCTCACCGACCGGATCGCCGGCGGACTCGCCCTCGCCGTCCTGATCGCCGCCGCCGGCCTGGCGGTCTGGAAAATCCATGGCGCGGCCCCGCGCTGAGCCGCGGGCCGATTTCCATCGCCGGACCGCGCCCGCGCGGTCATCTCTCCGTCCTCCATGCTTCCCTCGCTCGTTACCGCCGTCCCCGGCCCGCGTTCGCAACACCTCGCCAGCCGCCTGCGCGAGGTGGAATGCCGCAACACCACCCTCGTTTCGCCCGACTGGCCGGTGTTCTGGGAGCGCGCGGACCGCGTGAACGTGTGGGACGCCGACGGCAACCGGCTGCTCGATCTGACCAGCGCCTTCGGCGTCGCGACGCTCGGCCACGGCTTCGCCGCCCGCGCGCTGCGCGAGCAAGCCGGCCTGCTGCTCCACGCGATGGGCGACGTCCACCCCTCCCGCCTGAAAGTGGAGCTCTGCGAACGCCTCAGCGCGATCACCTATGAAACGTGGACCGGTGGCCGCGGCAAAACCTTGCTCGGCAACTCCGGCTTCGAGGCCGTCGAGGCCGCGCTCAAAACCGCCGCGCTGGCCACCGGGCGAACCGGCATCGTCGCGTTCGACGGCGCCTACCACGGCCTCGGCTACGGCGCGCTGCTCGCCGCGGGCATCCCGTGGTTCCGCGACCCGTTCGACGGCCAGCTCGCCCGCGTCAGCACCCGCCTGCCCTTTCCGCGCTGCGGCGACACCGCGTCGCTCGACGCCTTTCGCGCCGCGCTGGCGCAGGTCGACGGCAGCCAAACCGCCGCCGTGCTGGTCGAGCCGATCCAAGGCCGCGGCGGCCTCGCGATCCCGCCCGAGAGCTTTTTGCAGGAACTGCGCGACTGGTGCGACCGCACCGGCGCGCTGCTCGTGTTCGACGAGATTTTCACCGGCCTCAACCGCACCGGCGAACGTTTCGCCTGCGACCACTGGGGCGTCGTCCCCGACCTCGTCTGCCTCGGCAAGGCGCTCAGCGGCGGCCTCCCGATCTCCGCCTGCGTCGGCAAGGCCGAGGTCATGGACGCCTGGCCGGAGACCCACGGCGAGGCGCTCCACACCAGCACCTTCCTCGGCAACCCGCTCGGCTGCGCCATGGCGATCGCCTCGCTCGCCGCCCACGCGAAACCGGAAACCACCGCCGCCGCGCGCGCCGCGGGCGAATCCCTCGCCGCCGAGCTGGCCACCCTCGCGGGCGAACCCTTCGTCCACCAGATCCGCGGCAAGGGATTGCTCCAGGGCGTCGAGCTCCGCCTCGCCGACGGCTCGCCCGCCGGCGACCTCTGCATCGGGCTCGTTCAGGCGCTGCTGAAAGAAGGCGTTCTCATCATGCCCGAAGCCCCCGAAGGCCACGTGCTCGCCTTCAGCCCGCCGCTCGGCCTGGAAGCGGAGGAAATCGCCTTCGCGGTCGACCGCGTCCGCCACCACCTGCGGGCGATGGCCTGAGGCGGAAGGCAGCCGCGCGCTCCGTTCGCCCGCCCCTTCTTTTTGTTCGCCTCGCCCGGTCCGGATCGGCTTGGATGAAAGCGATGCCGCCTGCCTTCGTGTTGCCGCCCGACGCCCCGATTCTGCTCGATCTGGAAGCCGCCACGGAGCGGGAGGCGATCACCGCGGCGACCGAGCTGCTGCGCGGCCACCCCGACGTGCTCGACCACGCCGCCTTCGTCGAAGCCGTGTTCGAGCGGCAGAAGATCAACCCGCCGCTGCTCGGCGTCGGCATCGCGCTGCCGCACGCCCGCACGCCGAAAGTGAAGGAAATCGTCTTCGCCGTCGCCCGCTGCCGCCGCGCCGTGCCATTCGGCGGCGACGCCATGCCGGTGCGGCTGATCTTCCTCTATGGCATTCCGCCGCACCGGGTGGCCGAGCACCTGGCGACCACCGCCGCGCTCGCCCGCAAGCTGCGCGACCCGGTGGTGGTGGCCGGCCTGCTCACGGCGGAGGACGCCGCCACGTTTTTCCAATGCCTGAGCTGAGCCAGTCATGAGCGAGCCCGCCACCACCGGAGCCGAACTCACCGCCCGCACCCGGCGGCTGGTCCACGCCCGCATCTGGCTGGCCGACCGGCTCAGAATCAACGAACTGCAGGCGACCCTGCTGTGGGCGGCGATCGTCGGACTACTCGGGGCCTGGGCGTCGATCGCCTTCAAGGAGGCGACCGAGTGGCTGCACCATTTGTTCACCGGATACGCCGGCCAGCACGAGAACTACACCGAGAGCTTCCGCGGCATGCCGGACTGGAAGCGCGTGCTCGTGCCCGGTCTCGGCGGTCTGCTCGCCGGCCTGACGCTGCTGCTCGGCAATCGCTTCAAGGCCCCGGCGAACTCGACCGACTACATGGAGGCCGTGGTCGTCGGCGACGGCAACCTGTCGGTCAAAGTCAGCCTGGTGAAATCGATCTCGGCGTGGTTTTCCGGCGCGTCCGGCGGCTCGATCGGCCGCGAAGGTCCGCTCGTCCAGCTCGCGTCGCTGGCCGCCTCGGTCACCGGCCGCTGGCTGAAATTCCCGCTCGCCCGCAAACGCCAGATCGTCGCCTGCGGCGCGGCGGCCGGCATCGCCAGCGCCTACAACGCGCCGATCGCCGGCGCGTTCTTCGTCGCGGAAATCGTCCTCGGCTCGGTCGCGATGGAGGCGTTCGGCCCGCTGGTCATCTCATCGGTCGTCGCCACGCTGGCGACGCGCGCGCACTACGGCGCGGAGGCGATGTACGCCGCGCCCGTGTTCACGATGCACGGCAACCGCGAACTGCTGCCCTACCTCGCGCTCGGCCTGGTCTGCGGCGTCGGCGCGCCCCTGTTCCTCTCGCTGCTGAAGCAGGGCGAACGCGTTTTCGCCCGCCTCCGGCTGCCGGCATGGGCGCGGCTCGCCCTCGGCGGGCTGATCGTCGGCACGCTCGCCGTGTTCCACCCGGAGGTCGCCGGCAACGGTCGCGACCTCGTCTTCGCCGTGCTGCACGACCCCGGCACCTGGCAGACGCTCGCTGTGATCCTCGTCTGCAAGTTGCTCGCCACCGCCGCCACCTTCGGCTCCGGCGCGGTCGGCGGGGTGTTCACGCCCACGCTCTTCACCGGCGCGGCCACCGGCTACCTGTTCGGCGTCGCCGCCGCCGCACTGCTTCCCGGCTGGCACCTCGAGCCCGGCGCCTTCGGCCTGGTCGGCATGGGCGCGTTCCTCGCCGCCGCCACCGGCGCACCGGTGATGGCCATCATCATGCTCTTCGAGCTGACGTTGAACTACCAGATCCTGATGCCCGTGATGCTCGCCAGCGTCATCGGCTACTACGTCTGCCGCTCGCTCAACCCGCGGACGCTTTACGGCGAGGCGCTGAAACGCAAGGGCGCGGCGGCGGTCGCCCAGCACCTCGCCACCCTCAAGGTCGGCGACCTGCTCGTCCCCGACTCCGGCACGCTGCCGCCTGAGGCCACCTTCGGCGAGGTCGCCCGCGGGTTCCTCCAGAGCCGCCACGAGTTCCTCCACGTCGTCGACCGCGGCCGCTTCCTCGGCGTCGTCTCGCTCCACGACATCAAGCCCTACCTCGACCAACCCGAGCTCGAATCGCTGCTGATTGCCCGCGACGTGATGCGCGAGGATTTCCCCAGCCTGCAACCCGGGCAGACGATGAACGAAGCGCTCGACACCTTCGGCCAGGCCGACTCCGAACGCCTGCCGGTCACCGAGCCCGACGGCAAACTGCTCGGCGCGGTGGCGAAAACCGACGTGCTCTTATTCCTCGCGGGCAAGCCGAGGAAAAAGGTTGAGAGCTGATGGTTGAGGGTTGAGAGACAGAGCACCGTTACTTGGATCGGCCTCGCTGGGACCGCGAGTTGCCAAACTCGCTCTTGCCTGAGGCTCAGCCGTCGAAGCCGATGTCCTCGTGGCGGTTCTTACCCAAGGCGGCGGCGACGGCGAGTTCGTCGCAGCGCTCGTTCTCGGCGTGGCCGGCGTGGCCGCGCACCCATTTCCATTCGACCCGGTGCTTCGCCGCGGCCTCGATCAGCCGCAGCCACAGATCGCGGTTCTTGACCGGCTGGTTGGTCGAGGTTTTCCACCCTTTCGCCTTCCAACCCTTGATCCAGTTCTTGGTCAGCGCGTCGACCACGTAGCGCGAGTCGGAATGCAGCTGCACGGCGCACGGTTCCTTGAGCGCCTCCAGCGCGACGATCGCCGCGAGCAGCTCCATCCGGTTGTTGGTCGTGCGGTGGTAGCCTTGGGAGATTTCGTGCCGGTGCGGGCCGCAGGCGAGGATCACGCCGAAGCCGCCCGGCCCCGGGTTCCCCTTGCAGGCGCCGTCGGTGAAAATGGTGACTTGTCGCATGGAAAAAAGGAAACGCCGCCCGGGCGGACCGGGGCGGCGTTTCAGAGGGATCAAAAGAACGCTTACTTCACCGGCTCCTTGTCGAGCTGGAACGCGTCGTGCACCGCGCGGGCGGCGTCTTCGATGCGGGTCTCGTCGACGGTCACGGCGATCTTGATTTCGGAGGTCGAGATCATGCCGATGTTGATGCCGGCGTCGCCGAGCGCCTTGAACATCGTCGCGGCCACGCCCGAGTGCGAGCGCATGCCGATGCCGACGGCGGAAAGCTTCGCGATGCCGACGTCGGTCTCGATCTTGGCGTTGGGCGAGACGGCGGCGAGCAGCGGCTTGAGCGCGGCCTGGGCGCGGGCGAGATCGTTCGAGTGCATCGTGAACGAGTGGCGGGCGAAGCCGTCGTGCGCGATGTTCGACACGATCATGTCGAGGTTGATCTCCGCGTCGCCGAGCGCGCCGAGGATTTTACCGGACATGCCGGGTTCGTCCGGAATGCCGGTGAGGGTGATGCGGGCTTGGGAGCGTTCGATGGAGACTCCGCGGATGACGACGTTTTCCATGGCGGGATGTTCTTCGAGCACCAGCGTGCCCGGGTTGTCATTGAGTGAGGATCGGACTTCGAAGACGACGCCGTATTTTTTGGCGAACTCGACCGAGCGGGATTGCATGACCTTCGAGCCGGACGAGGCCATTTCCAGCATCTCGTCGTAGGAGATCTCGGGCAGCTTGCGGGCGTTCTTCACGATCCGCGGGTCGCAGGTGTAGACGCCGTCGACGTCGGTGAGGATCTGGCAGACGTCAGCCTTGAGGGCGGCGGCGACGGCGATGGCGGTGAGGTCCGAGCCGCCGCGGCCGAGGGTGTGGATCTGGCCGTCGGGCGTGACCCCCTGGAAGCCGGCGACGACAAGCGCTTTGCCTTCGTCGAGGAAGCCCTGCATCATCGACGGGTCGATGTCGAGGATGCGACCGCGGGTGTGCGAGCCGGTGGTGGCGATGCCCGCCTGGCGGCCGGTGATCGAGGCGGCTTCGACGCCGAGATCCTGCAAGGCCATCGTCACGAGGGCGATCGATTGCTGTTCGCCGGTGGAAACCAGCACGTCGAGCTCGCGCTCGGACGGAGTGGGCGACAGCTCGTGCGCCATTTTCAGCAGGCCGTCGGTGACGCCGGACATGGCGGAAACCACGGCGACCACCTGATTGCCTTCGTCACGGGTGCGTTTGAGGCGCGCGGCGACGTTGCGGATGCGGTCGAGCGAGCCGACGGACGTGCCGCCGTATTTCTGAACGATGAGGGCCATGGCGAGGAGCCCGGAGTCAAGGGGATCGGTTTCCCCTTGGCAAGTCCCACGCAAACCGGGCGGCGGAGAAAGTGAAGGATGCGCGGCGCTCAGCTGGCCGGCTTGAGCAGGTAGCCCGCGGCCCAGCCTTCCTCGCCGCGCTCGTTGCGGCACCAGTGCCAGCCGTGGATCTGGCGCAGCGATTCCAGCCGGTCGCCGCGGCGCAGCGTCAGCACCGTCGGGTCGAACGCCTCGATCGCGGCGAAGCGCCCTTCGCCCAGCGGTTCGAGAAGATCCTCCGGAACGTAGCCGTCGCGGCCGTCCTTGTCCGCGGCCCACACCCAGCCCGGCCACGCGCGGTCGGCCGGACCCACCGTCACCTCGTCGCCCGGCTCCAGACGGATCGGGTCGCTGTCCTTCTCCTCGTAATCGGCGTTGGCGGTGAAACTCGGCATGGCCCGGGATTTCAACCCGGCCGGGAGACCCGCGTCACGCCCGATCTGCCCGCATGGCGGGAAAAGCGGCCCCGCCACGCGTCCCGCCGATGGAAACCGCCCGCCGTCATGAGCGGAACCAATCGGACTTTCTGGCACGCCGCGCGCTGCATCGGAAAGAACGGCTCCTCGCGAGCCCGGGCTTTTTTTGTGGTTAGCGGATGCCCGTGGCGGAACCGGCTCCCTGGCGGGAACCGGCCGCCACGGGAAGTCTGCCGCCCGCACGGCCGGAGCAGGCCGGCCCACGCCCCGCCCCGCGCGGCATCCGCCCGGCCCGAACGGCGGATTTGCCTTGCCAAGCCGCGGTCCGTCCCGTATGCCGCCCGCCCCTCCCAGCGCCGCCGCATCACCAATGGAAAACCGGAGGGAACTCCCAAGCGGTGGGTTTTCCAAACATCGCCCGTCCTGAATCAAGGCGGGACACCCTGAATTCCAATGATCAACGAACTTATCTCCGAGATGGTGGACGCCGGCGTTCACTACGGTCACCAGACCAAGAAGTGGAACCCGAAGATGAAGCCCTTCCTCATGAAGGACAAAGGCGGCATCTACATCATCAACCTGGAGAAAACCGTCCAGCAGCTCGACAAGGCCGCTGCCTTCCTTTCCGACCTTGCCGGCAAGGGCAAGAAGATCCTCTTCGTCGGTTGCAAGCGCCAGGCCCAGGACGCCGTCCGCGAGGCCGCCGAAGCGACCGGCCAGTTCTACGTCAACCACCGCTGGCTCGGCGGCATGCTCACGAACAGCGCCACCGTGCGCAAGTCGATCGAGCGCCTCAACTGGCTCGAAAACCTCGAGAAGCAGCCCGAGTTCAAGTCGATGTCCAAGAAGGAACTCGCCGCCCTCGGCCGCGAGCGCGAGAAGCTCCTCCGCAACCTCAAGGGCGTCCGCGGCATGGACCAGAAGCCCGACGCGATCGTGATCGTCGACTCCGCCCGTGAGTCGATCGCCGTCGCCGAAGCCCGCCGCCTGGAAATCCCGATCGTCGCCCTGGTCGACACCAACGCCGACCCGTCGATCGTCCAGCACCCGATCCCGGCGAACGACGACGCCATCCGCTCGATCCGCATCGTCCTCCAGAACCTGGTGGACGCGATCGTCGGCGCCAAGGCCTGAGCCACCCTCTCCCGACGGGCGGCATGGCATCCCCATGGCCGCCCGTTTTTGTTTCAAAACCGAATTCCCACTCCACTCACCATGATCACCGCTGCCCTCGTCAACGACCTCCGCAAGAAGACCAACGCCGGCATGATGGACTGCAAGCGCGCGCTTGAAGAAACCCAGGGCGACCTCGACGCCGCCGTGACCCTCCTCCGCGAGAAGGGCATCGCCAAGGCCGGCTCCAAGGCCGACCGCGCCGCCAACGAAGGCGTCATCACCGCCCGCATCAGCGACAACGCCAAGTCCGGCATCCTCCTCGAAGTGAACTGCGAGACCGACTTCGTCTCGAAGAACGACAACTTCCAGGGCTTCGTCGCCAGCCTCGCCGACTCCCTCATCGCTTCCCAGCCGGCCGACCACGCCGCCGCGACCCAGGCCCAGTTCAACGGCCTGACCGTCGAGGACGCCGTGAAGGCCAAGGTCGCCGAAGTCGGTGAAAACCTCCAGTTCCGCAAGTACGTCCGCTTCGAAGCCCAGGGCGAAGGCGTCGTCGCCTCCTACATCCACATGGGTGGCAAGGTCGGCGTGCTCATCGAAGTCGGCGCCAACAACGCCGAAACCGCCTCCACCGCCACCTTCCGCGAGCTGGTCAAGGACCTCACCCTCCACATCGCCGCCGCCGCGCCGCGCGGTCTCTCCCGCGAGGACATCCCGGCCGACGTCGTCGAAGCCGAGAAGAACATCTTCCGCGCCCAGCTCGCCGATTCCGGCAAGCCGGCCAACATCCTGGAGAACATCATCAACGGCAAGATCGGCAAATTCTTCTCCGAAAACTGCTTCCTCGAGCAGGGCTTCGTGAAGGACCCGGACACCACCGTCATCAAGCTGCTCGAAGCCAAGGGCAAGGAGCTCGGCGACACCCTCGTCGTCCGCCGCTTCGTCCGCTTCGGCCTCGGCGAATAAATCGTGGCGGCGGATTCCATCCGCCAAGCCTCCGATCTTCAAAACGCCCGCTTCCGCAAGGAGGCGGGTGTTTTGGTTTCCGACGGACAGCGAACTCCGAAGGGATGGACCGACGAGATATCCCTCATTCTTCCGTCAACTTCAGTTCGCCCCGTCAGCCTTGGACTGCATAAGCGCCAGCTCCGCGTTGATCGCCGATCGGATCGCTCCGAGTTTGAAGTCCGCAAAGCGTGGCAACTCCAGCTCTTCGCCGCCTTCCAACCGCACAACCGCGATTCCACGACGCCAGTCGTTCTTCCATCCGGCGAATCGTGAAAGCTCTTTGCTGATCACTTCACCATTTCGCCGCCGGATCACAATCCGGCCCTCCCCAACCTCCACACGCGTGCCGAGATGGCGCGAATAAAGAAAGCCCACCGGCACTCCCAAAACGATGCAGATGAGCGCAAAATCGGGCGTGAATATCCAGTGAATGGAGCGAGCGCTTTGGCCGACGCGAAAGGCCGCGCAAATCGCAAGAACCAGTGCGATAATCGCCCATAAGATCCATGGGAAAACGAGGCCCACGATGACACTTTCCCGTAGCGTGTGTTGGATGACTTTCATGTTAATCCAAGCGAACTGAAGTTCGCGGTCCGTAAGACGCTCACGCCCCCTCGCGCTTCGCCTCGTCCCACGCGGCTTCCATTTGCTCCGCCGTTGCCGCTTCAAGCGTATGGCCGTGTTTGCGCAGCAGGCGCTCCATTTCGTGGAAGCGCGCTTCGAATTTCGCGTTCGCCCGCGCCATCAGCACCTCGGGATCGAAGCCGCGGAAACGCGCCAGATTCGCCGCGCTGAACATCAGATCGCCCAGCTCTTCGGCGATCGCTTCGCCCGCGCCGGATTCCACCGCTTCGTGCAGTTCGTCGAGCTCCTCGCGCAGCTTCGCCAGCACGCCGGACTCCTCCGGCCAGTCGAAGCCGACCTTGGCCGCCTTCTTCTGCAGCTTCGCCGCGCGCGGCAGCGCCGGCAGCCCCTTGCCCACGCCGTGGAGAAACGGTTTCTCGTCGCCCTCGCCCTTTTCGGCGCGCTTGATCGCGTCCCATTGCTTCAGCACCGCGTCCGGATCGCCGGCGACGCTTTCGCCGAACACGTGCGGGTGGCGGCGGACCAATTTGTCGCTGATGCCGCGGGCGATGTCGTCGAGGTCGAAACGCCCGTCCTCCTGCGCCAGCTCGGCGTGGAACACGACCTGCAGCAGCACGTCGCCGAGCTCCTCCCGCAGGTTCGCCTGGTCGCCGCTCTCGATCGCCGCGACCGCCTCGTAGGCTTCCTCGATCAGGTTCGAAACCAGGCTCTCGTGCGTCTGCTCGGCGTCCCACGGGCAGCCGCCGGGCGCGCGCAGGCGGTGCATGATGGCGCGGAGGCGGTCCAGCTGGCGGCCCGGCTCCGGGCAATCGATCATTTCGGCGTCGGTCATCATCGCGGCGCATCCTCCGCCGCCGCGCGCAAACGGTCACGCTCTTCCTGCGTCAGGCTGTGGATGCCCTCGCGCGAGATCTTGTCGAGAATCCGGTCGACCTCGTCCTGCCCGGCCAGATCGACCCGCGTGCGCGGCCGCAGTTTCGGCTCCTGGCGGGCGAACCCCGGCGGCCGGATCACCTTCGGCCGCAGGCTCCAGCCCTTGCCGAGCAAGCCGGGGAATTTCACCAGCAGCCAGCCGAGGATCGCCCCGCCCAGGTGGCCGGCCTCGCCGCCCTCGTTGCCACCGAGCCGGAACAGGACCGAGCCCGCCGCGATCGCCAGCACCACGATCGCCAGCTGGCGCATCGACATTTCCACCGGCGGAAACAACAACGCCACCCGCAGGTCCGGCGCGACCATCGCCACGCCGGCGAGGATCCCGTAGATGCCCGCAGACGCGCCGACCAAGCCGGTCAGCGTGCCGTCCGGCAGCAAGCCGAACAGCACCAGCAGGCTGAAAAACGCCGCACCGGCGACGCCGCACAGCAGGTAGAACGCGAGGAACCGCCGCGCGCCCCACCAGCGCTCCATCCACGGGCCGAAGAAATACAAGCCCATCGAGTTCGCCAGCAGATGCATCGGGCTGGCATGCAGGAACTGGAAGGTCAGGAACTCCCAGATCCGCCCTTGGAACACCGCGGTTTCGATCGTGAACGCGCCGAACCGCTCCAGCACGCGCCGGAACACCAGCCAATCCAGGATGAAAACCGCCGCGTTCGCGATCAGCAGCCACTTCGTCACCGGCGTCAGCCGGGACATGCCCCGCCGCGCCTCGAATCCGCTCCGCTCGTATTGCCGGTCGTAAATACCCATCCCAAGGCATCCGGTAGCACGGCCGCCCCGCCGCCGCAAGGGCGCTCCAAAAGCCCCGCTGTCACATGAAACCTCCTCATGAAACCGGGTCCTTCGGAAAGGTGGAATTTTTCCTCCCGCCCGGCGAATCCCCCCGCCCGGCATGCCAGGTGCTAAATCCAGGGTGTCTTCAAACCACTGATCAACATGCACACTTACCTACGACCTACCATCCTTCCGGATGATCGGACGATCGAATCCGAACTGCGCATGGACGCCGTTTGGAACCACGAAGCCGTTGCCGAGCTCATCCGGTCGAAGTCCGACCATGGAGAAACCCCCGCCTTCCTCTTCCTCGGAAGAAAGGAAGCCGGACTTCTCCGGATCTACCTCGCCGAGGCCTTCGGCGCCGAGGCTGTCGCCAGCCTGTTCGACACCTACTACCTGGGGCTCGATGTCGTGGAAATCGACAGCGAATCCTTCCTCTTCACCGCGGGTCGCAAAGTGAACCGCACCTTCCAGAATTCCATCCATCGCCGCTCCCCCCGTCTCGACCGCGAGGCGGAAGCCCTCCGGCAGTTCAGAATCTGAACGCCACACGACGCGCCCGCCCGCTCCAAAACGAAGCCCGTAACCCGCGCGCGTCCTCCGCCGTCCACCCCTGACGGAACCTTTCTTTCTCCGGGCGGCCACCGCCTGACGTCGACCGGCGCCAGGCGATGGCGGCCCGAACTCTCCTCGCCAACCGCGGCCCGCATTCCCCGTGCGGGCCGCATTTTTTATCTCCGCACGCGCGCATTTTGCGACTCAGTCGCACCGGTGCGCCGATTTTGCGGAAATCTCTGCCATTTCGCGCGGGAGATTGCGTTTCGCCCCGCTTCTGGCTGCTATGTCATTGCTATGAGTAACAAAGCACCGACTACGCACGCCGGACTTCTTCGCTGGGTGGAAGACATGGCTGCACTCTGCACCCCCGATGCCATCGAATGGTGCGATGGGTCGCAGGCCGAATGGGATCGCCTGACCGACCTTCTGGTGAAGAAAGGCACCCTCATCCGCCTCAATCCGGAAAAACGTCCGAACAGCTTCCTCGCACGCTCCACGCCGGGCGACGTCGCCCGCGTCGAAGACCGCACCTACATCTGCACGCGCCGCCGCGAGGAGGCGGGCCCGACCAACAATTGGATGCAGCCCGACGAAATGCGCGCGCTGCTGAAGGGCAAGTTCAGCGGCTCGATGAAAGGCCGCACGATGTATGTCATCCCCTTCTGCATGGGCCCGCTCGACTCGCCGCTCGCCAAGATCGGCGTCGAGATCTCCGACAGCCCCTACGTCGTGATCAACATGAAGATCATGGCGCACATGGGCCAGCACGTCCTCGACCGCCTCGAGAAGGAAGCCTCCGGCGAGCTGCCCGCCAAGCGCGACGGCCACGGCAAGTTCATTCCCTGCCTTCACTCCGTCGGCGCCCCGCTCGAACCCGGCCAGGCCGACGCCGTCTGGCCGTCGAACGACGACAAGTACATCGTCCACTTCCCCGACCAGCGCGAGATCTGGTCGTACGGCTCCGGCTACGGCGGCAACGCCCTGCTCGGCAAGAAGTGCCTCGCGCTGCGCATCGCGTCGAACATCGCCCGCGAGCACAACTGGATGGCCGAGCACATGCTCGTCCTCGGCCTCGAGGCCCCCAACGGCGAGAAGACCTACGTCGGCGCCGCCTTCCCGTCCGCCTGCGGCAAGACCAACCTCGCCATGATCGTGCCGCCGAAGTCCTACAGCGACGCTGGCTGGAAAACGACCATCATCGGCGACGACATCGCCTGGCTGTGGCCGCACGAGGACGGCAGCCTGCACGCCATCAATCCGGAAACCGGCTACTTCGGCGTCGCCCCCGGCACCTCCTACGACACCAATCCGATCGCGATGAAGTCGATGACGGAGAACACCATCTTCACCAACGTCGCGCTCACCGACGACGGCGACGTGTGGTGGGAAGGCCTGACCAAGGAAGCCCCCGCCCACCTCATCGACTGGCAGGGCCAGGACTGGACGCCCGGCTGCGACCGCAAGGCCGCCCACCCGAACGCCCGCTTCACCGCCCCCGCCAGCCAGTGCCCGACGATCGACCCGGAATGGCAGAACCCCGAAGGCGTGCCGATTTCCGCCATCATCTTCGGCGGCCGCCGCCCGGACACCATGCCGCTCGTCTACCAGGCCTTCAACTGGTCGCACGGCGTCTACGTCGGCGCCACGATGGGCTCGGAAGTCACCGCCGCCGCGATCGGCCTGAAGGCCGGCGTCCGCCGCGACCCGATGGCGATGCTGCCCTTCATCGGCTACAACATGTCCGGCTACTTCCACCACTGGCTCGACATGCGCAGCCAGATCAAGCACCTGCCGCGCTTCTTCCACGTCAACTGGTTCCGCAAGGACGAGAACGGCAAGTTCCTGTGGCCCGGCTACGGCGAGAACATGCGCGTGCTCGAATGGATCGTGAAGCGCTGCCACGGCAGCATCCCCGGCCACGAAACGCAGATCGGCTGGACGCCTCACTTCCAGGACTTCAACACCGAAGGCCTCGACGGCTTCGACGAAACCCAGTTCGACAAGTGCATGGCCTTCAAGCCCGAGGAATGGAAAAACGAAATCCTCTCGCAGGGCGAGCTGTTCCTGAAGCTCTACGACTACCTGCCGAAGGAAATCGTCTTCCAGCGCGAGCTGCTCGCCTCCCGTCTGGCCTGAGACAACCGTTCGCCCGCCTCCGCCGCTAACCCGGAGGCCGGGCACACCCACGGCCGGGGACCGCAAGGTTCCCGGCCGTTTCGCGTCGCCGCCGCTTGCCCGCGACCGCCGGCGCGCCTATGGAATCAGCCATGGATTTCGACACGCTTTCGCAATGGGCCGGCGAGGAAGTCGGCGCGGTGCTCGCCACCCTGCCGCCCGAACTGCAGAAACCGGCCAAGAACTGCTCGATCACCTTCGAGGAACGCCCCGGCCGCGGTCTGAACGACGACACGCTCGAAGGCGACGAGCTCGGCCTGTTCGAAGGCCCTTCGCTGCTCGACGACGCCGGTGCCGCCGCCGACGTCTCCCGCGTCCGTCTGTTCCTCGCCAACCTGTGGGAATGGGTCGAGCAGGACGAACAGGCGTTCCGCGACGAGGTCGGCATCACCCTGCTCCACGAGCTCGGCCACTACTTCGGCTGGGAAGAGCACGACCTCGAAGAGCGCGGCTTGGATTGATGCTGGGACCGCGAGTCTCCAGACTCGCCCCGGTTCACCACACGGCCCGAATGACCGGTCGGCGATTGAGGGGCCGGGGGCTAGGGATCAGGGGCCAGAAAGGCGAAGAATCAGACTGTGGGCCGAATGGGCAACTCTTCCTAACCCCTTGCCCCTGAATCCTGGCCCCTCAAGGCTGGCGTCTCTCACACCCCGAGTTTCTCCGCCACCACCCGAATCGCCTCCGGATAAAGCCGGTGCTCCTCCACCTGGATCCGGGCGTGCAGCGTTTCCGCCGTGTCGTCGGAATGAACGGGCACTTTCGCCTGTAGGATCACCGGGCCGGTGTCCATGCCGGCATCGACGTAATGCACCGTGCAGCCGCTCTCGGTCGCGCCAGCCTCCACCGCCTGCTTCCACGCGGCGACTCCCGGAAACGCCGGCAGCAAAGCCGGGTGGATGTTCAGAATCCGGTCGGGAAACGCGTCGAGCAGCGGCTGCTTCACCAAACGCATGAAGCCGGCCAGACAAACGATGTCGACCCCCGCGTCCTTCAGCCGCGCCGCGGTTTCCGCCTGCACGTCGTCGGGGAACTTCGTCTTGAAACCGTGGCAATCGATCACCCCGGTGGCGATCCCGCGACGCGACGCGCGTTCGAGGATGTAGGCGTCCGGATTGTCCGAAAGCACCAGCGCGATCTCCGCGTCGAGCGTGCCCGCGTCGATCGCGTCGAGGATCGCTTGCATGTTCGAACCGGAACCGGAGCCGAGAATACCGAGGCGCATGCCGGTGCTTTAAAGACCGTAGCGGCGGTTTTCAACCGCCAAGCCGAACACCATGAAGAGGAACCACGGATGAACGCAGTGAAACACGGATGCGGTGAAACTTCAAAACCACGAAAAACACAAAAGGGCACGAAATCAGAACCTTTCGTGAAATTTCGTGTCTTTCGTGGTTTCCCAATCCCTGTCGGTCGACGCCTACGGTCTTGCCTCTCCCGCCTAACCGTCTTTGCTGTCGTTATGCACGATCCCCGCGTCGACGCCCTCGCCCGCCAGCTTGTCCGCTATTCCACCTCGCTGAAAAAGGGCGAGAAGGTGCTGATCGACCTCTACGACGTGCCGGACGCCGTCGGCGTCGCGCTGATCCGCGAGACCCGGGCGAAAGGCGCGCTGCCCTTCCTCAAGGTCAACCACTCCCGCCTCACCCGCGAGATGCTCCGCGGCGCCGAGGACGCCCAATACGCGATCCTCGCGAAACACCAGCTCGCCGAGATGAAGGACATGGACGCCTACATCGCCGTGCGCGGCAGCCATAACATCGCGGAAACCTCCGACGTCGCCGCCGAGCGGATGCGCACCGCGATGAAGCACCTCCGGCCGGTGATGGACCACCGCGTGAAGAAGACCAAGTGGTGCGTCCTCCGCTGGCCGACGCCATCGATGGCCCAGCAGGCCGGCATGAGCACCGAGGCGTTCGAGGACTTCTATTTCGACGTCTGCCTGCTCGACTACAAGGCGCTGGTCCCGGCGATGAACGCGCTCAAGAAGCTGATGGACAAGACCGACCGCGTGGAGATCAAGGGCCCCGGCACCGACCTCCGCTTCTCGATCAAGGACATCCCGGCGATCGTCTGCGGCGGCACCTACAACATCCCGGACGGCGAGGTCTTCACCGCGCCGGTCAAGGACTCGGTCGAAGGCGTGATCCAATACAACACGCCGACGATCTACCAAGGCATCCCCTTCGACGCCGTGCGGCTGGAGTTTTCGAAAGGAAAAATCGTCAAAGCCGACGCCGGCGCGCGCACCAAGCAGCTCAATAAGATCCTCGATAGCGACGCCGGCGCGCGTTACATCGGCGAGTTCGCCCTCGGCTTCCACCCCGCGATCCGCGAACCGATGCGCGACATCCTGTTCGACGAGAAAATCGCCGGCTCGTTCCACTTCACCCCCGGCCAGGCTTACGAGGATGCCGACAACGGCAACCGCTCGCAGGTCCACTGGGACCTCGTCAACATCCAGCGCAAGGACTATGGCGGCGGCGAAATCCGCTTCGACGGCAAGCTGATCCGCAAGGACGGCGTCTTCCTGCCGAAGGCGCTGGAGAAGCTGAACGGGTGATCGGAATTTTGAACCGCGAACCCGGCGAATCCCGCGAATCTGAAGAAAAAAATGAGGAAAGCAGGAAGGAAGCCCCTTCTTTTCCTGAAGTTCCTGCCTTCCTCATTCCCAAGCAAGGATTCGCAAGATTCGTTCGATTCGCGGTGCTTCTTATTTGAGGTAAATTTACAAGCTTCCGGCTCACCTCCATGACCCGCAACGGCCAACGGGCGAACCTCGTCCTGCTGCTCGTGATGGCTCCGGTCATCGCGTGGTCGGCGTGGCGGCCGTATGACTGGACGACGTGGTGGCTGGAGGTATCGCCCGTGTTTCTCGGCTTCATCGCGCTGCTGATCGCCGGACGCAAAAACTGGGCGTTCTCGACCTTCGCGCTGGTTTGCATCGGCCTGCACATGGCGCTGCTGCTGGTCGGCGGCCACTACACCTATGCCCTCGTGCCGCTCGGCCAGTGGGCGAAGGACTGGTTCAGCTTCACCCGCAACCACTACGACCGGCTCGGCCACTTCGCCCAAGGTTTCGTGCCCGCGGTGTTGTTCCGTGAAATCATGATCCGCCTCCGCGTGTTCGCCAAACGCGGCTGGCTCGGCGTGCTGACGGTCGCCTTCTGCCTGGCGATCAGCGCCGTTTACGAACTCCTCGAATGGGCGGCGGCGCTGGTCTCCGCGGAAGCCTCCGAGGCCTTCCTCGGCACCCAGGGCGATCACTGGGACACCCAGCAGGACATCTTCACCTGCCTGATCGGCGCGCTGGTGGCGGTGTTCCTCACCCGCTGGTGGCAGAACCGCTCGATCGGCAAGCGGTCCGGGCAGAAAAAAGACCTATAGGGCGCATGGGCCCCATAGGTCGTATAAGTCCTATCTGAGAACCGGGCTTACTTGCCGCAGGACTTCGAGAAGTACTCCGAGACGACGTCCCAGTTCACGACGTTCCAGAAGGCGGCGATGTAGTCGGGGCGGCGGTTCTGGTAGTGCAGGTAGTAGGCGTGCTCCCAGACGTCGAGGCCGAGGATCGGACGGCCGCCGCAGCCGCCGAAGTCCTTGCCCATGATCGGGTTGTCCTGGTTGGCGGTCGAGCAAACGGAGAGTTTGCCGGACTCATCCTTGCAGAGCCAGGCCCAGCCGGAACCGAAGCGGGTGGCGCCGGCCTTGGCGAAGGCTTCCTTGAACGCGTCGAACGAGCCGAAGGAGGCGTCGATCGCGGCGGCGAGCTCGCCGGACGGAGCTTTGGCGCCGCCGGGGGCGATGAGCTTCCAGAAGAAGCTGTGGTTCAGGTGGCCGCCGGCGTTGTTGCGGACGGCGGTGCGGATGTCTTCCGGCACCGAGGCGAGATCGCAGACGAGGGCACAGACGCTTTTCTCTTCGAGGTCGGCCTTGCCGGCGATCGCGTTGTTCAGGTTGGTGATGTACGCCTGATGATGCTTGCTGTGGTGGATTTCCATCGTGCGCGCGTCGATGTGCGGTTCGAGCGCGTCGTAGGCGTAGCCGAGTTCGGGAAGGGTGTGGGCCATGGGAATAAGGAGTTTGATTTGCGTTCCGCTCCCCCGGCGGCTAGGCCGAGGTGGCGCGTGAACAGCCCACAACGAACGCCCGCCCAACAGTCCCCGCAAGGTAAAATCGATCATGCCCCTTGAACTCCCGTCATACCCGCTTGCGGCGCTCGACATGACCGCGGCGCTTTCCCCGTCCGGGCTGCTCGCCCTCGCCGCCGGCGCGCTGCTCGGCTGGCTGATCGCCCGGCTCGCCGCCTCGGGCCGCCACGCCGCCGCCGCCGAGCGCCTGAAGGCCGAGGAACGCCGGGCTGCGGAACTGGAGACGCGCCTCGCCGGGCAAACCGACGCGCTCGCCCGCGCCGAGCGGGCGAACACCGCGCTGCAAAGCCAGCTCGCCGAGGTTGCCGCCCGCCTCGACGAGGAGCAGAAAGCCGCCGCCGAAAAGCAGGCGCTGCTGGAAAAAGCCGAGCTCCGCCTCGCCGACACCTTCAAGGCGCTCTCCGCCGACGCGCTGAAATCGTCCGCCGAGCAGTTCCTCCAGCTCGCGAAAACCTCGCTCCGGGCCCAGACCGAGGAGGCCAAGGGCGAGATCGAACAACGCAAGGCCGCCATCGAACACCTCGTCAAACCGGTCGCCGAATCGCTCGGCAAATTCGAACTCCGCGTCGGCGAAATCGAAAAAGCCCGCGTCGCCGCTTACGCCGAGCTCCAGCAGCAGGTCAAAGCGCTCGGCGAAGGGCAGACCGGCCTGCAAAAGGAAACCGCCAACCTGGTCAAAGCGCTGCGCCAGCCAACCGGCCGCGGCCAGTGGGGCGAAATGCAGCTCCGCCGCGTGGTCGAGCTCGCCGGCATGCAGGAGCACTGCGATTTCGAAACCCAGCACACCTCGACCACCGACGAGGGCAAACGGCTGCGGCCCGACCTGATCGTCCGTTTGCCCGGCGGCAAGACGCTGGTCGTCGACTCGAAGACGCCGATGGACGCCTACCTCGACGCGCTGGAGGCGTCCGACGACGCCGCCCGCGAGGACGCGCTGCGCCGCCACAGCCGCCAGGTGCGCACCCACATCGAGCAGCTTTCGTCGAAAAACTACACCTCGCAGTTCGACCACGCGCCGGAGTTCACCGTCCTCTTCCTGCCGAGCGAATCGTTCTTCTCCGCCGCACTGCAGAACGACCCCGGCCTGATCGAGCGCGGGGTGAACCACAACGTCATCCTCGCCACGCCGACCACCCTGATCGCCCTGCTGCGCGCGGTCGCCTACGGCTGGCGCCAGGAAGCGCTCGCCGAAAACGCCCGCGAGATTTCCGCCCTCGGCCGCACCGTTTACGAACGCCTCGGCACGATGAGCGGCCACTTCGCCAAGCTCGGCAAATCGCTCGACGGCGCGGTGCAGCACTACAACAACTCGATCGCCTCGCTCGAAAGCCGCGTGCTGCCCGCCGCCCGCAAGTTCGAAGACCTCAAGGCCGCCCCGGAAAACGCCGCGCTGCCGGTGCTCGATCCGATCGACAAGCTCGCCCGCCTGCCGCAGCAGGCGACGCCGGCCGCCCCCGAAGCTTTGCCCGTCGTCACGCCCGCGCTCGATTCGCCCGACGATTTCGGTTTTGCTTAAAAAGGTTGAGAGCTGAGGGTTGAGAGTTGAGAGAAAGAATCAGGGATGGGCTCTCTCTTTGCCCGGGTCAATTTTGCAGCAGGAACCACGAACGACCTCTTTCCCTCAACTCTCAACCTTCAACTCTCAACCCCTTGGACGCCCGCCAGGATTTCGCCCTCGCCTTCCTCAGCATCCTGTTCGAGGGCGCGCCGTTCATCCTGCTCGGCACGCTCGTCAGCGGGCTGCTCGACGTCTACCTGCCCGCGGGGGCGATGGAGCGGCTGCTGCCGAAAAACCGCGTCGCCGCGGTGCTGGTCGCCTGCCTGCTGGGCGCGATTTTCCCGGTCTGCGAATGCGCCGTGGTGCCGGTGATCCGGCGGCTGGTAAAGAAGGGCCTGCCCGTTTCCTGCGGCCTCGGCTACATGCTCGCCGCGCCGATCGTCAACCCGATCACCGCGCTCAGCACCTGGAAGGCGTTCGAGGGTCAAAGCCCGCTGATGATGACCAGCGGCCGCCTCGCCCTGGGCTACCTGATCGCCGTCGCGGTCGGCCTGATCGTGCTGCGCCTGCCCGTCGGCAAGGTACTGAAACCCTCGATGCTCGCTGAGCCGGCCTCTTCGCCCGACGAATCGCCCGCCGGAAGCTGCTGCGATCACGGCTGCGGCTGCCACGGCGAATTGCCCGCCGTTTCCCCCGATGGCAAACTCGTCGCCGCCTTCCGCTCCGCGCTGAAGGATTTCGTCGACGTCGGCGTCTGGTTTTCGGTCGGCGTCGCCCTCACCGCCTTGTTCAACACCGGCATCGCGCCCGGCGCGCGGTGGCTCGATCAGGTCGCGCAACACCCGGCCGGCGCGCCCGCCGCGCTGATGGGCCTGGCCTACGTGCTCAGCCTGTGCAGCACCTCCGACGCCTTCATCGCCGCCACCCTCGACCGCTTCTCGTGGGGAGCGAAGCTCGCCTTCCTCGTCTTCGGTCCGATGCTCGACGTGAAGCTGACCTTTCTCTACCAAAGCGTGCTGCGGAAACGCTTCATCCTCGCCCTCGCCGCCGGGCTGTTCGTCGCCATCGGCACCGTGTCGATGCTGTGGCAATTCTGGCTGACCCGATGACCCCGAAACGCCAGCGCGTGCTGTTTTCCCTCGCGATCCTGTCGTGGAGCGCGGCGCTGCTCTATTTCCACGCCAGCGGACGGATCGTGAAATACCTCGCGCCCGACTTCCGCCCGATCGCCCTGGCCGGCGGCCTCGGCCTCGCCGTGCTCGGGCTGTTCAACCTGCTCACCGCGGGCGAAAAGGCGGACCACGACCACGGCCCGTCCGAATTGAACCCGTGGCTCGCGTTTCTCCTGATGGTCGCCCCGCTCGGACTCTCGATCGCGTGGACCAAGGACGAATATTCCTTCGCCGCCCTCAGCCGGAAGGGGCTGTTCGACTCGCCGACGGCCTCCGGCGCGAACGCGCTCGCCGCCACCCGTCCGCCGCTCACCCGCGAGGAGCTGGAAAAAGACCACCGCCGGACCGCCGACGGTTTTTACGAATTCAACCTGATCGAGATCTTCCTCGCCACCGGCGACCGCGAGCAACAGGGGCTGCTCGACGGCATGAAAATCGCCACCGAGGGCAAGCTCGCGCCCGACCCCGCCGGCGAGGGCAAACGCGCGCGGCTCTACCGCCTGTTCGTCACCTGCTGCGCCGCCGACAGCCGGGCGATCCCGATCGCCCTCGATCTGGGCGGCTTGCCCGCCGCCGAAGTCGCCGCAGGCGGTTGGGCGAAAGCCTCCGGCACGCTGACCTTTCCGCTCGAAGGCGGGCTGATCCAGCCGGTGCTCAAGGTCGAACGGCTGGAACCGACCGCCCCGCCGACCGAGGAGAATTTTTTACGGAACTGAGCGCGCCGCTCAGGGCGCGGCGGTCGCCTCGGGTTCGCCCTCTTTCGGCGGGTTGAGCAGCTCGTTGAACTGCTTCGCCCAATCCCGGGCCTTCGGATGCCCCAAGTATTTTTCGAGGTGCTGCAGCATCCGCAGCGCGGCGTTGCGCTGGTCGCCCGCCTTGTAAACGTCCACTTCCATCTGCCACAGCAGATCGGGGTAGGTTTCTTCGGCATACTTCAGCTGTTCCGGCGAGCGCAGCGCGTCCTTCATCCCGATGCGCGCCGGCTCGTCCTTCTTGGGCTCCTCCTTTTTGGCCAGAATTTCCTGAACCAGGACGTCCTGCTGGATCCGCTTGGTCCAGGCCGCGCGCAGGGCGTCGATGTGCGACGGATTGCGCAACGGCGGCAGGATCGCCTTGTCATAGATGTTCTGGAGATCGCCCGGAGCCATCGGCCAGTCCTTCACCTTCACGTTGGTGAGCTCGTAGGCGCGCGCGAACACGGTGCCCGTGACGCCTTCCCGCAGCACGCCCGCCTGCCCTTCCAGATTCTTGGCGTTCGTCATGAGGTCGTCGACGATCGACGAGGCCTCCCGTCCGAACTCGGCGGGCGAGGATTCCTTCGACGCCACCTGCAGTGTCAGGATCAGCCAGCGCAGCTGGTATTGCAGCGCGCGCTTGAACGCCATTTCGTTCAAATGCGCCTCCTCCTTGCGTTTCCACTCGCGGAAATCCTGGGACTTCTTGTGCTGGTCGTCGAACTGCACCTTCTCGGTGCACTTCAGGAAAAGCTCCATCGCCGCCTCCTCGCTCGCCGCACCCGACCGGAACGCGGCCACCGCGGAGCGGTATTTGGCGGCCACCTTCGCGTCGGAGCTCGCCTGGATTTTCTCCAGCTTCTCCAGCAACGCCTCGCGGTCCGCCTGGGTCAGCGGATCGGCCAGCAGGCGGGGGACCAGCAACAGCGAAAGCGGGATCAGATGGACGGCGCGCATGGGGTTTTGAGAGCAAGAGCCTTCTGACACAACGCCCGACGAAGCGCAAAACTTTCAGCCAACGGATAGAACTCCGGGAATGCCCGCCGCGCGGTCCGCGCGCTTCACGGTTCCTTTCCCTCGCCCATGTCCCGCAGGAAAACCGCCAGCGCCCCGCCGGAAAGCAGCACCTCGACCAGCGAGAACACGAGCGAGACCGCCATCAGGGCCACCGCCGCGCCGAACAGCCCCTTCGCGCATGCCTCGCTTTCGAAAAAGAACGCGCCCATCGACGCGAGGCACAGGATCAGGCTGACCAGCCCGATCGCCTGCATCCACCGGATCAACCACAGCCGCCGCCGGAGGTTGCAAATCTGCGCCTGGAGCGCCGGGTGGCGGCCCTTGAGGAAATCCACGTGCAACTGCCGGATCAGCGCGGACAGGTGCAGGAAGCGGTTGGTGTAGGCGAGAAACAGCAGCGAACTCGCCGGAAACAACAGCGTGGGGGTGGCCAGCGTAAGATCCATCGCCGCCAGCCTAACCCCGCCCGCCCGCGGACGCCGACCGATTTCCGCCGAATTTCACGCCGGATCGCCCGGCCCGATCTGGCGCCGGCGCGCAATGTGTGTTAGAACCATGGAGTGAGCGAACCCCGTTGCCCCAAGTGCCCGCCGCCCACGGCCCCCGGCACCGTCAGCGAGCAGGACATCCTCGAACAGGAGATCTTCGAGCTCGTTTCGCCCGACCACTCGTTCCTCTCCGGCCCGCGCTCGCGGCTGCACGATTTCGGCACCTTGTTCCGGGTCAGCCTCGATTTCCTGCGCGCCTTCCGCGTGCTGCATTTCGTCGGTCCCTGCGTGACGGTCTTCGGTTCCGCGCGGACGATTCCCGGCACGACGTATTACGAGATGGCGCGGAAAATGGGCGAGGCCTGCGCGAAGCTCGGCTTCACCGTGATGACCGGCGGCGGCCCCGGCATCATGGAAGCGGCCAACCGCGGCGCGTTCGAGGCCGGCGGACGCTCGATCGGGGTCAACATCGAGCTGCCGTTCGAGCAGCACCTCAACCCCTATGTCCAGCGCTCGCTGACGATGCGCTATTTCTTCACCCGCAAGACGGTGCTGGTGAAGTATTCCTACGCCTTCATCGTCATGCCGGGCGGCGCGGGCACGATGGATGAGATGTTCGAGACGATGACTCTGATCCAGACCGGCAAGCTGCGGAATTTCCCGATCATCCTGATGGGCAAGGACTACTGGCAGCCGCTGATGGACTTCGTCTACAAGATGGCGGAGGAAGGAACGATCAGCCCGGAGGACCCCGACATCCTCTTCTTCACCGATCAGGTCGAGGAAGCCGTCGCCCATCTCCAACGGCACGCCGTGCGCCAGTTCGACCTCCGCCGCCGCCGCCTGCCGAAGCAGACGCCGCTGTTCGGCGAACATGCCTTCGCCCGGGACTCCCGGGCCTGAGCCTTGCGGGGAGCCGGAAAGCCCCAAGCCAAGCCCGCCGGTCACCCGAGCAATTCCGGCGCCAGCTCGGCGAGCCACGCCGCGAGATCGGCGGCCGCGGGCGTCGAAGGCAACCGGTCGAGATCCGTCAACTCCCAGCGGAACACGATTTTCCAGCCGTCCCACACCCCCTGCGCGCCGGTGTCCCGCATCCAGCGAACCGCGCGCCGGTTCTCCACCAGCGTGTGCCCGACCAGCCGGTCGATGCCGTTCCGCAGCGCCGTCAGCCACATCAACGCCAGCAGCAGCGTGCCGATGCCGCGCTCCTGGTCGGAATCGAGCACCGTCACCGAAAACTCCGCCTCGCCCGGCGCTTCGCGGTCCCGCCACCAACTCGCCGCGCCCATCGGCGCGAACTCACGGGCCGGGTCGTACACCGTCCAGACCTCGTGGTTGCCCGGATCGACTTCGAGCAAACGGTCGAGCATCCGTTCGCCCAGCTCGCTGCCGCCGCGGGTCCAGAACCGGTGGTAACGCGCCTCGGGCGAAAGCCGCCGGTAGGCCTCCGCCGCCGCCTGCCGGTCCTCCGGCCGCAGGGGCCTCGCCACCACCGGCAACCCGTCGCGCAAACGAAGTTCCAGCCGGTGATCCGGTGCGGCCATGCGCCATGTTGAACTAAGCCGCTGCGCGGCAGGGGTGTTGGTTAAAAGTGGGTGGCACGAGCGAGGATCGTGTGTTGCGAGGCATGGGATCACGGTGGTGGTGATATGCAAAACCGCAATCCCAGC
>Ga0070664_100000751_pt1 | contig 25029 bp, 15 predicted proteins | sample KBSC73metaG_FD_65863 | JGI IMG/M metagenome (GOLD analysis project Ga0070664, IMG submission 65863) | Corn rhizosphere microbial communities from Kellogg Biological Station, Michigan, USA - KBS C7-3 metaG | ecosystem: Host-associated > Plants > Roots > Rhizosphere > Soil ... | reverse complement strand
AGGTGACCCTGCCTGCCGGCAATCGCTTCATGGCGTTTCAGCATGCCACCCTTCAGGCCGACGCGTACGAGGCCCTTGGCAGGAGGGACGCGGCAGCATCATCACTCGAGTCCGTGCTCAAGACATTTCCCAACCCACGTTTACAACAACGAGTCGACGCGCTGCGCAAGTAGTCGAATCGGCGCAGATGGCAATGACGGTCGCCTCCTGCTCGCCTATGGAGCGCGCTCGAAGGTAATGCCTGCTCCTCCCGGAACGGCCATGGGCGACACAATGAAACGTCCCGTGCCTCGTCCAACCGTCACCGTCCGGCCAGCCACGACGCCGAGGGCAGCACCGAAGATGACGTCGCTGGCATAGTGCCGGTTCTCTTGCACGCGGGCCCCAGCGACATAGGTCGCAAGACCATAGGCGGGAACCGAGACTCTCCATCCGAAGTGATGCTGCAGCACCGTTGCCGTCGCAAACGTCGCCGACGCGTGACCCGAGGGGAAGGAGAATCGACCCCGGTCTGGTCGGGTGCGTTGCACGGCGATCTTGATACCTTGCGTCAGTGCCGCGTTGACGATCTGGGCGCGCAACAGGTCTGCACCGAGGATCTGAATCTGTCGGTGACCGGTCCCGCGGCCGAATACGTAGGTTCCGAGGGCGCCGCCAATCTGTGCCCAAGCGCCTCCCGCGGTGGAACCGAGCTCGAACAGGTCTTCCAGCGGGTCAGACCTGATTGCGAAGGCAGTCAAGTCGTGTTCGGCCGGATGCACTGCCAGAGCCAGTGCGCCACCAATTCCCAGGGTGACGAAGTTTCTCCTGGACGGCAAACTTGCGAAGTCATGTCCGAGGGCTCTGAACAGCGAGCCAGCCGACGACTGATTCTTCGTCGGGGTTGTCGCTGATGGGCTGGAAGGAGTTGTTTCGTCAAGCGCGTCCAATAACGATGGCGACTGTATCGACTGCGCTTCAGTGGGAAGTACCCAGAACAGGAGAAAGCCTACGGTGATGAAAGCGCGGCGCACGTGAAGGTCCCGTGGTCGTAGGTTACCGACGGGAAGATGAACCGCTAATGAACCACGCCACCCGCCTTGACAGGGTTGCGATCGAGGCGTATACGTCCTCCGTTCAGGGAAAAGAGGTTCGCATAGCGAAAACCCACCGCAGCTTTCCATGACAACCCGGAGGACAGTGATGCGCAGAGTTCTGCGACAGTACACACCGATTCTGCTCCTGGCTTGTGGACTCGTGAGCGTGCCCGCAGTGGCCGCAGCACAAGTGCTCGGCAGCGTAGCGGGGACGGTCAGGGACGCATCAGGGGCGGTGCTCCCCGGCGTCACCGTGGAAGCATCCAGCCCGGCGCTCATCGAAAAGATCCGGACGGCCGTGACTGACGGCGCCGGTCAGTATCGGATCGTCAACCTTCCTCCCGGCACCTACGTCATGACATTCACCCTGTCAGGATTCAGTACCGTCAGGCGTGAGGGTGTGGACGTGTCGATCAATGTCACGTCCAACATCGATGCCGAGCTGCGCGTCGGGAATCTGACAGAGACCATTACGGTGAGCGGCCAGACACCGGTCGTCGATCTTCAGTCGACGTCACAAACCACAGTCGCTGACGAACGGACATTCAAGGAGCTGCCGTCAGGCGGATCGTGGGTGAATATCGCGCAGCTGGTCCCGGCCATCAATTCCGCGTTTTTCGGTGTCCGGGACGTCGGAGGGCTCCAGGGCGATCAGACCGGGACACAGGTGTCCGTGCATGGCGGACTGCCGGGCGACGGGGTGTCGATGATCGACGGCATGCGCATCGGCAACATGTATCTCAGCTCGAACCTGACCAACATGAGCCTCTCGGCGCTCATCTACGACGAGGTCAACATCTCGTTTTCTGGCCAGACTCCCGAGTCGGGGACCAACGGCGTGATCATGAACGCGATTCCCAAGTCGGGCGGCAACACGTTCCAGGGCTCGCTGCTCGTCAACGGATCCGCGCCGTCTCTCCAGAGCAGCAACGTGAACGATCGGCTTCGAGCCAGGGGCGCGTCCGACACCGACTCGCTGAAGAAGCTGTACGACATCAATGGGGCCGTCGGCGGCCCCATCAAACGCGACAAGCTCTGGTTCTACTACACGTCGCGATACTTCACCAACGAGTACTATCAGGCCGGGCTGTACTTCCCAGTCGATCCTTCTGCCTACATTCGCACACCGGATCAGTCTCGGCAGGCGTTCGCCGGCACGTGGACGGCCGACAATAATATCCGCCTGACGTGGGCGCCCACCGCAAAGCAGAAGGTCTCCGGCTGGTACGCATATCAGCGTAAGGACGATCCCCACTGGCTGTCGCAGCTTCTCTTCATGTCGCCGGAAGCGGCGCAACTCGTGAAATGGCCGACGCAGCTGAGCACCATCACCTGGACGTACACCGCCACCAACCGGGTACTGATCGAAGCGGGCGTCGCGCCTGGCGAGAGCCCTGACACCATCACACAGCCGCCAGAGAAGATCGGGGGCGTCCCGATCTTCGAGCTGGGCGGGCCGGACGTTCCGTTCAGTTTTGCGCATCGAGCGTCATGGTTCGCCGATAACGACGACCGCCTGCCATCGCAGACCTTCAAGGGCTCAGTGAGCTATGTCACGGGCAGCCACAACTTCAAGGTCGGCACGCAGATGCAGCGCGGACACTTCGAACGGCGCGACAGCAACCATGCGCAGGGTGACTACTACATCGTGTCGCTCAACGGCTCGCCGTTGCTGGCGACGATTAGCTCGCCGCTGGCAGGCTGGGTGGACCGGCTGAACTACAACCTGGGGATCTATGCTCAGGATCAGTGGACGACGAGACGGCTGACGCTGAGCGGCGGCGTGCGGCTCGACTTCCAGAACGAGTCGGTCGACGCCTATCACTACGGTCCCGGTCCGTGGATACCGAACCGCAATGTCAACTACCCGGAAATCAAGAACGTGCCCAACTGGAAGGACGTGAACCCGCGGATCAACGCCAGCTACGATCTGTTCGGCAATGGGAAGACGGCCGTCAAGGCGAGCGTAAGCCGCAGCATCCTGCAGGACTCGATCGGCGTTGCGCGCGCCAACGATCCGGCCGCCAACGCGCTGGTGACATCGACGGACCGGCTGTGGTTCGACAACAACGGCAACAGGACGCCCGACTGCGATCTGTCGAATCCGGCGCCGCAGAATTTCTTCGGGCCCGGCTTCGATCCGACGCAGGATTTGTGCGGACCGTGGAACAACGCCAATTTCGGCAATCCGGCGCTGGCGACCACCTGGGATTCCAAGATTCTCGACGGCTGGGGCGTGCGGCCGTACAACTGGGAGTACTCGATCGGTGTCCAGCATGAAGTGATCCCGCGCGTCTCCGTCAGCGCCGGCTACTTCCACCGCGCGCTGGGGAACTTCTGGGTGACCGACAACGAGCTCGTGAGCGCGTCCGACTACACGTATTATGACGCCGTCGTGCCCACCGACCCGCGCCTGCCCAACTCGGGTCAGGTCATCACCGGCGTGCCCGATCTGAATCCCGACAAGCTCGGTCTGAGCCGTAACGTCGTGAAGGACGATTCACAGTTTGGCGAACACATCGAGCACTACGATGGCTACGACGTGACGGCGAACGGCCGGTTCAGCAACTTGTTTCTCCAGGGAGGCATCAGCAGCGGGAGAAGGCTGACCGACGTCTGCGCGGTCCGCACGCAGGTGCCCGAATCGTCGTTTCTCACCATCACCGGGCAGGCCACGCCCGTCATCTTTCCTTTCTGCCGCGTGAGCGAGCCGATGCAGAACAATTTCAAGGCGTACGCCTCGTATGGGCTCCCGTGGTACGGCATCAGAGTCAGTGGGACGTTCCAGAGCGTCATTGGTCCGATCATCAACGCCTACAACACGTACGCGGTCACGGCGCCCGGACTCGGACGACCCTTCTCCTCCGGCTCGTCAACTGTCAACCTGGTTCCGGGATGGGTTGATGCGTTTGGGTTCAGGGGTCTTCCGACGGGCACCGAGTTCGGTGACCGCCTCAACCAGTTCGACCTGCGCTTCACGAAGATCTTCAACGTCGGCAAGGGGAGGGTCGATTTGAACGTTGATCTCTACAACGCGTTCAACTCGGACGCGATTCTCCAGGAAGTCCAGAATTACGGCGTGGCCTGGCGGAACGCGACGTCAGTGATCCAGCCGCGCTTCGTGAAGTTCGGAGCACGGTGGGACTTCTAGCGCGCCGAAGCCAACGCCTCGCGCAGAATCTGGGCTGACCCGGGAGACGTCTTATGGGCATTCGCGATGTACAGGCCGCCCGAGATCATGAGTGGCGTCCACCCCAACCGGTTTCTCGCGTTCACCTCGGCACCCTGCTCGATCAGATACTTGACGATTGACGGCTGGTTGCAGATGACCGCGCCGTGCAGCGCGGTCATCTCGGCAAAGCGCGGGTCGCCCATGCCCAAATCGGTCAGCTCCTGAAAGTTGTCTGGATAGCGCAGCAATGTGGCCTCCGGCGTGCCGATCATCTTGTAATCGCCGAAGGTGGTCCGCTGGTTGATCTTGTTGCCCAGCGCGAGCGCGAGCTTCACTGCCTCCAGCCGTTCGGATTCCGGGACACCCGAGAAGGGTCCGGCGGTCTCGCCCTCGTAGTAGTCAAGGCACGCCGCGGCCATCAAGGGCGTGACGCCGAAGCGGGTGGGCGTCGTGGGATTGGCGCCTGCCGCGGCCAGCACGCGCATCATCGGTTCGTCGCCGTTGCGAGCTGCGAGATAGAACGGCGTGGCGCCCTGATAGGTCAGATAGTGCCGCCCGATGTTCAGGTTGACGGGGTTGCGCGCCAGGCCGCCGCTGCCGAAGCGACGGTCGCCCCAAGTGATCGGGGCATTTGGATCGGCGCCTGCCGCGAGCAGCTTCTTCGCCATGTCGAGGTGCGACAGCTTGCCGCGGGGTCGCGGGACCGGCTGCGGATCCTCGCCGTTCATCGCGAAGTCCGGCGGTGCACCCGGCTGGTGCAACCAGACGACCACGTGCAGCGGATGACCGCGCGGGTCGGGCACGTTCGGATCGGCGCCGGAGTCCAGCAGCAGTGCGGCCAGGTCGAAATCAGCGTTCAGGATCGCCATGCTGAGCGCCGACGTGCCGTCGGGTATCCGGTCGTTGACGTTGGCGCCCTGCTCCAACAGGAACTTGACCATCTCGTACCGGTTGTTGCGCACGGCAAAGAGCAGCGGCGTGTAGCCGCCCTTCGAGCGCTCGTTCAGCTTCGCGCCGAACTCGATCAGCAGCGTGGCGGCGTCCGCGTTGCCTTCGCCCGCCGCGAACATCAGCGCCGTCTGCCCGCGGAAGGATTCCGTCAGGCCAATCTGCGCGCCGCGCTTCAGCAGTGCGCGCACCGCTGCGACGCTGCCGTTGCGGGCCGCGGTCATGAGCGCTGTCTGTCCTTCTTCGGATGCCGTATCGGGATTGGCGCCAGCATCCAGCAACCGCTCGACGAGCACCGCGTTGCCATTCTGCGCGGCCAGCGTCAGCGGCGCGATCCTGTAGCGCGTGACACTATTGGGCTTCGCGCCAGCATCGAGCAGCGCGTTGAGCATCGCCAGGTTGTCGCCATGGACCGCCCAGTGCACGGCAGTCGAGCCATCCGGCGCCGCCTGGTTCGGGTCGGCGCCGCTTTTGAGCAGCGAGCGGACCGAGTCGAGATTGCCGTTCCTGGCAGCGTCCACCAGTCCCGGGCCGTCGGCAACGAGTGACGCGGAGGCGCACAGAAGTCCGACCGCAACGGTGATGCATCGAAAGACCGTCATGGCTTCAGCCTCGCGCGCGTGCGGCGTCGACGCGCTCGTAGTCGAGCAGCAGTTGCCCGGTACTGTCGCCCAGCTTCGCAATCGGCACTCCCACGTGATCGAGCATCGTCACGAGCAGGTTCGCCATCGGCGTATCCGGTGTGTAGTCGAACGTGTAACCGGTTTGGAACTTGCCGTGCAGCTTGCCCGCCATCAGGACGGGCAGGTCATTGTGGCGGTGCAGGTTCCCGTCGCCCATACCGCTGCCGAACAGAATGGCGCTGTGATCGAGGAGCGAGCCGTCGCCGTCCGGTGTGTCGCGCATCCGCTCCAGGAAGTAGTTGAGCAGGCGCATGTGATGCGTGTCGATCCTGGCCTTCTGCGACTTGAGCTGGGGGTCCTCACGATGATGCGAGATCAGGTGATGGTTGCCTGGCACTCCAATTTGGCTGTAGGACCGTCCACTCAGCTCGCGCGCCATGATCAGCGAGAACACCCGCGTGATGTCGCTGCGGAAAGCCAGCAGCTGCAGGTCGAACATGAGCTGCGCGTAGTCCTCGAAGCTGGCTGGGATGCCGATCGGACGGTCGGGCAACTCGACCGCTTCGTCGAGGCTGGACTCCGCGTGCTGAATGCGCTGCTCGACCTCCCGCACCGAATCCAGGTACTCGTTCACCTTCGACGTGTCGGAGCGGCCAAGTGTCGCCGTGAGCGTACGGGTTTCCTCGAGCACCGAGTCGAGGATGCTGCCCTGCTGCCGGATGCGGGCGCGCCGCTGCTCGGCGCTGCCGCCGTCGCCGAAGAGGCGCTCGAAGATGACGCGCGGGTGGATCTCGGGCATGTTCGGCGACGTCTCGCTGCGCCACGAGACGGTGTTGACGTAGAAGCAATCGCCGGAATCGCATGCCCCTTGTGTCGCCGGATCGAGCGTCATCTCGATCGAAGAGACTCTGCTGTCCTTACCCAGATGTCTGGCGGCGATCTGATCGGCCGACGTGGCAAGGCGGATCTCGCCGCCCGGAAGCGTGCGGTCCCATGCGTGCACGCCGGTGAGCCACGCCCCGGCGGCGCGGTTGTGATCGCCACTGCCGTCGCCCTTGCTGTCGGCTTCGAGATGCGACAGGTTCGTGAGGATGTTGAAGTGATCGCGCACACCTTCAAGGGGTTGCAGATTGGGCGTCAGCTCGTACTGACGGCCAGTCTGGCGCGGCTTCCATTCCGAATGGATGACGCCATGCGCCGCGTAGACAAACCCGAGCCGCATAGGCGCCTGCCTCGACCCTGCCGCAGCGGCGTTGGTCTGGGCCGACAGCGCCGGCATCATGGAATCCAGCAGCGGCAGCGCGACGCTCGCGCCCATTCCCTTCAGCACTCTCCGCCGCGTCATCGTTTTTCTGGTGAGGAACATCATGCGGTCTCTCTCCCTATCTATTGTGCCGCGGCTTGCGCCATCCGGCTTTGGAACGGGGTGCTGCTCACCACGCCCTGCACCAGCGAGGCGAACGTGTAGTTCTGGCGCGCCGATTCCCGGGCGATCATGCGGATCGTCGGCTGGTCGTAATACTGGATGTTCCGCGTCAACGCATACATCAACAGTTTGCCGGTCATCGCCTCGACGAAGAGCGCCGGGTCGCGCAGCACGAGTCGCCGCACGCCCTCGACGCCGTCGACGGTCGTCCCGTCCGGCAGAGCGCTCGTGACCTCGAGCGGACGCCCGTTCTCCTCCGCGCGCCATCGTCCGAGTGCGTCGAAGTTCTCCAGCGCGAAGCCGATCGGATCCATCTTGGCGTGGCATCCGGCGCACGCGGGATTGGCGCGGTGCAGCTGCATCGCTTCCTTCATCGACAGCGGCTTTCCGGACCGCTCCGTGTTGAGCGACGGCACATTGGGCGGCGGCGGCGGCGGCGGCGAGGCCAGCAGATTCTCGAGCACGTACTTGCCCCGCAACACGGCCGATGTTCGCGTGCTGTAGGACGTAATCGAGAGGATGCTTCCCTGCCCCAGCAACCCCCTGCGCGGACTGCCCTCGGGCAGCGTCACGCGACGGAAGTGACTGCCGGTGATGTTCGGGATGCCGTAGTGCTTGGCCAGAGGTTCGTTCAGGAACGTATAGTCCGCCGTCAAGAGCTCCAGGACGCTGCGGTTCTCGCGCAGGATGCTGTCCAGGAACAATTCGGTTTCACGCACGAACGCGGCGCGCACACCTTCATCGAAGTCGCGGAACAAGTACACGTCCGGCTCTTTCGTTTCGACGTCGCGCAGGAACAGCCACTGGGCAGCGAAGTTGGTCACGAGCGACCGGCTGCGCGGATCGGCGAGCATGCGCGTCACCTGGCGGCGCAGGACATCGGGTTGCCGCAGCGTTCCCGCGGCCGCGGCATCAAACAGCTCGTCGTCCGGAATGCTCGACCAGAGGAAGAAAGAGAGACGTGAGGCCAGCTCGAAATCGCCGACGCGGTAGACCGACCCCGCTGCGGCGCCCGCCGGCTCCCGCTCGATGCGGAACAGGAACTGCGGGCTGACCAGCACGCGTTCCAACGCTCTCTGGATGCCGAGGTCGAAATCGCGTTCGGCGCGGCCGGCTTCGTAGAAGGATCGCACGCGGCGCAGGTCGTCGGCCGTGACGTTACGGCGGTAGGCACGGCGAAGCAGCGTTATCAGGATGCGGTCCGCGCACGCTGATTCTTCGGCGTTTGCACCTTGCCCTGACCCTTCGACTCGCGCAGGGTCACCCTGAGCAAGGTCGAGGTGTGGGCGAGCCTCGCGAGTCGAAGGGCGGCACACGAACAGCCGGCGGCGACTGGGCGTATCGCCGGGCCCGGTCGCATTGAACGGGCCGGTAATAGTCACCGACACAACCGAGGGCAGGGCGCCACGATTGCGACCCGGCGGCCGGAGAGGAGCCTCCGACAGCGCCTCGCTGCGCTCGACGAATGCGACGCCAACGCTGCGCGGTCCTGCCGGGACCGCGAAACGGAAGGCGCCCTTGTTCGGTGGTGCATCGTCTCCCACCGGAACCCCTGGCCTTCTGGAAACGTTCGTGATGGCCTTGCGCTCGCCGTCGATACTGATTTCCAGCTGATGGACGTCGGCTCCAACGCCGGCCGTTTCGATCTTGAACTCGTATTCAGCGTCGAGCGGGAAATAACCGTCGATCTGCAGCCCGCCGCGCGTGCCAAAAGGCAGTCCCTCATTCCGGCCTTCCTGGGGCTGCCGCACCGGCGTGATGTGGGTGTTTACGAGCGCACCCATGTCGGGATCGCCCACAGCCAGGCGGCTGATCTTGAGCGCCGCCTCCAGATAACGCTCCATCGTTGCCGGCGAGACAAACAGCGTGTCAGCCAGATTGTCGAAGCCGCTGCTCGCATTGTCGGCCGGCAGCAGCGTGGCGTAGTCGAACTCCTTGGGCAGATCAGGCAGGGCGAGCAGATCGCGGATCGCGTTGGCGTATTCGGTCCGCGTCAGGCGGTGAGCCAGCGGCAGTGAGCCAGGATTGGGATGCGCCGCGGCGCTGCCCTCGAGCTCGCGCGCAAGATAGCCGGACGCGCGCGCGTAGAACGCCTGCGGCGGACGAGCGGCGCCCGGAGGCGGCATCGTTCCCGCACGCAACTGACGCAGGACCTTCTCCCAGGTTTCGGACTGATCGCCGGGATGGCCGACGCCCATCGGATCGAGCACGAGGCCGGCGGTCCTCAATCGTTCGTTGTGACAGGTCGTGCAGTACTTCGCGATGGCCGCCTGCGTTTCTGCGCGGGCGTCGGACACGTTCGCTGTGGCGGCAGCCGGCGTCTGGACGCGGGCGTCGGGCGTGTTCTGCGAGAAACCCTGGGAGTGGACCATGAACAGGCTCCAACCCAATCCCGCGAACGCGATGCCGGCGACGAGACGCCTTCGCGCCATGACGCGCATGATAGCGTGAACTCTAGACTCCGCGAACCTCTACCGAGATCCCATCGGCGTCGCGGAAACTCACTATATTCTCACCTGCGGATGGCAGCACGGTGACGCCGATCCCGCCCAATTTGCGGGTGACCGCCTGGCGATCGAATGCCGCCACACGGATGCCGAAGCGGTCGATGTGCGGCATCTGACCTTCGGCTATTTTCTCCAGCCCCAGGCGTGTGCGCGCGGCGGTGAACCAGATGCGCTCGGGCGTCCGGTCTCGGGAGGTCTCCATGCCGAAAAACTTGCGGTAGTAGCCGGCCGACTTCTCCAGATCCGGTACCTGCAGCACGACATGATCCAGGCCGACCGCTTCGCAGATCGCATCGTCCTGCGTCACGCGTGTGGAAGGGATGATCGTCTGCAGCAGCCCCCCGGGGGTGGCCATGAACTGCATGCGAATGCCGTCGGCATCGGTCACCGCGTTGAATCCGGGCGCACCGACGAGATTGAGGCCTTGGGTCTTGAGTTCCGCACGCATCTCGTCGAGGCGGTAGTCCTCGACCGTTGCGCAAAAGTGATCGATTCGCGCTGCGGCATTGGGATTGGCAGTGGGATTCGGCCCAAAGGCCACGTAGCCGATGCCCAGCCGGCAGTAGTAGCGCAGCGGCGGCATCATCTCCTGAAAGATCTGCGGATCGAAGATCCGGCCGTAGAAGGTCGCAGACTTCTGCGGATTGGGGGCTGTAAACCCCACGTGCTCCAGACCCGAGGTCTTGAGCGGCAGTTGCGACCCCTGGGCGGCCAACGCGGCCGGCGCCGCCGCGATCATCGCCAGCGCTTCGCGCCGCGTGAAGAGAATCGACACATCGAACCTCTCGAAGCTGAACCCGAGTTCTTTGGCGTAGCGAACGAGAAATCGCTCGAACCGCTTATCGAGCGAAACGGCCTGATTTTAGCCGGAGCACCGACAGATATGCGAAGGAGTAAACGCGCTCTCCAACCGCTCGGTGATGATCTGTCGCCGGTCGTGTGCGAGGACGCCGTTTCACTACTCCCCCTCGGCCGCGGCCGGCGGCGCGCAACCTCCTGGCCCCTCCAGAGGGCCGGGTAACGCGCGTTCGGCCATGTCCTCCAGCCGGCGTTCAAACCGGCGGGCGACCACCAGCCCCACCACGACAGCGGCCGCCGCGGCAATCCCAAGGACGACGCCCAGGCTGCTCAACGCGCTGGCGAGCGTTTCCCCAAACACGTATGCGCCGAGGCCGTACGTACCAGCCCAGACGATTCCGCCCAATGCGTTGAACAGCAGGAAGCGCCCCCAGGTCATGCAGTTGATCCCGGCCAACACCGCAGCCAATGCACGAAGGACCGCGACGAAGCGTCCGAAGAACACGACCTTGCCGCCGTGCCGCAGGAAGAGATACTGCCCGAGCTTGAGCCGGCGTGTGCTGAGCCGCAACCGCGATCGATGGCGCACCACCCAACGAAATCCGACGGTTCGCCCGATCCAGAAGCCGGCATTGTCGCCCGCGATGGCGCCGATGATGGCCGCAAGAACGACATGCGCGACGTTCAGTTTCCCGGTGGTGCCCGCGTACACGGCGGCCGTGACGAGCATCGTCTCCCCTGGAACGGGGATGCCCATGCTCTCGATTGCGACGGCACCACCGACGATCCAGGCGCCATAGGTCGCGATGGCGTTGGTCAGGGTCGAATCGAACGGCACAATGGCTCTCCACTTTGACATATCCATGTCGCGTGCCGACGCGAGCCGCCGCTCATCCGGACGGTCCCGACGAAGACCGTAGTGGCCGGCTTTAGCCGGCCTTCCGCGTCCGCCTGAAGGCGGATACTACGTTCGCAAAGAGTCGTGAACGCGAGCCCCTAAAGCTGATCCGTCGTGTAAGAACCGCGCCACGGCCTGGCCTTGACTGCACGCAATCAGCAGTCCGTACATCAACGCGTCGACACCGAGGCTCCAGCCCGGACAGAGCGTTACTCTGTCGCTGTCGTTGTCGCACTCCGACAACGTTGCGATCACCAATCACACACGCCTCCTCGTCGCACCAGGCTCGAGGTGAGTTCTGCGTCGGCCGCTCGTCACAACGAGCGGCCGACCAGCCTCCTGTCACGCTTCCGGAGCGGGGGCATCAGAATGAGGTGTCCGCAGATTCTCTGTCCGCGCCGCGTAACATCCGAATGAGACCAGCGGAGTTGCCGGACGTACCGTGCATGGCAATTCGTCCGTAAAAAACGCAAAGGCGCGTCCCGCTACCATTGGATAGTGCCGGAGCCACTCGCACCACCCCTTCCGCGTTCAGCGCAGGTGTTCGTGAGTTACAGCCACGACTCGCCGGACCACGAGCGCCGCGCACTCGAACTGGCGAACCGCCTCCGTGTCGACGGCCTGAACGCGATTATCGACCAGCATCACACGGCACCGCCGGAAGGGTTGCCACGGTGGATGGAGTCGCAGATCCAAGACGCCGACTTCGTCCTCCTGATCTGCACAGGTTCTTATCTCCGCCGCGTCGAACGACACGAACGGCCCGGCAAAGGGCGCGGTGTGATGTGGGAAGCCAATCTCATTTACAACTTGCTCTATCACGGCGATTCCGAAGTCCAGAAGTTTATCCCGGTGCTATTCGAAGGCGGTTCGATCGCTTTCGTTCCGCTCCCGTTGCGTGGGCTGACGCACTACTTCGTCGATACACCTGCCGGCTACGACTCACTCTATCGGCATCTCACCGGGCAGCCGGCGCACGTGGCACCAGAGGTAGGGCATCTCAGAGTGTTGCCTGCCGCTGGTCAGCATCGACCCACTGACCACTCGTTGCCGCCGCACCTGCTTCGCCCACGAAGTCAGTATTTCGTGGGGCGATCATCTGAACTGAGGGACATCCACTCGCAACTCAACCGCCGCGTATCAGTTGGTGTCCCGAGGCAGATCTGCATCCATGGTATGGCTGGGTCCGGGAAGACATCGATGGCAATCGAGTACGCGTGGCGGCATATCGACGCGTATCCGGGCGGTCTGTTCTTCATCGACTGTAGCGGTGACTACAAGAACCAGCTCGTCTCACTGAGCACACGCCTGCCGAACACGGCTGCGCCTGACGACGACGACCGAACGGTGCAACTGATCGCCCAACATCTTGCCGCCGCTCAGCCCTCGCTCTTGATTCTCGACAACGTTCGCGACGAGGCTCAGTGGACGAGCGATAAATTTGCGCCGCTGTTTCCAGCTGGCGCCTGCCGCCGGCTGGTCACGACGCGAGCGCGGCATCTCACGGATCTCCCGACTGTTCTCGCCGGGCGGGTGCCGCTCACACACGCCGTCAAGCTACTCTCGAAGCGGCGGCGCGACGCAGCGCACGAGACCAATCTCGCAGCGGTCGAAGAGATTGTGAGTCGCGTTGACGGCTGGGCCGTGGCCCTGGCGGCCATCGGCATCTACATGGCCAGAGTTCCTCATCTCAGTTGGGACAAATACGCGGCTGCCTTGACATCGAAGAGCGTACGCACGCTGATCGACACTGAGAACAGCGTGGGTCGTTTGCCGGACTATCAGCAGCAGTTCGATGCGATTCTCGCGGACATGATCGCCGCCCTGTCGCCGCTGGAGCTTCGCCTCGTACAGTATGCGGCGCTCCTGCCACAGGACCATGTTTTTCTGTCATGGTTGAACGCGCTCGTTCGCCGTCATTTCGACACGGCCGGTCGGGCAGGACCTGGCATCGATGATCCGGCGGCGGCGGCGATTGTCGACCTTCAATCAGAGCAGCTGCTGGTCCAGCAAGGAGATGAGCTTGGGACGCTTTCACTCCATCGAGTGTTGCGTCAGTCGGTGCTGGCTCGCTTGAAAGCGGACGGCGACCTGTTCCCGTCGCTGAGACAACAAATCATCGAGCTGGCAGGCGTCGATGGCCACATGCTTGGGAAACGCATCGGGCAGGTGAAGTGGTTCAACAGGAACAAAGGTTTCGGGTTCCTAGCCGACCGTGACGGCGATACGTTCGTCCACATAAGCGCGGTCGAACGTGCCGGATACACCGACCTCGGTGAAGGCGAATGGGTTTTCCACGAACTGGCTAAAGTGTCGGGCAAGACCTTCGCAGCGGACCTCGTCAAGTTGCTCTCGGAGGAGAGCATTTGAATCTTCGGTTCGCGATCTCTCCTGTTCTCCGCAATGCCGGCGTGAGCCAGACATTGCGGAGACATGGCCACCTGCCGGGCCGTGCGTCGCTTCTCTCGCGTTACTTCAACCCATTGACGACGTAGAGATCGGAAAGCAGACGCGCGTAGGTGTGAACGAAGTATTTCGCGTCGCGCGAGATGGCGAACACGCTCAGGCGCAGGCCGGCGGAATCGTTCGCGCGAATCGTGACCGCCGGCGTCCGCCGTCCGCTGGCGAGGTCCAGCCGCTCGACGACCCACGGTAGCCCGTCACGATGTGCCACCAGCAGCGCGCGTCCGTCGGCGCTCCATTGCACGACGACGTCGCCAGGGTTGAGGTGAGTGACAGGCTCTGAGGCGCCGCCGTCGACCGTATAGATCCTGGGCTCATCTTGTGCGTCCCTCGCGACGACGCGCGTCCCGTCTGGAGAGATCGGCAGCGTCCACCACGTCGGCACGTTGGCGGTCGCGCCTTCGAGTGTAAAGCGCCGTGGCGGACCACCAGTGATGTCCTGAATGTAGCCTTGCGAGCGCTCTCCGACCTTTTGGCCGAACGCGATGACGTGGTTCGCGTCCAGCCAGCCGGCATTGTTGAACACGATGTTCTCAGGGTCGGGCAGTGTGCGGGACTCCCCGGGACCGGTCGGGTGCAGGAGCAGCGGATGACCATCCACCGGCACCGAAAGGGCCCATCGGCTATCAGGAGACAACGAGGTGGGTTGGCCGGTGCCGAGTCGAACCGGCGTGCCACCAGCCTCGAGGAGGTATGTCTCGTAAGGCGCCGTCGAGAGGTCGGTGATCACCATTCGCTTGCCATCGTCGGCCACCCAGGTGGACGCCGAGGCATCCCGCACCCAGACATCCGCTGGCGTCTCGCTGCCAGCCAGCAGCGCCTGAATCACTCGATCGTCGCGATCGTGTCCGACAAGGACGCGACCGTCTGTCGCGATGTCGAGAACCTTATACCGAGACGGCCCGGCCATCACTGAGCGCAGCTGGCCGTTCCGGGTCACGGCGAATATGCCATCCGGATTGATCGCCACCCCTTTCGTTCCACCAAACCAAATCTCGGAGCCGTCTTTGCTCCACGCGATCCCGTGCACGGAGACCCAGCCGCCGGACAGCGTCCTGCGGTGGCCCTCGTTGTCGACGACCGCGACGGCTCCGGCATCGTCGGAATAGACCGGATGGTCGGCAAACGCGATGCGATCGCCCGACGGGGAGAAGCGAATGTCGCTGATGTACCCGGATGTTTGATAGAGGACTTTGCCGAGAGGAAATTCCAGCCGTTCGAAGCCGTCGGCGCGCCGCACGACCGCGAGGTCCGAACCATCCGGAGCCCAGTCCGCTTCGCGAACGTGTTCGGCGACCACACGCGGTGCGCTTCCGAGGAGCGACGAACGGGCCAGTGTGCCCTCACCCATCCATCCTTCGAACGTATGGCCCAGCGAGATCGCCAGCTCCCCCGATCTCGACACCGACAGCAACCGTGCATTGGGCAACGACAGCGGCGCCGATTCGGGGCTGTCTGTCCTGACCATGAACAGTTTGAGCGGCTGACCCTTCCACGCGGCGCCATAAATGATCGACTGTCCGTCGGGTGTGAATCGGGCGTCGCGAATCGTCCCTTTGTCGAAAGTCAGACGGAGAAACTGGGCCTGCGGCGATGTCCCGGATGTCGGTGGGCGCCCGAGTAGTCGAGCGCCAATGACACCCAGCACAGCGCCAAGCGTCACGGCGGCGATCGCGCCCACGAGCCATCGTCGATCGCGGCGCGGCGGCAACACCGCGGCGCTCGAAGCCGTGCTGCTGTCGACTGAGGACTCCAGGGCGAACGCCAGATCGCGCGCCGACTCGAATCGCTCCTGCGGACGCTTCTCGAGACAACGCCGAAGCGCACGCTGCACGCTGGGAGGAACCATGGCGCTGACCGTCGATGGCTCGGGCGGATCCTCGCGCAGAATCATCGCCATCGTTTCCGCCGCGGTCTCACGCGCAAAAGCGCGCGCCCCGGTCAGCATCTCGTAGAGGACACAGCCCAGCGCGAAGATATCTGAACGCTGATCCGCCGGCTCGCCGCGGACCTGCTCCGGCGCCATGTAGCCCACTGTGCCGAGGACGGTACCGGGCGTCGTGGCTGGAGCCATCGTCGGCGACTCCAGCCGCGTCAGCGCGGTGTCCGCCGAGGTGTCGCGCGCCAGACCGAAATCGAGAATCTTCACGCCGCCCGTCGGCGTGAGAAACACGTTCTCCGGCTTCAGATCACGATGCGCGATCTGTTTGTCGTGAGCAGCGGCGAGCCCCCGAGCGATGAGCGCGGCGATCTCGACCGCCTTGCGAACTGGCAGTGGTCCTTGAGCGAGGCGCGCGCGTAGAGTTTCCCCTTCGAGCAGTTCCATCACCGCGAAGGGACGTCCATCGCTGTGCCCGACATCGAAGATCGTCAGGATGTTTGGATGGGAGAGCGCCGCAATCGCGTGTGCTTCGCGCTCGAATCGCGCCAGCGCCGCCGGATTGTCGGCGACCGAGGGAGGAATCACCTTGATCGCGACGTCACGGTTCAAGCGTGCATCGCGTGCGCGATAGACCTCCCCCATGCCACCCGCTCCGAGCGGTGCCTGGATGGTGTACCGGCCAAGCGACTGCCCCGTCGAAAGTGACATCGGAGCGAATTATAGCTGTGCACCCGATGATAGAAGATGAGGCGCCCGCTCCGAGATTCGTCAGTCGGCTAAAGAGCGGGTGCGATGTTTTGGTTCACATGAAAAACGTTCCGAGGATCATATTCAGCCTTCACTTGTGACAGCCGCGCGTAGTTCGCACCATAGGCCTCGCGCACGCGTGCCGCTCCTTCGTCCTCGAGATTGTTCACGTAGACACCCGCGGTGTACGACCGCAGGGAGCTATGCAGACCGCGCACCCATGCGAGGGTTCGCCTTCGGCCTTCCGCGTCCTGCCAGGGAGCGCTGATGAACAAGTCGAAACCCCGCCGGCGCAGCGAAAACGCCGTCGCCTCCATCGGCACTCGTGTGACGGCTCCGTGAAAATCGTTCCACACGGCGCTCGCATCAAGCGGAGCGTTCGGGTATGACGAGGCAAGCACTTCGATGACGGCGTCGCTCAGCTCCGGCAGAAAGGCGCCGCCGCCGGCGCTCGGCCCGCCACCCATCGAGAACTCCGCCGTGTACGGTCCGGCCTGTACGGTGTCCTTCATTGGCCGCAGCAGTTTCCGCCACCGATCGGCGATCCGGTGGCCTTGCGCCAGAACGCCGCAGTAACACAAGGACACCATCAACGCCGGGCCGTGCGGTGTGGCCGTCAGGCCCCCAGCAGTCTGCAATTCGTCGGGCGCGTCCACCATCAGGTCGCGGTAGACGCGAAGTACCTCCCCCGTTCGGGAGACTGGGAAGTACAGCAGCCCTGACAACACAGAGTCGAGACGGACGAGCCTGTATTCGAAGCCGGTCACGATCCCGAAGTTGCCGCCGCCGCCGCGAATCGCCCAGAAGAGATCCGCATGCTCGCGCGGATTCGCCGTGATGAGACGCCCGTCCGCGAGGACGACCTGCGCTGCCAGCACGTTGTCGCACACCGCGCCGTATCGCGCCATCAGCAGGTTCTCGCCGCCGCCCAGCGTCAAGCCGCCAAGGCCGACGTCCGGGCAGCCGCCGGTAGGCGTGACGAGCCCGTACGTTCGCAAGGCCGTCATCAGTTCGGACACGATGGCCCCGCCCTCGACGCGGGCGCTCAGCGAAGACGGGTCAACGGCCACGCGATTCAAGCCGCGCAGGTCGAGCACGAGGGCACCTTCGGCGACGCCGTGACCAGCCTGACTGTGTCCTCCGCCTCGCACCGCGATCTCGAGCCGGTGCGTTTCGGCGAAGTCGAGACCGCGACGGACGTCGTCGACGGATGCACAGCGGACAATGGCGGCTGGACGACGGTCGACGGCACGGTTCCAGACCTGTCTCGCCTGGTCGTATGCGGCGTCGTCAGGTAGGACAACATTGCCGTCAAGGGTCGAGCGCAACTGGCGGAGGCGCTCGCGAGCAATCGCCGAGAATGCAGGCGTCATGGCGATCGAAGCAGGGAATGCTCGAACACGACCCCGGCCTCGTGCAGTGTGCCCCGCTTCCGAACGACCGTCCGCAGTTCGAGGGGCCGCGGATAGATCGGCGTGCCAGGTTCGCCGCCCGTAATCGGCGACGTCGTGAGATACACGTCCTGCACGAGACCAGCATCGATCAGTTCGGCGGCGAGGACTCGTCCGCCAATCGCCGAGATCCTCTCAATGCCCATCGCCCGCATCTGTGCGAAAGCGTCGACCAGCGTATGACCGGCGTCGACGACAATGGGCGTGATCCAGGGACGCTCGGCGAGCGCCTCGCGCATTGCCGCGATTCCACCGGGCGCGGTCAGGAGGACGAGGCGGAGCTCGGGAACGTTGTATAGCAGCTCACGATCGATCGGAACACCGCGGCGCGTGGCGACGATCTGAACCGGATGGCGCGGCTGGCCAAGGGTCCGGCGCAATCGTACAAACTCGGGATGCCAGACGGAAAAGACCACGCGTCCGCCACGAACCGTGGACGAGCCCGCCAGCACCGCATCTGCCAGTATGCGAGTCAGCCCTTCGTAGATGACATGCTTGTCGGTCTCGCCTCCGCCGAGTGTCTGAGGATCGCGGGCGCCAGTATTGCCATCCAGCGACTGCACGAAGACCAGGTGACACGCCGGCAGCCGTTGCGGCAGCGGTGACAGATAGAACGGGCCGTCGAAGACGCGCTCGGTCCATGGCGACCCGATGGCGACCATTCCGTCGGCCGGCTGTTCCAGCTCGGTCGTGTAGGGTGGCAGCTCGGTCGCAGCCGCCGCGCGCGATTTGCGATCGATGAAGGCGGCGAAGCTCTCTGGCGCTCCTTTCAGCGACTTCGTGACGTGCGTCACAACAGCTTGTCGAGCGTGATCGGAAGGTCGGTCACGCGCTTACCAGTGGCGTGATAGACGGCGTTGGCGATAGCGGCTGCCGCGCCCGTGATCCCGATTTCGCCGATGCCGTGTGCACCCAGCGGCGTGTGAGGATCGGCCACGTCCGTAAAGAGGATGTCGATATCGGGAATGTCGGCTTGCACCGGGATGTGATACTCCGCGAGGCTCGGGTTCATGATGCGGCCGGTCCGATCGTCGAACATCGTCTCTTCCGTCAGGGCCATACCGATGCCCATGATGATGCCGCCCCTGAACTGCGACGTGGCGGTCTTCGGATTCAGGATGCGGCCCGTATCGAATGCGCCCACCCACCGCCGGATCCGGACTTCTCCGGTCTCCTCGCGCACCGCAGCCTCACAGAATTGTGCAGCGTACGAGTGCATCGAATACTTCATGATCTCGAGCGGCGATCCGGTCGTGACGTCAGTCTCCACGAACGTCCGGCCAGCGCGCCGCAGGATATCGACGTATGTCTCGCCGATGGCTGGCATCGCTTTCAGGAAGAGTCCCGAGTTGGCCGGCTGGACCTCGTTCGCGTCCGCCCGGGCCAGCGGCGAGTTGCCGTTCTTCCCCGCCAGCGACAGCAACTCCTTCACCAGCTTGGCGGCGGCTTCCTGTACCGCGAGTGCCACGCTGATTGTTTGCGACGATCCGCCGGCGACGCCCGCCCAGGGCAAGCTGCTATCCCCATATTCAAAGCGGACGTGATCGAGAGGCAGCCCCAGGCGATCCGCGGCGTGTTGCGTCTGCACGGTCGCGGTTCCCATCCCCATTTCCTGACATGAGGTCTGGACGACGACCGTACCGTCATCGTTGAGTCGCAGCCGGACGGCCGTCACCATCCGATATACCGGATACGTCCCCGTCGCCACGCCCTGGCCGATCAACCATCCTCGGTCGCGCTGCGCCCGTGCGGCCGCTGGACGGTTGCGCCAGCCGAATCGATCGGCCCCCATGGCATAGGCCTCGCGAAGATAACGACTCGAGAACGGACGGCCGCTGACCGGATCGGTCTCTGGCTCGTTCCGCATCCGCAGCTCGATCGGGTCCATCTTCAGTTCGTAGGAAAGTGCGTCGATCGCGCACTCGACGGCGAAGGTGCCGATCGACTCTCCCGGGGCGCGCATGAATGTATTCGCCACGCGATTCACGGTCGTGACCTGCTGACCGATGCGATACGACTGCATGGCGTACAGATGCCGCGGCGGGAAGCTGAACTGCTCGGGAAAGTTATTGTCCGTCGACTGGGCCGTTACGCCTTCGTGGATGAACGCGGCAAACGCGCCGCTTCCGTCGGCCGCGATGGCGACGCGCTGCCGTGACGGTGTGCGCCCTCCAACAATGCGAAAAACGCCCTTGCGCGAGAGTGCGATGCGCACGGGCCGCCCGATCTCGCGGGCCGCCATCGCGCACAACTGGTTGTAGAACCACATCGTGCCCTTGCCGCCAAAGCCCCCGCCTACGAAGGGCGCCAGCAGCTTTACGTTCTCCTTCTTCAAGCCGAAAACGTACGCCAGGCTGTTCGCCCCGCCAGCCGTGAACTGACTGGTATCGAATACCGTCAGCCGATCGTCTCCTTCCCAGACCGCGATCGCCGCGTGCGGCTCGATCGCGTTGTGGTTGTAAGGTGGCGTCGTGAAGGTCAGGTCGACTCGATGCGGTGCCGATCGCAGAATCGCATCCGGATCTCCTTCGGCCAACTCCGGTGATTCACCGAGCACGTCTTTCGGCGTGTGTGCATCTGCGATGGCGCTTTCGAATGACGTGACGGCCTCCTCGACGGCGTAGGTCGCTACGACGAGCGAGGCCGCGTACTCCGCGCGCTCTTCGGTGTCAGCGACCACGACGGCGATCGGCTGACCGTTCCAGGAGATGCGATCGGTATTCAGGATTTTCACGGCCGAGCCGCCGACCGACGGGTCGCTTCCGATGGAAAAGGGCGCCGGCACCTTCATCGGTGGCGCGTTGAGATGGGTAAAGACCTTGATGACGCCGGGAGCTTGTTCCGCAGCGGTCGTGTCGATGCGCGAGATGACACCTTTCGCGATCGTGCTGAAGGCGATCACGCCGTGCAGCAAGCCGTGGACCGGATACTCCGCCGAGAAGCGTGCCTGGCCAGTCACTTTGTCGATTCCGTCCAGTCGATCCACGGGCTGTCTGAGATATCGGCGAGCGCTTGCGAGCTCGTCCTGCTGGCGATCCGGCAGGACCTGCGCGACGCGCTCGATCACTCGTCGCATGATGCTCATTCCGCGCCTCCGTCGATTCCCGCGAGCTCCGAGAGCACCGCGACGATTGTGCGTTTCGCCAGAGGGATCTTGAATGCGTTGTGTGCCTGCGGCACGGCCGGCGCAAGCTCGGCGTCAGCCGCGCGGGCAAACGCGTCAGGCGTCGGGAACGCCCCGAGGAGGGTGCGCTCGGCCGCGACGGCGCGCCACGGCTTGTGCGCCACGCCGCCGAGCGCTAGACGCAGGTCGCGGATCCGCCCATCGTCGATCCGTATCGCCGCCGCGACGGAGACAAGCGCGAAGGCATAGCTGGCCCGATCACGCACTTTGCGGTAGGCAGAGCGCAAGCCGGCACTGGAACCAGGGAGATCGACGGACGTGATCAATTCGCCGGGGAGCAGATTCGTGTCGACATCCGGCGTCTCGCCCGGCAGCCTGTGAAAATCCGCAAATGGCACCGTGCGGGAGCCTGTCGGTCCTTCGATGTTGATCGTGGCATCGAGCGCCGCCAACGCGATACACATGTCGGACGGATGCGTCGCGATGCACTGAGACGAGGCACCGAGGATGGCGTGGATTCGGTTGAAACCGCCCAAGGCGTCGCAGCCGCTGCCCGGCTCGCGCTTGTTGCAGTGTGTCGCGGTGTCGTAGAAGTAGTAACAGCGCGTGCGCTGCATGAGGTTGCCGCCGGTCGTCGCCATGTTGCGAAGCTGCGCAGAGGCGCCGTTCAGAATGGCGTGCGACAAGAGCGGAAATTGCGCGCGAACAATCGGATGCGACGCAAGATGGCTGTTCCTGACCATCGCGCCAATCCGAATGCCGCCGTCGGCCCGTTCCTCGACCGCAGTCAAAGGAAGCCGGGTGATATCCACGAGGAGGCGAGGCTGCTCGACGCCTTCACGCATGAGATCGATCAGATTCGTGCCTCCGGCAAGGAACCGCGCGGGCGCTGCCGGGCTGGTTGCGGCGTCGATCGCCGATTGACGATCGGTGGCCCTCACGTATTCGAAGGTGTTCATCGCGACATCTCCTCGAAGGCCTCGCGAATGGCCCCTCGGATGCCGACGTACGCGCCGCAGCGGCACAGGTTTCCGCTCATGCGCTCGCGCAACTCATCGTCGCTCAGCTGGGGCGGTGAGTCCGGCTTGGTGACTGCGCTCGGCGCGCCCGCCTTCCATTCGGCCAGCATCGCCACCGCCGAGCAAATTTGACCGGGCGTACAGTAACCGCATTGGAATCCATCGTGGGTGATGAACGCATCCTGCATGGGGTGCAGGACACCATCCTGTGAAAGCCCCTCGATCGTCTGTATCTCGCGGTCTTCGTACTGGATGGCGAGAGTCAGACAGGAGTTGATACGTTCACCGTCCACCAATACCGTGCAGGCACCACAAGCGCCCTGATTGCACCCTTTCTTGGTTCCGGCCAGACTCAAGTGATCGCGCAGCGCATCCAACAAGGAGACGCGGGGGTCGATCGTAATGTTGTGGGTCGACGCATTGACGCGAAGCGAGACGTGTGCGAGCTCATCTGGCATAAGCGATCCTCGCGAACGGGAGTGATGGGTCTCGCGTTGCAAGAAGCCCGCCCGGCGTTGAGTTGCTCGACTGCTGTCGTACGCACACGACTGGTTAGCTGGAGAGAGGATTTGGGACGTGAATCGTACGGCGATCAAGAACGTGTGCGAAGCGTGTCTGTTGATCGTGCTGGGTGCGGCTTCAGCCTGGGCACAGCATCCGTCGTCGACCACATCCACCGGCGGGACGAGCGACGGTATGTATGTTGGCGGACAGTTCGGGATGCTCGGCGGCTCATCGCTGTGGTCGCGATACGACCTGGTGGACGGATCCGGCAGTCAGTTCGGTGGATTCAACGTCGGCTACATCCGTCGACTGCCTTCCCGCGTCGTGTTCGGTGGCGAGGCGGATTTGTCGTTCGGCGCGGAACCCGCCGTCGGGAATCTCAACACCAGCGAGATCCCGGAACTATTCGGGACGGCACGCGGACGGATCGGCTATGGACCGAAGCTGTGGTTCGTCTATGGCACGGGTGGACTCGCGTGGACCCGCAATCAACTGAACGGTGATCCGCCCGCGGGCGACAACCGAACTGCCGCGGCATTCCGCCAGCACTTCGGGTGGACGCTCGGTGCTGGTGTTGAGCGATCGATCGACACGCGATGGAGCGCCAATGCCGAGTACCTGTTTACCAACACCGGCTTGTCGACGAATCAGTTGCGTGTCGGCGTCCACTACACGCTTGGGAGCGACCGCGGATCGTCAGCCGCGCCGCTCGACAGCAGTTCGATCGACACCGACAACTGGAACGTGCACGGCCAGACGACGTTCGTTGGCCAGTATGCGGCGCCGTTCCATGCACCCTACCACGGGGTGAACAGTCTCGATCCAAACATCGGGCGCGAGACATGGGACGTGACGATCTACCTTGGACGCCGCCTCTGGACCGGCGCGGCGTTATGGATCAATCCGGAAATCGATCAGGGATTCGGCTTGAGCAATACTCTGGGCGTCGCCGGCTTCACAAGCGGTGAGGCATACAAAGTTGGCTTCACGCATCCGTACATCCGTGTGCCGCGTTTCTTCGTGCAGCAAACGGTCCGACTCGGAGGATCGACGGAGGCTGTCGACGCCGGATTGAACCAATTCCGCTCGACGCGCACGACGAACAGGCTCGTAGCGACGGTTGGCAAGTTCAGCGTGTCGGACGTATTCGACACGATCGGCTACGCGCACGACCCGCGGAGCGACTTCATGAACTGGTCGCTCGTCGACGCCGGCACGTTCGATTACGCGGCCGATGCGTGGGGCTTCACCTACGGGGCGGCGCTCGAATGGTATCAGGGCCGTTGGGTCGCGCGGGCCGGCCTGTTCGATCTGTCGCTCGTACCGAACAGCGCGGATCTGAACTCCGGATTCGATCAATATCAGATCATCTACGAACTCGAGCATCAGCACATGCTGATGGGGCAGCCAGGGAAAATTGCGGTGGCGGGATTCGTCACCAGGGGTCGCATGGGGAGCTATGTTGACGCCCTGACCGAGGCCGCTCAGGTCGGATCGGTGCCCAACACAGCAGATGTCCGCCGCTTCAACAGTCGGCCGGGCGTCAACCTCAATGTCGCCCAGCAAGTTGCGTCCGACGTCGGCCTGTTCGCGCGTTTCGGGTGGGCCGACGGCAGCGTCGAACCATACGAATTCACCGACATCGATCGGACGGCATCAGCCGGCGCGTCGATCGCTGGATCGCGTTGGCGGCGTCGCCAAGACATCGTCGGCCTTGCGACTGCTTTCAATAGCATTTCTGACGCGCATCGCGCGTACCTCGCCGCAGGCGGCCTCGGCATCCTGGTCGGCGACGGTCAGTTGCCGCATCCCGGCATCGAGTCGATCGCAGAAAGCTACTATCGAGTGCCGCTCGGCCCGTGGCAAGTAACGGCCGATTATCAACTCATCGTGAACCCGGCTTTTAACCGCGATCGCGGGCCGGTGTCCGTCGTGTCTGCGCGCGTGCGCACGCAGTTTTAGTGACGGGACCACTGCTTTCGTTGGAGCACGTGGCACCTCAGGCAGCGACGAGGAACAAGGGCCTGAGCGCGATCTCCCCCACGCCGCGCTAAGTTGCGCGTTCTTCGTGTCGAGACGAAACCCGCCGAAGTCGACCGGCTCGCCCGGGTGCATTACCAATACATCACCGCATCATGACCGGCGCGTTATGACACCCGGTCGCGCCGCTCGCTATTCTCGGTCTCGCCATGAAGGTATTGCTACCAAGTGGAGTCTTCGAAGGACCAGGTGAGATCGACAGCGGACGTCCATCGTCCTTGACGTCAACGCCAGACGACTGTCGACACCATCGACGACCAGCGCATCGCGGAGATTCGAGCCAGCGAAATGCCGGGCATCGTCGGCGTGGAGAACGCAACAATGTTGAATCATCTGCACACGGAGTTACAC
>Ga0070664_100000748_pt1 | contig 25090 bp, 27 predicted proteins | sample KBSC73metaG_FD_65863 | JGI IMG/M metagenome (GOLD analysis project Ga0070664, IMG submission 65863) | Corn rhizosphere microbial communities from Kellogg Biological Station, Michigan, USA - KBS C7-3 metaG | ecosystem: Host-associated > Plants > Roots > Rhizosphere > Soil ... | reverse complement strand
GGGTATTATACCCAAATCATTCCGGTAAAAAATGACCCGGCACAAACATGGAGAAGCTGGATTTACAACTCTCAAGAGAACTCTGTTGAAATTGACAAGACTGCTTATCCTCTTCTGGCCAATTATTTTAATGGAGTTAAAGAAGGTTTGCAAACCGCAAATTGGAACAAAGCGGATAAATGTCTTGAAGACATAAGTGAATTTCAGCAGGTTTGGGGTAAAAGTATTGTTCCATCGGCCTCAAAAGTCAATCTGGAAATTCTCTATAATCATCTGAACATTTTCTTTTGGCTGATGATAGCTTACAGCTTTCTGGGCATGTTTATGGTCATGCTTGGTTTTGCAGAAGTGTTTTCGTCAGGGTCAAAGTATAATCGCATTATTCGTATTCTGACCAAAACGTTGTTGGCAATAATGGTTGTCGCGTTGGCCATTCAGGCGATAGCTTTAGGCGTTCGCTGGTATCTTTCCGAGCACGCTCCCTGGAGCAACGGCTATGAGGCTATTGTATTTATTTCAGCAATTGGTATCCTCTCGGGACTACTCCTTTATAGAAACCGGAACGCCTTTATTCCCGCGGCTGGAGCTTTGGTTGCAACGATTATGATGGGATTTGCACACGGAGGATCCATGCTCGATCCGCAAATTACCCTTTTGGAGCCGGTTCTAAAATCCTATTGGCTTATGGTACATGTGGGCATAATCACTTCCAGTTACGGATTCTTCGGGTTGTCTGCAGTATTGAGTGTGATTTCATTAATACTATTCAGCGCAAAACCCACTGAAAAAATAGAGCGATCCATCAGGGAAATGACCATAGTCAATGAAATGGCTTTGACCGTCGGGATCTTTGCCCTTGGCGTCGGTACTTTTCTGGGAGGAATGTGGGCCAACGAGAGCTGGGGAAGGTATTGGAGTTGGGATCCCAAAGAGACCTGGGCATTTATATCGGTTATATTTTATGCCGTGGTACTCCACTTGAGATTAGTTCCAAGGCTTAGGGGGAAACTGACCTTTAATATTGCCAGTTGCTGGGCGATATGGTCTATTATATTTACTTATTTCGGGGTGAATTACTATCTGACCGGATTACATTCCTATGCTGCCGGTGATTCCATACCGGTTCCCCCCTGGATTTATATTACCGCAGCGGGAATGCTCATTTTATCTTTGACGGCTTATTTTAGAAACAAGGCAAGCAACAAACATAAATTGATACAGGCAAAAGCCTGAAGGTATTGGAACTACACGTTGATCCTTTACTCGCTGTGTTCAGTATTATGTAACCTCCGACCAAACTATATCTTGTTAATATGAGTTTTCAAATTTTTGATTTGTTTGCCAATAAGTCCTGCACGTTATTAATAGGGGATTAGGGATTTTTTGAAGGACGTTTCGTGATAGGTCCGATCGCATTCATTTGATGACAACATTTGCACCGTTTGCGATAAATTCTTTCGCTTTCGATAAACCAGTTCCGCTACTACCACCGTAATTACGGCTACTTTACCTTTTAGTTTGTCCATGATAAATGTTTTGGTTGTGGACGATATTGTTACCAATATTTGGACAATCAAAAAAACCGGGTGTTACAAAACAGTAAAAAAAACTTACGAACTATTTTGGAGCATCACTCGCTTAGGCTCACTTGGAGGCAAATAGTTGATGTAGGTTCCAAACTTATAATATCATCCGGATCTTTTAACGCAGCCGTAATCAAAATCAATTTTCGCGATTCAATTTCTCACAAGGCATTAACAAATGGTGTCCACTGCGCGACAAATTTCGAGATGATACCTGGTTAGCTTGCGTCAAAATTTATACGATATGAAAAAGGAAATTCTATTGACAGTGTTTTTAGCCGCAAGCGTGACAAGTTTATTTGCTCAAAAATCAGCAGTGTTTAATCCTTCTAACAAGGCGATCAGGGGATATGACCCCGTGGCATATTTTACCGACGGCAAGGCGGTAAAAGGAAGTGAGAGTTTGACTTATCACTGGAATGATGCGGATTGGTATTTTTCTTCGACACAAAACTTAAATTCATTTTCAAAAAATCCAGACAAATATGCACCGCAGTATGGAGGGTATTGCGCTTATGGTATGTCCGAAGGCCATAAAGCCCCCACTGACCCTGATGCATGGACAATAGTTGATGGAAAATTGTACTTGAATTATAGCAAGGATGTGAGAACGAAATGGAGAGACAATGAAAAGGAAAGAATCGATAAGGCGGACAAGAACTGGCCCCAATTAAAGGATAAGGAGTAACGTTGCCTGAAAATCTACTTTCCGTTGCTTGTTCGACGAAGAAAAGTGATAACCAGGAAATGCCATTGCACGACAACAATGCAATGGCATTTCCTTTTATGTTGAATGGGCTCAGGGCCGGCAGGTATAAATCTGCATTAACAGCGAACGAAGGTTGGGATTCATAATAGAATTTCTCCGTTTAGTCAGCTGATTGACATTGTTGGTGTAAAAAATTACTTCTTGGTAAATTACCAGGGTAATTTTGTCGGTGCTCAACCCAGCTCGGAAAATTTAAGGTCAACGTCCAACAAACTTCCTTCTTACCACCCTTTTAAGTTGGCCAATTTGAAGAGTTCTTTCCAATTTATAATTGTCGAATTCAGCAGTGTGTGATGTATTGTCAGCTAAGTTTTTAAAATCAAAAATTGTTGCATGAAGAAATTTGTCATTGAGAGAATTATTCCGGGAGCTTGTAATTTCACAAAAGAAGAATTGCGCCATATCGCCAGAAGTTTCTGTGAAGCAGCTGACAAGGCCGAAAAAGGATATAGCTGGGTCCAGTCATTTATCACAGATGATAAAATCTACTGTATTCATGTTGCCGAAAGCGAGGAAGCGATCCGGGAGCATTCGAAAATTGCAAGATTTCCGATCAACACGATTAACGAAGTAAGAACGACAATTGACCCAACGACTAGCGATGCTTCCGCATAGTGACAGCACAATTAGCCGAAAAGCGTTCATTCGCATGACGAGCCTCGGAGCAGCAAGTATGTTTGCTGTCTCTCGCGTCCCTATTCGTGGTGACGTCAAAATAAAGGCAATAGCTTTTGATGCATTTGTAATATTTGATCCCGGCTCGATTTTTAAACCGCTTAAGGAGTTGTTACCTAACCAGGCGCAAGAATTAATCGAGCTTTGGCAATTGAAACAATTTAGTTACCAATGGTTACGAGTATCAGCTAATAAGTACAAAAATTTCCTGGAAGTTGCCAAAGATGCTCTTGATTTTACACTAGCTCAACACAGACTACCTCTCAACGACCATGAAAAAGATTTAATAATCTCTGGGTATGAAAGCATGCATGCCTGGCCGGATGTCCTCCCCGCTCTTCAAGCCATAAAAAACTCAGGATTGAAGACTTGCTTTCTGTCGAATATGACAACAAAAATGTTAGAGAAAGGAATCCAAAATTCAGATTTGGCCAATTTCTTCGATTTGGTAATTAGTACGGATGAAAAACAGATATATAAACCCAACCGCGCAGCCTATCGAATGGTTGTCGAAAAATTAAAGCTTCAAAAAGAAGAAATTTTATTTGTACCATTCGCTGGTTGGGATATGGCAGGATCAAAATGGTTTGGGTTTCCAACCTTCTGGATCAATAGACAAAATGCCCTTGCCGAAAAACTTGACGAGGAACCAGACGCCACCGGTACAAGCCTGAACGACCTGGTTGCATTTATCAGGGAGGGCCACTGAAATGAAGAATCGTTAGTTGGTTTTCGTTGATTGTCCGGCCTGTAACAAGGTATGAGTATTGATCGAATGAAAAACGTGAATCTAAAGGTAACGCGATTGCTCCAACAGGAGGATCTGCCATTTGACTTACTGTTGTTGGCAGATGAAACGGTCGAAGCAATTGGGAAATATATATATGATTCAGAAGTTTATGTTGCAAAAGCAGATGCATGTCCAAACGTACTCGCAACTTTTGTTTTGCAAAAGATAACCGAAAAAGAAATTGAAATCAAAAACATTGCTGTTGCAAAGCCTTTTCAGAATAAAGGGATTGGCAGTTACATGATAGGCGAGATCAGACGAATCGCTTCAGAAGTTAATTACGATTACGTTATTGTAGGCACCCCGGATAGCTCTGCCAGGCAAATTAGTTTCTACCAAAAAAACGGGTTTACAAAGTTTGCCGTAAGAGAAAATTTTTTCACTGAAAACTATCCGCAACCAATTATTGAAAACGGAATTGCGCTGAAGGATATGGTGATGCTAAGGATGGAAATATGAATTACATTACTTAAAAGCAAACATTGTTAAAAGCCAATGATACAAATTCAGGCTTCCATTAAATCGCGTGATTAAAAGGGAAAGGTTAAAATCATGAAAAAGAAATATTGGATTGAATTGGGAACAAATCCGCAACAGGTAATTGAATTACTCGAAGACAAGCTCTATGAACATAACTCAATCAGAGTTGACAAATATGACGGTTGCTTGTTTTCCAGGATTATGCGTGATGAAAACAATAACGTGCTCGCTGGTATTGCGGGGTGGACCTGGGCCGGTATTTGTGAGGTCACACAGCTTTGGGTCGATGAGAGTGTTAGACAAACAGGGATTGGAAAAAGATTATTGGCAGAGGCAGAACTAGAAGCAAAAAGTAAAGGATGTGCCAGGATCATGGTTAGAAGCTTCAGTTTCCAGGCGCCGCACTTTTATGAGAAACAAGGGTACAGAATAGAACACGTATTAGATAGCTTCCCAAAGGGATACTGCTATTACATTCTTCTTAAAAGAATTGATTAATCTCTGGAAGCATGTATCGCGATGTCAATGATACAAGTTCAATTTTCCTGTTCACGAAAACGGGAAATGTTATGACCGCTGTGCTGTTTGAAAAATCGACTGAAATGGGCCGGGCTGGTAAAGCCCAGAGAATACGAGATTTCCTTAGCCGTTTTATCACTATAATACAGATATCTCTTTGCCTCTAGAATGATTCTTTTTTGAATCACCTTCGATGGTGGCGGGTAATTGAACAAAGCAAAAAGGTTTGACAGGGTTTTAGGCGATTTATTCAATTTTTTTGCGTAGAACCGTACTTCGTGCTCTGTTCGGAAATGCGATTCAAGCAATAGGTTGAACATTCGAACAGCGTCCATCCGTTCGTCTGACCACAATTCCAGATTCCCGGTTTGACTTTTTGCAATCCGCGTAACATTTATGATAAGTCGTTTCAGGGAGGTTCGCAACATTTCCGCCTGCATCCTGTCTCGCGTTTCCATATCTTCTATACAAAATCGCTCAATCAAAATCATATTGGCAAGTTCTTTTGCAGCTAACGGTATGAAAAATGGATGCCGGATGCCATAGAAAAGAAATCCGACGCATCCCACTTCTGCATCGTGATCTACGATACAATAGAAATCCCGGTTAAACTGCCAGGCAATTAATTTTTCCGGATCCTCAAATTCAAAATGCTGATTAGCCACCAGCGGCAAAATAGAATTTGCAGGAAACGTGTACGCTACACCATCGATGGTCACCTTTTGATTTTCGATCCTGTTAAATACAATAGTATTGATATTTCCCCCGTCCAGGTCGCCCTCTCCTTTAAGTGACTTGTCAAAGCGGCTGACGACAAACAGGCCATTGGTATTCCGATCCTGGAAAAGCAATTTCATTAGTCTGCAATTGTTGGAATTATATGTGTGCCAATCGTTCTGAAAAATCAATAGATTCCTGCAGGGTTTCTCCGCAAAAACCTGTCACTTTTTAAACAAGCCTGCGTGTAAGTTCGAACCAAATGAGCTTTCTTTCAACTGCAAATAATTGTTCTTACTTTGATCTTTTTCAATTTCTATAATACCGGACGTTTGCACATTCTCCATTTTTATAAAGTCATTATCGATTGCTTTGTCGCCGCCGTTTCCTGTTGTTTTCATATTGTTTGTTAAAATGCAATCATGGATTTGATAATGATGGGAGCTATTATTGTCTCTTATCCACGCGGTTCTGGAATTAGAAATGATATTGTGATGAAACTCCAGGTCGTCTCCTGTTTCCGATGTTGTCCATACACCGCTGTAATTGGCTTCATACACCAGGCAATAACGCATCGCATCGTGATGGCTTGTTCCGTCTTGTGCACTCCAAAATACAATTGGATTTTGGCAACTGTAAAACACACAATGATCCACCACTAGTCCGTGGCCGTTAGCAATGATCGCTACGCGGATTGGAAGCACATCAACGTTGCCGGCAAACAGACATTGAGTTACGACAAGGTCGTCTAAATTTTTACCGTCACGCCAAATGGGATAATAGCGTCTGTTTTGTTTACCATCGATGTAATAATAAACCGGGCTTCCGGTAAAACGCAATCCTTCAATCGTGACATGGCTTGCTTCTATGTCAAATCCCCTGGATTCCTCACCGTCATCTCGCGTCATTGCTCCGGGAATTATTGCTGCAATAATGGGCATGCGCTGCGGATTCCAGTTAGTATCATCGGGCATTATCTCTGCTCGTATACTTAACCGGTTTTCAGCCGAAAATTTATTGTTGTTAAAAATCACAGTTTCAGTTAGCGCGTAAACACCCTCTGAAAGAATAATCGTGGTTGCTTCCTTTGTCATGTCTCCGTTAATTCGTTTCGCCGCTTCTCCAATTGTTTTCAAAGGTTGTGACAGCGAGCCCGGGTTTTTATCACTACCTGTTTTAGCATTAATATATAAGTCTTCCGCCGACGCAATCACGGAGCATATTGCTATCATCAGCAATAGAAATAATTGTTTACCCATATCATTTTTGTTGAGGTGCTATTAAAAGAAGAGTCTTCAGTGACATGCAGATCATTTTTCGGGACCTAACTCACAATGTAGGAAGGATTGCATCTTGACAAATCTTAATTTTTCCCTTCGGCGATCCTTATTTTCCCATTGGATAATGAGAAAGACCATGTGACAATTTCGCCTGGAGTGATTTTACTGCAAAGGAATGTTAAATGCGTTGCCCGGGAAATCTGGACAACATTGCGGGAACTAACGTCATTGCCCGCACGAGCATTCGCTGATAGTTTTGTCCGAGGAAATTCAGTTATTAATATTTATTAAAGCAAAAAAATTATGAATAAAGTTCGATTGGGTGGTATGCTGGCTGCATCTGGTTTGCTGGCATTAGCATCATGTAAAAAAGAAACCGGTGGCCCGAAAAGTTATTCCGCAACAATTAGCGTTGAAAATGTTTTAAACTCAAAACCTCTCGTAGAATCCGGTACGTTCCAGGCATCAGGGGAATCGCCGTTGATTTTTCCCGGACAATCGGTCACGATTCACTTTTCAGCGGCTAAAGGCGAAGCCATAAGTTTTGTTACAATGTATGGTTGGTCTAACGATCTGTTCTTTGCACCGGAAAATCCAGGCATTGCTGTATATGACGCTGATGGTAATCCTCTGGAGGGTGATGTATCCGCTCAGATAAAATTGTGGGACAATGGTACAAGGATCAACCAGGCGCCCGGTGCCAACGTGAGCCATCCGGGAACGACGGACAACAAACCCATCACAGAAGTGAGCGGCACAGATGCGCAGGGCAACACCTATTTGCAAGCATCACAACTTGTACATGCGATGTTGAAGTATGAGGGCAACTCGTATTTCACACTTACGTTGAATAATAGCTCAGGCGGCACTCCTAACGAAACGCCTCTTAGTCCTGGTGTTTGGTCCGTATCGTATATTGTTGGTGGTACTTTATTAAATCCATCTCCTCTTTATACCAGCGGGCAACCGACTGCAAATGGATTAACTGCAATAGCAGAGGCTGGCAATAACCAACCTTTAAGCACTTATGTATCTGGTATCACGGGAATATTTACGCCACTTTCACCCGTCCTGGTTGTTGTTTACAATGGTATTCAAAATCCAATTTATCGAGTTGGTGAAAATGATCGGAATGAGGGTCTTAAGGACTTAGCGCAAAAGGGCAACGCTGATATCCTGGCGGCTGCACTAAAATTAAAGCCTGGTGTAAAGGCAGTTTATGTGCTGGCTCAACCCACTACTCGCGTTCTGTTGCCAGTGATTGGCAATCAAGCCGGAGGAAGTGTTTCGCAAGCTTTCTCCTTCGATAGCGGTGACCGTCTCGCAATCGCCACGATGTACGGATTTTCGAACGACTGGTTCTTCGCGTCTAAAGATGAAGGCGTAGATCCATCAGATAAGCGCGACATTTCAAATACGATAGCCTTGTATGATGACGGAACTGCGTTGAACCAGTTTCCCGGCGCTGGTATTACTCAATTCAACTTGGCAGGAACGCCACTGGCAGAAAGCAAACCGATAGCTCCCGTGCCTAATCCAAATGAGTTTACCACTTTGCCCGAGGTAAAGAACATTATCCATGTAACCATTCAATAAAAGATGCACTCAGTAAAAAAAATTCTATGAAAATAGTTTCAAATGTCGTTCTATTAGTGCTATCGTTGACCCTCTTGCGATGAATCTCAATCACGTTACAATTCCGGTGTCCCATATCGACCGTTCAATCGATTTTTACGAAAAGCTGGGGCTTAAACTGATCGTAAAGGAATTGCCGCATTATGCCCGCTTTGAATGTCCCCAGGGTGACGCAACGGTTTCACTACACCAGGTTCATGACAGGCAGAAGCAAAATGACATTTGGCTTTACTTTGAAGTGCAGAATTTAGATAGCTGTGTTCAGCAGCTTTTGCGTAAGGGCATTCAGTTTGAAGAATTGCCGAGCGACAAAGCCTGGTTATGGCGAGAATCAAGATTAAAAGATCCAGACAATAACCAAATCATTATCTACTTCGGAGGCAATAACAGAAAATATCCTCCGTGGAGACTTAAATAGTGAAGGTCCACAGTTAGCGAGGTCTCTTCTACTATTGGTGAAATATCAAGTAGACGACAAGCGGACGGCATCCCGTGTCTTAAGTTCGCCATAAAACAAACACATACTATGGAAAAATTCGCAATCCTCGCGAGGGTCGAAGCCAAGCCGGGAAAAGAAAATGATGTACTAGCTTTTTTGAAATCAGCACTGGCAATTGCAAACGGAGAAGCAGGTACGGTTAGATGGTATGCATTACAATTCGGCCCATCGACTTTTGGAATTTTTGACACATTTGAAAGTATTGAAGGACGTACAGCGCATTTAAACGGGCAGATTGCAGCAGCCCTGATGGCAAGTGCATCAGAATTGCTTAGTAAAGAGCCCACAATAGAAATGGTTGATTTAATAGCCGTAAAATAGTGCTCAGACAGAATGAACGTTTGGTTTGAAGTGGATGCAAATCATCTAAGCATTGGGCTGTGGCCACCTTGACCTTAAAAATTGCTAACTTGAATGTTGCTTTGATTTAATTTTTACAGTCTTTTCAATGGCGAAGCCTTTATCAACGGATCCTGAAAAGCAATTGAAGCTTTCCCATTTCACGATGGAGAATCTTCATGTGGCTATATTTTGGGTTACGTCATCTGGAAATATTTTCCAGGTGAATGAGATGGCTTGCAATCTCTCAGGTTACAGCAAGGAAGAATTGATCACCATGCATGTAACTGACATCAATCCTACAACAATTGTAAGTGATTTTGGAAAATTTTGGCAACGTCTAAAAGAAGAAAAAAAGATCACTTTTGAGGCGCAGCACAAACATAAGACAGGCTACCTATACGATGTTGAAATCACCGGCAACTACATAGAGTACAACGGCCGGGAGTTTAGCTGCAGTATCGTCAGAGACCTGCGAAAGAAAAAAATGGAGGAACAATTGCTTCGCTCAGTTTCCGAAGCAACCTCCGGATTGACTGGCAAGGATTTCCTGGTAGAGCTTGGCAAAAACGTTGTAAAAAATCTGGGACTTCGGTATGCATTTATCGTGGAATGCACTGATGAAACCAAGACGCGGTTTAGAACAATCGCATTTGTTGAAGGTGAGACTGTGCTTGATAACATCGAGTATGATGTAAGAGGGTCAGCGTGTGAGAACATGCTGAAAGGCAAGCCATATTTTTTGCCGGCCGGAGTACAGGGTAAATTTCCGGGAGCAAAAGGGATCGAAGCTTATATCGGTTCACCAATTATAAGTCCTTCAACAGGGGAACTTTTAGGTCATATTGCCGCCACCGATGTGGTGCCGATAGCAGAGGAAAAAAATCTTTCTGCTATCCTTAAGATTTTTGCTGCACGGGTTGCCGCAGAACTTGAAAGGATGAAGGCTGAGGAGGAACTGGAAAAAAAGAACCAGGAGCTTGCGAGGCGATTAAGTGAAATTGAAAGGCTGAAGAATCAATTACAAGCGGAAAATAAATATTTGCAGGAAGAGATTAAGCTGAACAGCAACTTTGAAGAAATTGTCAGTAAGAGCAAGGTGTTTCATCGGGTTTTGCAGCAAATTGAAAAAGTTGCACCAACCGATGCTACCGTTTTGATATTGGGGGAGAGTGGAACCGGAAAAGAACTTGTTGCGAGAGCAATACACAATATCAGCAACCGAAGCAAAAGAACATTAGTAAAAGTGAATTGCTCTACCTTACCTGCAAACTTAATAGAAAGCGAATTATTTGGTCATGAAAAAGGCGCCTTTACGGGCGCTTTAGAGAGAAAGACCGGCCGGTTTGAATTGGCGGATAGCGGTACAATTTTTTTGGATGAAATTGGTGACCTGCCAGTAGAACTTCAATCAAAACTTTTACGCGTTCTACAGGAAGGCGAATTTGAAAGACTTGGTAACCCAAAAACAATGAAAGTTAATGTAAGGGTTATCGCGGCGACAAATCGCAATCTTCAAACTGCTATTGAAAAAAAGGAATTCCGCGAAGACCTGTATTACCGTCTCAATGTATTCCCTATTTATTGTCCCCCGCTGCGTGAAAGAAAAGAGGATATTCCTTTATTGGTAAAACATTTTCTAAAGAAGCACGAAGGGAAGATGGGGAAGAAAATAACAAGTGTAGGAACAAAAGTGATTGATGCATTGATGGATTATCATTGGCCCGGCAATATCAGGGAATTGGAAAACCTCATCGAGAGGGCGATGATTCTTAATCCCGGCAGTTCTCTTGACTATGGCGAGTGGTTGCCGAAAACAACGTCGAATGCACAGGCGGGGAATGAAACTTTGCCACTTCAAAAATTAGAAGAAGTAGAAAGAGAACACATCATTGAAACCCTGAAAAAGGTAAACTGGAGAGTAAGCGGCGAGAAAGGCGCAGCGAAAATTTTGGGGTTGAATCCAACCACACTGGAGGCCCGTATGAAAAAGTTGGGTATTAGACGGGAAGCCTGATTGTAGCATATCAGGCAGTTTGGCGAAGATCATCAGAGATCATTTTTACATAGGATCTATTTTGCCTGAACATTTCAAGGCCCGAGCTCATTTTCAGATAGGGCGAGTTATAACAGTGATGATTGATCAGGCTTATCTTCCACAAAATGTTCCAGTGCCTGATAATTTCTTTCCAGGCAAAAAGTATGGAATGGTTGGGATCATATATGTGAGTGGGCTCACTTCCCGCTCCATTGATTTCAATGATCGAAAAGTTCTTTCCTGATCTCAACTCTTCCCAGCTACTATAACGAATATCGAGTCTGCCGAAGTAGAAGCCTTTTATACGACCGCAAATAACATTGATCGTGTTCGTGAGCTCCTCGTCGACAAGTTTCGTTATGTCAATGAACCTCGCACCTCGTGCATGGTTGCCATAGGGGACGACGATCTTTCGTTCTCCAGCCGGCAATATTTTATGTAATTGACCACCATAAGATTTTTTCAAAGTTGAGAGTTGAAGGATGGATCGTTTATCCTTTTTTAAAAGTTCAATCATTGATGAATGCCCGTCTCCAACAATTGCCAGAAACTCTTTTCGTACGACTCCGGAGATATGCCCTTTTTCCTGGTTTGGAAAGCGATAATAAAAGATGCCTACTTCGTTTTCTAAGGCGATAAACTCTTGAACAAGGAAGTTTACCTTACACTGAATGGCATATTCAAGCAATTCGGCTTCGTGGTGCAATTTTTTCACCGACAGACCTTTCATTCCGATGTCGGGCTTGGCGATCAGGGGATATTGAAAATTCTTTTCCCTGACCTCACTAATTATTTTTTTGAATGGAGTGCCAGCCTTTACAAAGATGGTGTTGGGATAATACTGCCAGGGAAGCAAGTCATAGATTTGATTTTTGGACTCCATTAAGAAACCGCCATTTGTTATAGACGGATTGGATGCGTTGAAAAAGAAAAATGAACGCGCTTTCAAACAAAGCCAAAGCCAATAAAAATAAAGCGGGCCATATACCACATGAAACGACCAGTATTCCCAATGAAATAGCCTTATAAAGAAAGGCTGGTATAGAATTTTTTTGATCATAAAAATGTGTAATCGGGGGTCAATTCAATCGAACAATCGAATCTCTTATTTTCTTTTAGGTCGAGGTATGTCATATGACTGCAAACTGCGCGAATGGAAATGCCAGTGATGCTGACGGTAGAATACAAGTCATCTCGCTCCATTTGAAGATCATGGCTTTTATTTCCGTCACCAGTAAACTGATGAAAATGCAAAATATCCTCCTGAGATGGATTTGGATTCGCATGTAAGAAGGATGAAAACCATGACTCTCTCTTTTTTGCTGCATCTTCGTCATAGAGAGTTACTGATGACCAGATGTACCGTTTGTAGGTGTTCAACTGTTTGCAATGTTTCTTAACCCCGTCCCATCTGCACTCGTACAGATCACCTCTTTCGATCAAAACAACGGTAAACGGCTCAATCTTTTCAAGACTTAGCGTCTCAATTCTTCTGACTGGATTTTCGCTGGCAATTATATGAATGAGTATTTTTCCACGACTAAGCCTATAGGATGATCGAGGAGTGTGTTTTTTAAAGGCACCATTTAATAGTACGGCTGCATTTCCATTTTCATGCATCGCGATCCAGCTTCCTCCCATATCTCCATCTTTTGGAAAAAATATTTTGCCGCCTTCAAACTGGTAAGACGCAGGCGGTATTGCAATTTTGCGGGTATTTTTTTCATCGCGAGTTGACGTAATAAAATATTTGTCCTCTACCCGCATAAAAGTCACTGTGCACATATTTGTCGATATTTTACTGTTGAGGAGGCCACTCCAAACGTGTCGGGCACGGTGATGGTTGAAACTTCGTTAATTCCCACCCGGATTAAGGCCATGTGATGCACAGCATGCTCCAAATTGTAGATGATCTCGCGGTAATAGTTTGTTGCTACGGTGATGCCTTCGGTGTCGTGCTCATCGTAATTTGATTCCAGCAATAGCTTCTTATTCGGCTTTTCGAGTCCACTGTATATTTTTTGTAAAAGCCCGCGGGCGAAATCTTTATTTGTTTCGATAGCAAGGTCTCGTTTCCTTTTTTCATAATTCACCAGCCCGAATTCATAGCCTGTTTCCAGGCAAATGAATAGTTCGATGATATGACGAACGTGTTGACCAATCGTAGCATTGAACAAGGTTTTGCTTTGTTGAATATATTGTTCATCTGAAAGCTGATACAACGACTCGCTTAATTGAACAAAAACGCTTTTTACGGATTGCTGAAGTTGCATAATGACTCTATTTAGATAGAAATGTTTTGAAACGACCATGTTTGGCTGATAAAAGATCGTTTCTATGTAGAATAACAAGGACAAGGCTCGATACAAACACAATCAGCGCGTAAATGAATAGCTGGCCTCCATCATCCTGGACGACGATACCAAGTTTTGTGACGTGGAAGAAGATCGCTCCTGCCATCAAAAGGCTTGACAATACTGCGCCGAATGCAGTGGTTGCGGGTACCAGTAAGAGAACTCCGGCAATTAACTCAAGGATGCCCGTTCCGATTCGTCCCCAGGGTTCCATTCCCAGCCTTGAAAAAATATAAATCGACTCAGGCGCCGCGCTAAATTTGAAGTAGAGTGTCTGCAATAAAATGATCGCCGCTAATAACCGAAGGATCCAGATGCCAATCGCTGAAAAATTCAACATAAAGTAGATGTTATTAGTGATAGAATTGTTTCCAGTTTACGTCTGCTTTTGCCTTGAGATTTGGTTCATCTTTATTCCAGCTCTTCAGGGTGTTGTTGAAAAATTTGTTGTAGTACAAGTATAATTTCCCATCAATAATTTTAAAAGTTTCAGGATCCACTTCCACTTTTGACCCATCCTTTCCCATAGCATAGGCACACCAACCACCGTACTGCGGTTCGTAACGGGATGGATTCTTTTTGAACTCTTCTTTGTTTTCAATTGAAGAGAAATAATAGGTGACTCCCCGGTCAAACACGGCTAACTCTTTCTTTCCCTTAGCTGCTGTCCCTTGTTTGAAATATGCCACTGGATCGAACCCGCTAATAGCGATGCCGTTGTCTAAATTGAACTGTGTTTTCCGAAGTTGTGTACCATCTTGTGCCATGCAAGCTGCCGAAGCAAGGGCAATAAAAATTGTTAAGAGAATTTTCATTTTAAAAAATTATTGAACAAATGTAGACAGCGACTTCGCTGATCACTGTCGTGCACACGACAGCAATTCTTGCTTTTTTGTTATAAAACTTTTCATAGTAAGAAGGAGCCTGTCGCAAAAATCTTTTCCAAAATCGTATCCCAATATGCTGGGAGGGTCCCAATTAGTTGTGAAAAAACCGATCAACAAAATCTTGGGTAGGGTGAGTTGTAAAAATTCTAAAACCCTTTGCTGGAAACGATTTCAGCGACATCTTGGCTGCCAAAAAAAAATCTGGCATGCCGGTTGGCTATATCCCATGACAAAATAAATCACATGAATAAAGCTATCGGGAAAAAGGAATTTGAAAGTTGTGTAGTTGAAAGTATAATCTTAAGTCTCGTGCAATTTAAAACAGAGTGGAACGGAGCCTGTCAAATTGTTTCTATGATCTATGATGACTTGGCCAGCGCATATAAAGGAACCGCAAATTTTTTTACAGTTGATGTAGAAGAAGAGATCCTTCTTGGAAAAGAATATGGTATAGTTGAAACACCGACGATTTTGTTCTTTAAAAGTGGGAGAGTGATCGACTATGCAACAGGTCTGACTCCTAAAAGCGTACTGATCTCAAAGATTGAAAATGCACTGTCTGCTTAAAAAAAAATTAAACTATCCTCAAATTATTTTTAAAAATTTATTGTATGAGCCAGGAAATTAAATTCGCTTACTTGAAGAACCATCCTTTGTTCGCTAATGTGAGTGAGCAAATGATTAAGGACACTTGTTCAACTGTAAAAGTAAGTACGGTCTACCGGGGTGAAACCTTCAACTACGGACAAGGAAATTTCAGTAAGATCTACTTGTTAATTAAAGGAAAAATTAAGCTCACAGAATGTGATGCGATTGACAACGAATTGATCAAGGATATCCTGACGGCACCTGATGTATTTGGTGACTTAAGCCTGGATGGGAATCCGTCTTTGGACGAATTTGCGGAAGCGCTAACGGCAAATACGGTAGTGTGTGCTTTCAATGTTCCTGACTTTAAAAAATTACTGCAGGAGAGTCCATTGATGGCATTAAGCTATGCCAATCTTGTAAACAATAAATTGAAAAAACTGGAGAGCCGTCATTCTGACCTGGTATTTCGGGACGCGAAAAGCAGACTTATTCGATTTATTAAGGACTGGGCTATTTCCGACGGAAATCGCATTGGCGATAAGATCGTCTTGAACAATTACCTCACGCATAGCGATATTGCGGCAGTGATAGCGACATCCAGGCAAAGTGTAAATACTTTACTCAATGAATTGAGAGATTCAGGTATGCTGTTTTACAATCGAAAGAGAATTGAGCTGAATGATTCGATAACCTGGAATTGAAATTCTATGAGGACTTGTCGTGAAGCTGACAATGCTAACTCGGTCCGCGCGTTAGTTTTGCTTTTGTAGGAAGGTTTTTTCACCAGGTTGGTTAAGGTTACGGACCGTCCCGGCCCTGCCGGGACGGCCGTTTATTTTTTGACATCAAAATTATATGCGATGTACTCGCGTAAAGTTTCGGATCTGATCAAATCCTTATCAACCGCAAGCGCTGAAAGGATGAAGAGAGTAATTTTGCTTAGCGGCTTTTGTAAGATGGATCATTTGCGACAACTTCTCGAGTATATAAAACAGCACGTTGATTTAACTCCAGGCGAGGAGGCCGCACTGTTGTTAAAAATTAGGACGAGGAAATTTTTAAAGGGACATTTTGTTGTTCAAAATGGAGATGTGTGCAAGTACGAAAATTTCGTGCTGGCCGGATGTTTAAGGTCATTTTATATAGATAATGAGGGCCAGGAGCATATCATCATGTTCGCGGTGGAAAATTGGTGGACGGCCGATCTTGGGAGCTTCATTACTCAAAAACCCGCCGATCTTAACGTCCAGTGTCTCGAAGATTCAGAACTGGCGCAAATTCATTATAATGATTTGCAAAAATTATATGAAGAAATTCCCAAACTTGAAAGATTCTTTCGCATTATCATTCAGAAAGCTTTTGTAGCTGCACAGAAAAGAATCGTGAACAATTTTAGCATGGAAGCAACGGCCAGGTATGTGCAGTTTCGTGAACAGTATCCTGGTATTGAGCAAAGGGTTCCTCAATACATGGTGGCATCATACCTCGGAATTACAAAAGAATTTCTGAGTAAGATTCGAAAGAAACTGGCTGGACAAAAGAGAGACCTTTCAGATGACGTTTGATCATTTATTAAACCAGGTTATTTTTTTGGCTGCATGTTGTAATGAGCTTTGTGTAAAGTAAACGCACAACTTATGACAACATTATTAGAAAAGATCAACGATTTGAACAACCTGGTCTTGCAAGGCAAGCCACTTGATGCTTTTGAAAAATATTATCACGATGACGTAGTGATGCAGGAAAATGAAAACATTCCTACCAGGGGAAAGGTTGCTAATCGGAAGCGAGAGGAAGAATTCTTTTCTTCTATTTCGGAATTTCGGAACGCCAAACCACTGAAAGTGACCGTAGGTGAAGGAACCACCATGGTACAATGGCATTACGATTATACCCATAGGGAATGGGGCGTCAGAAATTATATCCAGGTATCAGTGCAGGAGTGGATGAACGGAAAGATTATCAGGGAACAATTTTTCTATGGGAACTAGCTTCCGGTTAACTGTAAGATATTTTCATTTCTTGTCGTTCCGATGATTTAAGAAGTGTTTGTTTGGAGTTCTACTCTTAGTGTTTAATTCTGAGATGAAGGAAATATTTAAACGCTATGGCATTGGCCATTTCATTAACGAGCCGAATAACCCGGCAGAATTTGCCATTACAAGATTCGATGAAATGGAAGAGCCCAATGTTGACGAAGTTCACAAGCATACATTTTATGAAATACTTTGGACTGAAAAAGGGAGTAGCAGGCAAAGCATTGATTACAACGAGTATGACGTGTTGCCACGGTCATTATTTTTTATTTCGCCAAATCAAGTGCATCGGTTCGAGGAATGGAGACCATTAACTGGCGGTACAATATTATTTACTGAGGATTTTTTCCTGGTAAACCACGGCAGCAAGGATAAACTTTTTGAGCTGACATTCCTGGACAATATCTATGCTGACCCTTGTATAAATTTTAGCAAAAACGATTTTGCAGATATTCAACGCACGATCGATCTAATTTACACAGAGCAAAACCGTGATGACAAAAGCGTGGCGATCACTCAATCATTGTTGCATATTCTATTGACACAAGTTCAGCGGTGTGTAAATAGGAATGCCAGCACTATTTCCACACCATACCTGGTCCTTTACAAAGAATTTAAGAACGTCCTGGACGTGCACTTTCATGAAAACCAGACGACCCTTTTCTACGCAAATCGGCTTCATATAACCCAACATCATTTGAATGTTCTTTCCAAAGCAGTGGCAGGAAGAACGGCAAGCGAAATAATTAAAGCGCGAAGCCTCCTTGAGGCAAAAAGACTCCTGACGTTTACCAATAAAACGGTAACACAAATAGCAAGCGATTTAAGTTTTTTCGATAGTTCGTATTTCGCCAAGATTTTCAGAGCTGATACAGGAATGTCGCCTGGGGACTTTAGAGAGCAAATGTCCTTAAGATACCGAATAAGGTAGTTTTTGTTATAACATGTGGGCAAAGCCAGAATCTAAATTTGTACTATTCAATTTTTAAACAAAACAAGTATGGTACAAGAAAAAGAAAAGTGGGCAATAGATCTCAGCCACAGCAAAATTGGTTTCAGTGTTAGACATTTTGGAATTACGGAAACAGAAGGGCAATTTAAGAAAGCAGAAGCAAGGATCGTAACATCAAAAGAAGACTTCTCCGATGCTAAGGTTAACGTGACAATAGATGCGAATAGCATCGACACCAACGATGCGCAGAGAGATGGACATTTAAGATCGGGTGATTTTTTTGATACGGAAAAATACCCTGAGATCCAATTTGAGGGTGAAAGCATCGAAAAAACGCACGAAGACAACTACAAATTGCTGGGCAACTTAACCATTAAAGGCATTACCAGGCCAATAACACTTGACATGGGTTTTGCAGGGCGAGTACCCAAAGACCCATATGGAAACACGAAAGCAGGATTGCTTCTTCAAGGTAAAATCAATAGAAAAGATTTTGGACTTGTATGGAACGTAACGCTTGATCATGGCGGGGTAGCCGTAAGCGATGTGGTAAAAATTTATTGTCCCGTGCAGTTATTGAAATTGCAATGATCCTGACCGCTTCCTGGCAGTTTCATAGAATTGTGATGCTAATTTGAACATATCTACTCTGGTCAAGGATCAAAATTTGCAAAATATACAGGCACAGTTAAAGGGAGGACGCAGCTTACAAAACTCTTTTTATTTTTTCTTTGCAAAAGAAACTGTAAAAAATTATGTATCAAAAGATGACTTTTTGGTTTTTAGCCATATCCATGTTTATGTTTGGTATTCTTAAGTTCGTAAATCCGTTTAAAGGTTGGTATAGTGTTCAAATCGCAAAAAGTGAACTGGGACAATTGTCATATACCATGGGCAGATTAGGAGAGATCGCAGTAGGAACAACACTCATCTTGTGCTTACTCTACAGGCGAAAAATTTCAACTAAAACACATTTGATTTGCTAACAAACACTTCCCTGTTTACAATTATAATAATAATGTTGACTGCAGTGTATGTTCACTTGAATCCGAATGTACCTGCGGACGTTCTACCACTTAAAATCAAACCTCCATACATACCTCTATTCCTTTTAGTAATCGCATTAACCAATATCGTCCTGACAATAAAGAATCTTCGAAAAGTAAAGCGAACATAAAAAGGCCTGCGGTTAACGAGGAAAACAATACGGAGTTGGCGGCGATGAGCCAAATTGGTACGTAATAGATACTGTCATTCCGCAGGCAGAAAGATCGGATCTTCAATTCGCACAACCGTTTCTTTCTACACACTTCTCCCCTGGAGAAGTCTTACTATTATGACAATAACGGCAATTACTAGAAGCGCGTGTATGATGCCGCCCGCGTGAAAAGCAAAGAATCCCACTAACCATCCAATTATGAGTACAACGGCAACGATGTAAAGTAGATTTCCCATAAAAACTGTTTTATTATTATTCTATTAAAAAATGTTTAGCACCCACGACAAAAATCGCGGCAAATCCGTCTACATTTACCGATCACCTTTATCACCATAGCCCGGCTTCACTTCTGTCCTGGCAGTTATTTTTCTGTCCTTGCTCAAAGATCTCGATTGCATGTCGCTTTCTTTAATTCTCCCCTTTGGGTCGCGCCTAATATATCTTTTATCACCTTTTGGGGCAATAAGCTCCCGTTTGCCAGAGACACTCTCTTTTTTGCTTTTTGTCTTTGCCATAGATAAATCCTTACTGGTTATTAAAGATATTCAACAAATATGCCACTAAGTAAAACCAGCTGCGACGGGTGAACTCAGGTATCGTGGTGAAAATGCGAAACCCATTCAGGTGTAAACAAAGAAACCTGGTTTTTAACACAGTTCATGTTAGCGATCTGTGCAAATATTTTCTCGCCACAAATTCATACCAGTCTTTACAAAACTGGTCGTCAGTTACGCCCAATGTCGTTTTTAAGTCCCCATAATTTTTAATAAGGTTGATTAAATTGTCCTGCCCATATTTGGATAAAATGTATTCTATAATTGTATAGCCACAAGTATAAATTTTTCCTCCTTTTGCCCGATCGTTGAACTCCGGGATATTTGGATAGTGTCCGTTTAGATAGGGTAAAGTCTTTGGGTCATCGAATTGGTTGGCTTCATATACGCTTATTGCTTCCCAGAGCCATGTAGGAAAAGTGGAAAATTTTTTATCAAAATTCTTTGAATTTATTGGTTGTGCTTCGTTATCTAAGAGTAATTTCAGCGTGACTGTATGGGCAAACTCGTGAACCGCAACTTTTTTGCTATCGGGCTCACTCCAGGTTTGTTTCACAAAATGAAGCTTCGAAATACCCTCTATATTGCCTGATGCAGACCAGTTTCCCGTAGCCTTTATGTACCTCCATCTTTGAGAATAAACATTTGTTTCAATGTTGTCCGAAGGTTGTGTTTTTAGGTCGGCACCTATTCTTGAATAATTGCTTTCCAATGCATTTGCAAGTTCAATAATTGTGGCTGTGTGAATGCTGCTGCTAAAAAGAAAAATAAAGTGACGGGTTTTATAAATTCTTTTCTTTTTTCAGGTACGAAATAAATAATTAAAAGTATCGGAAGTAAGATCACTAATACCAGGAGAACCTTGTTGAATTTTTCCATTTTTCTTGCAGTAAAAAGTCAATTTAAAATAAATGCTAAGGAATAAGTAGTGCGACGGTGCGAAATAGCTTACGTCGGCCTGTCACCATCCTTGATTTTTTTTATTGATGAAGGTAACATTTGTCGCGGATGGAATTCCCTCAAGCCGATACTTCAGCTGGATCGTTGTTCGGTAGCAACACAATTCCTCCTGAGCTCTATTGTTACGGTTGATTCATCAGCATGCGACAACATTATAATACCAAAAACTGCAACAGATATTATTTGGTATAATTCTTTCTGGTCCTGTTGAAACATTAATCAATTGTTATGAAAACGACAGTAGGCCTCGTTGTAGGCATTGCAGTAGGCGTTTGCATTGGACTCCTGGTAGCCCCGGATAGGGGAAGTGAAACCCGGAAAAAGCTTGCGGACTCAGCCGGTGACTGGTTCGAAAAAATAAAAAATCTGTTTGGTGCTTCTGAGGAGGAGGCGCCTTCGAAACCACGTTCCAGGAAATATCAGCAAAGCCCTGGCACCGCAACATAGAACGAACAAGTCTCAGGCGGTGTTAAGTTTACGCGCATTGCAAACAAGGTGCAGATATTTTAAAATAACTGGGGGCTGCGAGACAGCCTTTCCTTCAAAATTCCAACGTGACTATATCAGTTGCAAAAATCATTTTGCCTTTTGCAGAGCCAACCGAGCGATAAGGTTTAGCGCTGTCTTCAGTTAACCTAAGGACCTTCGAATTCGGTTTGCCTTCCCGGGGGCGGTTTGTTCCCTCAAAAGCACCATTGCATATTTATGTCCATTTATTTGCTCACTCTGCACCTGCAAGTGGTGACAAGGTGCCAGGATCTTTTTATGTTAGTGAAGAGCATAAACTTCGCCGTATTCGTTTAGTTACTTTCACGAATTCGATCAGGCGTTTACGTTTAGCTCAACCGGAAGTTTTCTGAACTTCATAGTGACACAACAGCAAAATTTATTTGACTACTTAATTGTACCTTCCTCAATATTTGGTAAATGATAATTCAATAGAAGTCAGAAACTAAATTGACCGGATAAACTGAGGCGACGGTTGCGAACGATAGAAAAATCAGGTAACCAAAATTAATTGCGCAATCGGCAATATGTATTCGTCAAGTGACCAGGTTTCAGAAATCGCCGACCTCAGCGATGATGTTCTCATCCTCGGCCCTTGCCAAGCTTCAGACAAGCAGTAGACAAAGCAGGCGTGAAAGATTTGAAATATGAAAATGAGTTCCTCATACAAGTATAGCGCGAACCTTTTAAGTCTGGTAACGATCCTCTCCATCATCCTTACAGGATGCTCAAACAAACCAGGAAGGTATACTGGCGGGATAGAAGCAAAAGATGCACTTGCAACATTCCAGGTTGCTAATGGATTCAAAATAGAGATGGTAGCATCAGAACCATTAATTTCCGATCCGGTTGCCATGGATGTTGACGAGTATGGCAATATATATGTAATAGAATTGCACGGCTATCCCCTGGATACAGCAGGTTTAGGAAAAATAAAATTACTTACTGACACTGATGGCGATGGCATACCCGATAAAAGCACGCTGTTCGCCGATCATCTGCGAATGCCCACAGGCATCATGCGATGGAAGAAAGGAGTGATAGTGGTTGACGTGCCTGATATCATTTACCTTGAAGACTCAAACAATGATAATAAGGCTGATATAAAGAAGACAGTGATCACGGGCATTGCATTGACCAATCCGCAGCATATTGCCAACACTCCCATTTTTGGATTAGACAACTGGATCTATGTGGCCCACATGGGAACCGTGACGCCAAGAGTATCCATGGAGTTTAACGACAGTGGCAGCCTTGTTCGTTACGCAGACAACCATGCCACACAACAATTACCTCGCAATGCAGATGGCAGGAACATCCGATTTAAACCGGATACCTATGAGTTAGAAATGCTTTCAGGATATTCACAGTATGGCCATACATTTGATAACTGGGGACATCACATCTGCACAGACAATTCCCATCATTTATTTCATGAAGTAATTGCAGCAAGATATTTAAAACGCAATTTGAACCTGTTGATCGCGGATGCATCGGAATACATTCCGGATCATGGGGATAACTGCGAAGTATATCCCATTACGGTCAACCCGGAGAACCAGCTGCTGACAGGAAGAGGTATCATCACCTCGTCTTGCGGTGTTACCTGGTACCAGGGTGGTTTGTTCCCAGACAGCTTCAATAACGTTACGTTTATTGCAGAGCCGGTGAGTAATATTGTGCATGCGGACCATATCAACGAAAAGGGTGCAACATTTTCTGCGTCGAGGGTTTACCAGCAAAAAGAATTTCTTGCATCGAAAGATGGATGGTTCAGACCGGTGCAATTTTATATCGGACCTGATGGCGCTTTGTATGTAATCGATTATTATAGGCAGATCATTGAGCATCCGGAATGGATGAGCGATGAGGTAAATAAGTCTGGTGCCTTGTATAATGGCGCCGACAAAGGCCGGATTTACCGCGTAATACCAACGGCAACATCAAAGATGAATTGGTGTAATAAGATCACTCTTGGCAATATGTCCACGGAAGAACTGGTAAGGACTTTAACTAACAATAATATCTGGTGGCGTCGCAATGCACAGCGTCTATTAATGGACCGTAAGGATAACAGCGCTATCGCCCTACTGCAACATTTAATTGACACCACTACTTCGCCGATGGCCGCAGTTCATGCTTTATGGACACTAGAAGGTTTTCATGCGCTCAATGGAACCACCCTAACCAAGGCACTACATCATACTACAGCCGGTGTTCGCGAAAACGCCATTCAATTGGCCGAGCTGCATCTGCATGAATTTCCCCAGCTTCGGGAAGAATTATTCGGTTTACGGAATGACCCGTCAGCTAAAGTGCGATATCAATTATTGTGCACCCTGGGCAATATAAAAGATGCTGAGAGCAAGGCTGTCCAACACCAATTACTGACGAAAGACATTGAAGATAAATGGGTGCAGGTGGCTGCTCTGAGCGCCTCACATGGGAGCGAATTGACTTTGCTTGAAAACAGTAGTCAAGCTCTTTTATCAGGATCCGCGGGTAAAGCGTTATTCTTTTCAAATTGTGCAGAGTTGATAGGGCTCTCGCAACAAACCGGCGATATTCGTAAAGTTATTCAGCTTGCGGTAACCAACAATTCGTCAAGATCAGACTGGTGGCAGTCTGCATGCCTGGAAGGTTTATCATCATCTGTCTCTGCAAAAGGTATCCCGCCTGGAAACCTGGAAGCAGAAAAATCATTATTACTCTCAAAATTTTCCGCCGCCACTCCACCATTGGTACGTCGTGCATCTGTTGATCTTTTGTTGATGCTTGGCATGACTGAATATAATAAGAGCTGGAATGAAACTCTCGCCAGGGCAAAAGCTACGGCGGCAAATGCAAAGGAAAATGAAGCATATCGAATTGATGCAGTCAGGCTGCTTCCAATAGATAAAAAAGGCGATTACAATGCTGTTCTTGAAAAAATAATCAGTTCAAATGAACCAGTAAAGTTGCAGCAAAGTTGTTTGGAGTCGTACAACAAGCTTTCGCCGGGGAATGCATGCGCTTTTATCGTACGCAACTGGAGATCGCTTTCGCGGGAATTGCGTGACGTTGCCATGGAGGTATTTCTTTCTTCAAGTAACAACAGTCGTGTACTTCTTGATGCAGTGAAAACTGGAACTATACAATCCACTTCAATAAGTTGGGCAGCAAAGGAAGAATTGGCGAACAGTGATGATTCAATTGTCCGCAACAGCGCCCGGCAATTAATTGTGTCAGAAATCGGGAGCAGGGAAGAAGTATATAAACAATACCTGCCTGCACTTAGCATAAAAGGTGACGCAGCCAAAGGACTCGCAGTATTCACTACAGTTTGCGGCACGTGCCATCAGTACCAGGGCAAATATGGAAAAGCATTTGGCCCTGATCTGGGGTCCATCCAAAACCGAGACAAGGCGTCGATCATGGCCGATATACTGAACCCCAATCGCTCCATCGCGGTAAAATTCGATCTATGGACGGTAACCAAAAAGAATGGCGAAAAACTTTCGGGGATCATATCGTCGGAAACTTCATCTTCCATAACCTTAAACCAGTTGGGCGGAAGGTCTATCACCATTTCAAGGACTGATATCAAAACGATGGAAACCGCTGAGGCGTCAGCAATGCCAGTGGGTCTTGAGACTTCAATTTCTAAGGAGCAGATGGCGGACCTGCTTGCATTCTTGCAACAGCGTTGACCCTGATTGATCCATAA
>Ga0070664_100000745_pt1 | contig 25097 bp, 23 predicted proteins | sample KBSC73metaG_FD_65863 | JGI IMG/M metagenome (GOLD analysis project Ga0070664, IMG submission 65863) | Corn rhizosphere microbial communities from Kellogg Biological Station, Michigan, USA - KBS C7-3 metaG | ecosystem: Host-associated > Plants > Roots > Rhizosphere > Soil ... | reverse complement strand
TCTGGGACGGGCAAGGAGCTTCTCGCTCGTGCAGTTCACGAGAAAAGCGGCCGCAAGGGTGAGTTCATCGCGATCAACTGCGCCGCCATCCCGGAGACGCTGCTGGAGGCTGAGCTTTTCGGCTATGAGCGCGGCGCTTTCACCGGCGCAGTCAAATCCAACGTCGGCAAGATCGAGATGGCGCAGGGCGGCACCCTGTTCCTCGACGAGGTTGGCGACATCCCATTGCCGCTCCAAGTCAAGCTTTTGCGCTTCCTGCAGGAGAGGGTGATCGAGCGGATCGGAGGACGTCAGCCGATTGCGGTCGACACGCGCATCGTCTGTGCCACGCATCAGGATCTCGAGGCGATGATCGCCGACGGGCGCTTCCGTGAAGACCTCTACTATCGCCTCGCTGAGATCGTGGTGAAGATCCCCTCTCTTGCCGAGCGGCCGGGCGATTCAGTCCTGCTCGCGCGCCACTTCGTCAATCGCTTCGGCAAGGAGCTCAAAACCAAAGTTCAATCGCTTTCGACGGACGCTCTTGCCGCCATCGATGCCTATCCGTGGCCCGGTAATGTTCGTGAGCTTGAGAATCGCATCAAGCGTGCAGTGATCATGGCCGACGGCAAGTCCGTAACTGCGGACGACCTCGATCTGCCGGGCGCGGGAGAAGATTGCGAGCTTCCCATCAACCTTCGCGCGGCGCGCGAAACGGCCGATCGCCGCGCGATCCGTCAGGCGATGAGCCGAACCGAGAACAATATTTCCGGTGCGGCCAAGCTGCTTGGGATCAGCCGGCCGACGCTCTACGATCTCATGAAGCAGTACCAGCTGCAGGGTTAGCTTTTCGACGAACGGACTTGCCGGGAGGCGACCCCGCTTTATTCCTTCCGTCCGCCTTGGAAGCGGAGGGAAGAGAATCGTGGATCGCCGTCAGTTTCTGTCGACCAGTAGCGCTGCGCTTTGCTTCGGCCTTGCCGCGAACGTTGCAACGCCCGCCCTTGCTTTCGCTCAGACTGGTGGCGCGGGCACTGGCGATGCGGCCGCCAATGACGTCTTCCAGCGCATTTTCGACGAACAGGTCCGTACCTCTCCGCTGACCGCAACCTCCTACGGCTTGGACAAAGGCGAGCTGGCAGGGCTTCGGTCGAAGCTCGACACGCGTCCCGACCTTCTCGCCCGGCGCGAGGAGGTTGCGCGAACGAACAAGTTCATCGGCTGGCTGGAGGCCATTCCGGAGGCGGGTCTTTCGCCTGCCAACAAGTTGAACCGCGAGGTCGTTCTTTGGGACCTGAAGACCAGCAATGTCGGGCCGGAGCGCTTCGACATTTCCAACCCCCAGAATCCGTACCTGATCTCACAACAGGACGGCGCTTATTTCGGCATTCCTGACCGGCTCAATTCCGCCCATCCCATAGAGAATGCGACGGACGCGGAAGCCTATCTCTCTCGTCTTGAGCAATTTGCTACGGTCCTCGACAATCAGACGGAGGAGCAAAAGCGTCAGGCCGCGCGCGGTTTCCTGGCACCCGGCTGGTCGCTGGACCTCGCGCTCAAGCAGATGCGCGAGCTTCGCTCCGCCGAACCGGCGCAGAGCAACATGGCGGACTCGGTAGCGACGCGTACGCAGGCGAAGCAAATCGCCGGCGACTGGCGCGCCCGAGCGGCGAAGATCGTCGCGGACAAGGTTTATCCCGCGCTCGATCGGCAGATTGCCGCCGTTACGGCCCTTCGAGTATCCACTCCGGCCGGTGACGGCGTCTGGCGGGTTCCGCAAGGCGCAGAAGTCTATGCCGCTGCGCTCCGTGAGGCGACGACCACCAACTACACGCCAGAGGAAGTTCACCAGATCGGCCTTCAACAGGTCGCCGAGATCAGCGCGGAGCTTGACAAGATCCTGCACGCGGCAGGGTATCCCAGCGGCAGCGTGGGCGATCGGCTAAGCGCGCTCAACAAGGCGTCGGAGCAACTTTACGCCGACACGGATGCCGGACGCGCCGAGTTGCTTGCGAGCCTCAATGCAGGCGTCAAAGCGATGTATGCGCGTTTACCGCGAGCCTTCGCCACACTGCCCAAGCAACCGCTCGAAATCCGTCGCGTCCCGCCGGAAATTCAGGACGGAGCATCCAACGGCTATTACCGGCAGGCGACGCTCGATGGTTCCCGCCCGGCGATCTACTTCATCAACTTGAAGAGCACCGGAGATTGGGCAAAGTACACCCTGCCTTCGCTGACCTATCACGAGGGCGTTCCCGGCCACCATCTCCAGCTAAGCATCGCGCAATTGTCGCAGGACCTGCCGATGCTCCGCCGCACGGCCTTCTATTCCGCTTACGGTGAGGGCTGGGCGCTTTACGCCGAAGAATTGAGCGACGAGCTCGGTGGCTATCAGGGCATTGAGCGCGCCGGTTATCTCCAGTCGTTCCTGTTCCGCGCGGAACGGCTCGTCGTCGACACCGGCCTCAACTACAAGCGCTGGAGCCGCGAGCAGGCAATCGATCACATGGTTTCCACAATCGGCTTTGCCCGCGGCCGTGTGCAGCGCGAGATCGAGCGTTATTGCGCCTCGCCGGGCCAGGCTTGCAGCTACAAGATCGGCCATCTTGCCTGGAAGCGCGCTCGCGCCGAAGCTCAGAAGACGCTTGGGGCGAAGTTCGATCTCAGGCAGTTCCACGAAGTGCTCAAGGAGGGTGCCATGCCATTGTCGATCCTCGAGCGTCGGATACGCGAGAGGACGGCGTCAATCGTCTGATCCAAGCCACGAGGGGGCAGAGGATGCGTTTACTGACTGCACTTGCAATCGGCGTTGCGACCGTCGGAACTGCTGTGGGATCGGCGCCGGTGACCGCCGCCGCGACAAGCGAGGACGCGCGTTTCCAAGCGTTCGGCGATCGAGCGGTCGACGAATACCTGAGATTGAATCCCGTCAATGCGACCCAGACCGGTGAGCATCGGTATGATGGAATGTTGCCAGACGTGTCGGCCGCAGGGCGCGGGGCAGTACGCACGTTTGCGGAACGCACTCTCGCGGAACTTGCGCGTTTCGACCCCAGCAAACTCAGCCGTGAGCATCAGGTCGACGCTATCCTGCTCAAGGACCAGCTCAATTATCTAATCTTCAGCGACCAACGCCTGCAGGATTGGGCCTGGGATCCCCTAACCTACGCAAACGCTGAGGGCAGCGCCTTATTCTCGCTCATGTCGCGCGAGTTCGCTCCGCTGCCGGAGCGGCTCCGCGCCGCGACAGGCCGTCTCGAAGCGCTTCCAAATTATCTGCTCCAGTCTCGCGAGTCGCTCGTCGCCGCTCGAGTGCCGCTCATTCACGCGCAGACCGCCGCAAAGCAGAATGGGGGACTCAATTCGCTCATCGACGATATCCTGTCGAAGAAAGCCGCGCTGCCCGCTGCTGACCAGGCGCGGCTCGACCGGGCGGCGACGGCGGCCAAGGCAGCAGTTGCTCAGCATCAGGAGTGGCTCGACAGGACGCTTGTACCTAACGCCAAGGGGAATGAGCGCATCGGCGCGGCATTGTACGACGAAAAGCTGCGGCTTGCGCTCAACTCACCCCTCAGCCGTCAGGAGATCCGCGCCCGTGCCGAGCTTGAGCTAGAGACGCTGCGGTCCAAAATGTACGAAGTCGCGGCGGGAATGATCAAGGGCGATGCCGGCGCTCCCCCGGCGCCCGCCAACCCGACGCCGGACCAGCAGCAGGCGGTGATCGAGGCGGGCCTTGCCAAGGTCTATGCGGACGTGCCGCCGCGGGATCAGGTGCTTCCGTTCGCGAAAGGTACGCTCAGCGAAGCGATCAAATTCGTGCAGGCCAGGGACATCGTCGGGTTTCCCACCTCCAACTTCGACGCGGTGGAAATGCCCGAATATGCGCGCGGGGTTGCAGTCGCCTACGCGGACATGCCGGGCGCGCTCGAGAAGGACCAGCGCGGCTATTATGACGTGATGCCCATCCCGCCGGACTGGACGGAAGAGCAGGCCGCGTCTTTCCTTCGCGAGTATAACAAGTGGGCGATCTACGAGCTGACAATCCATGAAGGCGTGCCGGGACACCTCCTGCAGCTCGCACATTCGAACCAGTACAAGTCGAAGCTGCGTGCGGTGCTGCAGTCTGGACCGATGGTCGAAGGCTGGGCTTGCTATGGTCAAGACGTCATGGCGGAGACCGGCTTCCTGAACCGTGACCCCCGCTACCTCCTCGCTCATTACAAGTTCCAGATGCGGATGCCCGTCAACGCGATCATCGACCAGGACTTCCATACGGGCAGCCTGACCCGCGAGCAGGCGATGGAGTTGATGACGAAGGGCGCCTTCCAGCAGGAACGGGAGGCTGCGGGGAAGTGGGTGCGTCTGCAGCTAAGCTCTTCCCAGCTGCCGACCTATTTCGTCGGCTATCAGGAGTGGAAGGACTTCCGCGTAGCTGCCGAAAAGCGTCCGGGCTTCAACCTGCGCAAGTTCCACGACGCCGCACTGAGCCACGGCTCGCCGCCCGTGCGATTCATCCGTGAACTGGAGCTTGGCGAACCGATCCGCTGATCAGCCGGCGAACTGCTCGGCCATTTCTGCGACTTCGAGCCACCGTTCCTCGGCCGAGTGCTTCTCGGTCCGCAGCCTCGCGGCCATGTCAGTGAGCTCGGTAAAGCGCTTCGGGTCGCGCGTGTAGAGGCCGGGATCGGCGAGCACATCCTCGACTGCCGCGATCTCCGCCTCCAGCCGCTCAATTTCTCCCGGCAGCCGATCGAGGTCGCGCTGGTCCTTATAGCTGAGTTTGGCCGATGGGGCCGTCTTGCGCTGTTCCACTAGCGGAGCGGCCTTAGGCTTGGATGCCAGTGACGCAGATTGCCTTCGCCGCTTTGCCCAGTCCTCATAGCCGCCTGCGACGATGTCGACTCTGCCCGAGCCGTCTAGGCCGAGCGTTACAGTTACGGTCCGGTCGAGGAAGTCGCGGTCATGGCTGACGATCAGGACAGTGCCCTCATAGTCGGCGATCACCTCCTGGAGGAGGTCCAACGTCTCCAGATCGAGATCGTTAGTCGGCTCGTCGAGCACGAGCAGGTTGGCCTCACGCGCAAACTCCCGCGCCAGGAGAAGGCGCGATCTTTCGCCGCCCGACAGGGATCCGACTGGCGCTTCCGTCAGCTCCGGTGAGAACAGGAACTCCTTGAGATAGCCCTTGATGTGCTTCTTCGTGCCACGGACGTCGATCCAGTCGCCGCCTTCTGCGAGTACATCGCGGACGCGTCTTGCAGGCTCCATCAGCTTGCGCTGCTGGTCGATGACGATGCCCGACAGTGTCTTAGCGCGCTCTATGGTGCCTTTATCCGGCGCGAGCTCACCCGTGAGAATCTTCAGCAGTGTTGTTTTCCCTGCGCCGTTCGGTCCGACGATGCCGATCCGGTCACCGCGCTGGATGCGCAGGGAGAAGTCGCGAATGATCGCCCGTTCGCCATAGCTCTTCGACACGCGATCGGCGTCGATGACAGCTTTGGACCGTACTTCGTCCTTCGCGATTGCGAGCTTGGCCGCGCCCGGGCCGCCGATCATTGCTGCACGCTGGGCACGCATGTCCTGAAGTTTTGCAAGGCGCCCTTGGTTCCGGCGGCGGCGAGCGGTCACTCCACGTTCGAGCCAGCGCAACTCGATCGCGAGCTTTGCATCCAGCTTCTCCGCTGCTCGCGCCTCTTCCTCGTAGGCCTTCTCCATCCAGGCTTCGAAACCGCCGAAGCCGATTTCCGCTCGGCGCAAATGGCCGCGGTCGAGCCACAGGCAGCTTCTTGTCAGCCGCGTCAGGAAGGTTCTGTCGTGACTGATGACGATGAAGGCGCCTGTGAAGCGGTTGAGCCAGTCCTCAAGCCATTCGATGCCGCTGAGGTCGAGATGGTTTGTGGGTTCATCCAGGAAGAGGACGTCCGGGTCTTTCGCGATCGCCCTTGTAATGGCGGCGCGGCGGCGCTCGCCGCCGCTGGCGGTCGCAACGGGCCGCGAAAGGTCTAGCCCGATCTGGTCGGCGATCGCCGCCGCTTCGTGAGCGGCAGGAGCGTCCGGTCCGGCCAGAATCCATTCAAGCAGCGTGCCGTGACCGCTCATGTCGGGGTCCTGCTCAAGCAGGACGACCTTGCTTCCGGGAACGACGGTCCGCCGCCCTTCGTCGGTCTCGATCAAGTCCGCCAGGCACTTCAGCAGGGTGGTTTTTCCGGCCCCGTTGCGGCCGATCAGCGCGAGCCGGTCACGCGGACGGATGTGAACGTCGAGGTGGCGGAAAAGCCAGCCTTCGCCCTGGACGAGGCCAAGGTCTTCGTAGGAAAGGGTCGCGGCAGCCATGATGGGCCCCTAGCCAGACATTCTCCGAAGGGGAACGGGTGTGGCGCCCGGGCCACTTCCGTAACCGCAGAATTTACGGCAGCTTTGCCTGAACGGCAGTGGTCAGCACCATTCATAAGACATTCAATGCCTTCCCGGTAACACTGCGAGCAAGAAAGCCATGAGCCTGTTTCGTAAATCCGCTCTGGCCGCGCTGTGCGTGGGCCTGCTCGCCACCCCTGCGGTTGCTGACCCGCGCCGGGATTCAGATCGCGCATGGGAAGCGACGCGCGAGGGCAAGGCCATGCCTCTGCCGAAGATCGAACGGCGTGTGATGCCCTTCATGGGCGGCGCCGACTATTTAGGTCCTGAGTTCAACGGCGACACATATCGGCTGAAGTTCGTCAAGGATGGCCGAGTCATCTGGGTGGACGTTGACGCGGCGACCGGGCGCATCAAGGGCCGTTCGCGGCCGTAAGACCCGTTTCACGCTCTCGATTGACATTTCCGCCGCGCGCCCCAGCTTTCGTTCCGCTAAAGCAACCGTTCAGCTTTGCGCGTGTTGACGCGTTGAAACGGATTTAGGGGACAATCGAATGCGGGTTCTTATCGTCGAGGACGAGCCCAACCTTGGGCGGCAGCTCCGCTCGACCCTCGAGGGCGCCGGCTATGCGGTCGATCTCGCAACGGACGGCGAGGACGGCCACTATCTCGGCGCGACCGAAAGCTACGACGCAGTGATCCTCGATCTCGGCCTCCCTGAGGTCGACGGCCTCACCGTCCTCGATCGCTGGCGCAAAGAGGGTCGGCGCATGCCGGTCCTTGTCCTCACGGCACGCGACAGCTGGTCGGACAAGGTCGCGGGGCTGGACGCGGGGGCGGACGACTATCTCGCCAAGCCGTTCCAGACTGAAGAGTTGATCGCCCGGTTGCGCGCCCTGATCCGCCGCGCTTCTGGAAATGCCAGCTCTGAGCTGATCGCTGGCGACATTCGGCTCGATACGCGTTCCGGCAAAGTCACCAAGGACGGGGAGCCCGTGAAGCTCACCGCTCAGGAATACAAGCTGCTCAGCTACCTGATGCATCACAAGGGCAAGGTCGTTAGTCGAACCGAGCTCATCGAGCACATCTACGACCAGGACTTCGATCGCGATTCCAACACCATCGAGGTGTTCGTCACGCGCATCCGCAAGAAGCTTGGGGCTGACGTTATCACCACGATCCGCGGCCTTGGCTATACGCTCGAGGAGCCAGTCGAACGGTGAACGAGCAGGCGGCGCCACCGACGGCGGCTGCCGAGAATCGACCCGCCGCCAAGAAGAGAGTGGAACGCGCGAGTGCGGGTTCGCTGACCCGGCGCATGATCGTCGTTGCAGCGCTGTGGATCACGGCGCTGCTATTGCTGGGAGGCTTCGCGCTCGACCGCGTCCTTACGGCGTCGATCGTCCGCAACTTCGACGAGCAGCTAAGCTACGTCCTCAACGCCATGGTGGCCGCTTCCGAGATCGGTCCCGACGGCGAGGTGCGGTTCAATAGACCGCCCGCGGACCAGCGCTTCATCGAACCTTACTCCGGGGTCTATTTCCAGATCAGCGGGCAGGGGGCGGATACCTTCCCGTCGCGCTCGCTGTGGGATCGCCGGCTGCGCGTTGCGGAAGGCCATCAGGACATCAAGATCCACATCTACGACAGTCACGAGTTCGCGGACGAGCCGCTACGCATTGCCGAGCGCGACATCACGCTGCCGGGTTCGAAGGTGAGCTGGCGCTTCCAGGTCGCGCAGTCGCGCGAGATGATCGATACCCAAATCCGGCAGTTGCGCGCGACCCTCTTCTGGAGCTTCCTTGCGCTCGGAGTCGGCTTGCTCATTCTTGCCGCTCTGCAAACCTTCTACGGGCTGTGGCCGTTGCGGCGCATTCGTCAAGACGTCGCATCGATCCGCTCGGGCGCGAAGACGCGCATCTCAGAAGACCTCCCTCTCGAAGTCCGCCCGCTCACCGAGGAGATCAACCAGCTTCTTGCCCACAGCGAAGAGCAAGCCGAGGAAGCACGCCGTCACGCTGGCAACCTCGCTCATGCGCTGAAGACGCCGCTCACCGTCATCACCAATGCTGCGACTGCAAGGGCTCCGGACCTTTCGGATACGGTTTGCCGCGAAGCTATCGTCATGCGCCGGCAGGTGGATCATCACCTGGCTCGCGCCCGGGCCATCGGTAGGCGCGCATCCGCCCATGCGCGCGCAACCGTTTGGGAGAGCGCCGACGCCGTGCAGCGCGCAGTCGACCGACTGTACGAGGACGTAACCGTCGACATCGCCGGAGATCGCCAGGCGCAGGTCCGCGTCGAAAGGCAGGACCTGGACGAGATGCTCGGCAATCTGGTCGAAAATGCCGCGAAATATGGTGGAGGGCGTGTTTTCGTGACGGTCGCTCCAAACGATGGTGTCGTCGACATTCTTGTGGAGGATGACGGGAAGGGAATCCCCGAGCAGGAGCGGGAGGCCATCTTCCAGCGAGGTGCACGGCTCGACACTGACAAGCCCGGAACGGGCCTCGGCCTCGCGATCGTGCGTGACGTTGCCGAAATATACGGAGGACGGATCACGCTCGAGGAGAGCGAAGATCTTGGCGGGCTTTTAGCGCGTCTCAGCCTTCCTGCCGGCTGAGGTCTCGGCCAGCACTTTCGTCGAATAGGCGGTTGCGAAGCATGACTTCGCGACTAAGTTCGCCGCAACCGAATTCCCCGAAGGATTTGTCCATGTGTTTCAGTTACTTAGTCCTTACAAGCGTGCTAGCTGCGGCAGCTCCGGCAATTGCCCAGTCAGCGCCGGGTCCAAGGTATGCGCCCTTCGGCCTCGAGTTGAAGGACATGGACCTGAGCGTGAAGCCTGGGGACAGTTTCTTCGAATATACAGAGGGCACATGGCTTCGGGATCATGCCATCCCGGCCGACAAGACGGGTGCAGGCTATAATTTTGAGCTGCCCGACGAGATTGAGCAGCAGGTCAAGAAGCTGGTCGAAGACGTCACGACGAACCCGACGTCGCCGATCGCCCAGAAGATCGGAGATTCCTACGCTGCATGGATGGATGAGGCCGGGATCGAGAGTCGAGGTCTTGAGCCCGCAAAGCCTTACCTTGCAAAGATCGAAGCCGTCTCCACGCGCGACGAGCTTCTGAAGCTGATGTTTGCGGAGCCGGGCTATGCGTCGCCGATCAACATCGGGATCGGCACCGACCAGGATGATCCGACCCGCTATTCCGCCTATGCCTCGCAGGCCCGCCTCGGACTCCCGACCCGCGACTATTACTTGCTGCAAGGCTCGAAGTATGAGGCGATCAGGAAGGCGTATCGCCAATACATTGTCGATCTGAGCCGGCTCGCCGGGCTTTCGGATCCGGAAGGCCGAGCGAACCGCATCATTGCGCTCGAGACGCGCCTGTCGAAGGACCAGTGGACTCCCGAACGCCGCCGCGACCCGGTGGCTACGCACAACGTGATGGACCGCGCCAAGCTTACGAAGCTCGCACCCGAGTTCAACTGGACGGAAACGCTCCGCGATATGGGTGTCGCTTCAGCCCCCACCGTCGATGTAAGCGAGCCTAGCGCGGTCGCTGCGGCCGGGAAGCGAATTGGCGATGTTCCGCTCAGCACCTGGAAAGAATATCTGACGTTCCGCTTCGTCAGCGATCACGCGCCCAGCCTTCCCAAGCCCTTCGACGATCTGCGCTTCGGCTTTTACAGCAAGACGCTCAACGACGTTCCCGAGCAGCGCGCTCGCTGGAAGCGCGGAATGTCGCGGCTCGATGACAGTCTCGGGGAGGCCGTCGGTCAGCTCTACGTCGCCAAGTACTGGCCGCAGGAGACCGATCGGCAGGCAAAGGAACTCGTGGCGGATGTGCGGGCGGCGTACCAGGAGAAGATCGAGAACGCCGTCTGGATGGACGAAACGACGCGCAAGAAGGCGCTTGAGAAGCTCGCTTCGTTCGACCCGCGCGTTGGTCACCCCGTCAAGTGGATCGATTACTCCGATCTGAGAGTCAGCCGCTCGGATCCGCTTGCGAACGAAATCGCCACGGAAGACTTTCAATGGAAACTGCAGCTCAAGCGTTTTCCCAATCCCGTCGACCGCACGTTGTGGGACATGACGCCGCAGACCGTGAACGCTTATTACGATCCGACGATGAACCAGATCACGGTCCCGGCCGCGATCCTCCAACCGCCATTCTTCGATGCTGCCGCGGATCCGGCGGTCAATTACGCTGAAACCGGTGCGACGACGATCGGTCACGAGCTTGGCCACGGTTTCGACGACCAAGGCCGGCAGTATGACGCGCAAGGGCGACTTCGTGATTGGTGGACCCCAGCCACGGCCGCCAAATATAAGGCGAAGGCCGACAAGCTTGCCGCGCAGTTCGACCAGTACGAGCCGATACCGGGCGTTCACATCAAGGGCAGGCTGACGCTTGGCGAGAATCTGGCCGATCTGGGCGGATTGGAAACGGCCTATGCGGCCTATCGTCGCTATGTTGCCCGTCACGGCGAGCCGCCCGTGATTAACGGCTTCACCGGCGATCAGCGCTTCTTCCTGGCTTATGCGCAAGCATGGCAGGGGAAGCGTCGCGACGGGGCCACGCGGCAGCAACTGCTCAGCGACCCCCACAGTCCTGAGAAGTACCGCGTCGACGGAATCGTCCGGAACTTCGACCCTTGGTACAAGGCCTTCAACGTGAGGCCAGGCGACAAGCTCTATCTGCCGCCCGAGGAACGGGTGCACGTTTGGTAAGCGGCTAGGAAAAAGGGCATTCCCCGGCTAGGGCGACGCCGTGACCGCGACCCTCCTCGAACTCGGCGCAACGAAGGGCCCTTCGCTGGAGCCGCTGATGGCCCTCGTGGCCGAGGACATGCACGGCGTGAATGCCGTGATCCTCGACCGCATGCAGAGCAAGGTCGGGCTAATCCCGGAGCTGGCTGGTCACCTGATTGCGGGTGGCGGCAAGCGGATGCGCCCGATGCTGACCCTCGGTTGCGCGGCGCTGCTCGGCTACAGCGGGACGCGGCACCAGAAGCTTGCGGCAGCTGTGGAGTTCATCCACACCGCGACCCTGCTTCACGACGATGTCGTGGACGGTTCAGGACTTCGACGCGGCAAGCAGACTGCGAATCTCATCTGGGGAAATCCTGCGACCGTCCTGGTCGGCGACTTCCTCTTCAGCCGCGCCTTCGAGCTGATGGTTGAGGACGGATCCCTCCGCGTGCTCAAGATCCTGAGCCATGCTTCGGCAGTGATCGCCGAGGGCGAAGTCGAGCAGTTGACGACGCAGCGGCGTATCGAGACCGACGAAGAGCAATATCTGACGGTCATCTCGGCCAAGACCGCGGCCCTGTTCGCTGCTGCGTGCCGGATCGCACCGGTCGTGGCCGAGGCGACCGAGGACGCGGAACTCGCCCTCGAGCGGTACGGCAAATATCTCGGGATCGCGTTCCAGCTGGTCGACGACGTCCTCGACTACGGGTCCAGCAACGACGTCATGGGTAAGGGCGTCGGCGACGACTTCCGCGATGGGAAGGTCACTCTCCCCGTCATCCTCGCTTATGCACGCGGGTCGGCTGACGAGCGGGCATTCTGGCGTGCTGCAATGGCGGGTGAGCGCGCATCCGACGCCGAGCTGGAAAGTGCCATCCTGCTGCTCCGGAACAGCGACGCCCTCTCAGAAACCCTGGAGCGGGCGCGGCAGTATGGACGTCGCGCTCTCGATGCCTTGGCGAGCTTCCCGGCCGGCAAGGCCAAGTCGGCACTGAGCGAAGCCGTAGAGTTCGCGATTTCCCGCGCTTATTGAGGCCGTTGCTCGCGGTAGGATCGCAGCAGTCCGAGCACCGCAATGATCGCCGCTGTCGCCAGCGACATGACGAGCAGGAACGCCTTCGCGAAGACGCCGAGGGCAGGGTAGAGCAGCGGCGCAGTAAAGACCGCCCAGCCGACAGCCAGTGCAGGAAGCGTGGGGCCGTAATCGCGCACGCGGAACGGATGCACGACATGCACGGGCGCAAACGTCATGACGACCAGGATCGTGACGATTGCCGCCGCAATCCAGCCCGGTGGGGTCGCCACGACAAAATATAGCGCGACGACGTTCCACAGCGCGGGGAAGCCGCGGAAGTAGCCGTCGTCGGTCTTCATGTCCTTGCGCGCGAAGACGTAGAGCGATGAGACGAGAATGGTGGCCGTAAGCGGGAAGGCCAGCGAATCCGGGAGATAGTTTCCGCGCCAGAACAGGAGGCACGGTACGAAGACGTAGGTCAGGTAATCTACGACCAGATCGAGCGCTGCCCCATCGATGTTGGGAATACGGACGCGCACTTTCGCAGCTCGAGCGAGCGTCCCGTCCAGGCCATCTACAAGAAGCGCAACGCCGAGCCACAGTAGCGCGGAGCGCTCTTCACCCTGCTCGACAGCCCGAAGTGCGAGCAGGGCGAATATCGCGCCGCTGGCAGTGAATAGATGCACCGCCCAGGCGAGAACGCCACTTTCGCCCCCGGACTGCTTTTGCTTCAACTAGCGGCCGTCAGCTCTTCGCGACCGGAATCATCAGGTGCGCATAGGGAGTGCCCGCCCACATGACGTAGGGCGCGGCTGTCTCCGGCTTTGCTCCTGAGGGATAGCCGGCAAGCACGTCCTTAGACCCGACGATCATGATGTGTGGGCCTGTACTCACCCACTCGTTCTCGGTTGTCGGCTTCGTTGCGTAAGGATCCGTGTTGCTGGCATCCGTGCCGCCTTCCAGCATGTACATGACGCCGACGGTGCCTTGAGGCGGTTCCTTCTTGCCGATCCAGGCCTGCGCCCACTTGGCCGCATTCGCGTCCATGCACATGGGATCGGGACCCGGAGTCGCCGGACTGTCGGGCATGCAGGTCCAGCCGTTGCTGCCTTCCCGTAGGGTCTTCATCGAGCCATCGGCCTGGGCCTGGACGATCGTTGCCTTGTCCGAGATTGCCGCCGGCGCCGCCGACATTGCGCTTGCAACCGGATCGTTATTTTCCGCGGCTGCCGTCTGCGTACCGGTCTCATTGGCCTCGGCAGTATTTGCCTCTCCGGCGCCGGTCTCTGAAGCTTTCTGATTGCACGCGAAGAGTGCCAACGACGCTGCCGCAGCCGCAAGCAAAGTCACTTTCCCGTGATGCATGCTGTCCTCCTCTCCTGGAGAGGACGCGCTGCCTAGCACAAACCGCCGCTTGGTGCATCGCCGGCGCGGACCCCAGTGCTTGATTTCGGATCGCCGCTGGGCCACTCGGTCGCCATGTCGATCGCCCGTATCTCTCAGCTCGAACGCCGTGCGACACAATCTGGCAAGGCGAACGCCGGGCTGTGGCAGTTGGAATTCGAACGGAAGGAGGCTCAGAAGGCCGATCCGCTCACCGGCTGGAATGGCTCCGGCGACACGAACACCCAGGTACGGATCACGTTCAAGACGCGCGAGGAAGCGATTGCCTTTTGCGAGCGGAAGGGCATCCGTTATCACTTAATCGAGCCGACGCCTGTGCGGATGAAGATCCAGGCCTACGCGGACAACTTCCGCTGAGCCTTGCCAGTTAGCTTGAGCGCCGCCAAAAGGATCGCGCCGAGCTAGGGGGAAAGCTGTACGACCAGCGTGTTGCGTTAGTCATCGGTACGCGTCCAGAAGCCATAAAGCTTTCACCAGTTGCTAAATCTCTCGCAGCTCGCGGAGTCCTTCCGCGGCTGATCCTGACCGGTCAGCATCCGAACCTCGATCTCGCCGCTTTTGAGCTCGCGGATTATCCAGCGGTTGAGCTTGGCTGTGCAGGTCAGGTGGACCCGAACAGGCATGCGGGCCTCGTGGCGCGGCGGCTCGAACCATCGATCCGAGACGCCAGCCTCGTCATCGTCCAGGGAGATACGTCCAGCGCCCTTGGGGGAGCTTTGGGGGCCGAATTGGCGGGAGTTCCGTTGGCGCATGTCGAGGCGGGCCTGCGCAGTCATGATCGCTCGCATCCGTGGCCGGAAGAAGACTTTCGGATAGCCATCGATGCTCGGGCGGATCTTCTGTTCGCGCCCACAGAGCTGAACGCGGTAAATCTGCGGCGCGAGGGTATTCTCGGGGAGATCCAAGTCACCGGAAACACGGGCATCGATGCGCTACTGAATCGACTGCCAATGCTTCGCCAGGAGATGAAGCGGCGGGACGGAACAAGACAATTGCTGGTCACTTGCCATCGCCGCGAAAGCTGGGGTGAGGGCTTGGAAGTAATTGCCTCTTGCTTGCGCCACATCGCCAGCCGTCCCGACGTGTCGATCACGATGGTGCTGCATCCGAACCCGGCTGTGGCATGTGAAATGCATCGGCTGCTGAGCGGTGCGCCCGGCGTCATCCTTCATGAACCGTGCGCGCCGCTGCAAATGCTCCAGCTGATGCGTAGTAGCGACCTCATCCTCAGTGATTCCGGCGGCATCCAGGAGGAGGCACCGGCGCTCGGTATTCCCCTGCTGATCCTCCGCGATCGGACGGAGCGACCGGAAGGCATATTGAGCGGCAATTCGATCCTTGTGGGGAGGGACCCGGAAGCAATCCGCGTCATAGTGGACCCGTTGCTCAGTGATAACGCGGCCTTTGCGCAAATGAGCAGGCCATCTTTGCCTTTCGGCGATGGTCGAGCCTCAAGCCGGATTGCCGCTGCGATTGAGGACTACCTGCGGCGCAACTGCCCCGAATCAGAGATGGTGACCCCTACGGGACTCGAACCCGTGTTTTCGCCGTGAGAGGGCGACGTCCTAGACCGCTAGACGAAGGGGCCGCCGCGGAAAGCGGCCATATGTGGGCTCGAACGCCGCTCGTCAATCGAGCTTGAGGCGCAAGAAGCCCATCGCACCAATAGGATTGTTGCCACCGTAGAGCGGTGCCAGCGAATCCGGCATGAAGTTCACGGCGAAGAGACCGCCGGCACCAACCGTGAAATGCTCGGCAATGCGGAAGTCCCGTACTGCACCGACTGAAACCTTGCCCACCCGATAGGCCGGACCATGCTCGACAAGGTCGATCAGTTCGCGGTTCTCCGTGAACTCGCCGCGGCCGAAGATCGTCCAATCCGCGTGCTTGACCGAGGCCTCCGCGACAAAGGCGTCGTCCTTGTGACCTTCGGCGGCCTTGCGGCCCCAGGCGAGCGTTCCGGCAAGCTTCCAACCCGGAGCGAATTCCCGGGCATAGAGCGCGCTTGCCGACCAGCGTTTCTGGTCGACTCCAGGCTCCAGTTGTTCCGGATCCTCGAAGTGGCCCCAGCTGCCCTGCAGCGCGAGTTCGGGAGTCGGGTTCCAGGATATCCGTGCGGACATCGAGTCCAGCGGCCCGGTCTCGATATTCCAACGGTGCTGATCCGGCTCCCGAGCATTGAAGCGGCTCACTTCGAGCTTCACGCGGTCGATGACGAGGCCCGCCGTTACGACGCCGAACGTGATGTGCGTGGAATCGAGCCAGTGATGGCTGATGGGCGCCTCGGGCGAGTCCAGAATGGCCTTCCGGTGCATGAATGCAGGTGGGCCGAATGCGGGCTCGCCGGGCAATCCCGCGTAGAGAAAGGCGCTGCTCTTCGGACCGATGTTCTGCGAGACGGATCCGGACAGCTCCATGAAGAAGTCGTGGGGGTGCTGGCGGTCGATCAGGCGGTCTGTCCCGTTGGCCGTCTCGCCGCTGGCGAGCAGGAGCGGATAGCCGCTCCTGCCCATGATCGGGTCTGGACTGAGCATCGCCTTGAACTGCAGGGTGCCATTTCCGATCGGCCGCTGGGCCATGCCCATCAGCATGCCACTAGGGAAAGCCTTGTCGTCCCCGCGCGGGCCCGATTGGTGGTCGACGACGAAGTTAAGCACGCCGTGAGCCATGAGACTCCAGTCGCCGGTCTGGGCCATCCACCCCATGTGGTCGGAGGTATCGGGCTGCCAGGCCGTGCCCGATGATTCCCGCTGCAGCGGATAGGAGCCAAAAGCCGCGCTCATCGCCCCATGCCCAGCGTGCCCGCCGGCAGCACCGTGTTGCATTTTCGAATGGTCCATTCGCGAATGATCCATCGGCGGCTCCGCGGGAACCGGCGCGGTCGGTTGGTCCATCGAATCGTGGCTCATTTGAGAATGGCCCATCGCAACTGGCGCGGACGGATTTTCCAAGGGCACGGCCTTGTGCGGTGCCTTCTTTGCGGGCTCTTTGGGGGCCGGCTTTTTCGGAGCGGCCTTCTTGGGTGCCGCCTTATTCTCTTCGGACGGCGTTTTCGGCGTGGGCATATTCATGCCGGGCATATGCTCGTGCTGCGCCATCGCTGGCGTCGACAGGCAGCCGAGCGCCAACGCGGTGGCCGCGGTCAGGAATTTGAAATTCAAGATCTTTCTCCGAAATCTGAGGAGGCGCGCGTCAACGCGCCGCCCCACGCAATTTCGACTAATTACCCTTGTGCTCTTCGTGGTTCGGATGGCCTTCGTGCATCTTGGCCATCATTTCCTCGCAGCACTTGCAGCAGTCTTTCATCTGCTGGTGGCCGGCCGTCCCCTGGCTCTCATGCTGGGCATGAACAGCCATTGGAGGGTTGGCTGGGGCCGCCGGAGCCGCAGCGGCAAGGGCCGCGCTCAACAAAATGATCATGTCTATTCTCCTGAGAATCGAGTTGTTCGATCGCTCAGGAACGCCTGGGAGGTGGAGTCGCCGTATCGGGATGCAGTCCGTCCAATTGGCGAACCGCTTCGGCCTCGGTCGGAGCGCAGACGATGATGAAAGGTCCGTCATGGCTAGCGTGGCGACCCGGAAGCGCCGCCGAGCACACCATGGTGCAAGTCATCCATGCGTTCTTCTGGTTATGTTTCGGCGCCTGCTCCGGGCAATGCTGCATCGGCATCGACGCAGAATGGTCGATCGTCCGGGCCGCATGCGCGGGTTGCATGCCAAAGGGCATCATCAGGACCGCGACGAGCGCAAAGAGACGGATCAGGGCCGACGCCATTGCGGAAAGGTAGACCTGAGGCAGCCAAGAGGCAACGAAACGGAAGGAGTCAGCCCTCCTGGCTCCGCTCGCTGAGGTAGCGCATCAGCTCGGCGAGGGTGCTTTCCATCTGGTCCTGCATCTGCGTCACCAGCTCATTCTCACGCATGCCAACGTGGTCGAGCGGCTTCGAATAGCTGTCGGAAAAGGCTTTGAGGTCGGCTTGGTCGAAGACGCCCTTCGCGACCAATTTCGCAAGGATGACCAGCAGGCCGTTCGTGTTGGCGATGGTCCCGGCGACCAGCGCCTCGTCGACCATCGATAGTCTCGAATCGCTGTCGGCTTCGTCCGTTTCGTCGGTTTCATCAGTATCGATCGGAATCATCGCAGGACATCTTGGCTCATTGGCTTCGCGGCACAAGAGGCAGGGATGCAGAAAGCGGCAAGCCGGGCCCAGGCTTTTGCCTTTTCGGCGAATGGCCGCGTGTACGCTGGGCTCGAGGACGGCAGGTCGATCAGCGATACCTGTTCCTGCGCACCGATTAGCTTCCGACCGATTGCGGCGGACTTGCCGCCGTTGAAGGCGATTGCCTCCAGGTCGCGAAAGTCGTGGAGCAATTGCTCGATGCGGTTGTGGTTTGCGCTGCGAATGGACTGGTCAAGGCTGCCTCGCCGCTCGGCAGACCCGATTACATCCCACAGGCCGATGCGATGTTCGGCAAGGCTTTCGAGTCGCTTCTCGTATGGGATCGAGTGCAGATTGCTGCCTATGACCGAACCGAGGAGGCGCCAGAACTGGTTTTGCGGGTGGGCGTAATATTGCCTGGCGGTTAGCGATGCGTCGCCGGGCAGGCTTCCCAGGATGAAGAGGCGCGCATCGCGGCGGGCGATCGGGGGAAGTCCGGTTTTCACAACGTCCTGACTGGACCTCACGCCTTTGCCTTTCCGCTTGCCGTCGTTAAGTGCAGCCGCCGTGCAGCCCAACGAAATCCGCGTCGCCCTGGTTTCGGGCAATTACAACGGCGTGCGCGACGGCGCGAACCGCGCCCTCAACCACCTCGTCGGCTTTCTGCTGCGGCAAGGCGTCCATGTCCGTGTCTATTCTCCCACGGTCGATGAGCCTGCGTTCGAGGCGACCGGCGATCTCGTCAGCCTGCCTTCGGTGCCGTTCCCGGGTCGCTCGGAGTATCGCCTTTCGCTCGGCCTGCCGCCAAGGATACGCAAGGATCTCGCCGAGTTCGATCCCAACATCGTTCACATCTCCGCACCCGACATCAGCGGGCATCGCGCCGTGACCTGGGCGAGGAGACGCGGAATTCCCGCGGTCGCCTCGGTCCACACGCGGTTCGACACGTATCTCGCCTACTACGGCCTCGGGAATCTCGAGCCATTGGCGCGCGCCGTCATGCGCCGCATCTATCGCCGGTGCGACGCGATCCTCGCACCTGCGGAATCGACCGCCGCGGTGCTGGAGGCGCAGCGGATGAACCGCTTCATTTCCATCTGGTCCCGGGGCATCGACCACGAGTTGTTCAATTCGAAGCGGCGAAGCCTCGAGTGGCGGCGCAGCAAGGGAATCGCAGATGGCGAGTTCGTCGTCCTTTTCCTTGGGAGGCTCGTCATGGAGAAGGCGCTGGACGTCTTCTCGGATGCAGTGGACCTGCTCGGCTCGCGCGGCGTGAAACACCGGGTGCTGGTGATAGGCGACGGGCCGGCTCAGCCATGGTTCGAAGAACGACTGCCCGGAGCTGTCTTCACAGGCCATCTCGCCGGCGAGGAGCTTGCTTGCGCGGTCGCCAGTTCGGACGTGCTCCTCAACCCATCGATCACGGAAGCATTTGGGAACGTCACGCTGGAAGCGATGGCCTCCTCGCTGCCAGTCGTGGCCGTCGACTCCACCGGCGCGACCAATCTCGTTCGCGACGGAGTGACGGGCGTCCTGACCGACCCGGGTGATGCCGACGCCATTGCCGACGCCCTCGCGGATTACGCATCAAGTCCCGAGTTGCGACGGAAGCACGGCAAAGCTGGTCTGGCGATCGCGAAGACACACGACTGGGATCAGATTAATTCCGCCGTGCTGAAGACCTACGATCGCGCCATCGAGCGCAAGAAAAGGTTCAAGCGGCTTACTGGTCGCTAGGCGGCTTGGCGCGCTCGATCCGCTGCGCTGCCTCGTCGAGGATGTCGACGACTTCGTTGAGGAGCGCTTCGTTCCAGCCGTGGTGGGCTATGCGGTTCTTGAGTGCGGTCATGAGATTGCCGATCGCCCGGCCTATCTCCGGCCGGTTACCCTGACGACGCTGCGAACCCGCCTCTTCAAGACGCTCGAACAGCTCTTCCACATCGGCTGAATTCTGCTCGAGATGCTCCCTGCCCTCTTTCGTGGCCTGGAATGGCTTGCGCGCCCCTTCGCCCGCCGACTCTTCAATCAGGCCCATGTCCTGAAGCAGGGTCAGCGTCGGATAGACCACGCCGGGGCTCGGCGCATAATCGCCGCCGGTCAGCTCCTCGATTGCGCGGATCAGGTCGTATCCGTGACGAGGTTCGTCCGCGATGAGCTTGAGCAGGACCAGCCGAAGCTCGCCGGACTCGAACATTCGGCGCCTGCCTCGTCCGCCACCGCGGCGTCCGCTCCAGCCGTTGTCGTCGAACTCGAAATGAAACGGTCCCCAGCCGCCGCTTCTGCGGCCCATTGCCACAAGTGCCTCGGGCAAGGCGATCTCGATCCGTCCGCGTGGGCCGCAGCCCCGATGTTGATGTCCCATATGACTCCCTTTCGATGCATCTAAGATATATCTTAGTCACATCTTAGGCAAGATGAGGTGATGCATTTTTTTGAGCGGTGCGCCAAAGCACTCCGGCATGGCCGACCTGTTCAGCGACACCGAACTTGAGGATGCGCAGCCGACGACGGCCGCCAATGCGCCGCTCGCCGATCGCCTGCGACCCGCGAACCTCGATGAAATCGTAGGGCAGGAGCACCTGACCGGACCCGAAGGGGCGATCGGGCGCATGGTCTCGGCGGGCAAGCTTAGCTCGATGATCCTGTGGGGCCCTCCGGGGACTGGAAAGACGAGCATCGCGCGCCTTCTCGCGGATGCGGTCGGCCTGCGGTTCGTACCGATCTCCGCCGTTTTCTCCGGCGTCGCCGACCTCAAGAAGATCTTTGCCGAGGCGAAGACGGCAGCGCGGGCAGGGCAGCGAACCTTGCTCTTCGTGGATGAAATTCATCGCTTCAATCGCGCCCAGCAGGACGGCTTCCTCCCGTTCGTGGAGGATGGAACCGTTACGCTCGTGGGTGCGACGACGGAGAACCCCAGTTTCGAACTCAACGCCGCGCTCTTGTCGCGCTGCCAGGTGCTGATCCTGCGGCGGCTGAACGAGAATGCGCTCGACACCCTCATCCAACGCGCCGAGGTTGAGGTCGACCGGGCGATCCCGCTCACGAAGGACGCCCGGGAGGCGTTGATCGCTAGCGCGGACGGCGACGGCCGCTTCCTGCTCAATCAGGTCGAGACATTGTTCGACGTTGAGCTGGACGCGCCGCTCGATCCTGCCGGGATGGCAGCGTTGCTGCATCGGCGCGTACCCGTCTACGACAAGGATCGCGAAGGGCATTACAACCTCATCTCAGCGCTGCATAAAAGCCTTCGCGGCTCGGACCCGCAGGCCGCGCTATACTATCTCGCCCGGATGCTGGTTGCGGGGGAGGAACCGCTCTACGTGCTCCGCCGGCTGACACGGGCAGCCGTGGAGGACATCGGCCTCGCCGATCCGCAAGCTTTGATGCAGTGCCTCGCGGCCAAGGAGATGTACGACTTCCTCGGCTCGCCGGAAGGTGAGATCGGCATTGTACAGGCGTGCCTCTATCTGGCGACTGCACCCAAATCCAACGCGACCTACATGGCGCAGAAATCCGCCTGGCGGAGCGCCAAGGAAACCGGCTCGCTAACGCCACCTTCGCACATTTTGAACGCCCCCACACGGTTGATGAAGGACATCGGGTACGGGAAGGGCTATGCCTACGACCATGACGCCGAGGAGGGATTTTCGGGGCAGGATTACTGGCCCGAAGGTATGGAGCCGCAGTCCTTCTACGAACCCGCCGAACGCGGCTTCGAAGCGAAGATCGCCGAGCGCATCTCTTATTGGAACGAGCTTCGGAACAAGCGCAGCAAGAACAAGGAATAACGGAGGGTAAGAATGTACCAGACCGAACCGCCGGCAGCCTACTGGCGCGAGCAGCTCATCCAATGGGGACCGCGCGTGGTCTTCGCGATCCTGATCCTCATCGCCACTCATTTCATCGCCAAGGCCGTGCAATGGGCAGTGGCGAGGCTTGTCGACCGGATGCCGGTACTCAAGCGCCATCCGCAGGCGGGAGTAGACTCCGTCGGAACGGAACTCGGCCGGCTCGCATACTGGCTCGTCTGGCTCGTCGGCTTGATCGCGGCGCTCCAGCCCCTGGGCCTTTCCGGGGTGCTGACGCCGGTGACGGCAATGACCAACGAGGTCTTCGCCTTCCTGCCGAAGCTGCTTGGCGCTGGCGTGTTCTTCTTTGCCGGTCTGATCCTCGCGCGCGTCGTGCGGCACATCATCGAAGCTGCACTGGGTGCGCTCAATCTCGAACGGCTGTTCACTCGGGCAGGCATTCCGATCGGCGATGCGCCGCTGGCGGTCGACCAAGACGGCGCTGCCAGCGAAGGCGTCGCCCCGGTTCGCAACTCCATCGCCAAGGCGGTCGGAGTCACGGTGTCGGCAATCATCATTATCTTTGCGGCCATCGGAGCGCTCCAGATCCTTCAGATCTCCGCAATCTCCGATCCGGCGACGAACATGCTGAACACCATCGCGGTCTCGATACCGCGGGTCCTTGCAGCGCTCGTCTGGCTCGCCATCGCCTTTTTGATCGGACGCTGGGTGAAGGCAATGCTCGAAACGGTCCTTCCGAGCCTCGGCTTCGACAATAGTGTTCGAGCGCTTGGCGTGATGCCTGTCAGCTCCAACCCGTCGAAGGTGGTGGGTGCTGTTGCGATGACGGCGATCCTGCTGGGGGCTGCGATCGAGGCAGCCAGGCAGCTTGGCGGCGAAGCGGTTGCGGCGCTCTTGTTCCAGATCACTGCGCTTGGCGGAAAGGTGATCTTCGGCACCGTCATTATCGTTGTCGGCATCTTCCTTGCCCGGATCCTGTCGGCGCTGGTTGGAAGTTCGACCGGTGAGGCGAGCTACGCACAGACGATCGTGAAGTACGCGATCATCGCCTTGTTCACCGCGATCGGCCTCACCTTCATGGGATTGGCGGACCAGATCGTGATGATGGCGTTCGGCTTGATCCTTGGCTCGGCCGCAGTGGCGTGCGCCATCGCGTTCGGTCTTGGCGGGCGCGACGTGGCTGCGCGCGTTCTGGAACGCTGGACGGACGAGCAGATGCCCGCGCCGCGTCCAGCTCCGCCACGCTTGAGAAGGCCTGCCGAACCTCCGGCTGAGGACGACCGCCAGCCGCCGCTCGTGTGACGCCGCGCTTCGACGCGTTCGTCGCGATCGACTGGTCCGGCGCTAAAGGCCGGAGGCACAAGGGCATCGCCATAGCTGAGACGCGTGGCGATGCGCCTCCGCGGCTTGTCCGGCCGGACCACGTCTGGTCCCGCGAAGAGGTCCTTCGCTGGCTGCTGAAGCGTGCCGAGAAGGAACCGACGCTGTTTGGCTTTGACTTCAGTTTCGCGCCGCCGATCGTCGAGCGGGGCGAATATCTGATCGGCGAGCCGGACGTGCCGAAGACTGCGCGGGAGTTCTGGGCTTACGTCGACGCCCTGTGCGACGACGAGGACCTGGGAGCGGCGAGCTTCCTCGAATTCGCGCACCGGCGACATTTCTATTTCGGCATCGCGGACGGAGTGAAGGCGGACTTCGTGCGATTCAGACAATGTGACGCGCGATTGAACGCGCAAGGCGGGAGGAAGACCGCCAGTGCCTATGACGCGATCGGCGCTGCACAGGTGGCGAAAGCGAGCTTTTCAGGGATGCGGCTCCTTCATCGGCTCGACGGCAAGGTCGCGATTTTTCCGATGGACCCGGTGCCAGGCCACGGAAGCGCGGTTTGCGAGATATACACCCGCATCTACCTGCGCCGCGCAGGGATGACGGGCGCGAAGCTTCGCAGCCGGGCCGCTCTCAACGCTGCGCTGGAAGGACTCGGCAGCAAGCCGGTTCGCCTGAAGTTCGAGCCCAACGACCACCAGACGGATGCACTGGTAACGGCCGCCGGCATGCGCGCACTGGCGAGGGATGAGCCGCGGGCGTTCGCGCCGGAAGGGCTGACTTCGCAAATCGCGCTGACCGAAGGGTGGACATTCGGCGTGCTCTGATCGGAGGCCGACGTTCGGAGCTACAACTGCGACCGGAATGCGATGATCGGGCCGGACTGCCTGACGTCGTACAGGAAGTCGCCCTTGTCGTAATTGACCTTCCAGTAGCGCCAGCCCACGCCGACATTCATCTTGCGGCTGATCTGGTAATCGACGGTCGCGACGCCTTGCCAGGTGACATCTGAGCCGAAGATGATGCCGCCGACGTCGCCATAAAGCGACATGCTCCATTTCCCGCCGAGCGGGACGTTCGTGCGCGCGCCAATCAACGGATCGAGCCAGCTTTCCTTGACCGAACCTTCCGCGCTTCGGTTGGGCCCTTCCAGCTGTAGCGTTACCTTGAAGAAATTCATCCTCCCGCCCGCGAGCAGGTCCAGCGTGAACGGCCCTTCGTTCAGAACGCGGTAACCGCCCAGCAGAGTGATCTCCGCGGTTCGGGAGTCGAGCTCGGCCTCCAGGAAATCCGGGTCCCGGATTCCGATACCCTTATTCCCGCCGAGGTGGACGAACGATAGGTCGCCGAGGACGACGGTGCGGTCATGGCGGGCCTCGGCGGCTCCCATGAAAATAAACTTGAATGAATCGATCACGTCGCCGAGCGAAAGGTCCAGGTCAACCGGCTCGACCGGCCCGATGACGTCCGTTTTCCCCTTGGCCGTGGCAAGCCAGACGTAGCCGAGCGTGTAGAATTTCCATTTCTTGTCATCGCCGGTTTGCTGATCCGCCTCCGTTGCAGATGCGTCCGTCGCGGATGGCTGCGACGACGCAGACGGATCGGCGGGTGCCGCCTGGGCTTCACCGCCGGCCGGATCGACGGCCTGCGCCTGAGCACTCACGCTTCCAACAAGAAGCGACAGCAGTCCCCCAGCTAATCGGTACAAGGTCTTCAGGCTCCCCCAAATCTACTGACCGCACTCTCACTTCTTGATTCGCGAAATCTTCGATCCCTCGAGGCCTAGTCCGGCCATCAGTCCCTTCTGACCGAACGGAAAGGCGTAGACGTCCTTTGCGAGGGTCGTGGACGTCGTGCTCTTGGCGGCCCCTTTGTCGATCACGACCACACTCGGCCCGGAGCCGATCGCCCATCCGTCGCTCTTCTCCAGATATCTGATCGCGCTGTCGTTCATCAGGAACAAGGCGTAGCTGAACGATTGCCCACCGGCCTGAAGGCCGAAGGAAGCGGCGCCGATCTTGTAGTATCCGGCGGGCTTGCCGTGGATGAAGAGGACGCCTTCGCCGCCCTGTCCGCCGATCATGAAGCCGGCCTTGACGATCTTCGGGAACACCAGGATCGCCTTGGCATCGCGCGAATAGCGGGTTGCCCGATCCGACTGTGCATAAAGCCGATTGAGCGCCGCCTTGCCGTCAGTGTTGAGCTGAGCAGCTGTTGCGGCGAAAGCGGTACCGGATAGTCCGGAACTGCCAGCCAGTATGAGGCTGATCGCCACCCGTCGTTGCC
>Ga0070664_100000743_pt1 | contig 25113 bp, 35 predicted proteins | sample KBSC73metaG_FD_65863 | JGI IMG/M metagenome (GOLD analysis project Ga0070664, IMG submission 65863) | Corn rhizosphere microbial communities from Kellogg Biological Station, Michigan, USA - KBS C7-3 metaG | ecosystem: Host-associated > Plants > Roots > Rhizosphere > Soil ... | reverse complement strand
CGAATCCCAACGCGCCCGTGCTGTTTTCGCGATATAACATCTCTAGGCCTCCGAGTCCCCGTCTCTGGTATGGAGAGATCATTGCTGCCGCGACCGATGGCTCTAATAAGGTCTGGCGCTTCGCGCACAATCACAATGGGGGTCTTGTCAATTGGGTTGGCCAGTCCTTTGCGCAGATTTCAAATGACGGTCGCTGGGCGGTGTTTTCAAGTCCCTGGGACGGCACGCTGGGCGCAGCGGCGGGCGATTTTGGCTATCCGACCCGCATCGATACATTCATCGTTGAGCTGAGATAGCAGGCGACGGCTCGTTTAATTTTCCCTTGCTATTTCTTCGAGGGCCACCCCTTGCGCCACTTCCCCTAGGACGCAAGCCAGAGAAAGGATGGCGTATGAATCACCTAGGTAGGCTGTCGCCGATTGGTTTCATGTCCGTGGTTGCATCCTTCCTCCTGACCATGACTCTGCTCATCAGCGGCCGCAGCGGTGGGGGCTATGGGACGGACGGTTTAGCCGCCGGCACGAGTGGCTGTTCGAATCAAAAAGCCTGTCCCCCCGTAGCTGAGGCCGGCCCTGACCGGACGGTCGAGGTCGGTGAAAACATCACCCTCGATGGCAGCGGCAGCCATTCAACTACCACCGGGCTCATGACGTACCAATGGACACTCAACTCGAAACCCAGCACCAGCGCGACCACGCTCGCAGGGGCGACGACGGCAAGTCCGATTTTCAAGGCCGACGTCGGCGGCACATATATCTTCTCACTGGTCGTGAACAATGGCAGCTTGTCCAGCAATACCGACGTCGTCACCATTACCGCCTACATCAGGGACGGAATAGACATTAACCAACCTGCCGCCACAGCCATTGGTGCTCAGGCGACGACTTCAACAGAAGAGGACGCCTCCGCTACCGATCAGATGACCGCTGATGATGTGCAGCGCGAGGCACGCCAGAAGTGGTATGCCGAAATGCGCGAGGCGCCTGAAGTCGGTCTGCGCTTACATGCGCTAGACGTCTGGGCTGAACACCCAAACGACGGGATTAATCCGCTCACCTATGCGCTCGTGGATGCCGATGAATCAGTACGGACACGCGCCCAGGAGCTCTACTCCCAATACCTCTTGGGTGGAGAGGCCACGGCTCAGTCCATTCAGGAGGATCCAGTGCCGAGTGACGCCCAGGAGCTGTACACACAACCCATGCTGGGTGAAGAGGCCGCGGCTCAGTCCATTCAGGAGGATCCAGTGGCGAGTGACGCCCAGGAGCCGTACACACAACCCATGCTGGGTGAAGAGGCCGCGGCTCAGTTTATTCAGGAAGACTCAGTGGTAAGTGAGGCCGAGGTGGAGGGTATGCGCCACTTCCCATAGAACTCAAGCCGGAGAAATTGGAGGCTTCGAATGGAGTGGTTAGACTCAATCGGAGCAATGTGCATATCTGCCAAAGCATTGACGGTTCCTACTTCGACCTGTATGGTGAAGATACCTCCTGGAACGTTCTCTCCTAAAACTATCCGGAAGAAAGGGACTCACTTGGATACGAAGGCTATTTCTGTCAATAAACCGTGGACGCGATTACCCAATGGCACCAAAGTGCGCCTGTTAGAGGGCGGCCAAGAAGGATTGATTGATGGAATGACCGAGCTCGTGGTGGGGCCTGGCAGAAACCCTGACGGCCGCACGCAGTATCGCCTCAATGTGGGTGACCAAAGTCGTATTCTCGCCGGCCAGGATGACCTGGCAGTCCTGACCGACCACGAGGGGTTGGTCCTCATCGTCAAACAGAGCATTGAGTATCGCCGTCTTGTGACAGACCAGTTACGGGCCGAACTGGCGTCGGATCGCTTTGTCGCTTCGGCCTAACGCGTGGCCTCCCTTCTCGGCTCATTTTTTTACAGCGACCAATCCTGCCTTGCTCACCTTGAAGACAAAGGTGTACTGGTATGTCTCCGTGCCGGCTATAACAGGGAGCAGCAAAGGCGGCCGCATCCCACAGAATCTTCAAAGACGCTTCAGATTTGTTCAGCAGGTCGAATCCCAGCTGGTCGTCAGGTCCAGCCCATATGATGCGCATGAGCTGATGTTCAGCCATAAACAACCTCTTGCCTGGGTCGGCTTCGATTTTCATATCACCGAAGCGTGCCTGAGCTGACCGCGATCGCTGAACCTCGATCAATGACACCTCATAGTGGGCCACATAGCTGGGTTCCACTGACGGCAGGCGTGCCTGCTCTTCCATGCGCTGCTTCGTCTCGTCGACTGTATTGTGCACGACACAGCCTGAGAACAAGGCGACCACAATGTAGGTGAGGCCACAGACCACAGCACGTCGCGTCATTTTGGTGCCACAGTTCCTAGCCGGCGCTATCGAGCCGGTTGGAACAGTTCGATCGGATTGCCGTCGGGATCTTCAATCTGTATTTGTCGGCCGCCAGGCCCCGTTTCCATCTCGTTGCGGAAATAGACCCCTGCCTCTTTTAAGGCTGTAATGCACGCAGGCAAGTTGGCAACATTCAGCACAACTCGGTTCCATCCGCCAGGCTCCTGCGTCTCACCGTTCGGCATCGGTCGTGAGCCTGACGCACCCGGGCCACTGAGAAGAATGTGCGCGTCGCCTAACGAGACATTCGCGAAGGCCGGCAGTTGCTGCCGTTCGAGTTTGAACCCGAGGTGGTTCGTATAGAACGCGACGGCGCGCGCAACGTCTTTCACCTGATAGCGAATGCCATGAACGTTCTTGACAAAGTTATGTGGGTCTCTCTGCGATGCTGCAGATTGGGTCATGACAGTGTTCTCCTTTCTCGTCCTGCCGGACAGAACAGGCTGTCACATTTTAAGGCGGCGATGCTTCGATGATCATGGAATGTCTTGGCAAACCAGTCAACCCATGAGTCTGAGAATTCATCTGGCGGGGGCGGTCGGCGGCGGCGTTGAGGAGATGATGAAGGCGTTATCCGCTAAATCATCGCGTCGGCGTCCGGCGTGGTGAGAGATATGGCGTCTCTAACACCGCTCGTTCAGCCTCCTCAGTCAGCCGATTGAGCTCCGTCTCGAGCATCAGGCGGTGTGCTTCAAGCGCGAGATCGTCGCCTTCGCGCGAGACGAACATCGACTTTCCATAAAGAAACAGACCCCGTGAAAAGGGATAGGGGATCATGAAGCGGTCCCAGCTCGAGAAGTATTGTTTTGCTGAGCAGGCAAAAGCTAAAGGGACAATCGGAAGGCCGGTGGCCTTCGCCAGTTGGACGACACCGAGCTTGGCCACCTGTCGTGGCCCCTTCGGCCCGTCCGGGGTTACCACCAGGTCCTGGCCCGCGCGGCCCAATTTGATCAGCGCCCGGAGCGCACCAGCTCCACCTCGAGTGCTCGAGCCTCGAACGGCCTGATGACCGAAGCGCGCAATGATGCGAGCGATGATCTCGCCGTCACCGTGCTGACTAATGAGAACATGCGCCCCAGTTCCGCGATACCCGGTCGGAATCATGAGTTGCTGAGAATGCCAGAAGGCGAGGATAATGTGGCCTCCGCTCCGATAGCGGGCGTCGACTTCCTCGTGGCCGCGCGTCTCCGGGCGCATGGTTGCCGCGATGCCCCATACCAGCGCCGCGCCGACTGGAGGCAACAGGGACAACTTCGCCCAACGCTCGAGGCGGTTCTTCAGCCGGCCTTGTGCCTGCGCTTGATCAATCATCGCTGATCACTGTGACATCACCACGAGGGGTAATGGCGGGACTCTTTTCTGCTCCGTGGACCTTAGACCGACGCGACAAAGCGATCACGCGTCAGTTCGGCCCGTAACTGATCTGTCACGATACGGCGATACTCGATGGTCTGTCGTGCGATGAGGACCAGCCCATCGTTGTCAGTCAGCACTGTCAACTCACACTGGCCAGCCAGCAGACGACTCCCGTCACCCACATTAAGGCGATATTGCGTACGGCCGTCAGGGTTTCTGCCCGGTCCCACCACCAGTTCGGTCAATCCATCAATCAATCCTTCTTGGCCGCCCTCTAACAGGCGCACTTTGGTGCCGTTGGGGAATCGCGTCCACGGTTTACTGGCAGCAATAGGCTTCGTATCCAAGGTAAATTCCTTTCTTCGGGATGGTTGCTCGGAAGGGAACACAAGGTCGGATTGGCGCTTCAAGAATGTGCGCGGGTTGATTGGTGAGCGCTGTACTCAAGGAGAGACCTTCCGCGGTGTCTTCTGTTTGGCTGTCTCCATCCCGTCGTGCTCGACGTCGGTCGATTCCCCTTCCGATAACAGATCCTCGACCTGATTTTCATTGCATGTAAGGTCCTCGGAAGGACGCGGAGGCGTGCTCGCAGTTTTCTGAACCCGTCCAGTTACCGCCATTGACCACCTCCTTCAATCATCGATCAGAAGGAAAACCGTGCAGCGTCTGCTTCGTGTGCTTATGCCCAGGTACGATGCACCTCGCTCACTTGCTCCTGCCCATCAACGGATCTGATTTCCCAACGGACATCGTCGGGGATCGCTACGACTTTCAACTCCGCACAAAATCCATTGGCACCCACACCGAGTTCCTCTACCACTTGAGCCAACATCTGGTCGTCCCTCGGGATCAGTTTCCCGCACTGATTGAATTTCGGTTCTTGAGGCGTTGATGCAGCAGGCCAGTAGGCCCCAAGATCGATCTCTTGCAGTGCTTCCCGTTGCCCTAGTTCTCGTAAACGCAGGAACGCCTTATGGCTGATGCAAAATTGTTCATAGCTCTTGTTGATGACAATCTTTCGCATGACGCTGCCCCCTCTGTTGGCTCTACCCATTGAACATGCCCAACGAAGAACATGCCCAACGAATACCTGGAATGGTGTGCCCTGGTTACACAGCTGGCTTGGGATCTGGATACCCGGCGTAGTTCCCGCTCCAGTGCGCATAGCGTCGGAAAGCCCACCTGCTCACTTCTTCCTTGTCCAATTCCCCATAACGCTTCTGCAGAATGGTGCCGAACGTTGCGAGGTTGCCTTGAATCTCGAGAAGATCCTCATCCGTGATCTTTTCCCACTTCGCTCGCAGAGGTGCCTTGAGCTGCTCCCAGAACTGTCCAAACTGTTCCTGATTCATGAGAAACCTCCGTTATTGTGCAATGGCAGACCAAACCGCTTGCCCCCAGGTGCTGGGGCCGTACTCTGGCGTAAAAGCGGCGGAGACCCGCGGAATCACACGCGCAGGGAGGATGGGGAAGCGCGCAGGATAGGACAGTCAGCGTGGCTCAATACGTCGCAAACACCCTACACGGCTAGGGAACTGGAGTCAATGATCCTCAAGCAGCAGAGACCCCCCTCCGGACGTCTATAAGCCTCAAGCCTATCCGCTGATCTCCTTCTAATCCCGCCACGCGGTATAAAAACAAGCCTTTACGGTCTAAGTGATGGGTTGCATCACAAGCAGGGGTAAGTGCATCATCCTTCCTATATATTCTGAACCGGTCCTCACACTGGCCGGTTCCTATGACGAAAGGCTTGCCGTGTCGTCCTGGCCTCTTCCCAAGCATGACTACTGGTCGACACCGTTTGCCGAATCGTTGCTCAAGGAGCTCCATCTCTATCCAGGAGCGACGATTCTGGATGTGGCGTCAGGGCATGGAATTCCTGCCTTCTATCTTGCCGAGCAGGTAGGTCAGAGCGGACAGGTACTGGGTATCGATCTCAATGCGAATCAGCTGAGCAGTGCGAGAATGATTCAAGGGGAACAGCTCCCTTGGTTACGGTTCGAGTGTCTTGATATGCGCGCGCTGCCGCCGGAACTGCCGAGTTTTGACCGAATCACCGGTAATTTATCGGTCATGTTCTTTCGACCCGATCGGTTCGCGACGCTACAGGGTTTGTCGACGCACCTGAAGCCGGGCGGCCAAATCGTATTGACGTTCCCGTCGTTGGGCACGTTTGATTCCTTGTGGCGGAGAGTGGATCAAGAAATGGCGCGACGGCGTTTGCGTAAGGAGCGACGCCGGTTCGAAGCGTATGTCGCCGAACGCCCGTCTGCCGAGGAAGGCCGCGGGTGGCTTCACAAGCTCGGCTTCGAACGCATCGTCGTGAACGAATATCCGTTGGAAGTCGCCGCCGGTCACGGACACGCCTTTTTGCATGATCCGTTGTTGCGAGGGGGGTTTCTCGACGACGTCTACGAGTGCTTTGACGATTCCCAAGTTGCCGATGAGATCATGACGGCCGTGTCGGAGGACGTACCGACCTTCGCGCCTTTAATAGCTCACCGCTGCGTGCTATCGGGTTGGAAACCGTCCTCTGAGGGAACTCTCAGCCAGACGGAGGATGATCCTCCTGCTGCCGCCCGCCCCACGCCGCAAAATGGTTCCTAACGCCAATCCTAAATCTTCAAACACTTAGCACCACGAGTGGTTGTAAGCTTCCGGACGACAACAACCCTAATCTGTGATACCTGCTGTTACTTTTGACAGTATCAGCTACCCGTGAGTTCTAGTAGGGTTCTGCACTATGTCCAAATGACCCTACCAGAGGTGCTCTATGAACCTTCTCCGGCAGGAGCTCAGAAATTATGCGCGCGCCTGTGAGGAGTTACTCTCCAATCGCTTACAGGAGTGGTTAACGGAAGATGAACATGAACTGATTCTCTATTACCTGAATGAACTGTCCGGCAAGTACCTCACCCCGCACCAACCTTCTTTGCACGGTCGCCCAAGTCACATTGACATCTCTAGGCGACAGGTCGAAAGAAGGCGGAAGATGTATACGAAGCAACTGGAGTTGGAGAAGGGGATCCTCCATGCTGTGGTCATTGGAGAATTCGAATTAACCGCAGCGCAAATCGACTTTCTTGAACTACTTGATGGAGCCCATCGAAGAGGTGCAACGAAAGTCCTCATTGACGGAAAACAGGTGACGAGCAGCCCCGGGGATTTCGAACGGTTTTTGTACGGCGAATTCGCCGCATGGGCGACTGTGGAAGTGATGAGAGAGCGCAATATCACCTTGAAGTTTGCCTATGTCATCCATGACCCGATGCGTGATCCAAAGCGATTTGGTGAAAACGTAGCTGTCAATAGAGGGATAGACGTGAAATCGTTTGAAAACATGAATGCAGCCCTAGAATGGTTAAACGAAACATGACCTGCGGCAATGCTTCAGCCGGTGGATGTCGTGAAGGTACAATGATTGTCTTGTTGATCGGCATGGTATGGCTTGCCGTCGGACTTACCTCCTGTGGTGGCGGCACGTCGGACAATCCTCCGCCGGCTGCTCAAGAAACCGTCGCCGGCATCGATGCCAACGGAGATGGCGTACGTGACGACATCGAAGCCTATATCGACACCATATATCCGCCTCCGGCGCAAGGCGACATCAACCGGGCGCTTCGGCAATTTGCCCACGCGGCGCAGGCGACCATGATCGACGCGAGCGAGCCTGCGCCGTCCGTGACACATGCGGCCGAGCGGTTTCGAGCATTGGAGTGTGTGATGGCCCGTAGGCCTGGCGATTTTCATCTCATCTTTGTCGAACTGCGTGCGCGAGTGCTTAATACCCCGGCTCGGTCTGTTGCGTATCTCCGGGCAGACGACCACGTGAGGAGCGGAAATCTTGCGCTGCTTCCTGCCGATCAATGGGTGGGCGCTTGTCTATGACGCGAACAGGGATGAGGCTCGCATGGACGCTGGCATGGATCATGGCGGCGTGGTCCGCGGATTCGGCTCATGCTCAAATCGCGCCTCAACCGGCCTGCCTAAATGCGGCGGCCCCGAGAACCGCAATCTTCTTCGTCAACGGCGTGACGACGACCCTCGACGAAGCACGATTGAACGCTGGGAAACTCGAGTTGGAATTTCTGAACCGCCTTCCGACAATGTCGCCGGCCGTACAGGCGAACTGCCACGTATTTTCGTTGAACTACAATCCCACTGCCGGCGAAGTGAACGATTTCTTGGAAGCGACGCAGCAGCAACTGGGCATCACGCCGACGAGCTTTTGGCTCGAACTGGAAGGGTTGGGCCTGTTCACACCCTCACTGATCCGCGATGCCTTGCAGGGTCCGATGACAGACCTCAACCGGATCGACACCGCGACCATCGAGCGCCATGCTGCGACGTATCGGGAGCAGATTGCATCTCCATCCTGCCGCCGCGTGCTCGTCGTGCCCCACTCTCAGGGCAACCTCTATACGAATGCCGCCTACGACTTGGTATTCGGCCAGCCGCCCAGTCCCCCTGTGGGCGCGTTACGGATCGTCGGTATCGCGACACCGGCACAGACGATCCAAGGAAATGGCCTCTACCGCACTTCGACCACCGATGTGCTGATCAATGCTATTCGCCTCATTCGTCCGGCGACGTTGCTGTCCAATACGAATTGGGGCGTCAGCCCGCTCCTGCTTTCTCGGTCCTATTCGGGCGGCCACAGCTTTATTGGCTATCTCTCCGCCGATCCCAGCCGCGCGCAGATCTTGTCCGACATCGAGTCTTCATTGACTGCACTGGCCGCGGTCAATCCGTGTTAGAGGCGACATCAATTGCAAAGCACAAAGGGGTCACTGCACGCGTGCGACTTATCAGTGGGCGGGGTCTATCGCAGTGTGAGGGGTGAAGAGCGGTGAGGGGACGGGAGTGCCGGGGAGGCGAGGAACGCGCCGGAAGTTCTAAATGGTCGGACGAATAACTGAGACTTTCTTAATCGCCGGGTAGAGTTCCTCCAGTGCCATCGATTTTCGATAGACCCCTACGGCCCCAGCCTTTTCCATCGCATCTGTGTTGTAGCCATACGCATACTCTGACAAGCCGATAATTTTCACTTGCGGATATTTGTCCCGGATCTCCCGAGCCGCGGCAATTCCATCCATTCCAGGCATGCGGATATCCATTACGACAATGTCTGGTTGAAGTTTCGCTACGGCGGTCACGGCTTCGTAGCCCGTCGCTGCCTCGCCAACCAATTCCATGTCCGGGTATGTCGCGAGGATTTGTTTAAGAATCCTTCGGACTAACGATTCATCGTCGACGAGTAATACGCGTATAGGTGCCAAGTTCTCCCTCCAGTAAAAGGGCTAGAAACTGTGTCCGCGTTAACATAACATTGCTGGCAAAGTTCTTCAAATAATCTGATAGGTTACATGCACATGCTCCTACAGCGTTGGCCTACAGCGTTGTAGGCAGGGAACGAATTTTCGAGGGTCTATCGCGGTGGGGGGTGATGAACGGTGAGAGGGGCGGGGAGGCGAGCACCAGCCGGCCCGACCCGAGCCGGGAAGTGATTCCTTAGGTGATGTACCTTCCCTGTTTTGTGGTGCTAGGGTGAAAGGGTCGCTTCTGTTTCATTATCACGAGGTATGCAATTGCTACACCGAGTGTAATTGTCCCGAGTGTCACGCTTCCCCCATAGCCTGCTAGCTCTGCGAACTGCCGTCCGACGAGATCTCTTGAGGTGAGGTTGTTGAGGATACAGCTCAGCACTGAAGCGAAAAGCAGTGCATGGCGCAGCTGGGGATCTGACAGCATGTGCGCCGTTACCACCATGAAGGGTAACATGAGGGCAACAAAATGCGATTTGCTGCTCATTGGCGAAAGCAGCAGCATCCCGGTGATGATCAGTGATCCGTCCAAGACGAAATGGTTGGGAAGCCTTACCGAGCGCAAGAACACCCACACCATATACATCAGGTACAGACTGCAGGCAGTGTATAAAATCAGCGTAAATTGTTGTTGAATGTGCAGTGTGAGCGAAATCCGGTACACCAATGCTCGTAATGACTGATTGAGATCATTCTCTCCTTCCCAGAAGCGGGGCATTCCTCCCGAGTCTCCTGCAAAAAAAGGCTGCAGCGCCACCTCCCGAATCCAGTTTCCATAATAGGTGGTCCGACCGTTTTCGACTGTCAGGAAAAGATCTGGCACAAGGGAGAACGTGAGATAGCAGATGACGCACAGAGTGAAGAGCTTCCAGCCCTTCCTGAAGAGGATATAAGGGAAAAATAATAACGGCGTGGCTTTCAGGGCGGCTGCCAACCCAAAGCCGAGGGTTGACGATACTGGACGGTCTTTCGCCAGTCCTGTGAGGCCAATAAGCAGCAACAGCAGGACCAATACGTCATAGGCCTGATTTTCCAAGTCCGCCAGGATGAAATTCAACACAAGCAGGATGGAAACAATCCGGAATCGAGTGAGCTCCGTCTTGTCAAAGCAAATGCCTACCGATGACTGCACCAGCGATTCAGCAAGTCGAAAACTCCACCAAGTCGCGCCTATTAAGACCGCATACCAGAGGACGTTCCTCAGCCACATGGGGAAGAATACGAAAGGTATCATGGCAAACCCGAACACCGGGGGATAGGTGAAGCCCGGACTGCAGCTCCCGATCGGTTGACCGTTCAGCATACAGCCCGCCGCCATTGGATAAAGGGTCATCCCGTCCGGGTGGAGGCTGAACCTGAAATAATACAGACCTATTCCGATCAGTAACGCAAACGTCTTATAGTGGCTTTGGAAAAACGGAATGCGTTCGTCAGTGGGGGCATGAGCGACCACACTCATGGTCGGCCTCCTTACCTATGAAGTAGGACGCTCAATGCGACAAATCCGGCGGGTTGATCTGTGGGGAACGCGTCAGATGCACTCGTACACCGCTGAATGCAATCCTCACCTCAAGCGGTGACCTTCGAATCTGATGCCATGTCGAATTTCCCTGCCCGGCTGCGACAGGCCTTCCCAATCGTGTAATGCATCCCAAGCCTGACCAGGGTCTGAGCGGCGGCCAGTATCTCTCCCGTTCCCAATTTGCTGCGGTCGTGAACGCGATCATGAAACATAATCGGGACTTCCTGTATCCGGTAACCAAGAGCTTGAGTGATGTACGTGACCTCGAGCTGAAATGAATACCCATTCGAGCGCATTGCAATGTTATCCAGGATTGACAGCAATTGCCTCCGATAACACCGAAAGCCGGCCGTCGCGTCTCGTACGGTGAGGCCCAGCGCCAAACGGGAGAGGTGATTGGCTGTCCGGCTTAAGAGCTTTCGGTGTGCGGCGCAATGCACGGAGCCTCCATGGGCGATATATCGGCTCCCGATGGCGAGGTCCGCATGCTCTGTCGCTTCCAGTAGAGCTGGAATCGATTCTGGTGGATGCGACAAGTCGGCGTCCATGGCGATGTAGCGGTCATACGGTTCAGCTAAGAGCATGCGGAACGCTTGGCGATAAGCTGTGCCAATTCCGAGCTTCTTGTGTCGATGAAAAACACGCAACCGCGGCAATGTGGCGTGTAGCGAATCGAGCAACTGACCCGTGTGGTCCGGAGACCCATCGTCGACGAAGAACAGGTCGAGATCCAGCGGTAGTGTTAATAGGCGCTCCACGAGCGTGGGAATATTCGCGCGCTCGCTGTAAGTGGGAATGATGGCCACAACTTTCATCGAGATCTTTCTACGCCCTGCGAAAGCAAGACCGCCCGCACCACATGGCGTTGAAGCCGCTCATCCTCGAGACATCAGCAAAGTTCCGTCGCTTCATCGGACCAATTCCATTGCTGACGGGTAGGTGCAAAAGCCTAGGCGCTTAATACAAGGGAGTCAATAGCCGAGAATCTCGGCGGTTTTCGGATTAGGCTAGATGGGAAGCAGCTTTCTCCTTTGCGCTCTTTGTGAGTCGCTAGATCATTTTGCTACGCTTTTGCTGCGAGCGCGTTCTTGAGTAGGGAAATGGCAATCATCAACAGGCCACCACCTATTCCGGAACCAGCAATGTTGCCAAGGATGCCGCTCAGGTCAGAACCTCCGCCGGTTAGAGCTGGAAGGAGCGCTTGAACAAATTGACCGCCAAGGCCACCACCGACAAGCCCGGCAATCGTATTACCCAGTGTACCGAGACTCTTGTCCGGCATAGCCGCTCCGGCTGCGTTACCGCCAACGGCACCAGAAATCAGATCGATGATGAGACTCGTGGCATCCATGCGACACCTCCTGGTTGGATACACCCTCTCTTGAGCCAGACAACACCAGCAGGGCGATGTGAGTAACACGTCTTGGAGCAGGCAGAAACTGTCAACAGTGACAGTGGTTGAAATAAACCAAGCATCGCCACGGTCAAATTAGTTGAAACGCTGCTGAATATACCGGGGTGAGGACTATCTGCCCTCCATTGCCCTAGCAAACTTTCGGTAAGGTGTTATGTCTCTAGGTCACTTTCAGAGTAAGACTCTTTACCTCTGTCTGAACATCATCCTGTCACATCTGACAGTAGGCGGGACGCTTGCCTCATGGTAAGAGTCTGGCACCCGTGGCTGCTGGAGGGGAAACCGGTCTATTGCTTCCGCGGCAGTCAATACGAAACGCCAAGCCGATCTGTCATCATTTCACGCAAAAGAGAAGGAGCCCATGGGTTTCACACCTCGTACCATGAAAGGAGACTTGATTATGGGAACATTCACACGTGCTGCAGGCGTTGCGATCCTTTCCACAATCGGATTCGTCGGGGCGGCTTACGGAGGAGAGACCTCCGCCGCGATGGAGAAAGCGAAGGGAGAAACGAAGGCCCTCGTGGAAGAAGGGAAAGGACAGACGAAAGGCGCCGTTGAGGACGTGAAGGGCAACAAGACGAGCGCCGAGGTAGAACGCGCAAAAGGCACGGCCAAGGCTGAAACGGAACGCGCCAAGGGGCAAGCCAATGCGATGAAGGAGAAGGCCAAATAAGATCGGTTGGGAACTACGAGCCAGATGTCGCAGATGCCACATGCCTATTGAGTAACATCTGGAGATGAAACCGGATCGGAGGGGTTACCCCGACCCCTTTTCTGTGCCTCGCGCGGCGAAATGGTGTTCCTTTTCTTTCATCATGCGGTTAGGGTTTCACTAGCTGGGACAAGCGCGGAATCTGTTCATTCAAGGCTTGACGCAAGTCATTGACTTCTTCCTCTGTAATGCGTCCCTCGCGCAGCAGTTTGTTAACAAACTGATCATAGGGATCGGTGAGTATGCCAATGATCAAGCTCAGGATGCGACTGAGATCAACGTTATTGACAGACATTCAGCCTCCATTACCTCCGCTGCATTTCGATATGTGTTATGCCGTGTCCATGTCAGGCCCGCCACGCGCCGCGAAATGGTTCCCGCGAATCTTAAACTCAGGTTAAAGCTGGGGTTTCTTGAATGGTAAAAACCCCAACGCCCCTCGTAATTTTTACCAGACCGTGACGGTTCAAGCGGGACACTTCAAGATAGAGCTCATTCCAGGAGAATTCCGGGTAACGAGTCACCAAGGCCTCGAAGTCACGTACAGGAGCACCTCGGAGAAATTCGAGGATTCGTTCGGTGATGGGTTTCTGTTGGGACATCAAGCTTCCTCCTCGCGATGACGAACGGACTTCTAGATAGAGATGACGCTTGTATGACCAGATTCTACAGGAAGTTTCAAAGAAAAACCGCCGCGCCCGGAATGGGTCCTGACCACGAAGAACCAGGTCATTCTACGTTTTTTACGTGGGCGGGGTCTATCTCAATGTGAGATGCGATGAGCGGTGAGGGGGAGCGGGGGGCGAGGAACGTGCCGGCCCGCCCCGCCCCGCGAAGGGGTTCTTGACGACGCCTTGTCTTTTTGTCAAAAGTAGCTTGCCCCATTTTCTTATCCGCAGAAAAGTTAGTCTCAGGGCATAACCCGCAAGTGCATGGAACTGTCACCCACAGAAAGAGCAACTCTGATCCTGCTCGCTCCACAGTAACTTCCCGGGACAAGATATCTTGATTTCCTCAGGGCACAGGTATGGCCATAAATGGATGCTAATGCCATTGGCTCGCAAAGTGATCTACTTTCCACCCGCTAGTCCTCCAGGAGGTGAATCCACTTCATTGATGGCCGTTATTTCGGCTTCATTGGTCTTTTGGCTCACCGTGACCGCTGCTGCAAACGATGTGTTGACTGTCGGAGTACAAGAAATCGGCATCAGCGCTGGGCCAGTCTTTCCCTTACGCTTGACGCCTGCCCAATCATCCAAATTATTTGGCGAGCAAGCTACGGTGAGTTGGGCGATGACAATTACGGAGCCTTTAGGAAAAGGGATGTTCGATGGTGCCCTGTCGCTTGGCGCCGAAGCTGTCTTATTGCGCACTAGACAGCCGTCAGAAAGCTATAACATCGGAGCCATGCCTCGCTTACGATATGTATTTGGAAGTCGCGCCCTCATTCGTCCCTATCTCGAAGGTGGTGGCGGCGGAGTGTGGGGGACGCTAGCTGGGACACCCGAGCAAGCATCGAATGTGAATTTTCTTCTGATGGCAGGCGCGGGAGTGTCATGGTTCGTTTCTCCTCACACGACCGTTTCGATCGGCTATCGTTTTTATCATATTTCCAATGGTGGATTGGGAGATCCCAACAGTGGATTGAACTATAACTATCCCTTCATAGGGTTATCGTATCTTTACTATTAGCAATTTGGTTCGAGTACTGATCCAGCCTTTATCAGTAGCGAAGATAGTAGTGGATGAATACGCCCGCCCCGCGCCGCGAGATGGACGAGTGTGTCACGCTGTGGCGGATTAGTCAGGAGCGAAGAAACCAGGGCACTCTACATTTTCACGTGGGCGGGGTCTATCGCAATGTGAGATGCGATGACTCCCTTTCTTCTTCGCAGGAAAATCAGTTAAAAACCACGAGTCATTCTGGTAGCTCTTCCATGATCTGCTCAAGTTCGGTCTTGTACTCCGGCCGAAGACTTAAAAATTCGATCCCTGCTTGCCCATCCCGCACCCACCGAACGGCGGCCAGGTCGACAAGAATCCGAGGGAGCGTAGGTGAGACCTTAATCCACAGCTGGAGGTAGGAGTTCACGGCCATTGGTGCCAGACTTTCCAGTCGGCAGCCATTCACCGCCAAGTCCGAAATCATTCCTTCCTGCTTGCCCAAAGCAATCGAGCCAAAGCTCACGTGAAACGACACAGGGATTCGTGTAGCGCTTCGCCGCTCAATCATGGTCTGCCCAATGTCTTGACTGGCATTACAAGAACCTTGCTGAGGTGTCGGTAGCTGATCCTTCTTCAATAGCGTAGCGAACGAGCTCGACGACATTCCGCAAATCTAACTTCAAGAGGAGGTTTCCCTGGTGTGCGCTCACAGTTTTTGGGCTGATCCTAAGCTTTTTCGATATTTCAACACGGCGCAGTCCCTTTGCCAGCAGCTGTAGCACTTGGCGTTCGCGCGCCGACAGAGCAGGTTGCTTAGCGACGGATCTTCTGATCTGCCTTCCGGTGAGTATTTGCCTTGCGAGCTCGATCAAATCCCGTGGCGAACGCGCTTTTGAGAGATAGGCAACTGCCCCGGCGCGCAGTGCACGACCCGCATACTGGCTCTCAGGATGTGCACTAAATACGATGATCGGGATTTTCGGACAGCAGGATTTTATCCGCTTGAGAATTGTGAGCCCACATTGGTCCGGCAGACTAACATCGAGCACGACAAAGGCCCATGAGGTTCCGCACAGCTCTCGAAGGAGGCCATCACCACCGGCTGAGGTCTTGACCTCAAGCGATGGAAAGCTTGTTTGCAGCAACTCCTTTACCCCCTGACACACTAGTGGATGATCGTCGACGATGAGGGCTTGTTTCATGGTGCCGAAGGCAGACGCGTTCTTGCCACAAAAGTGTTTGCTGCCTTCTACGTGACAGGTGGAGGATGTAAGGAAGTACGCTCATGGAGGTAGCAAGAAATCGAAAAGCAGTGATACAAGACGCCGTGGAGTGAGCGGCTGATCCACATACCAGAAGGTAGCGATTGCCTGCGACGCTGTCCATAGGCGAAGTCCTACAAAGGCATTGGCATTTGGATCTAGCAAAGCTACTTACTAAGGAAATGTACCAACTCAAGAGGAAGGCGAACGAGTTTCGTGAATTTGGCGAGTGTGTCACGCTGTGGCGGATTAGTCAGGAGAGAAGAAAACCACGACACTCAACTGTTCACGTGGGTGGGGTCTATCGCAGCGTGAGGGGCGATGAGGAGAGAGGGCAGGGAGGCGAGGACCAGCCGGCCCGCCACCTATAAGCTGCTGCGAGGGCTGTGGTAGAGTACCCTCGTTGACTATGATCCGTTAGCGGGATGACATGACGCATCTTCAATATTGTCCTTCACATGTTCGCAGACCGTCCTTTCTCCTGACATATGCGATTGTGCTCTTCAGTCTCGCCGGATTGAGTTGCCAGACAGCCTATTATGAAACGATGGAAAAGTTTGGCTATCATAAGCGAGACTTATTGGTCCGCGATGTAGAAAAAGCCCGTGACGCTCAGCAGGAAGCTAAGGAACAATTCAAATCAGCTCTCGACCGCTTCACCAAAACTTTGGATATCCAAGGCGGGGAGTTGCAGGAGAAGTACGAGGCTCTGAATACCGAATACGAGCGGAGCGAAGCTAAAGCGAAAGCAGTTCGAAATCGAATTGCGTCTGTTGAAGACGTATCGGAGGCGCTGTTTAAGGAATGGAATGCCGAGCTTAAGGAGTATTCTAGCGCCGCGTTGCGTAAGAAGAGCCAAGAGCAACTGACGCAGACGCGTACTCAGTATGCGCAACTGATCAAAGCCATGAAACGAGCGGAAGGGAAAATGGATCCTGTGCTGGCAAAGTTCAAAGACCAGGTTCTTTTTCTAAAGCATAATCTCAACGCTCAAGCCATCGCGTCATTAAAAGGCGAACTGGTCTCGGTGGAAGGGAACATCAATTCACTCATTAAGGAGCTAAACGCATTCAAGAAGCCGATTCCTTCATTGCCGCGATGCCGAAAAACAATGGCTAGGCGTAAACCAGTTCAACTGCCAAACTCGCTCTGATAATTTAATAGGCTCCTGACACCTTGCTTGTACCCTTTATTTCAGTGGTGACTTAACTTGGTTTGTTGCTACGTCATTAGCAAGGCTATCACACCGACGTCTTGCCATCGAAGTGGTGGTGTTCATCAGCATCAGCATCCCGCTTTGTCTTGTGAACAGTCCCGTCCTTGTGTTCCGGTGGACTATACAGGCTGTAGAGTTTAAGGTCGGTCTTCGAACGGTTAATCACGTTATGTTTCGTACCCGCTGGTATGACGACCGCAAACCCGTCTGAGACGGTCTGTGTCTTGCCGTCGAGAATGACAGAACCTTCGCCAGCCTCAAAACGGATAAATTGATCGAGTTCGTGCACTTCTTCCCCGATTTCCTCACCTGGTTTCAAGTTCATGAGAACGAGTTGCGTATGTCTAGCCGTAAACAGCACTCGGCGGTAATCGACATTCTTCGCCGTCGCATCTTCAATGTTGACAACATACCCGCTCATAAAGAGCCCTCCTCTATAAGATCAATTGCCGGAAGTGCACCAATAATCATGTCTTCCTTTACAACGATTGGATCATAACACTCTCCTGTAAACCAATTCCCGTCATGCCGCGTAATGGTTTCTGGAGCAAAGACTCCCGACCCCGTGGTGTCCGTGCGCGGTGCGAGGTGGGATGAATGGTGAGCAGCTGAGCTGGGAGGCGAGGAACGCGCCCGCCCCGCCCGCGAAATAGTTCCTGACACCTGATATCCCTGTAGGCCATCGCTGATAGACAATGTTTTGGCCAAGAGATCATAATACATATAATTATCCTTCAGGTATTTCCAGCTAGTCATTCTGGTCTCATCCCAACTCAATAAGTGAACAACCGTGTGAAGTCGGGTTCGACTCGTTGCCAAGGGTCGTCGACAAATGGCCATATGCCAGAAGATTCATTTTGAATCAGGAGTTCTCAAAGTAGATGCAAGCGGGGAGTTCTCGCTGGAAGAGGCAAAACGCGCGTTCCTAGAGATGCTGGAGGCGATTGCACAATACCAGGCCGAGAAAGTCCTCTTCGATGGTCGGAACCTGAAGGGAGAGCCTACACATATCGAGCGCTTCTACTATGGGTATTTCGCGGCCACGGAAACCATAAATCTTATCGCTAAGTACCGAATGTGCGAGGCTCCGCAGTTTGCGTATGTTATTCATGAGCCTCTTCGTGATCCGGAAAGATATGGAGAAACCGTTGCTGTGAATCGAGGGATGAATATCAAGACTTTTGAAACGCCAGAAGAGGCTTCTGAGTGGCTTAGACTCACTCTTCCCCACAAGCCAGATCGCGGCGGTGCTTGAAAGGTTCAACGGAGAAGCAGGCGATAAGACTGCCCCGCCACGCGCCGCGAAATTAAGTCGCAAGTGCGGTCGGAGCTCACAGGCTAGTCATCATTGCCATAGTCTCCGATCTGGCCGCGAGTCTCTCCAAGGTCATCTGTCAATTCTGACAGTGGGACAATTGAGTTTTGGCACCCTGTCAGGAACCGCCTTACTTCCAACGCGGTATAGAAGCAGTGTGCTTAGACTTGTAGTATTGATCCATTACTCTGACAGTCATGATGGGAGATTGTCAGATGTTACGTGCCCTGAAGTACCAGGATGTCGTCGCAGAACTCTATGTCCTGTGGAAGCAGAACGCCGTAGCTCAAGAACATCACCGTTTCACATCAAGCCCCTCGCAGACTGATCCCCCTGCTGCCTCCTTTCTGACCCCCATCGACCACCGAAAGGAGGCGTCACATGAGGAGCGCCACTCTAACAATCATTCCTCAAATAGGCCGAAGATTCTTCCTCTTGCTCCCAATAGTCATGTTCCTCGGATGTGGCGGTGATGACGATGGCGGCGGCACGCCGGCGAATCCACCAGCCGCCGCTGGCAACCAGTTCGCCTATGTCGTGAACTATTTTGGCGATAACGTGCAGGCGTTCACCTCGGACGGCAACGGCAATCTCACCCTGGTTGGGAACCCCATTACGGTCGGCTCGCATCCCCACAACGTCAACGTCGATAAAGCCGGTCGATTTGTGTACATTTCGAACCACGACTCGAATTTTGTGTCGGGTTATACGATCAACAGCTCGGATGGAAGTCTCATACCCATCAATCCGGCGGCTGGCAGCCCGGTCACGGACGCGACCGACCCGACCAACAACAATCCGCATTGGTCGGCGTTTGATCAAACGGGCCAATTTCTCTATGTCATTGCCGGCGTCCCGCCGACGCCGAGTACACTCAAGAGCTATTCGGTCAACGGCACGACGGGGGTGTTGACGCAGATTGGGACAACCGGTCCCCTCGTCCAATGCGCGCACGGGCATAATGTCATCGTGACGCCCAACAACAACTTCGTCTACGTGGCTTGCGAAGATAGCGCCGTGATCTACTCCTTTAGGCGCGATACCAATACAGGACAGTTGACGAATTTAGGGGCCACCGTTGTAATCGGGCAAAATGGAACACCGCCAACAGCGCCATCAGCGGTTGCCGATCCAACGTCCAGCTTTTTGTTCGTGGGTGCCACGAACAGCGTGACCGTGTTCAACATCAATCCTAACAACGGTACGATAGCCCCGATTCAAGGGCAGAGTAATTTTGTGTCGGGGAACAGCCCGCACAATTTGACCCTTGACTCTAACGGACACCTCTACACGGCCAATCTCCACGACAGCACCGTCAGCGCTTTCAGCATCAACGCGGGCGTCCTGGCTCAGTTGGCAGGGTCTCCATTTGCGACAGGGGGAACGCCAAATCAGGTGGTCGTGCATCCGAACGGACTCGTGCTGTTCACCGCTGATCAGACCACCAGCACGGTGACGCGCTTCATTCTCAACGGCAACGGGACACTGACGCCGAATGGACAAGCGGCGACGTTTCCCGCCGGGAGCGGGACAAATGGCATGGGTTTGACGAATAAGTGAGGAAATTGTCTTGGACCGCTTCACGCTCTCTTCGGAGAGGTGAAGTGGATCCGAGACCGGTTGTGGTCAAACTGTCCTTGAATTACTCTTTTCGGCTCTGCCGCCCGCAACAGGGACGAACGCCGTTGTGAACGGGTCTATCGCGATGTGAGGGGCGACGAGCGGGTGAGGGAGCGGAGAGGCGAGTGACAGAGCCGGCTCGCCACGCGCCGCGAAATGGGTCCTGACATCATGTCTGTTCTTCTACCCTAAGCCACTTTCCGTTTTCTAGTTTGCATGAATGGTTCGCATAACTCTTTGTCTGTCTTTGGTAGGCCTCCCGTTTCAAACTTGATAGTTTTCTCAATCGCCTTAGGCAACGGTTCGCCAAAGGCAAATATTCTGTAGGCGACGTGAGCGGATAGACCCGCGGCAATGAGTTCGGCAACCCCAAAAACGGTGGCAGCATAAAGACCGACTGCTCCACCTACTATGGCGCCTTGGATAGGAGCATCGTGAAAGATATTCCATGTCAGGTGACCGGCAGAGCTGATCGCATCCTCTAAGCCATCGAATAAGAGACCACCGTTGTGAGAAACGATGGTGTCAGAAGAACGGGTAACTTTCCTCTTCAGGTTGTTGGAGTTGTTTCTCATACATTGCCTCCGCAGACAAAAGCATTCCCCCTGGCAATCGTTTCAGGTTTGAGATCGGATCATGTCAGCCTCTTCTACGCCCACAAAAACTGTAAGTCAATCAGGGGTATCCGTGATTCATTTACATGGACTGGCGACTGCTAGGTGCAGTGCGATGAGCGAGCCATCCCGCCCCGCGCCCCAAAATTCAGATTGTCCCGTTCTCCTGTTCACTGGGAACATCATCCTGGCCAGAGCTTCGGTTGACCCAAGTTTCGGTGGGGCGTAACATAAAATCGTGCCCGTTCCGATCATATCCGCGTGAGAGGAGACTCTCGTGGAGAATCAAGTCGGGGATCAGCCGGTCCTAAATTATATTCAGTGCCTTGTCGCAGAGGAACACCGATTGCACCAGCAAGGGAAACTTCCCCAAGCCGATCGTAAGCGGCTCGCGCAAGTCCAAGTCGAACTGGATCAGTGCTGGGACCTCTTGCGTCAGCGACGTGCCCTTCGGGATGTCGGGCTCGACCCGGACGACGCGCAAGTTCGCTCGCCGCAGATCGTCGAGAATTATGAGCAGTAGGGAGTGCTCGAAGCGTTTTCTGACCTTAGAAGCAGTAAGCACTTCGGCGTGGGTCACAGTTTTTTCTGACCAACGTGCTTGCCCTTATGCAAATCGATGACCGTCCCAGCCTCATTCAACTCGACAGTGACTTCTGTTCCTTCGGGAAGGTCCTTGGTTTTCGTCTCCTGCAAGAGGAGCGGAAAGATCTGATCTCCCTCCGCCGTGTGGAGCTTGATCTCTTTCTTCATTTTGCCAACGTGTACAAGTTTTCCCGTCACAAACTTATGCTCGCCTTTTTCTCCTTCCAGATGCACGTCGACGATGGCGTTGTTCTCATTGACCGACACCTCGACCTTGTCGCCGGCTTTGAACTGGCGACCTTGGCGACGTGTCTCATTTTCACTGAGCTGGTACGTTGTCCCTTCTTGTGTTTTGATGGCCAGCTCGCCGCTTTTTTCGATGACTTCGCCCTTGAAGTGTTTGTGCGCTTCCTGTCCCTTCCCTTTTTCATCCCCTAGAGCCAAGCCGGCCGTTCCTAGCGAGACGGCTCCGCTGACTACGGTGGCGACCAGGAACCCAGCGACTCTAAGCATGCTCCGCATGTGCATCCTCCTTTTTTCTGCAAGCGATAATCGGTGTTACGCAGCCTGAGGAAGTGTAACGGCGTACTCGCCCGCCTTCTTGCAAAGTAAACACAATTCGCCACTGCGGCTGAGATGGTCCACTTCAAGAAAGACCTGCGTCCAACTGTAGGACGTGCATTCCAGTATTAACTCATCGAGATCGCACACCTTTCTCTTCCTCACAATGCGCATGAGTCTTTTACGGAGATCATTTTCGCCTGTGCGCACAGTTGGAGCCATCATGCCCTCTGTCATGTCCTCTCAGTTGCGAGGCTAACCCTTTCTCATAATTCGAAAACTGGGAGGTAGCCTAGCCCCATCAGTCTCTTCTGCTAGGGGTCCGAGGCCGGCGGGGTCTATCGCGGTGTGAGGTGCGATGAGCGGTTCCTCATGCCTTCTGAATCCATTTCCTTGACACATTTCATCCTGCATCTTAGGCTAGCCGCCCTAGTCGGAACACGCGTGGCATCGATAGCGGAGTTCACCGACTCCGGCTTTCTGGTGCATAACTCTCGCGAGGAACGACTATGGAGGCACTGTCAGGCATGAGATTCAACCTCGCGGCGGTGTTGATTCTTGTCGGCCTCTTTGGAGGCATCCTGTTGTGCCTGAAGCTCGGGCAGCAGATCGGGCTGCGAAACCAGGCCGAGATGACAGAAACCGCCCGCGCTCGGTTGACGGCAGTCGAGGCTGCCGTGTTCGCGCTCATGGGTTTGATGATCGCATTTACGTTTTCCGGGGCCGCACAGCGGTACGAATTACGCCGGCAGCTCACGGTGGATGAGGCCAATGCCATTAGCACCTCGTATTTGCGTCTGGATCTCCTACCGCCTTCCCGGCAAGAGGCGCTGCGGGAAAAATACCGCCGTTATCTAGAATCCCGTCTTGCCGTCTATCGAATGCTGCCTGACATAGCCGCGTCTGCCGCAGAGGCAACCGCTGGCGCGAAGCTTCAGCAGGAAATCTGGACTGGGACAATCGCGGCCCTTGCAGAGGCACCTCCCCATGCGACGATCGTAGTGCTCCCGGCGGTGAACCAGATGATCGACATCACCACAACTCGCAGCATTGCGACGCTGACACACACCCCAGGACTCATTATGGTTATGTTGTTGATGCTCGGGCTCGTCTGTTCGCTTCTGGCCGGATACACCATCGCCGGCAGCCAGCCCCGCCACGTGAGCCTTCATCTGTTGGCGTTCGCGTGCATGATGACCGTAACCATCTATGTCATTTTTGACTTGGACTATCCGCGTTTTGGGTTCATTCGACTGGATTTCGCGGACCAAGCGTTGCTTGATCTGTTGTCCAGCATGAAATAGATAGTCGGATCATAGCTTGGTATCCGAAGAAACGTCGGATGAGGTCAAGAAACCAGGACGTCTTACGTCCTCACGTGGGCGGGGTCTATCGCGGTGTGCGGTGCGGTGAGCGAACACCTGTAAGTTCTAACAGTTCTAGTCCGTTGCCTTAGGACATATACTCTTTGGCCGTCCTGGCAGTAAGGGGCTATTGCCCCTCACGATCCAAGTGAGTGACACATAGTGTTGAGAGAACTATGAAGGGTGCTGAGTCGCCTGATGGAGTAAGTTTTTCTCTCGTTCGCGGGGATCCCTGGTTTCGTGTCCAACAGGCGATCGGACTCATCCCTCCCTCTGGTCTCGGTATAGTCAGACGGTCGGTGGTGTTTGCGCTGGTCACGTGGGTCCCGCTCGTGATCTGGGCCATGCTGTGGCGGCGAGCCTTTCCCGGCGAATTGGCTGAACCTCTCCTTCAACACATTGGAATTCATGCACGCTGTTTAGTGGCCATTCCGCTGCTCATCATTTCGGAGGCGGCGGCTGATCGTTATCCACGCGAGTTGTTCCCGTACTTCCTGACCTCAGGCCTTGTGCATGATGACGCAAAGCCGAAATTTCATGGGATCCTCCGCAGCGCTGAAAAGATGCGTGACTCATGGATGGCGTGGGGCAGTCTGCTGGGCGTCACACTATTCATGACGCTTGCAGGAAGCTACGAATCGGCACATCTGCACGATGTCGCATGGGCGCAGGTGGAAAGCGGAGGGAAGGTCAGTCTGGGATTCGGGGGGTGGTGGTACCTGGTTGTCGTGCGGTTTATGTTTACGTTCCTGCTCTTAGTGTGGGCATGGCGTCTACTCGTCTGCAGCGCGTTATTGTGGCGAATCTCCCGCCTGGACTTGCAACTGGTGCCGACACATCCGGATGGCGCGGGAGGATTGGGTTTTCTTCAAGATATCCCGATCATCTTCAGTTTGGTCGTCTTTGCCATGTCGGTGGTCATGGCGTCCCGCTGGGAACACGACGTGCTGTATCACGGAGCTCAGTCAACGTCCTTTAATATTCTGCTCACCGTCTTCGTCGCCATGATGTTCGTCCTCTTCTTGTCGCCGCTGACGTTCTTCAGCCGAGGTCTTCGTCGTCTGAAACAGCATAGCCTCCTGGACTACGGCGCGCTCGTCGGCCAGCACGGGCGACTCGTCCAACGTCGGTGGATTTTTGGTAATGACATCAAGAATACGGCGCTGCTTCAGGCGCCTGAGTTGGGGCCGGTGAGTGACACCGTTGCCATGTATAAGGTAGTGGAGGACATCCGAATCATCCTGATCGGGAAACGCTCGTTACTGGCCATTGGCCTACCAGCACTCCTGCCGATGCTTCCACTGTGGGCCATTGATATTCCGCTAAAGGAGCTGGTGATGAAGCTGCTAGAGGCCCTGATCTGAAACCCTGTTTCTTTTTCTTGCTCATGCTGATCGCGATGATCGCCTATGAGGCGTGGGCCGAGGTCGGCTTCGATACTCAGGGCATTCTGTTTTATACCGATGACGTGGGTGTGTTCTCAGCCACCCGCCGTCTTTCCAGGGACGGCGATCCCACTCAACCTGCCATCGACACCAGATTGACTGACAAGGGGTCGGATGTCGTGTTCGAGCCGGACGCCGGGGTGCGCACCGCCTTTGAGAACCGCTGGGGACGGACCGAACTGAGTCTTCGGGGACAGGGGTTCATTTTCGCGGAGAATCCTCGCTTCAATCACGGCACCATGAACGTGCAGGCGCTGCAGACCTTCACGCCGGAGACGCGCCTGCGGCTTCGCTACTACTATGCACCCAATATGTTCTTGGGTGAAAACGTAGTGAGGCAGGAGGAGTCGGAGCCGCTAGCGGACGAGGTCGTCACCAGCCATATCTGGTCGGCGAGAGTTGAGCAGCGCCTCACGAAGGAAATCGACGGGCGCATCCTTGTACGCTACGGCATTCGCCGGTACAACGAATCATTTTCTGAGCGCGATACCAACTTCTGGACGATCGGTCCCCACGTTGAGTGGAAAGCGACGGATCGCATCCGGCTGGGGCTCAGCTATCACTACGAACGGGGATTGGCGGAAGGGCGGACGCAGCCTCAGTTCAAGGACGATGTCTCCTATATCAATCACTATGTCAGCGTCGATATGGATGTCGAACTCATGGAACGGCTAACTCTGGGGGCGGCCTTCCACTACGAGCGCAATATCTGGACGAGCGACATCGTCGGGGATGAACGGCGCGGCGCACACGA
>Ga0070664_100000738_pt1 | contig 25207 bp, 32 predicted proteins | sample KBSC73metaG_FD_65863 | JGI IMG/M metagenome (GOLD analysis project Ga0070664, IMG submission 65863) | Corn rhizosphere microbial communities from Kellogg Biological Station, Michigan, USA - KBS C7-3 metaG | ecosystem: Host-associated > Plants > Roots > Rhizosphere > Soil ... | reverse complement strand
GCGACCATGTCGGTGTCGATGTAACCCGGGGCGATCGCGTTCACGGTAACGTTGTTACGCGCGCCTTCCTGGGCGAGAGCCTTGGTAAATCCGTGGATGCCGGATTTGGCGGCGGCGTAATTGACCTGGCCGTACTGGCCGGCCTGACCATTGATCGAGCCGATGTTGACGATCCGCCCGTAGCCGCGGCCCTGCATGCCTTCGAAGACCGCCTTGGCCATGTTGAAGCAACCGCCGAGGTTCGTGTCGATGACGTCCTGCCACTTCTGGTGATCCATGCGCTTCATCGTCGTATCGCGGGTGATGCCCGCGTTGTTGACGAGAACGTCGACAGATCCGAGGTCGGCTTCGACCTTTTTGACTCCCTCCTGGCATGCTTCGAAATCCGACACGTCCCACTTGTAAGCGGGGATTCCGGTCCGCTCGGTGAACTCGCGCGCGCGCTCCTCATTGCCGGCGTAATTCGCCGCGACCTGCATTCCCATGTCCTTGAGCGCGACACTGATTGCCTCGCCAATGCCGCGCGTGCCGCCGGTGACGATCGCCACTCGAGCCATGTCTTTCCTCCTGATTTTTGAATCGCTTGGGCGCTTAGGTCGCCGGAACCCAGCCTGCAAGTTCGCGCATGATTAGCCGTTCGAGCATGGCGATGCTTTCCGCGGAATCGTTCAGGCAGTCGAGCAGTGCGAAGTCTTTGCCTCCAGCTTGCAGGAAGGTCTCGCGGCCACGAATGCCCAGCTCCTCGAGCGTTTCGAGGCAATCGGCCGAGAAACCCGGCGTCGCAACGGCGATGCTGCTGGCGCCGTTGCGCGGGTAAGCGGCGAGAATGACGTCTGTCGCCGGCTCCAGCCATTTTGCTCGACCGAACCGCGACTGGAACGCGACATCGACCTCGCGGCCCAGGGCTTCAGACAGCAGCCGCGCCGTTTTCTGGCAGTGGCAATGATAGGGATCGCCGAGCTCGAGCGTTCGGCGCGGCATACCATGGAAACTGAGGAGCAGCTTTTCGGGCTCGAAAGACAGCGCCGAAAGCTGGCGCGACAGGTTTGCGCGCAACGCTTTGATATAGAGCGGATCGTCATAGTAGGGCGGAAGCGTGCGAAGCGCCGGTTGAACGCGCATCCGCGCTAGCCCCGCAAACACCGCGTCGTTGGCGGTTGCTGTCGTCGCGGCGCAATATTGGGGATAAAGTGGCGCGGCGAGGATCCGTGTGCAGCCTTCCTTCATCATCGCATCGAGGGCCGCGCCGATGCCCGGGTTGCCGTAGCGCATTGCGTAGTAAACGCTGACCCCTGGAAGGTGCTGACGCAGGGCCTGCGCCTGTCTGTGCGCAATGACGCGCAGCGGTGAGCCTTCATTGGTCCACACGGCATTGTAGGCCTCTGCGGATTTGCGTGGACGCGTGCGCAGAATCACGCCGTGAAGCAGCGGTTTCCACGCAAACGCCGGGATTTCGATGACGCGCGGGTCGCTCAGGAACTCGGCCAGGTAGCGCCGTACGGCGCGGACCTCGGGAGCATCAGGCGTTCCGAGGTTGATGAGCAGGACCCCGATTTTCGGGTGAGGAATTGCAGGATGATCGGCCGGCTTCGCCATCAGACCGCCATAGGATCGAACGGCAGTGAGCGCATGCGTTTGCCGCTGCCGGCGAAGATCGCGTTTGCGACTGCCGGTGCGAGCACAGTGGTGCCGAGCCCGCTCAAGCCGCCGGGATATTCGCTGCTGGGGATGAGCTCCACAACGATGTCCGGAACGTCGCCCAATCGCGGAAGGCCGATCTCGCCGATCGGTCGCGCGCGCGGCATTCCGGTGACCCACTCAGGTGCGGCAACGGTCGCTTGCGCAAGTGCCCAGATCAGCCCGCTCTCGATCTGTTGTTTCGCAACCCCGGAATTAATCACCCGTCCGCAATCCACCGCCGCGACGAGGCGGTGAACTTTCACCTGGCCCTCGGCGATGCTGGCGGTCGCAACGAGCCCGATTTGCGAGCCGAATGCAGACACCCCCGCGATGCCCATCGTGCTTCCCCGGCCGCCGCCGTCCCACTGCGCCAGGCGGGCCGCGCCCTGCAGGCACCGCGCGAGACGGCCGTTCTGGCCAAGCATCGACATTCGGAAGGCGAGCGGCTCCATGCCCGCGGCGTGGGCCAGTTCGTCGACGAAGCTTTCGATGAAGAAGGCAAATTCGCGCTGCGGCGAGCCGCGCATGTAGCCGGCCTCAAAGGGCAATCGGGCCGAAATCGCCTCAACGCTGACGTTCGGCACGCTGTAAGGCGGGGCGGATCCGTCGAGCCCGCTTTGCTGCAGCTTTCCCGGCGGATCTTCGCCTCTCAGGGCGGCCAGCGCGGCGCCAAAGCCGTCTGTTGAGGCAACGCGCATTCTCCATGCCGCGGTGACGCCGCCCGCGCCGGGCAAGGCCGTCATTCGCGCGATCGCGCCGCCTGATGGATGATCGTGGTTCTGGCTCGCCGACTGGGAGAGGCTCACCTGGACAGGGGCATCGATCGCTCGACCAAGTGCGACTGCAATGGGGATCGCGTCAGCCTCAAGCGCCCGGCCCGCCGGTTCCCCGGCAGGCATTGGATAAAGACTGACCTTTGCGCCCTCGGCAATTTTTTCGGCTCGCGCTTTAGCGGCTTCTGGGGCCTGCGTCGGAACCCAGATTTCGAGTTCGCCGCGGCGTAAGCGTGCGGTCGCGGTGAGCGGCTCAAGGCCGAGATGCTGCGAGGACGCTGCGTAATAGGTGGCGGCTAGCGGTCGCGATCCGCGCGTCACCGAATCATAATCGCCGCGAGAAAACCACTCCTGCGCATCGCCGTTCGCCAGCGCGTTCTCGAACAGTGGGCGTAGGTCGGCTCCCGAACGCTCGCCGGAAAACTCAGGATTGGCGGCTTTGATCGCCCGCTCGGCGGCCCACCAGGTCTCCGCCACGACCGCAATCCAGCCGTCTCGCGCCGCGACGTGGCGAATTCCGGCTATTGAGGCGATTGCGTCACGCGAATAGCTCCGTAGCCGCCCGCCTGGCGGTGCGAGCCGCGCTGAACCGAACAGCATTCCCGGAAGACGCACGTCGCCCGCGAAACGCATGCCGCCGCCAGCCTTAGCGGGGCCGTCGAGCCGCTGGAGAGGCTGCCCGATGAGACGCCCCTTGGTGCCTTGCCGAAGCAGCGGCCTCAGGGGCGGGCTTCGATCCGCTGCCTCTTCCGCGAGTTCGCCGAAGGTGAAGGTCCGGGCTCCGTTGAGCACGAACCCATCCGCCGCCTCGCAATCTGAGGGATCGACGCCCCAGCGATCGGCAGCGGCTCCCACCAGCATCGTTCGGGCGACTGCCGCGGCATGCCGCAGCGGCTGCTCGAAGGCGCGGACCGAAGTCGATGCGGCAGTAATGCGGAGCCCTTCGGGCCAGCCCTGGTCCTTGGCCAGCGGATTGGCATACGGGGCTGTGAGCGGTGCAGGCTCGACCGCAACGGTCTCCCACGCCGCCCCGAGCTCGTCAGCGACGATTTGGGGCAATGCCGTCCACACGCCCTGACCGCTCTCGGTCTGCGGTACCGCGACGGTGATCCGGCCCTCTCGCCCGATCTTGATGTAATTGGAGAAGGGCTGCTCGCCTGCCCGTACCGGAAGATCGCTGCGAATGCCTCGTGGCCACAAAGCATAGGCGACGATGAGCCCAATGCCTGCGCCTCCGCCGATCAGCACGGTCCTCCGGTCCAGCTTCAACGGGCGTACTGCGCTTTCAGGCTTTGGCGGTCGATCTTGCCGGTCCCGAGGCGCGGGAGCGGTTCCGCCGACATGACGAATCGCGATGGGATCTTGAACTTCGCGAGCCGTTCCTCGAGGAATTCATGAAGCTCTTCTTCGGTGAGTCCGTCGCGTGCGTGAATCACCGCGACCGGCACCTCGCCGAGGCGGTCATCCGGCGCTCCGAACACGCTGGCCTCCCCGACCTTCGCGCAAGCGTAGCAGGCCGCCTCGACCTCCGCCGCGGATATGTTCTCGCCGCCGCGGATGATAATGTCTTTTTTGCGGTCGACGATGAAGAGATAACCGTCTTCGTCGAGGTAGCCGATGTCGCCTGTGCGGACCCATCCGTCACTGGTGAACAGTTCCTCGGTCGCTTGCGGCGCCTGCCAATAACATTCAATCGCCGCCGCCGTGCGGATCGCGATCTCGCCGGTTTCGCCCGTTGGCAGGTGCCGATCTCCTTCGCCAAGTATGGACACGTCCACGAACGGCTTTGCGGCTCGGCCCGTCGAGCCCGGCTTGTCGGCGTAGTTCGACCAGCAGTTGATCGCGCCGACGGCATTGGTCTCCGTGAGGCCATAACCAAGCGCCGGCTGCGCGTCCGGGAATTCGCGTGCCAGGCGCTCGACGTGGCTCACGGGCCGTGGCGCGCCTCCGGCGGTGATGTCGCGCAATGACGACAGGTCGTATTTGTGCCTATCCGGATGGGTCATGAGCTCGAGGCTCATGGTCGGCACGCCCACGAAATAGGTGATCCCTTCCTTTTCGATCAGGCGCAGGGCCTCGCAGGCGTCCCATCTCGCCATCATGACCATGCACCGGCCGACGACGAAGCTGTTAAGCATGACGGGCACTTCGCCGGTGACGTGGAAGAGAGGCACGTTGAGCAGTGTGCGCGGTGTTGGGGGTGGCCTTCCCTCCCGCTCGAGCAGGCCCCGCAGCACCATCAGTCCCGTCGCGTAGGAATAAGTCGCCGTGGTTACGGCGCGATGCGTGGATAGCGCGGCCTTCACCTTTCCCGTCGATCCGGACGTGAAAAGGAGGGTCGCATCGTCCTCCGGCAACACTTCCGGTAACTCTGCCCCGTCCTCGGCGCCAAGCAGATCTCCCAGCGCTTCATCGAGCGGCTGATCGATGGGGAGCGTAACCACCTCGCAAGCGCCGCACCTGGCAGCGATCCTGCGCGCCCTTTGCGCGTCGGCAAGGATGAGCTTGGGCGAGGAAAGCGCGAGCGCATGCTCCATTTCATGCGCTTCCCACCAGCCGTTGATCAGCGTCGCGATCCCGCCGGCCTTGGCGATTCCCATGTAACCGACGATCCAGGATGGACAGTTGCGCATCGCGATGCCGACGCGGTCGCCCTTAATGACGCCCCTGGCGAACAATGCTCGCGCCAAGCGATCGGATATGTCGTCGAGATCGGCGAAATTCAGCCGCTCCTCGCCGGCGACGATCGCTTCCTTGTCGGCATGTAGCTCGCAAAACGCACGAAACAGGCCGGGCAGCGTGCCGGGAAAATTAGCCATGGTCGCGCGGCCTTGCTCGTCGTGCTCGATGACCAACGCTCCGCCCGGCCCCGTCAGCTCGGCCAGCATGTCGTCGTAGCGGCGGTCAAGCTCACTCGGCATGAAGCGGCCCCGGGTCTCCTTTGCCTTTGCGGCAGCCCGCCTTATGAGGCCCTGAACAGTGATGGGGAAGCCCTTGCAAGTCGCCGATTACTCCCGCTTTACCGCCTTCCCCGACCTCGGACTCTCACCCGTTGCGCTGCACCTCGGGCCGTTCGACCTCAGGTGGTACAGCCTCGCCTATCTGGCCGGGATCATCGTTGGCTATTGGTATCTGCTGAAGCTGATCGAGAAGCCGGGCTCGCCGATGGCGCGTCGCCACGCCGACGACCTGGCCTTTTATGCGGCCCTCGGCATCTTCCTCGGCGGGCGCCTCGGCTACGTTCTCTTCTACAACTTCGGCCAGTACCTCAGACACCCGATCGAAATCGTGAAGCTGTGGGACGGTGGCATGTCGTTCCACGGCGGCGTGGTCGGCACGTCGCTGGGGCTCATCTATTTCGCGCGGAAAGAGAAGCTGTCCTGGCTTCGCATCCACGATTACGTGGCCTGCTGCGTGCCGTTCGGCCTGTTCTTCGGACGGCTCGCCAATTTCGTGAACCAGGAGCTGTGGGGAGCGCCAACGACGGTCCCTTGGGCGATCCGCTTCGTCGAGCTGACTCCGTTAGGACCCGCGCTCGGGCCGCCGCGCCACCCAAGCCAGCTTTACGAAGCCGTGCTTGAGGGCATCGTCCTCTTCGCCATCCTCGCCTGGATGTTCTGGAAGACGCAGGCCCGTTATGAGCCCGGCAAGCTCGTCGGCGCGTTCCTGTTCTTCTACGGGGTGTTCCGCTTCGGCATCGAGTTCATCCGTGAGCCGGACCAACAGCTATCCGCGTTCGCGCAAGCCACACACCTGCACATGGGCCAGTGGCTATCGCTGCCGATGATCTTTGGAGGCCTCTGGCTGATGCTGACGGCCAAGAAGCGGCGTGTCCGGGTCGAGCCGACATTGGGGAGCGCCAGCGTCGCGTGACACCGCTCGAACGTGCGCTTCACCAACGGATCAAGGCGGAAGGACCGATCACGGTCGAGGCCTATATGGAGGCCTGCAACAGCTATTATTACTCCACGCGCGATCCGCTTGGCGTTGGCGGTGATTTTACCACAGCGCCGGAGATCAGCCAGATGTTCGGCGAATTGGTCGGCGCTACGCTTACCGATTGCTGGACGCGTGCAGGCTCACCGACCGATGCGATCTACGTCGAACTTGGCCCGGGCCGAGGCACGCTCGCCGCCGATGCGCTCCGAGTCATGCGGGCAGGCGGCTTCACGGGCGAGGTCCATTTCGTCGAGACCAGCCCGGTCTTACGCGAATTGCAGCGAGCCGCGGTTCCTGACGCGCATTGGCATGAGACCATTGAAGACTTGCCCGCTCGGCCGCTGCTGCTGATCGCGAATGAATTCCTCGATGCACTGGCGATACACCAGCATGTCGAGGGTATCGAACGTCGGGTCGTAATTGCCGCCGGCGGCCTGACGTTCGACCGTGACGGTGAGATCGTCGAAAGCTCGCCTGCGCGCGACAATGCGGTTTCGGCGATCTCAACCTGCCTGGCCGCGAAGGGCGGCGTTGCGATCATCGTGGACTACGGACACGCCCCCGCTGGCCCAGGCGATACGCTTCAGGCGGTACGGGATCACCGCTATGCGTCGGTGCTCGAGAAGCCCGGAGAGCAGGATCTGACCGCCCATGTCGACTTCCAGGCGGTGGCGCGTTCGGCGCGGGAAGCGGGAGTGTCCGTGACTTCGCTGATGACCCAAGGCGATTGGCTACGGGCCCTTGGAATCAGCATCCGCGGTGAAGCATTGGCGCGCGCGAACCCGAAGCGGCGCGAAGAGATCGAAGCAGGCCTTCACCGTCTCACGTCAGGCGAGGAAATGGGAGAATTGTTCAAGGTGATCGGAGTTCACGCGCCGAATTGGCCCGCGCCCCCGGGGTTTGAATGAAAATCGCCTATCGCCAAGGCATTCCGGAAGATGCTGCCTCCCTCAACCGCCTTTTCAAAAGCGTTTTCTGCGACACGTTCGCGCATCTCTACTCCCCCGAGGATCTTGCCGCCTTTCTCGCACAGTTCACGGTTGAGGGGTGGAGGGGCGAGCTCACGAACCCTGATTTTGCTTTCCACGTCGCCGAGGAGGCCCGCGCATTGGTCGGATATGCAAAACTGAGTCCGATGAAGCTGCCGTTCGAAGATGATCGTCCAGCGATCCTGCTGTCCCAGCTTTACGTCGACGAAGCGCATCACGGCGCCGGGATCTCGCATCAGCTCATGGATCGGACCTTCGCGGAGGCGAAAGACCGCGGAAAGGAGCGGCTTTATTTGACCGTCTTCACCGAGAATCACCGGGCGCGTCGTTTCTACGAGCGGCTGGGTTTCGAAGCGGTCGGCGAATACGACTTCATGGTCGGCAAGCAGGCGGACCAGGACATCATCATGCGGAAGACGCTTTGAGCGAGCTGGAAGTCATCCGCTCGCCGAAGCTTGGCGACGTTCCGCACGGCTTCCTCGGTCGCCGCGGCGGCGTCTCGACCGGTGACCTGGCGGGCCTCAACGTCGGCTATGGAAGCAAGGACGACCGAGACGCGATCGAGGAGAATCGCCGCCGCGCGATCGCTGCGGTGCTCCCGGGAGCCAAACTCGCGACCGTTCACCAGGTTCATTCCGCGAACGTCGTCTATGTCGACCGGCCCTGGTCGTACGACAACCGGCCTCACGCCGACGCGATGGTCACGGACCGTCCCAATCTGCTGCTTGGCATCCTCACCGCAGATTGTGCGCCGGTACTGTTCGCCGACAGTCGTGCGGGCGTCATTGGTGCGGCGCATGCCGGCTGGCGCGGCGCGCTTGCCGGCGTCACCGACGCGACGATCGCCGCGATGGAACAACTTGGAGCACAGCGCGAGCGCATCCGCGCGGCAATCGGTCCGTGCGTGGCGCAGGAAAGCTACGAGGTCGACGAAGGTTTTCGGAAGCGCTTGCTGGCTGATGATCCCGCCAACGACGATTTCTTCATCGCAAGCCCGCGCAGCCGCCCGCACTTCGATTTGCCCGCCTACATCGGCCGCCGCCTCGACGCCGCGGGGATCGCGGGATGCGAGATGCTGGGACTGGACACCTATGCCGAACCTGAGCGTTTCTACAGCTTCCGTCGCGCCACGCATCGCGGCGAAGCCGACTATGGCCGACAAGTCAGCCTTATAGCATTGCGCCGCAAATCCGCTTGAGCCGTCTCGTCGAGCGGCCTAGCCCCGAGCCGAATTCAGGAGAGCTTTCGTGCCCAATGAAGACGAACTGAGCGCCGTGTCGTCGCAACATCGCCCTCCGCGCCCGTCGCCGACGAGCGTCGGTAACCACAAGTTGAAGCCGCAGACCTTGATGCTCGGTTACGGCTTCGATCCCGAACTCAGCGAAGGGTCGCTGAAGCCGCCGATCTTCCTCACCTCGACCTTCGTGTTTGAGAATGCGGCGGCTGGAAAGCGCTTCTTCGAAGGCGTGACCGGAAAGCGGCCCGGCGGGGCCGAAGGACTCATCTATTCGCGCTTCAACGGCCCGAACCAGGAGATCCTCGAGGACCGGCTCGCGGTTTGGGAGGATGCGGACGACGCGCTCGCTTTCTCGAGCGGCATGTCGGCCATCGCCACTTTATTCCTGACCTTCGTCCAGCCCGGCGACGTCGTGGTCCATTCAGGCCCGCTCTATGCGGCCACCGAAACGCTGATCGCCAAGATCCTCGGCCGCTTCGGCGTGTCCTGGCTCGACTTCCCGGCCGGGGCGACGCGAGAGGAAATCGACGATGTCCTCGCTCGCGCCAAGGCCAAGGGCCGCGTTTCGCTCATCTACCTCGAAAGCCCGGCTAACCCGACCAACCAGCTGGTCGACGTCGAAGCCGTCGCGGCCGCCCGCGATGCGGCATTCGAAGCGGATAGCGCCCCGCCGATCGCGATCGACAACACCTTCCTCGGCCCGCTCTGGGCAAAGCCGCTACGTCAGGGCGCGGACCTCAGCGTCTACAGTCTCACGAAATATGTCGGCGGCCACAGCGATCTCGTTGCGGGCGGCCTCGTCGGGGATGGCCAGCTGATCAACCAGGTCCGGCTGATGCGGAACACCATCGGCACGATCTGCGACCCGAACACGGCTTGGATGCTCTTGCGGAGCCTTGAGACGCTCGAGCTCCGGATGGAGCGGGCAGGCGAGAATGCTCGCAAGGTCTGTGATTTCCTGCGCAGCCACCCGAAAGTCGAAAAGATCGGCTACCTCGGTTTCCTCGAGGAAAGCTCGCGTCAGGCCGACATCTATCGCCGCCATTGTATGGGGCCGGGCTCGACCTTCTCGCTCTATCTCAAGGGTGGCGAGAAAGAGGCGTTCGCCTTCCTCGACACGCTGCGCATCGCCAACCTCGCGGTGAGCCTCGGGGGCACCGAGACCTTGGCGAGCGCACCCGCGGCGATGACGCACCTATCGGTGCCGGACGAGCGCAAGAAGCAGCTCGACATCACCCCGAACCTGGTGCGGATTTCGATCGGCGTTGAGGATGCCGACGACTTGATCGCGGACTTCGCGAACGCTCTGCAGGCGGTCTAGCCCCAGTCTTCGATCCGCCAGCCGCGCTGCTCGGCGAGGCGGCGGAGCCTGCCGTGCGGGTTCACCGCGACGGGTTCGTCCGACCATTCGAACGCCGGCTGGTCCGACACATGGTCTGAATAGAAGCGCACATGGCCATGCGCGCCCTTGAGGCCAGAGGCTTCGACCCAGTCGGCGATCATGCGGAGCTTCGCCGGACCGTAGCAATTCTCGCCCGCGATCTTCGCGTGCACCCGTTCGTCCAGGCCGATGATTGAGCCGGTTCCGATCACGTCGTCGAAGCCGAGGCGCTCCGCCATCGCATCCGCGTAGAGGCGATAGGACGCCGTCGCGAGCACCAGCCGTCGTCCCTCGGCCTTGTCGCGAGCAATCGCCGCGCGCGCGCCGGGGCGGACGTTCTGCGCAAGCTGGCGATCCGCAAAGCTGTTGACCAGCGGTCGGAGATCGCGCGGATGGATCTTCCCGCCGAGGAGCAGCCGGTGGTTGATTTCCTTCAATTTCGCGCGGTCGATCAGCCGCGTCACATAAGCTAGCATCGACAACGCCACTAGCGGCAGGAACAGCAGCCGCCACGGCGCCCGCCCGACCGCGCAATGCAGAAGGAACGGCGTGTAGGTCGCGTGGCGGGTGACCGTCCGGTCCATGTCGTAGATCGCGAGATCGCTCATGCGCGGCCCGCGATGATGTCTTCGACCAGCGCGTGGTCGAGCGGCTTGTCGACGTCGATCGCCGCCAGCGGATTGCTCATCTCTACAATGCGGATGTCGATGCCGAGCTTGCGCCCGATCGCCGCAGCACTTTCGTGGATCGTTCGCACCTTGAGGACCGCGCCAAGCAACAGCGCGGGGCCCAGCGCAGCGAGAAGTCGCCAGCCCTTCTTGCGGTCCTGTTCGACCGCGCCCCAGCGTCCGACGGCGGGCAGCACTTTGTTCGAGCCGAAGGCGAACAGGTTGGCGCCGCTGTAGCGGCCGCCTCTGAAACCGATCCACGTTCGTTTGGTTTGCGGGAAGCGTGAAAGCAGCGGCTTGCCTTCAACCACCGCAATAGCGAGGTCCGCGCCGTCCGCCTTTGCGGTGAATTCCTTGATCATATCCGGGTCGAGCAACGCATGGTCCGCAGTCGTGACCAGCACGGGAAATTCCGCGCCATGGTCCGCGAGCTGTTCGGCGATTGTCTGCGCGATCGTCCCGCTCGAAGCGCGGATGCGAATGCGCTCGTCGTCCGGAAGCACCGGCCGCAAGTCCGCGGGGTCCTGGGTGAGCACGATGATATTTCCAACCTCCGGGCTTTCCAGCAGGGCCCGCGTCGGCCGCAGGACCATAGGTTCTCCCGCGACGGGGATCAGCGCCTTGTGGCCAAGCATCATCGATTGCGCGAGCGGATCGCCTTTCGGGCGGGAGCCAGCCAGCAGGAACGCCGTCCAGTGGCTCACGACAGCCAGGAGGTGATCGGTTTCCCGCGTGCGGCTTGCTCGCTTGCTTGCGCGAGCCGGACGGCGTGGAAGAACAGACTAATGATGGTCCACCATGCGACGGCGACCAATCCGGCGTCAGGCCGGCCGAACAGCAGGGCGGCGACCAGGATAACCATGTTCGGGTTGCGCCGCGCGGTGATTAACCGGAATTGGCTATCGATCGGCCGCCACACATGGATATGCATCTTGCCGAAGCGGCGCATGAAGATGCCTTCGATGACTCGCTGCGCGACATAGCCGCCGATGATGGCCCACAGGACCATCGTCGCGTAAACCGGCGACAGCGGCCGGCCGTAGGCAGCGAGGCCATGCTCCCATGCCCACCACCAGAAAGGCGGGTGGACGAGGTCGATGCCGTGGTCGAACACGTTTCCCCACTTCGACGAAGCACCGGTGCAGCGGGCGAGTTTCCCGTCGACGGTATCGAGCACCATGAAGATGAAACCCGATAGCACACCGAGCCAGTGCTGGCCGTTCCAGAACAAATAGAAAGCGAGCACACAAAGTACGGCGCCAACCGCGGTTACGCTGTTCGGCGTCAGTCCCGCCTGCGCGGCCCAGCGCGTCAGGTAGAATGCGGGGCGGCGCCACAGATAGAGCGTCAGAAGGTCGGTCACGCCTTTGTAGGAAGCGTCATAGGCCGCACGTTCGACGGGCTCGGGGTCGGCGGGATCGAGCGGAAGCACGAACGGCCGGCCCCGCTTCCTCAGCTCCGCATAATTGACCTCGCCCGTCTCGGCGGGGAGCACTTCGAAGCCGGCGATCGCATCGCCCGTCTCCATCGCGTGAAGCGCTGCCTGCGCATACGCGCCTGCGGGGACATGCGCGATTACCGGCTTGCCGCTGAGAGTAAGGACGGTGCCTGGCATTGTGCGCAAGGCCTTCAGCCAAGCGGGGTCCCACGCATAGGCCAGATTGGCGAGTAGGGCGGCGCGCCCGTCCTGCATGCCTTCAGCGCATTCGAAGCCCGCGTTGGTCGCCAGACGGCAGGCGCGGTCCCGTGCATCCATGCCGAAAGGCCGGGCGGTGTTCGAGCCCACGGGGACAAATAGCAGGGCCTCGTCGCTCTTCATGGCCGTTCGCATAAAGGGGCTTCGCCGGACGGGGAAGAGGCGCCTCAGTCCACCTTCACTTGCTCCACAAGGGCATTTCGCGCATCACTCCGTCCCGCATGGCCGATCTCGACGAGACACAGGCACCTCCGGGGCACGGTTCGGTCTACCGGGTTGCCGGCGCGTTGACGATCACGCGCGCTGCGACGACCCAGCGCGAGATCGATGGTTTGCCCGATCCGCTGACGATCGATCTTTCCGACATCAACCGCATGGACACTGTCGGCGCGTGGATCGTCTATCGCACCGTTCGCGACCGCAACGCCAAGGTCATCGGCGCAAGCCGTGACGAGGTCAGCCTGCTTCGCCAGGTCGCCGATTTCGACAAGCCGGCGCGCGTTCACCCGGAAGAGCGACCCGGCTTCATCCGAGCGGTCGCGGAGCTTGGAGAGTGGGTTGCGGAGGCGGGTGCGACTTTGCTCGGCCTGCTCGGCTTCTTCGGGGCGACCCTGATCGGCTTCGCCAACGTCATTCGCCGTCCCAAGCGCTTTCGGATCAATGCCGTCGTCCAGCGCTTCGACGTCGTCGGCGTTCGCGCCCTCGGCATCATCGGCCTGATGAGTTTCCTCATCGGCATCGTCATCGCCCAGCAGGGCGCAGTGCAGCTCGCCCAGTTCGGGGCCGAGGTTTACACCATCAACCTCATCGGCCGCATCACGGTGCGAGAGCTCGGCGTGCTGATGACCGCCATCATGGTCGCCGGCCGCTCCGGCTCCGCTTTCGCCGCACAGATCGGCACGATGAAGATCACAGAAGAGATCGACGCGATGCGGACCATCGGCGTCTCTCCGGTAGAGGCGCTGGTCATTCCGCGAATGATGGCGTCGATCCTGATGATGCCCCTGCTGGCCTTCTGGGCGATGCTGACGGCGTTGCTGGGCGGCGGGATCTTCGTCTGGCTCGACCTCGCCATTCCGCCGCTGACCTATGTTCAACGCCTTCAGGAGGTGATCCCGCTCACCGATCTCTGGATCGCGCTGATCAAGGCTCCGGTGTTCGGCTTCATTATCGCGCTTGCCGGCTGTTTCCAGGGGATGCTCGTCCAAGGCAACAGCGAGGAGGTAGGGTCTCGCACGACCACTGCGGTGGTCCAGTCGATTTTTCTCGTGATTGTGCTCGATTCCGTGTTTGCCGTCTTCTTCAGCTCGATCGGCTGGGTATGACCAAGCAGCCGAAGGATTGTCAGCCGCTCATCACGGTCCGCGGGCTCAGGAACGCGTTCGGAGACCAAGTCATTCATGACGGCCTCGACCTCACCGTCTGCCGCGGCGAGATCCTCGGGGTCGTAGGTGGCTCTGGCACTGGGAAGTCGGTGCTTCTTCGCTCGATCATCGGCCTGCAGACGCCCGAAGAGGGCGAGATCGAAGTCCTCGGCGAAAACATGGTCAATCGCAGCGAGGACGAAGCGAAGAACATTCGCCGCCGCTGGGGCATATTGTTCCAGAACGGCGCGCTGTTCTCGACCCTGACCGTCGCCGAGAACGTCGAAGTCCCGATCCGAGAGTATTTCCCGCACCTCAAGCCTCCGCTGCTCGACGAGATCGCCTCGTACAAGATCGCAATGGGTGGGCTCCCGGCGGACGCGGGCCCCAAATTCCCGTCGGAGCTCTCAGGAGGCATGGTGAAGCGCGCGGGACTAGCGCGCGCGCTCGCGCTCGACCCGGAGCTGCTCTTCCTCGATGAACCAACCGCGGGCCTCGATCCAATCGCTGCGGCAGCGTTCGATGAGCTTATCCGATCGCTCCAGAAGAGGCTCGATCTGACCGTCTTCCTCATTACCCACGACCTCGATACCCTACATGCGATCTGCGATCGGGTCGCGGTCCTTGCCGACAAGAAGGTGATTGCGGTCGGAACGATTCCGGAACTATTGGCTTTGGACCATCCTTGGATACAAGAGTATTTCAATGGGCCGCGCGGGCGCACTGCGGCCCATAGTTATGAAGAAGGGGCCAAGGCGTAGTGGAGACCCGGTCCAACTATGTGATGGTGGGTGCGGTCACGGTGGCTCTCCTTGCCGGCGTGCTTCTGTTCATCGTCTGGCTGGCAGGCCTCTCGAACAAGGCCACCAAATGCTACGACATTTATTTCAGCCAGGCTGTCGGCGGGTTGAACAAGGGCTCGAACGTCACCTTCTCCGGCGTGCCCGTGGGGCAGGTAAATAAGATATCGCTGCTCCCGAACCGGCCCGAATTCGTGTGGGTCCGGATTGAGGTTGACCAGCAGACCCCCGTGCTCCAGGGGACCACCGCGCAAATCAAGGGCGTAGGCTTCACGGGCGTCAGCGAGATCCAGTTGGATGGTGCCGTCAAGGGCGCGCCGCCGATCACCCAAATCGGGCCCCAGGGTTGTCCCGTATTGCCGTCGGCGACGAGCGGGCTGGGAGCTCTCCTCAACAGCGCCCCCGAGTTGATCGAGCGCATCCAGCGTCTCACTGAGCGGCTCACGGAACTGCTTTCGGACAAGAACCAGAACTCGATTGCGGACATCCTCGAGAATCTCGACCGCACCACGAAAGTGCTCGCTGAACGAGCGCCCGACCTTGCCGATGCGATCGGCGATGCCCGGATCGCCGCGCGCAATGCCGGCGTCGCCGCGCAGAGGTTCGGAGTGCTCGCTGACAGCACGAACCAGCTGATCAACGAGCAGGGCAAGCCTGCCGCGGAGGATCTGCGCAAGTCGATCGCTTCGGTCCAGCAAGCGGCTGACAACCTCAATGCGATGATCTCCGACGCCCGGCCCGGTGTGCAGAATTTCTCAAAATCGACGCTGCCCGAAGCCAATCGGCTCGTGCGCGATCTTCGTGATCTGACCCAGTCGCTCAACGGATTCACCGAGCGGCTGAACCAGAGCGGCATCGGCGGATCGCTGGGACCGGAAAAGCTGCCCGACTACAAGCCGAGGAAACGCTGATGAAGTTGTTGCCGCGCCTCCTTGCCTCGATCGCGCTCGGCCTCGCGGTCTCGGGCTGCTCGCTCGGCGGCCTGCTGGGTGGCGGGTCCAAGGCGCCGCCGACGCTGCTTACGCTCACGCCGTCGGCTCCTGATCCGGGCGAGATGGCGCGCACGGTCAACGCCGGCCAGTCGGTCACGATCGGAGTCCCTGTGGTGGCGAAGGAACTGCGCACCGTTCGCGTCCCCGCGCAGGTCACCCCGACCGACATCCAATATGTCACCAACCTGCAATTGGTCGATACGCCGGATCACCTGTTCCAGCAGCTGGTCGCGGAGACGGTTCGCAGGACCACCGACCGAGTCGTGCTCGATCCCAGACAGTCGACGCTCGACCCAGGGCTGCTTGTGACGGGAACGTTGCAGCACTTCGGTTATGACGCGTCCAGCGCGCAGGTGATCGTGCAATATGACGGCGCCTTGTCGACCCAGGGCGGCACGCGCGTCGAAACGCGCCGCTTCACCGCGACCGCGCCATCGGACGGAACAGCTGCTTCCGTCGGTCCCGCGCTGAACCAGGCCGCGAACCAGGTCGCGGCCGACGTCGCCAAATGGATCGGTGGCTCGTCGGTCTAAGCGAGGCTCTTCGAAGCCTGTTCGAACACGTCCCGCGATAGTCCAGGCTTAGCGACGATCTTCTCCAGCGCCTGGCGCATCAGTTCGGCTCGTCTCGCTTCGAACCGCCGCCACCGGCCGAACGGCGGCACGAGCCGCGCGGCGGCTTGCGGGTTGAGCGCGTCGGCGGCGAGGATCATGTCGCTGAGGAAATCGTAACCGCGCCCTGACGCATCGTGGAACGCCCAGTGGTTGGCGCCGAACTGTCCGGCCAGCGAGCGTAAGCGGTTGGGGTTCGCGATCCTGAAGTCGGGATGCTTGGCCAACGCCTCGACGCGCTCGACCGTGTCGGTCCGTTGCGCGGCCGCCTGCAGGGCGAACCATTTGTCGAGCACCAGCGGGTCAGTGTGAAAGCGGTCATAGAAGGCGTCGAGCGCTTGCTGGCGCTCGGGCCGATCCAGGGAAGCGAGCACGCCCAGCGCGCCCTGGCGGTCCGTCATATTGTCGGCGCCGTCGAACTGGGCCTTCGCCAACGCGGCCGCTTCAGACTGATCTCCAGCAGCGAGGAGGCCAAGCGCCACGGTGCGAAGGCGCCGGATACCCTTGGCCCGCGGCGACAGATCGTATCCTTGAACGCCGTCGCTGCGGTGCGCCGCCAGAAGCGTGTCGCCGAGCTCTTCAGCAATGGCGGCCCGCAGGCGCTCGCGTGATGCGTGGATCGTATCGGGATCGACGACTTGCATGCGGTCGGCAATCAGGCTTTCACTTGGGATCAGGATCGCCTCGGCTTTGAAGGCCGGGTCGAGCGCGTTCGACTTCAGCGTTGCGCCGATTGCCGCGATCACCGGTGCCGTCTCTGCGCTTTCGGCTCTAGCGCCCGCGACCAGGTCCGACATGATCAGCTCCTGCATCGCTTCGTAGCGCGCGAACGGATCTGTGTCGGATTGCGCGAGCCGCTCGAGCTCGCCGTCCGGGCGCTCGGCACTCACGATAACCGGAGCGGAGAAATCGCGGTTGATCGACAAAAGGGGCGTCTCGGAGATGTTCTCGAACGTCACGTTTTGCTGCGCTTGCTCCAGCACGATGAGGCGCTCGGCCGCGATCTCCGAGCCGCTTGCTTCGCCGATGAGCGCGGTCTTCAACGGAATTGGCATCGGCTGCTTGACCGGCTGGCCCGGCGTCGCAATTTCGTGCTGCTCGAGATGGAGCGTCGCGGTCCGGGAGGCGGCATCATGCTCGAGCCGCGCCCGCACTGTCGGCGTGCCCGCTTGGCTGTACCAGATATTGAACGGGCTCAGGTCCACGCCGCTCCCGTCTTCCAGCGCCTTCACGAAATCATCGCAGGTCGCCGCTTCGCCATCGTGTCGCTCGAAATAGAGATCCGTGCCCTTCCGGAATTTTTCGGGCCCGAGCACGGTGTGGAACATGCGGATCAGCTCAGCGCCCTTGTTGTAGACGGTGGCCGTGTAGAAGTTGGCGATCTCGATGTAGCTGTCAGGACGGACGGCGTGGGCGAGCGGTCCCTGGTCCTCGGGAAACTGCACCGCGCGCAGCACGCGGGCGTCCTCGATCCGCTTGACGGCCGCGCTGCCGATGTCCGCGGTGAAGCTCTGGTCGCGGAAGACCGTGAAGCCTTCTTTGAGGCTCAGCTGGAACCAGTCTCGGCAGGTGACGCGGTCGCCGGACCAATTGTGGAAATATTCATGCGCCACGACGCGCGAGATATTGTCGAAGTCCGCATCCGTCGCGGTTTCCTGGTCTGCGAGGATGTAGGCGGAGTTGAAGATGTTAAGGCTCTTGTTCTCCATTGCGCCCATATTGAAGTCGCTGACCGCGACGATGTTGAACAGGTCGAGATCGTATTCGCGTCCGTAGACCTTCTCGTCCCAGGCCATCGCAAGCTTGAGGCTTTCCATTGCGTGCTGCGTCTTCGGCAAGTCCGCCTCGCGCACCCAGATGGCGAGATCGACCCTCCGGCCGCTCATCGTCGTGAAGCTGTCGCGGTTGGCCTGGAGGTCGCCGGCGACGAGGGCGAACAAATAGCACGGCTTGGGGAAGGGATCGTCCCATTCGGCCCAGTGTCGTCCGCCGGTCGCGTCACCCTGCGAAATCCGGTTGCCGTTCGAAAGCAGCACTGGAAAGGCCGTCGCGTCGCCCTCCATCCTCACATGATATTTGGACAATACATCGGGCCGGTCGGGGAAGAAGGTGATCCGCCGGAAGCCTTCCGCTTCGCATTGGGTGCAAAGCATCCCGTTCGAGGCATAGAGACCCATGAGCTTGGTGTTGGCTGTCGGTGCGATCTCAACATCGGTCTCGATCGTCGCCCGGTCGCCCTCGATGTCGATAACGAGGGCGGATCCATCCATTCGCCACTGGCCGTCGGCAGTGACGGACAGTAGCTTCTGCCCGTCCCCGTCGAGCCGCAACGGGCGATCGTGCTCGCCATTTCGCTCGACATGAAGCGTCGCGCGGACCCGCGTCCGCTCGATACCGAGATCGAAATCGAGCCGGATTTCCGGAACGCGCCAATCGGGCGGCCGATAATCCTCGCGGCGGATCGTGACGTGGGTGGGAGAGGGCGGCGCTTCGGGCGCGACTTGCGCGTCGGAGGTGGTTGTGCGGACATCAGCCATAGAAGCGGCGGCTTACGAGCCGCGCGCTGCGGTGCCAACCCTAGCGCCGCTCCTCGTCGTGCCCGTGGACCGAATCCGCCCAGCAATCGATCGAGGCGCCGAGCGTTCGCAGTAGCGGTACGGAGACGATCCATCGTACGATCGTCACCGCAAGGACCAGGACCAATGCGCTTGCTAGAAGTCCAATCATAACATTTCCCCCTTTGGCGCGATCTAGCGCGCTTCCGCGGCGGTCTCGCTTCAGGGCGATGACAGGTGCGTGAAACAAGCGTAGTCGGGCCGCGCGGCATGCGTCCGAAGCCGCGAGCGGAGCGTTGGGGGCAGGCACGAGGAGGCAAACCCATGAGCGGCTTCGAAGATATTCGCGAACATATGGAAGTGATCGGCGCGGACGGCGTCCACATCGGCACCGTCGACAAGGTCGAAGAAAATCGCATCAAGCTGATCCGCGCGGACAGCGGCGTCGCTCATGAAGAGCATCACCACTACATCCCGCGAGGCCTGGTCGCCGAGGTCGAGGGCGACAAGGTGCGCCTGACGGCGCGCGGCGATGTCGTCGCGGACCTGTTCGAGCAGGAAGAGAGCGGCGAGCCGATCGGCTGACGGGCCTCTTGATCCCTCGCGCGCCTTTGGCTCCAATGGGCGAAAGGGGAGGGACGATGCGCAGATTCATGCTTTTGCTCGGGGCGGGCGCGCTTGCCGGCTGCGGCGGCTCGAACGATGAAGCCGCCAATCAGGCCGCGCCTGCGCCTGCGAAGAAGAAGCCGGCCTACTGTTTCTTCAAGGAGCCCGACACCAAGGACTGGGCGGCGGCTCGCGACAAGGACGGCAACATCGTCGTCAAGGGCAAGGCCTATCGCCAGGACCCGCGCTACATGGCTGTGCTCGGCCCGGCCACGGTGACGGGAACCGGGGCGGAACTCTCTCCTACGGTGACGACGAACAACACGGGTTTTGGCGCGCTGGAAAATTGGTGGGACATGACCGCGACGATCCCGAACAGCGTGGGCGTCACCAGTGTGACGGTGAGCTGCGGCCCGCGGACGCTAGCGAAGATCGAGGTCGCTCCGCCCAAAAGCTAAGCTTATGGAAAAGCCATGCGAATTGGGTTGCAAGCGCGGGCAAAGAGGCCAAGTCTTGAGCCATGGACAGGCCGGACGTTTCGGAGTCGGCAGCAGGCAGATGGACTAACGCGGGCGATTATGTCGCGGCGATGGCGCGCAAGCGCACGGCCCGCAGCAAGCGTGAGCGCAAAACCGGCCGGACGCAGCCTGAAAGTCCGCGCTTCGGCCTCAGCACCCTGCCTTACATCGCGCTGATCACGGTTCTGGCGGTTCTCACGATCGCGATCGCCATTGCCGCCTTCCCTGGTTCTCAGCCTCTTCCGCGACAGCCGCAGCTCGCCTCAGCGCATGAACAGGGCGTCGCCCAAAAAGGCTGGCTCGAGAAAGCCGAGCGCGAATTCCACCAATAGGCAGTGGGAATTCAGCCTTCGTCGGTCGGCGGCACCACACAATGTGACGCGGGGATGTCGCAGACGAAGCCCGCCGAGCATTGCGTGCTGCTGGTGCACTGCCGGTGGCATGTTCCCTCGACCGCCGAGCAAGTGTAGCCGGAGGCCGCGCAATTCTCTTCGCCGCCGCCGTCGGTGCGGCGTGACAATGTGTCGCTGACGCACTGCGCGAGCACGGCACTGCCGCCCTTGCTCGTGATCGCATCGAGCTGAGCGCGCAACGTTTGCAGATCGTCCAGGGTGACGCCCATCTGCGTCCTGAGGTCGCGGTTCTTGGCCTGCAGCTTGGAGATGAGCGCGCGGGCGCGATCAGGATCAAGCGCCGGGTCGAAAGTGAGCGGGGTGCTCTGCGATTGGACCGGCTGCACCGGCGGGGGAGTCACTGGTCGTACGATCTTGATCGGTGAGATTTGCGCAAGCGCCGGAACTGCGAGCGCGGCCAGCGCGAGGACGATGGCGACGGACTTTCTCATGCCGGTACTCCCCCCTGTTCGGCGAGGATTGAACTTCAGTCTGCCCGTTCGCGCAAGCCCTTACCAGCTGCAGCGCCAGGAGCCTCCGCCCTGCCACATGCGGGATTGGTCGCAGCCCTCATTGCGCTGGACCCACCGTGGATAGGCGCGGTCCGGGCGGTCGTGCCACCAATCGTTGTAACTGTCCGAATCCCAGCTTCGATTGAGGTCGGGGTCGTACCAGCCCCAGCCGCTGGCGAAAAAGCCGTTGTCGCGATCTCGTCCCCGACGGCCGTGATGCCGAGACGGATCGCCACGATGATGTCGGTTGAGCGCCATTGCGCCGTCGCCGCTTCCACGATGCACGGTCACGTTCGCGGCCGCCATGAAACTCGGGTCCGTCCACCGTTCCTGCGCAGCGGCGGGCGCCGCACTCAGCGCCAGGGCGGCGAGGGAAGCGCTAACTAGTGTCGAGTTCAACTCTCGCATCTCCTGGCTCCTCCGATGATCCGTTTCGCATGCGGCATAACGAAGTTCCCGGAGCGGCGTTGCATATATTCATTGCGGCGCAAGGCTCCTCGCCGCAGGGTTGGGCGATGCCGCCTGCGTTCCCCGTCGCGCTCCTGATGCTTGCGGAGGGCACGACTTACGGTCCCGCCACCCCGGCAGTGCCGAAGGCTGCCGCCAAGCCGGCAAGTGGCGATGGCTGCGAGACGGCTCAGGCGACGGCCAATACCCGCGAAATCGTCATCTGCGCTCAGCGTCCGAACGGCTATCGGCTCAACCCTGACGTCATGGAGGCGAGCAAGGAGAAGCGCGAATCCCTCGCCGGCCGCCTCAAGACACCGGGCGAAACGATGAAGATCAGAAGCTGCGGCGTCGGACCCGCACCCTGCGGGATGGCGGGAATGAACCTGCTTGGTGCCGCGCTGACCGCTGTCGAGATGGCGAAGCGCCTCGCGCAGGGGAAAGAAATCGGCAGCATGTTCAAGACCGAGCCGCAGGACGACGAATATCACCTCTATCTCGCCGCCAAGCAGCGCCGGGAGGAGCGCGAGGCGCAGGCCAGGGCGGAGGCGATCGCGAAAGCCGCCCAAGCGGCGGCGGCCGCCAAAACTGCGCCCAAACCCTGAGTCCTCCCGCAAGGCGGCCATCTTGCGCTACAAGCGCGCGCACAGGATCATTCGAGGGGGATCGAATGGCTACGCGCGCAGACGACATTCAGCTGACCGCGCTGGGCGTGCGGCGGATCAACACCGATACGGACCCGGAAGAGCTGGTGCTGCCGCCAGCATCGGAGCAGCGCCTGCGGCGGATCGCTGATTGGCTCGTGCAGCCTCCGCCGGTGCTGCGCGAATGGGGCTTGCACCGCTATATCGACGGCGGGCTTCGGGCTCTGTTCCGAGGGCCGCCAGGCACCGGAAAGACAATGGCCGCGATCGCCATCGGGCGATGGAGCGACAGGCCGTTGTTCCACGTCGATCGCGATGAGATCGCCAACAATTATCGCGACCTCTTCTCTCTTGCCGACGAGGAAAAGGCCATTCTCCTGTTCGATCGCGCGGATGCGGACATCGCCGACCTGTTAAAGAAGCTCGAGCCCTACGAAGGACTGGCGATTCTCGCCACGAACCGCGGCGGGAATCTCGAGCCGGACGCAGTCAGCCGCCTCGACGGCATCGTCGAATTCCCGATGCCGGACGAGGCGGCGCGCCACGAGCTGTGGCGCAAGCTACTGGCTTCGGCGAAGCTCGCCAAGAGTCACGACATCGACGCGCAGAGTCTCGCCAAGAACTATGATCTGTCGGGCGCCGAGATCCTTCGCAGCCTCCGGACCGCGGCGCTGCTCGCGGCGAGCGAGGGCAAGCCCGTAAACATGGAACTGCTCAAACATACAGCCGAGGAGCGCTTGAAAATGCGTGCGGGCGAATGACGGAGGCGCAGGACGAGATTCGCGCGCTGATTGAGCGGCGCATCGCCGCGATGCGATCGAAGGACGCCAATGCGGCGATCGCGTGTCTCGCTGAGGACGTGGTCGCGTTCGAGCTTGCGCCGCCGCTCGCACTTCCGCCGGGCGCGGCCCGCGATGCGGAGGGTCTGGCCGCCTGGCTTGGCGGGTTCGAAGAGCTCGATGTCTCAGTTCGCGACATGACGATCGAGGCCGGCGGCGACGTCGGTTTCGCACACGCCATGCATCATCTCAGCGGAACAAGGCCTGGAGGACGGCCGGTCAGCCTGTGGATGCGATCGACGCTTTGCTTCCGCCGCGACGCCGGCGGCTGGAAGATCGCGCACGCGCATACCTCCGTGCCGTTTCACATGGACGGCAGCTTCAGAGCGGCGGTCGACCTTCAGCCGTAGCGCCGCCCGCATTAACTTCCCCCTCACTTGTGTCGGGTAGACGACGCGCGCGATGGGCAGGCACTGGAACCCCGAAGACGAGGCGGCACGCGTGACCGACGGGCGCGCGAAGCCGCGCTGGCCGGAAGGCGCGACGGCGGGTCTGGTGCTGGTCGCAGCGGGGTGCATCGGCCTTGCGGTATTGCTCTATCATGTCGCCGGCCCAAGGGACGTATTCCCGGCCTGACGCTTCGCGCGGTAACCGGAAGGTAAGCCTCGCGCGCGTAGAAGGCGGATCGTGATCAAGCGACCGCCCTTTCGCCGGCAGACCGTCGAGCTCAGTCCTGACGCGCCGCGCCCGTCGCGCATCCGCCGCGAACCCGTGCCGGAGCATAAGCTGAAAGAGGTGCGGCCCTACCCGACCGAGCGGGAGATCTGGACCGTGGTGATCGGCGTCTGCCTGTTCGCGCTCGCAATCACCGCGATCACGGTGGGCACGAGCAACTACATCGTCAATTGACCGCGTGCTCTCACCAGAGCGGAGAGGCCGGCCGGTGGCGTTCCCTGGTCGTATCTTCGCTCAGAATATGAGTCTTGAATTTGCGCGCCATGAGCGCCGCGCCGCCGCTGCTCATGCAGACCAGGCGCACGCCGCCGCTCGGAAGCCGCTCGATCGCCGAGATCCCGACCTTCTCGGCCAGGCATTTGGTGACCACCGCGCCCTCGTCGAGCTTGATGAACAGGACCCTACTCATGGCCTCTCCTCCCGCTTCGCGGCGGCAATCGCATCGCGCAGGTTGCTGTAAATATATTCGCCGCGCTGGAAGACGTCCCGCTCGACCCGCCGGATACCGAGCCGCGCGAGCTCCACTTCATCGATCTGATTGTCGTTGTCCGTCATCGTTGTTCCTTGAATGAGAGAGAGAAAGTCGGTCAGCGCCGTTCGCTGTGCGGATCGATCCGCCTGGCGTCGACGTCGAATTGCTCGGCAACAGATTTGAGCGCGGTCGAGCCGCCGGCGGTTCGTGCGCGCCTGGCAAGACGGCGGCAGGAGGCGGCCTGCTCGCGCAGCCCGTCGGCGGCGTCCTCGCGGGAGAGCGGCGGGTTCACGCGGCTACCTCGCGGCGCTCCCGGCGCGCATCGGCGATGCGGGCACAGAGCAGGGAGACCTGATGGCGCTGGTAGAGGGTGTTGAGGTCCATTTGGGGCTCCCGGGACGGTAAGCGGGAGCATGCCAGTCTCTCAGCCGCACAGGCTTACGATCGGAATCCGTGCGATTTGAGGCTTATAGCACAAGAGCGGATCGGCGCCTAACGGTCATCCGGAAAAAGCCCGCCATATCGTCGATTGACGGCCGCTATCGCTGGCGACAGCGCTGACAGCCAAGAATCGGCGGCCCGAGCGTCGCGTTCACAGAAATCCGGGATGATTGTTCCGAAGTACGCGGCCATCCGCGAGCGGATGGAAGAAGATCTCGAAACACGCGTTCGGAGAGCGCTTTTCGGCACATTGGCGCTTGGCGCAGGCGTAGTCTTTGGCCTCGCCGGCATCCACGACTACTTGTACGGCCTCTGTAACGACCGCCGGGCGCCGCTCGAGGATACGCTGGCCTATCTGGGGTCGGCGGCGCTGTTGCTTCTGCTCGCAGCGGCGGTGCGCTCGTCCAGGCCATCCCGACGCGATTTGGGCGCTGCGATGGGCTGGATGATCTCCGGCTTCGCCCTCGCGTTCGCCATTTCGCGATCATGATGTTTTTGGGCGGGATGTTCCTTTAGCCGCGAGCCGGCCGCCCGCTCAACGCTAGCGATCGCCGCGGTCGCCTTCGCCCTTTTTCGCCTTCGTCTTCGCGTCGCGGCGCTGGTCGCTCGCCGAGCTGCGGCCGACGTCGTCGCTTTCCTTGAAGCGGCCTTCCTCGTCGCGGCGGACGTAGCGCTTGTCGGTTCCAGTATCGATCAGTTCGCGGGGCATCTTGATACTCCAACTGCTGGTTTGTCAGGCCCTAACGAACGAGCGAGTCCGGAGGTTCACGCGATCTGAGCGTAGTTGGGGCATTAATGGCGCCGATGCGTTAGGCCGATGGAACCATGGCCCACCGTATCTACAAGACCAGCGTCGCGAGCGTTTATCCGCACTATGTCGCCAAGGCGGAGCGGAAGGGGCGGCGGCGCGGCGAGGTCGATGAGATCATCTGCTGGCTGACCGGCTATTCGACGCAGGAGCTGCAGGCCCAGCTGC
>Ga0070664_100000736_pt1 | contig 25215 bp, 22 predicted proteins | sample KBSC73metaG_FD_65863 | JGI IMG/M metagenome (GOLD analysis project Ga0070664, IMG submission 65863) | Corn rhizosphere microbial communities from Kellogg Biological Station, Michigan, USA - KBS C7-3 metaG | ecosystem: Host-associated > Plants > Roots > Rhizosphere > Soil ... | reverse complement strand
GATCCCGCGTCCGCCAGGCGAGGTGCCGCACTATCTTCCGGGCGAAAACCCTTATCTCAGAGAATTCGCCGAGACATTCAACCTGCCGCTCGAAGCCGTGCGCGGCGGAGCGGCGACGACCTACCCGGAGTATGGGAAGAAGCTGAGAGCGACGTACAAGCCGCCGGAAAAATGTACCGTCTACTGCTGCGGCGGCACGGGTCTTACGGTGCCCAACACCAATAACGCGATGTGCAGGGAAGGCGACGCGCCGCCGCCCACACCGTAGAGCGCGGGCTTCAGCCCGCGCGTCACGCGGGGCTAAAGCCCCCGCTCTACGGAAATCTTTGATTACGGCAACGCTAACGCCACGAGCTCGCCGGGATACTGACGTCCCGAGATTCCTACGACGATGTACTGCTTGCCCTTGGCCATATAGGTCATCGGCGCGTTGCTGACGCCGGCCGGTAACTCCATTTCCCATGCGATCGCGCCCGTCTTCTTGTCGAACGCGCGGAATTTCTTGCCGCCCCACGGTCCGCCTGGAGGCAGACCGACGCCGCTGTCACTTCCTTCGCCCATGAAGACAAAGCTTTTCGTCACTAGCGCGGCAAGCCGGCCAGGTGTGCCGAGCGGCGGGAGATTCAGCCCCTTGAATGCCGGGTGATTGCGAAGCCCGTCGCCGTTGGCGACCGAGAAGGCGATCTCGCCTTTGTTCAAGTCGATCCCGACGAGCCGCGAGTACGGTGGCTTGAACGGATCCGGAAGGCCCTGTGGTCCCAGCGGCCAAGGTACCTGCTGCTTCACATATGGCAACGTCGATTCCGGATGCTGCGACTTGCCCAGAGCGATCACGGTGGGCATGTGAGCCGACGGCACGTAGAGCATGCCCGTCTCTGGATCGAACGCGGCGCCGCCCCAGTCGGCCCCGCCATTCGTCCCTGGGACGAGCAGCAGTCCTTTCGGTCCGTCCGCACTCCCCAGAAGAACCGGCGGCGTGTAGATCGGTCCAGTCTTGTATTCGCTGACGATCTTCTTTGCCTCGGCCTTCAACTCGGGCGTGAAGTCGATCAGATCGTTGTCAGAGACACCCTGTTGATCGAATGCCGGAGGCTTCGAGGGAATCGGCTGGGTCGGTGAATACCATTCGCCGGGCACGTCGCCTTTCGGCGCCGGCCGCTCTTCGATCGGCCATACCGGTTGACCCGTCACGCGATCGAACACGTAGACGAACGCCTGCTTCGATACCTGGGCCACGGCCTTGATTCGTCGCCCGTTCACTGTGATGTCGCCGAGCACCGGCGCCGCGGGCAGGTCGTAGTCCCACAGGCCGTGATGGATGGTCTGGAAGTGCCACACGCGCTTGCCGGTTCGCGCATCGAGACACACGATCGACTCGGCATACAGGTTGTTGCCAGGCCTGGTGCCGCCATAGTAATCGCCGGTGGCCTCTTCGAACGGCAAGTAGACGTAACCGAGATCTTCATCGGCGCTCAGCAGCGACCACGCACCGCTGTTGCCGGAGTACGTCCAGGAGTCGTTGAGCCACGAGTCATTGCCTGGCTCACCCTTGCGCGGCACGACATGGAACGTCCACACCAATTTTCCCGTGCGCACGTCGTAGCCGCGCACATCATCGGGCGGCATCTCCTTCGGCGCGCGTGCCCGCTCGTTGAGAATGTCGGTGGCAGGCGAGGGAACGCCCGCCACGACAATGATGTCCTTGACGACGATCGGTCCGCTGCTCCAGCGCCAGCCCGTAATCGGACGCTCGAATCCTTTGGTCAGATCGACCTGGCCGTTCTCTCCGAAGTCGGCGTAGCGCTTGCCCGTCTTGGCGTTGAGCGCAACGAGATTGGCGCCGACGTTGGTGACGATGCGCGCGTCTTGACCGTCGGTCCAGTAGGCGATGCCACGCGTCGCTCCGCCGCGTGCGGGGCCTTGTCCATCGGGACGAGCCGGCAGCGTGTCGTACCACATCGTTTTGCCGGTGGTGGGATCGAGCGCGACGACGGCTCCGACCGCCGAACTCACGTACATCACACCGCCGACCACGAGCGGAGTGTGTTGATAGTTGGCTGCCGCCTGCGCGTCAGGAAACGACGCGCGAAGCTCCTCGGGCAAGCCGGAGCGGGTCCATGCGATCTGCAGGTTCTTGATTGTGCTCTTGTTGATCTGATCGAGCGGTGAATACTTCGTGCTTCCCTTGTCGCCCGCGTACGCGGGCCAATCGCGATCGGCATCGGCGGCACCGACGACGAGGGTCCATCCCGCGAGAGAGATCGTCAGAACACAGAAAAGAGAGAGAACTGCATTGCGCATGCAGCAAAGTGTAGATCGAAGGCTATAGATCGCGCAGGCTGAAGCCTGCGGCAGCAGGCTCTGAAGCCTGCGCTTACTCGACGAGCGCAGTGGCGGGTTTCGGTTGATTCGGCTGGTCGGTCGAAGGGGACCATTCGCGGCTGCGCAGCGCTTCCCGGATGTCAGCGAGGGCGCGGACGATCAGTCGCAGTTCGTCGACGGCCGATGTGTTCGCGTGTTCCAGCACGCGCGTCTGTGCCACGTCGTTGATGTGCGCGATCGCCGTCTCGATGTGGCGCCGCGCCACAGCGATTCGCTGGAGGGGCGAGTCATTCTTCGCGACGATGTGGAGCATCCCGGGTCCTTCGGTCGTCACTGCTTGCGCCTGTCTTCCGCGGTGCGCGGCTGTCGGCGACGGTCATACCCGATTCGTCGCTCACTCAGGGCCATCAGGCCGTAACCACTCGATAGCAACTGCCGCTCGAATTGAACCTGGTATTCGACCATCGAGAGCGCATCCTGGAACGAAAACGAGCGCCGCAACGCGCCCGGCCCGAAGATCTTCAATTCCAACCCGCGTTTATCCGCAATGCGAGTCTCCCAGCGAACTGTGTCGAGTTGCTGAGTGAACATGCGAATGACGGGTCGATCGACATCGACCATCACTGAAGACTCCGTGCCGTGACAACTGACTTGAACAGTCTCCGCGGAAACGAACTTTTTTCTAACCTTCCTGCTACCTTTCGTTCGAATTTCCGCGTGCTCGTTCGAGAAATCGTCTAACGACATCGAGTAGTAGCAAGCGCCGCGCCGCGTAGAGCGGTTTGTTGATCGTTGTGTGAAATGCGAGTGTCGAACCGCGGCGGCCTTGGTTGACCTTGCCCACCAGCGGCGATAGCCTACGGTCGCCATGGGATCACCTGAACGCGCCTATCTGTCGGGTTTCGGAAATGAGTTCGCCTCTGAGGCGATAGCTGGAGCATTGCCGCGAGATCAGAACACCCCGCAGAAGCCGCCTTTGGGCCTGTATATCGAGGAATTGAACGGCACCGCATTTACCGCGCCGCGAGGCGTGAGCCGATCGACGTGGACGTATCGCATCCGCCCGTCCGCCATGCACAAGCCGTTCAAGGCCCGCGATTCACGTTTGCTCCGGAGCGGACCGTTCAATGAGGTGCCTCCCACGCCGAATCAGCTTCGCTGGAGGGCAATGCCCATCCCGACCGAACCCACCGATTTCATCGACAGCATTGTCACAATCGGCGGCAACGGCGATCCCGCTTCGCAATCTGGCGCCGCAATTCACATGTATGCGGCCAATATTTCTATGCGGGACCGGTTTTTCTACAGCGCCGACGGCGAACTACTGATAGTTCCGCAAGCCGGCGCGCTGACGGTGCACACCGAATTCGGTGTGCTCGATGCGCCTCCCGGTCACATCGTCGTGATGCCGCGTGGCGTCAAGTTCAGGGTCGAGCTTCCTGACGGCTCAGCTCGCGGCTTCATCTGCGAGAACTACGGTCAACATCTAAGGCTGCCGGACCTCGGACCGATCGGAACGTTCGGGTTGGCGAATGCGCGTGATTTCGAGACACCCAAGGCGGAGTTTGAAGATCGGGACGGCGACTTCAGGCTGATCGCGAAGTATGGCGGCGGATTGTGGGAGGCGGAGATCGATCATTCGCCGCTCGACATCGTCGCCTGGCGCGGCAACTATCTGCCGTTTCGGTACGACTTGTACAAATTCCAGTGCATCAACACCGTCACCTTCGATCATCCCGATCCGTCGATCTACTGTGTGCTTGCCTCGCCGACGTCCGTCCCTGGGACCTCCAACATGGAGTTCGGATGTTTCCCGCCACGTTGGACCGTCGCCGAACACACCTTCCGTCCGCCGCCATTCCATCGAAACGTCGCGAGTGAGTTCCTGGGACTGATCGCCGGAAAGTACATCGGCAAGGGCGATGACTTCGGTCCCGGAAGCGCGAGCCTGCACAACTGCATGTCCGGGCATGGACCTGACGCCGACGCGTACGAGCGCGGCAGAACCGCGGAACTGAAGCCGCAGTTCCTGGACGACACGCTGGTGTTCCTCTTCGAAACCCAGTTGCCAATCCGTCCGACGCGGTTCGCGCTCGAAACGGAGTTGCTCGAACGCGACTACTACACGCACTGGCAAGGACTGAAGAAGAACTTCGGCCTGGTTGGCTCGGAGCGCTGACCGAAGGCGCTAAGCTGAGCCATTTGAAGACGGGATCTGGGCGCGCGCCCACGATACAATTCGTTCGCTCAATTCATGGGTCTCCCACGGACGACTGAAGACCGTCGATCGATTTCATAGAGAGGGCGCGATGAGACGCACGTACGTGCTCGGCATGATCGTCATTGCGGGCGTGGTCGCAGCAGCGGCCGCGAACCTGGGTGCGCAACAACAGCCGGCGGCGGGAGGGCAAGGCCGTCAGGGTGGCCGGGGCGCTGGTCCTGCACTCGGCAAGATCGAAAAGGTCGCTGACAACCTCTATTTCATCTTCGGCGCCGGTGGCAACACCGGCGTGTACATCGCGGAGAAGGGCGTCGTCCTGGTCGACACCAAGAACCCGGACAACGGGCAGGGCATTCTCGATCAGGTCAAGACGGTCACCGACAAGCCCATCACCCACATCATCAACACGCACACGCACGGCGACCACAACGGGAGCAACATCTTCTTTCCCGCCAGCGTGGAGATAGTCTCGCAGGAGAACACTGCCACGAACATGCAGAAGATGCCGATGTTCCAGGAGGCGGCGAACAAGCACGGTCTTCCCGATAAAACGTTCAAGGACAAGATGACGGTGCTTGGCGGGAAGGATGCGATCGACCTCTATTACTTCGGAGCGGCGCATACCAACGGCGATGCGTTCGTGGTGTTCCGCAACGCGCGCGTCGTGCACGCGGGGGACGCGTTCGCCAACAAGGGACAGCCGCTCATCGACAGGAACAACGGCGGCAGCGGCGTCGCCTACCCCGACACGATCCGGAAGGCAGCGACCACGATCAAGAACGTCGACGTGGTCATCAACGGCCACTCAAATGTCACGATGAAGTTCCAGGACCTCGTTGACTTCGGCGAGTTCAACCGGTTGTTCCTCGAGCATGCACGCGCGTCGCTGAAGGCCGGCAAGACTCCCGAGCAGGCGATGATGGATTTGAAGCTCCCTGAGAAGTTCAAGGATTACAATCTCACCGGCGGCCGCGGCGGTCCAGGCGGCAACTTCGGTGTGATCTTCGAAGAGCTCAAGGGCGCCAAGTAACACCAATATCGCGAAGGTCGCGTTCGTCACCTTCGTGCCATGTCAGTTCCGGCTATACTTTCCGACCGATAAGGCGGGCCATCGCGGCCCGCCCTCCATTCAATCTCACGTCAACGTAGTGCGCGCTTCACCGGGGAGGCCTCAGTGACTCAACCCGCACTTGGTTTGCTCTCGAGCGCCGTCGTGATGGCGATTGCCCTCGGCTTCATCTCGCTGTTTGACTTCGGCACGTTTGCGGGATGGGTCGCCTTCGTCATGCTCGGCCTTATCCCGATGCAGGTTGTCGCGGTTGTGCTGTGGAACGCTAATCCAGGCTTCGTGAGTGGATTGCGTCAGCCGGTGAAAGGCATCGTGCTCGTGCTCGTGACCTTGGTGGCGACTGCCATCATCAGTCCGCTGATCTACATGACGGTGGGGGAGGGCATCTCGCCACCGGGACCCATACCGTCGCATTACGCGGTCATTGTCGTTCCCACGACATTCTGGTTGACCATCATGATGGGCGGCTGGCCGTTCAACCGCATAAGCTCGAACCCGTTGGTTGCCGGAGTCGCCGCGCTGATCGGCGCTTACGTAATTACCTATGCGGTCTTTCGGATCTTCTTCAACTACGACTTTCTTCAAGGTGCACCGGTGTATCTCCAGTCGGCGCCCAAAGGCATGTTCAATGGAGTGTCGGCGCTGGTGTTCTACGTCACCGCGCTGGCGGTGATGTTCCTGGTGCTCTGCTTCGACCTGTGGCCGCTCACGACGTTTCCGGGTGTGATGAAGCAGCCTGTCCTCGGCGTGGTCTGGACGCTCATCGCGCTGGCTGGCGCGGCGCTGGCGTTTTCGATTGGGATCATGGGCGCCGGAGCAGACCCGATGGCGTTCCTCACGCAAGTGACGGTGCCCTTCATCTTCGGGTCAATCATCGTTCTCAACATGCTTCAGAACTCGCTCTTCGCAAAGATGGCGCAGCCGCTCAAGGGCGTGATGAATACGATCGCGGCGGTGGCAATCGGACTCGTGCTCGCCCGCCTGTATATGTGGCTAATGCCGACGGTGAGCGGTGCGCTGGCGTCGGGACCGCCTGGATACGACAGGGAGGTCTGGCTCGCGAACGCGCTCTTGAGCGTGACATTTCCGTTCCTCATCTATCATGCGGTGTTCTTCGGCTTCTGGCCGCTGGCTGGAGAAACGCACGCGACGCCAGCGAGCAAGCAGACTGTGTAGAGAGGCTGGCGTAGAGCGCAGCTTCGGCCGGCGCGTCGACGCGGGGGCTGAAGCCCCCGCTCTACGTTACCTGCATGGCTACGAAGAAATTCGTTGACACTACGAAATTAATCGTAGACACTGCGAGGCATGGCACGTCGCGCGTCTTCACGGCCGACTGACGCCGAGCTCGATATCCTGCGCGTGCTGTGGGCTCGTGGTCCGAGCACCGTCCGGCAGGTGCACGACATCCTCTCCGCCGATCGTGAGTTCGCGTATACGACAACACTGAAACTGCTGCAGCTGATGACGGAGAAAGGCGTGGCCGTCCGTGCAGAGGACGGACGCGTTCATCTGTACCGCGCGGCGGTTGCGCAGGAGGAAACGCAGCGTCACCTGATACGGCACCTGCTCGATCGCGCCTTTGGCGGGTCGCCCTCTCAACTCGTGATGCAGGCGCTGGCAGCCAAGCCGGCGTCTGCGCAGGAGCTTCGCGAAATACGACGCCTGTTGAAGGAGCACGAGGAGAAAGGCCGTGGGTAGTCCCATCTTCGATTCGCCGCTGGTTCAGACGATTGGGTGGGCGCTGATCAGTTTCATCTGGCAGGGCACGTTGATTGGCGCCGCCACGGCGCTGACGCTTCGCCTCATCGACAGGCATAAGGCCGAGGCGCGTTATCTCGTGGCGTGCTGTGGCCTCGGGTGGATGCTGTTGGCGCCCGTTCTCACGGTGTTGACCGCGGACACCCCGGAGCCCGCACAAGTCGTCTCACTCACGACAGATCCCCGTGACATCGTCTCCATCGCCGCCCTGGATCGCATCGTGTCCGTCAGCGTTATCGCATGGATGGCCGGTGTGGCGTTCCTCTCGATGCGGCTGATCGTCTCGTACGTCGGTATCGAGCGAATGCGGCGCGCCACGCAGGAGGTGGACAAGGCCATGCTCCTGCGGCTGGATGCGATCGCACGGCGCCTCGGCGTTAGAAGGATTGTCCGGGTCTTCGCATCGAATGTGGTTCGCGTGCCTGCAGTAGTAGGCACCTTCCGCCCGGTCATCTTGCTTCCGATCAGTGTCATCACCGGCTTGTCTGCAGCCCACCTCGACGCGGTACTGGCGCACGAGTTGGCCCACGTGCGGCGCCATGACTATTTCGTCAACGCGCTGCAGGCAATGGTCGAGACGCTTCTCTTCTATCACCCGGCGGTCTGGTGGTGTTCGCGCCAGATCCGCATTGAGCGAGAGCACTGCTGCGACGACCTGGTCGTCAAGGCGTGTGGCGATCGAGTCGGCTACGCCACGGCGCTCGCGCAACTCGAAGAACTGAGAGGACTGGAGCCTATGCTGTCTTTGAATGCTACTGGCGGGCGGCTCGTCGATCGGATCCGGCGCCTGTTGGGGCACGCGCCGGTCAACGAGCGCGGGTCCACGGCGTGGATCATCATCGCAGGTCTGACGGTGACCGTGGTCGCGGTCATCATGATGCCCGCGCTCACCCTCGCGCGGTCCGATGATGGACGAGCGATTCTGCAGGATGACGTCACTCTCCACGAGCCACCGGCTCCGCCTGTGCCGCCCCGTGCCCCGAGACCGCCGGTCGCGCCGGCGCCACCAGTCGCGGCAGTGCAGGCCATCCCCGGCCTCCAGAATCCTGCAGGGCCGCCGCTACCCCCAGTACCGCCGCTACCCCCAGTGCCGCTGATTCCGGGCCCGCCATTACCACTTACCGATCCTTCTTTCGCGGTGCCTGTTCCGCCGGCACCGCCGCTGCCTCCCGTTGACGGTGCCCAGATCGATCCCGACTCTCTCGCGAGAGAGATGCAGCGGGCCTCTGAGCAACTGACCAGGGGCTTCGAAGACCTGCGTCGCGCCACGGAAGAAGTCAACTCAAAGCAGGAGGCGCTTCAGCAGGCGCAGGCGGAGCTGGCGAAGATGCAAGTCGAGACGCTCGCAAGAAACACGCAAATGGAATCGATTCGCAAAGCGATGGCCGAGCTATCGGCAGCGATGGAGTCTTCGCGCCTCAATCAGCTCAAAGAAGACGCGCTTCGCCAAGAGATTGAAGCGATTAGGAAGCAGATGGAGAAGCTACGCACTCGCTGACCCAAACGCTTGCGCGAACCCCAACTTGATCGAGAACCAAAACCCAACGTAGTTGGTCAGCGAGTCTGATGGTGACCACGAAGAATGAAGCCACGAAGAACACGAAATCGAATCACCGGGAGACACGCGAAGAAGCAGATGCGCCACGCCGGCGAGGCTTCATGGCCAAGTATGGGACCCACTAAACAGATACCTCCCAACTCGCAACTTCGACAATCGGGAGTTGGTCTTTTGGGGAATTGGGAGTTGACGGATTACTTGGCCTGAATGTGAATCCCGCACTCGAGCTTCTGCCCCTGCCAGCGGCCCGAGCGTGGGTTTTCTGGATCGAACGGGATCGCGGTGCACGGCTCGCAGCCGATGCTGGTGTAGCCCAGCTCGTAGAGCGGCAGCAGCGGGATATCGTGATCCTTCGCGTACTTCCACACATCACGTGCCGTCCAGGCGGCGAGCGGTGCCACGCGCGAGATCGTCCTCCCAGGCAGTTTGAACGGTTCGATTTCCTGCAGGTTCGCACGCGACGGCGATTGGTCGCGGCGGAGAGCGGTGAACCACGTGTCGTATCCCTCGAGCGCTGAGAACAGCGGCTCGACTTTGTGGCGCTTGCAGCACGCTTCTGTGCTCTCTGCCTGCCAGAGCCCGACGCTTGGCGTCTGCGTCTGCAGACTGATCAGGTTCAGTCCCCAGCGTGCGGTCAACTCGTCGCGGTACACCAGCGTCTCCGCGAAATGATGAAACGTGTCGAGGAACAGCACCGGAATATCCGGTCGAACCTCGCGCAGCATGTGCGTGAGCACCACGCACTCTGCTTGAAAACTCGACGTGATGCACGGTTCCTTCGCCGGGTCGAGCGCTCGTTGAATCACGTCTCGCGCGTCAGTGACTGTCAACTCCCAACTCCCAATTCCCAACTCCCAAGCCAGACGCCTCAACTACCACTGTCGCGAGTTGGAAGTTGGGAGTTGGAGATTGGGAGTTGACGCCGATGCTTACGTGAGCATCTCCTCTAACGCTTTTCGTATCGCCTCAGCCGCTTCCTGATCCGAGGCCGCGCGCCGCGCCATATGCGCAAGGCGTTCGGCGAATGTCATCGGCGCACCTTGCGCCTCCGCCGTGGCTCGCTGCGGACCGGTAATCATCCCCGCGCCGCACGTGAACTGCGTGGCCGGATCGATCAGGATGAAGCTCCCGGTCGCGCGATTGTCGGCGTAGCGATCGAAGACGATCGGCCGCGCCGTCGATATCTGCACGCTCCCGATCTGGTTCAGCACGAGCGCATGATTGACTTCCGCCGTGACCGTTCGAGTGGAGTGCTTGAGCAGGTAGACGCGGCCGGGGTCGAGAGGCCGCTCGTCCATCCATACCAGCTCGGCCTCGAACCGCTGTCCGACAAAGGCGGGTTCGACTGTCAGTACATCTCCACGGCTGATATCGATCTCATCGTCGAGCGTCAGCGTGACCGACATCGGCGCAAAGCCAATCGCGAGATCACCGTCGTAGGTGACGATACGGCGGACGCGGGCGCTGCGCCCTGAAGGCCACGCCGTGACCTTGTCGCCGGGCCTGATAGTGCCCGAGACGATCTGCCCCGCGTATCCACGGAACTCCTGGTCCGGCCTGATCACCATCTGTACTGGGAAGCGGAACGGTCCACCGGCCACGTTGCGATGCACCTGCACCGTTTCCAGATACTCGAGCAGAGGAGGTCCATCGAAGTAGGGCGTGCGCGCGCTGCGCGTGATGACGTTGTCGCCTTCGAGCGCGCTCATCGGGATCGCATGCACCGACGCGCCGGCGAGGAACTCGCTGAAGTCGTCCTGGATCTTCTCGTACACGTCGCGATCGAAATCCACGAGGTCCATCTTGTTGATCGCCAGCACGAAGTCCGTAATCCCGAGCAGCCGCGCGATTCGCGCGTGCCGCTTCGACTGGGTGCGCACGCCGTTCCTCGCGTCGATGAGCAGGATGGCCACGTCGGCTGTCGATGCGCCGGTCGCCATGTTGCGCGTGTACTGTTCGTGGCCCGGTGTGTCAGCCAGGATGAACTTGCGGCGCGCCGTCGCGAAATACCGGTACGCGACGTCGATGGTAATGCCTTGTTCCCGCTCGGCCCGTAGACCGTCGGTGAAGAGCGAGAAATCGATCGGCCCGGCATTGCGATTTTTCGACGCCTTGGCAACCGACGCGACTTGATCTTCGTACACCGATTGCGAGTCGTGGAGCAGCCGCCCGATCAGCGTGCTCTTCCCATCGTCGACGCTGCCGGCTGTGCAGATGCGGAGAAGGCCCGATTCCATCAGAAGTAACCTTCCCGCTTCTTCAGCTCCATCGAGCCGTCCTGGTCATGATCGATGATGCGCAGCTGCCGTTCGGATTGGCGCGTGGCGATGAGCTCATCGATGATCTTCGGTACCGTGTCGGCGTCAGACTTGATCGCGCCGGTGCACGGCGAACACCCGAGCGACCGCATCCGGCACTTGACCAGCTGCGGCTTCTCGCCCGGCATCGTAACCACGAAGGGCTGTTCCTGGACGATGAGCGACGCGCCCCGGACGATGACCTCGCGCTCCTTTGCGAAGTAGAGCGGCACGATCGGGATGTTTTCCGCGTGGATGTAGTTCCACACGTCGATCTCGGTCCAGTTGGACAGCGGGAAGACGCGGATGCTCTCACCGGGACGAAGCTTCGCGTTCAGCAGCGTCCATAGCTCGGGACGCTGGCGCTTGGGATCCCACTGCCCGTTCGGATCGCGCACCGAGAAGATGCGCTCCTTCGCGCGTGAGCGCTCCTCGTCGCGACGGGCTCCGCCAATGGCGGCGTCGAAGTCGCCGGCTTGCAACGCGTCGAGCAGCGACTTGGTCTTCAGCAAGCCGCAGCACCGCTGCGTGCCGACCTTGAAGGGCTGAGTCCCTTCGGCGATCGCTTCCTCGTTGGTGTGGACGATCAGCCGCGCGCCAACCGATCGAGCCATCTCATCGCGGAACTGGATCATCTCGCGGAACTTGTAGGTCGTATCGACGTGCAGCAGGGGAAACGGAATCGGACCGGGGTAGAACGCCTTCTGAGCCAGGCGTAGGAGAACCGATGAGTCTTTGCCGATCGAGTAGAGCATGACCGGCCGTTCGAATTCAGCCACGACCTCGCGGAAGATGTGGATGCTCTCGGCCTCCAGGGCTCGGAGGTGATCGAGGCGAGACGTGTGAGCGACGGTCGAGTCAGGAGTCAGGGCCACGGTCGACATATCTTTTCAAAACTGCAAAATTACCGGCCGCAAAACCGCACAATGAGCGGCGGCAAACGTGCAAAAAAAAACCCGGGTGAGATCCCCGGGTTCGATCGCGTAGCGTGTTGTGGGTTATTTCTGCTATTTACCCAATTGCCGGATCGTCACCGCGGGGACCCATGACGGGTCCTGCTACAACAGCATACGCAACAAAGGCGACAAATCCGGACGGACATCGGGTTAGATTTTACCTGTCAGGCCGCTTCAACGCAAAAGGAGTAGCTTATGGCCATGAAACGCATGTTACTGGTCGCCATCGCCGTAGGGCTGTCGAGCGCGCCCCTCGTCGCCCATCACTCCTTTGCCGCTGAGTTCGACGCCACCAAGGCCATCCGGGTCACCGGAACGTTGACAAAAGTCGAATGGACTAACCCGCACATCTACTTCTACTTGGACGCCAAGGACGAGCAGGGGAATCCAGTCCGCTGGACCTGTGAATCCGGTGCCCCGGGGGCGCTGAGCCGTCGCGGGTTCAAGCGCGGCGACCTCAAGCTCGGCGACACCATCGTTGTCGACGGCTATCGCGCCAAGAACGGGTCCAACCTGATGGACGCCCGTCGCGTGACACTGGCAGATGGGCGAATCGTCTCTGGCGCCTCGGCCGGTGACGGAGGTCCTCAATGAGCGGCCAGCGACCGGGTCTCGCTGCGGCGGCCGCTCTGTGCGTGCTTGCGCTCTCGGGTGTTGCGACACGCGCGCAGCTGCAGGTGCCGGACGTCAAGTCGAACCGGCCGACGCCGCGAATGGCCAACGGCAAGCCTGACCTCAGCGGCTACTGGAAAGGGACGACCGACACAAAGCCGGTCGGCAATATCGGCAAGGACTTGCCGGGTTGGAAACTCCCGCTGACACCGGCGGGCGAGGCGGCGTTGAAACACAACCTGACCGCGACGATCGATCCCGAGAGTCTGTGCATCATCGGCGGGATACCACGTCACAACGCCAGCGGGCTTCCGTTCGAGGTCCTGCAGGGCACGAACAAGATCGCGTTTCTTTACTGGTACAGCTACTACCGGCTCATTCCGATCGATGCGAACCGCAAGCACTCCGACGATCCCGATCCATCGTTCTTCGGCGAGGAGCTTGGCCGGTGGGAAGGCGACACGCTGGTCATCGATTCGATCGGCTTCAAAGAGGAGAAGGTCTGGATCGACGAGAACGCCAATCCGCATAGCGATGCGCTGCATGTCGTCGAGCGGTGGACCCGGCCCGATGCCGACCACATTCATGTCGAAACGCTCATCGAAGATTCGAAGTTCTACACGAAGCCGTTCACGTACTCGCGCACGTGGGTCCTGGGCAAACCAGATGAGGAGATTCAGGAGTACGCGTGCAGCGAGAACAACGTCGATGCGGCTCACCTGGGCTTCGGCCCCGGGCCGATTCGTCCCGACGGCACACGCGGCTACATCGATCCGGCGCCGCTGCCGCCGCCGCTTCCGCGCACTGGAAAATGACACGACACTATTCTTCGTGCCTTTTGAGATCTTCGTGTCCTTCGAGATCTTCGTGTCCTTCGTGTGTGTAACAATTCGCCCACTATGCGTATGAACAGATTGCGTCTCATGGCCGCTGTTGCTGGACTCGCGGTCGCGGCCTCGGTTCCGGCCCGCGCCCAGGGGCAACAGCCGTCGCCTGCGCCGCCGGCGCAGCTCTCCGCGTTGGCCAAGGAGAACCTGGCAAAGGCGCGGCCGAAGGCGCCGTTCGACCTCACCGGCATGTGGCAGCACGACGGCCGGGCAAATACGTGGCGGTTCGTGCCCGAGACGTTCAAGCTCACGCCGGAAGCGCAGGTTCATTACGACAAGGGTGTGAAGGCTCTGGCCGATGGTGGTGTCTATCGTGACGACATCGGGCAATGCTGGCCGGCGGGTCTTCCCCTGATCATGACCAGAGTGTGGCCGGTAGCCATGATCCAGTTGCCGACTGCGATCTACATGATCAGCCACTTCATGAACAGCGTGCGCGTCATCTACCTGGATGGGCGCGAGCATACCGATCCCGACATCGTCGTGCGCACGTTCAATGGCGAATCAATCGGGCGTTGGGAGGGTGACACGCTGGTCGTCGACACGAAGTATTTTCCGGGACATCACCACTGGCTGGATCAGGGTGGTGCCTCGGTGCCCGCCAGTGAAGACCTGCATATCATCGAGCGGTTCAAAATGATGTCCGATGGACGGCTCGACATCGAGTACACCATGACCGACCCAAAGAGCTGGGTGGGCGAATGGAAGATGACCAAGACCTTCCGTCGTCGCGAGGATGCGGATATCACGGAGGTGGAGTGTCTGCCGGACCTGAACGAACACCTGCCGGCGACGCGTTCGCGAGGACTCGTCAAGTAGGGGACACACGTGGATCGCAGGGAGGACTCATGAAGCGCTGGCTGATCGCATGTCTGGGTGTCGTCACGATGACGGCGGTGTCTGTTGCGGCTCATCACTCGCCGGTCATGTTCGACCGTTCCATCACCAAGACGCTGGTTGGCACGGTGGTCGAATTCGCCTGGACGAATCCGCATGCCTCGATTCAGCTGGACGTGCCGAGTGAGAAAGGTGGCGTGGACCGGTGGGGGGTCGAGCTCGGAAGCCCGCAATCGATGGCGAGGACCGGCTGGAGGTCTTCGATTATCAAGCCGGGTGACAAGGTCACCGTCGTGGTGAATCCCCTGAAGAGTGGCGAATTTGGCGGGATCTTCGTGTCGATGACGTTGCCCGATGGCCGCAAGCTCGGTGGTCGCGCCACCGACTGAATTCAATTCCCGATTCCAACGTGACTGCGACTCGATGCGCTTGATCGCCACGCACGCCTGCCGTTCCGGTCGGCGCCGGCGGCGCACGCCGGAACTCGGCTTCCACTCGTGCTCTGTCGACACGCGGCGAGTAGCGGCTGGCTCGCCGCGACATCCGTCACGCGGCTCAATCGCCTGTGGTTACTCGCGCCCCATCACCTGAAACAGAGCCGCGGTCCGGCAACCGCCTTCGCGAAGGCCCCGGCGGTCAGGAACGAATAGAGAGCGCATTCGCGTGTTAGCCCGCCTTTCGACGTGCACGCCCAGGTCGACGTGCCTGTTGGGGCAGCGCCGAGATCACCGAGCGCAGCAGCCGATTGACCGAGTCGGAGGAGTCGAACACCTTGGCCACGTCGGGCTCCAGCACGACGGCCACCGCGTTCTCCGCGATCCGCGACGCAAACCTATTCGGTCGGCTCCGACTGTAGTCGAACGTGTATTCAGACCGCAGCTCGTCAGGACGTCTCTTGCCCGGCTTTCTTGACGTTTTGCTCATGGCGCTGTCGCTCGCCTCGGGTTGCCGGACGAGCACTGATGATCCGAATCTTGGGCGATCGCTCCGTGAAAGACACCAGCAGGAGACGCTGCCTCTCAGAATATCCCACTATGATCTCTCGTGGCTCGTCCGAGGAGTGTTCGGGATCGTCGAAGATCCGCGCCAAGGGATCGCTGAACGCTGTCGCGGCCTTGGAACGTGACTCCGTGGTCGCGGCTGTTCTTTTCGGCCTTTGCTGGATCCCACTCGAACTCAAGGCTCATCGGACGGTTGCCGCGAGGCTACCACGAACCGTTTCAGCTTGCGCTCTCGTTCGGGTGGGTAACGTATGTGAAGCTACTCGACGCGCGGGGGTTGTGGAGGGAACATGCGTCCGTTCGTCATCGCAGGTTGTGTCGGGTGTTGGCTCGCGGCGGCCGCACTGTCGATGGTCTTCGCCCAGTCGACGTCTCGATCGGTGAGTGCGCCGCGACCCTACACCACATGGAGCAGCTATCTTGGCGGCGCGCACTCAGCGCAGTTCACAAGGCTCGATGAGATCAACACGTCGAACGTGTCGCGGCTGACAGTGGCGTGGACCTTTCCCGCCGGCAATCGCACGTTTCTCTTCAATCCGCTGGTGGCCGATGGCCTGGCGTTCGTGCTGGCGGGAGCCAACGATCTCGTCGCGCTCGATGCAGTCACGGGGGCGCTTGTCTGGACGCGCCCGCATCCCGGCGCTGTCGGCACGCGTGGAATGAACTACTGGCATAGCGCCGACGGGCGCGAGCGCCGGTTGCTGTACATCGCAGGCGGATATCTGACGGCAGTTGACGCGCGCACAGGCCAGACGATCACCTCGTTCGGTAACGACGGCCGAGTGGATCTCCGAACGGCCCTCGCGGCGACCGGCCGTTCGACCGCCAACCTGAACCCTCTCCAGACAAGCAATCCCGGGCGTGTCTTCGAGGACTCGATCATCGTGAGTCTGCCGGCGCAGGCTCCAGGCTACGACTCCAATCCAGGCGATGTCCACGCATACGACGTGCGAACAGGAGCGCTGCGATGGGTGTTTCGCTCGCTGCCGCAGGATGGCGAGGTCGGTTCGGACACGTGGCCGAAGGGTGCGCGGGCCAACCATGGAGGTGTGCACAACTGGAGCGAGCTGACGGTCGACGAGGCACGCGGAATCGCCTACGTGCCCTTCGGTACGGGACGCTTCGACTTCTATGGCGGCGACCGTCCCGGCCAGAATCTCTTCGCCAACAGCATCGTCGCGCTCGATGCGAGAACGGGCAAGCGGCTGTGGCATTACCAGATCGTTCATCACGACGTGTGGGACTACGACCTGCCAGTGGCACCGAAGCTCCTGACCATTCGCCAGGACGGCCGGATGCGGGATGTCGTCGCGCAGGCGACCAAGTACGGATTTCTGTTCGTCTTCGATCGCGTGACGGGCGAGCCGATCTGGCCGATCGAAGAGCGGCCCGTGCCGCAGTCGGATGTGCCGGGCGAGCACACATGGCCGACGCAGCCGTTTCCCACGAAGCCCGCCCCGTTCGCGCGTCAATCGTTTACCGAGAACGACATCAACCCGTACCTGCCAGCGGCGGAACGCACAGCCATCCAAGAGAGGCTACGCAGCTACCGCAATGACGGGCTGTTTACGCCACCCAGCTTCCGCGGCTCGATCGAGATGCCGGGTCACAGCGGCGGCACGAATTGGGGTGGCGTTGCCGTGGATCCCGACAGGGGAGAGTTGTACGTGCTCTCGAAGGCCTTGCCCACGATGATCCGAATCGTGATGCCGGGTGTGAGCGAGCCCGGATCGTCACGGACAGGGGAAGCGACGATCGTTTCTTCCGCGGAAGAGGCGCGATTGACGCGGGCTGCCAACGAGGCGCTCTCCAAAGGTCCGCTACGTTTCACGTCGCCGTACGACTTCATGTTCACAAGCACGTACTTGTCCCCGATCGGACCGCCGTGGTCGGAGATCGTCGCGTACGATCTCAACACCGGCGACATCAAATGGCGCGTGCCGCACGGGAGCGTCGCGGCTCCCGCGGCGCTCGGCATCACAGCCGACAGCGGCGCCCATTGGCCGCGTGGAGGGTTGCTGTTGACTGGTGGCGGCCTGCTGTTTGCCGCATCCGGATCGGACAAGACGTTTCGCGCCTACGATCGACGCACAGGGAAGGTCGTATGGACCTACACGCTTCCCGCTGCCTCGGATGGTGTGCCGGCATCGTACGAGGCAGGCGGACGACAGTTCATTCTTGTTCCTGTCGCCGCACAGCACGGCTGGAATCCCGCGCGCTTTCCCACACTTCCGCCACCGCCCGCCAGCTCCTACATGGCATTCGCGCTGCCCGAGTAGAGGCGGGTCTTCAGACCCGCCTGCTTGCTACTTATCTTCGCGTCGCGCGCCTCCGAGCATCGAGCGCATGCTCCAGTAATTGCCTTCATGACACGCGAACTCGAAGAGGTAATAGCTCGGATCCTGCTCGAGCGGGAACGTCACCGTCCACGGTTTCGACCAGGTCTGCGGATCGTCGACGGTCACTTCATAGCGCAGCGTGTGATCGTCGATACGCGTGAAGCGCTCCGTCATGCGCGCGTTGTGCGAAAACGCGCGATTGACGCCACCGCCCTCTTTGAAGTTGGTCGTTTCAATGACGAGCGTCTGTCCTTGCCACCGTCCTCGCGAGTCACCCATGTACTCGTCGATGGCGGCACCCACGTGCGGTCGCCCATCGAGGTAGACGATGCGCGCCTCGTGGATCATCTCGTTGCGAATGACGACAAGACCAGGCGCCTGGATGATCTGGTTGCCGCTCGAGTTGCCGATCGGCAGCATCGAACCGAACACGCCGCGCGAGATGCAGCGACCTTGCGGCCCGACGTTGGCCGGACCGTTGAGGGGGCCGCGGGCTTCGTTCGGGATGGCTGCGGTGCGCTTGGCGCCTTCTGGAGTGAGCTCAGGAAATCTGCCGTTCGGCGGATCCACCAGCAGCGACGTCTGGTGCTGCGGCTTGCCGTAGTCTCTCCAGTGGTCTCGCGACTCGCCGAAGAACGCGTCGTTCGCGTTCGTCAGCCGGCGCTTTTCGGGAAGCTGCGCGAATTCTTCGTCGGTGAGATTGGCCTTGGTGCCGAGGCTCGCCGGACGCTCGAGCGGAACGCCCAACATCGCCACGCCTGGCCAGTAGCCCTGTATGTCTGGATCACCCCACGGCGTCTTCGGGGGTGTCCAATGCTGGCCGTGCACGAGGACCGTTGACGCGACGAGGGTCATAGCGACGACAAGGCTGCGCATTGCGCACCTCCCCTTCGTTTCCGAACGTCCGCTGCCGGCTGATTATATGACCGATCGACCGTGTGACGCGGGATCGAAATGGCCATGATTCGATAGGTGTGCGGCGGTATCCTGTCGTCGATCTGTCCAGGGAGTACGTAGAAATGGCATCTGAATCTGAACCGGTCGATCCCGTATGGCACCCGAATTCGATCGACATCGGCAGGCGTCGCGCGCTCATCGGGCTCTCGGCCATCGTCGTATCGACACTGGGAGTCGAGCGCGCATGGGCACAGGGTCCGCGCAGTTGCGTGCTCACGCCCGAGGCAGGCGAAGGGCCCTACTACATCGACCCCAAGCTGCTCCGCTCGGACATCACGTCCGGACAACCGGGTGCGCCGCTCGAGCTGGCTCTTCAAGTTGTGCGCGCGGGAGACTGCGCGACGCTGGCGAAGGCACGTGTCGATCTGTGGCACGCCGACGCGATCGGGCTGTACTCAGGCTACGCGAAGCAGAGCGGAGTCGGCGGCGTTTCCACGGAGCCGGCCGTGGGGAAACAGTACCTGCGCGGCACGCAGTTCACCGATGCACAGGGGAACGTGCAGTTCCGCACGATCTTCCCGAGCTGGTACGGCGGCCGCACGCCCCACGTTCACTTCAAGGTTTTTCTCGCGAACAAAGAGGTTGTCGCCAGTCAGATTTTCTTTCCCGACGAGATCAACAAGGAAGTGTTCGCAGAGTGGCAGCCCTATCGTCAGCACGTTTCAAAGCGAAGGACCTTCAACGACAACGATCCCATCAAGCAGGGAGTGTATTCCGAGGTCGCGCGTCAGCAGGGTGCGTACGCGGCGAAGGCCGTTCTCGTCGTCGCGTCGCGGTGATCGGGAGGCGGGTCTAAGACCCACCTCTACTACTGTCCGATGCTGTCAATCTTGCGCCGTGGCCGATCGCGACGCGGCGTTGGGCCATTGCGTCCCGGATCGCCCACTGTCGGGCGCCGGCGCTCCGGATCGCGCCCGTTCCTCAGCACGCTTGTACTCGGGCAACTGCACCGAGAAGAATCGGTAGAGTAGCAAGCTATCGAGAATCCCGACGGCGACGAGCACGAGATAAGCGAGGTTGCTTTCGACGAGATGGAGATCTTTGAGGAGCGTGGCGAGGCCGAAGCCCACGATCCATGCGTCGAAGCTCATACACAGCCGGCGGAACGTCTCCGGCCGGATGCGGCGGATGATCAGGCCGCCGATCGGGACGCCGATCAGGATGCTCGGAAGGATGTACGGAATGAGCGCGAGGCTCTGCACCGAGTACAATCCCGCATACGCGTACGCCACCGCCGTAAAGCTGGACTCTGCGAGCCGGATGAACCCGAGCGCCGCGCGAAAGTCTTTCTGCGTCAGCCCCTGATTGCTCAACATCACTGCCAGCGGCGGTCCCGAGATCGTCGTCACCGAGTACAACACGCCGACGCCGCCACCGAAAACGAACCCGATCGACTGTTCAGACTTGATTGGCCGCCGATACCCTGCCGCTTGAAAAAGGATCAGTGGCAACAGCACAACGAACGTCCCGAACCGAAGCCAGCCCGGATTGACCTGCGAGACGATCGTCGTGCCGAGAACGACGCCAGGCAGCAAACCAATGACGATCGGAAGCACGCGGCGCCACACGCGCGGCAGCGCATCGCGATTGACCCAGAGCACGTACGCGTTGAGCACGACCTCGATCGGCACCAGCGCCGGGTTGAGCACACGGTTGGTGAGGAAGAGCAGCGCGATCGGAACGGTGATCGAGGAGAAGCCGTACCCGAGCGCCCCATTGACGACGGCCGCGCCGAGTGTGATGAAGACGAGTGCTAACTGCGAGGAGTCCATCTGTCGAGTAGAGCCTGTAAGCGTTGCGTGATTGCCGCATGGCTGTCAACGGGGCTGCTTGAAACCGCGCCAGTCGATTCTCAATTTGCGCATGCGCGCACGCAGAGTATGCGGGTTGATACGCAGCAGCCGAGCCGCGCCATGGGGACCCTCGACTCGTCCGTTGGTGGCTTCGAGAGCCGCTTCGATGTGCTGCCGGATCACGACGTCGAGCGGGGCGATGCGAGCGGCGGGCTGCTCCGCGGAACGAGCCGGCGCCGCGCTCGTGCTCAGCGAATCCTGCCCGAGTGCGCCGGCGACGTTGAGCGTCCGCCCCTGACCGATGAGCACGGCGCGATCCATGACCGCCGCCATCTCGCGGACGTTTCCCGGCCACTGATACTCGGCAAGCCGCCGCACATCGTCATCGGAGATAGGTATCGGACGAAGGCCGAAGCGATTGGCGGCTCGTTCCGCGAAGTACTCGGCAAAGGCGCGGATGTCGCTGGGGCGGTCGCGCAGCGGCGGGATCACGATCGGAAAAACCGAGAGGCGATAGTAGAGATCCTCGCGAAACGTCTGTTTCTCGACCATTCCCGGTAGATCGCGATGAGTGGCGGCAACGATTCGCACGTTGACTTTGAGCGGCCGTTCGCCGCCGACCCGCACCACTTCCGAGTCCTGCACGACGCGCAGGAGGCGGACCTGTGCGGCCAGGGCGAGCTCGCCGATTTCGTCGAGGAACAGCGTGCCGCCATCGGCCTGCTCGAACCAGCCTTTGCGCCGGCTGACGGCGCCGGTGAACGCGCCGGCCTCGTGCCCGAACAACTCTGAGTCGATCAGTTCGCTGGGAATCGCGCCGCAGTTCACGCGCCGGAACGGCCCATTTCGAAATGGGGAATGCTCGTGAATGGCGCGCGCGATGATCTCCTTGCCTGTTCCGGTTTCGCCGAACAGCAGCACCGGCGCGGCGCTTCGCGACACGATGCGTGCACGGCCCATGACCGCGGCCAGGCCGGTGTCGCCGCCGATGAGCCGCTCTTCGCCGGCACGGACGTCGCCGTTGATGAGCACGTCCGGGGCGAGTCGTGATGCGACGGCGACCGTATGCTTCTGTGACATATGACGGATATTGCCTGCATATTATGACAGTAAATCTAGTGTATTTGATAGAAGTCGAGTAATTCGGATCTGAGGAGTCGAACTTGCCCCAGAATTTGCCACGGTCCAGGTCTTGCCTCTCACTGTGGCGATGTCTCCGCTTGCCCATCGATGTCCCTGTTGCCCCACATCGTGTCGGTGCACATGTATGACGCCGACGACCACCAGGTGGTGAGCTAGCTCTCGAATCGTTCGGCTCCCACTTGCCACACCGGTCGTTCGGCTCACTCAATTCACCTCATCACACACGTTGGCTGCGCCTGTGCGCAGCGATTTTCGGGGTGCCGATCCGCGATCGGCCAGAGGAGATTCGATGTTTCGCAGAGGATTGACCTTCGCCGCGGTACTGTTCGCGGCACTGACGCCGGCAGCCGGCCTGGCTCAGACTGGTGGAACTGTCAGCGGCCTGGTCCGCGACTCACTCGGGGGAGCCATCCCGGGCGCGACGGTTCGGGTGATCAACGAAGCCACCGGTGCTGCGCAGGAAGCAGTGAGCGACGCCGAGGGCAGTTATCAGGTTACCGACCTGGCGGCGGGCCAGTATCGCGTGGAAGCGACCCTTGATGGTTTTGAGCCAGCAGTGGCTCGTGGCGCCGTTGACGGACGACAACAGGCTGCGAAGATCGACATCACGCTGACGCCAGCTCGCCTGACCGAGGGCGTGGTCGTGACGGCCCGCCGCGTCGAAGAGGCCGTTCAGGAAGTGCCGATTCCAGTCTCTGTGTTGAGCGGTGAGCTCGTGGCCAGCGCGGGCGCGTTCAACGTGAACCGCGTGAAGGAACTGATCCCGACGGTCCAGTTTTACTCGTCCAATCCGCGCAACTCCAGTGTCACCATTCGCGGCATCGGTTCACCGTTCGGCTTGACCAACGACGGCATCGAACCGGGTGTGGGCATGTATATCGACGGCGTGTTCTACGCGCGGCCAGCGTCGGCGACACTCGACTTCCTCGATGTCGCACAAGTCGAGGTGCTGCGCGGACCGCAGGGGACGCTGTTCGGCAAGAACACGACGGCGGGCGCGATCAACGTGACCAGCAAGCGGCCGAACTTCACGCCGGAATCGAATCTCGAACTCGCGTACGGCAGCGATAGCTTCATGCAGGCGAAGGCGTCGCTCTCCGGCCCGCTCGGCGACAAAGTGGCAGGACGTCTCTCGTTCTCAGGTACGGGTCGCGAGGGGTTCATCTTAAACACCGTCACGCAAAACGAGACCAACACGCTCAACAACCTCGGCTTCAGAGGGCAGATGCTGATCGTGCCGTCGAAGCGCGTTGCCGTGAACGTCTCGGTCGACCACACACGTCAGCGCCCGGAAGGATATGCGCAGGTGATTGCAGGTGTGGCGCCGACGCTCCGTCCGGCGAATCGGCAATGGGCGCAAATAATCTCTGATCTCAACTACACTCCGCCAAGCTACAACGCGTTCGATCGCCTGACAGATACCGACACGAGCTGGCAATCCAACCAGGATCTGGGTGGCGCGTCAGTCAATGTCGATTGGACGGTGGGACCGGGGCGCGTGACCTCGACAACCGCGTATCGTTACTGGCACTGGGATCCCTCCAATGACCGTGACTTCATCGGGCTGCCGGTCACCTCGATTTCGGCCGCGCCGTCGAAGCAACACCAGTGGACGCAGGAAGTCCGCTATGCAGGCGCGTTGTCGCCTCGCGTGAACCTCGTGACCGGCATCTTCGCGTTCAACCAGGCGCTCGATTCCAATCCGTCGTTTAGGCAAGAGCAGGGATCGGCCGCTGCGCGATTCCTGCTCGCGCCGAGCGCTGCCGCTGCGACACCAGGCCTGCTCGACGGCTACGGCTTCGATCAGTTCCTCACCTTCCGCAACACGAGCGCTGCAGCCTTCGGCCAGATCGAATGGCTGGTCACGGATCGCCTTCGCGTACTGCCTGGCCTCCGATTCAACTACGACCAGAAGAACGTCGATTTCAACCAGACGGTCTACGGTGGACTGCAGACGACCGATCCGGTGCTCGTCGCCCTGAAGCTCTCGGTGCTGGCGCCCCAGGCATACAGAGCCGACGTCGATGACACCAACACGTCGGGGCAGGTGACGGTCGCCTACAAGCTTTCGGATGCTGTCAACACGTACGGCACGTACTCGACCGGTTTCAAGTCGGTCGGTCTCAATCTGAACGGCGTGCCGACCGACGCACTCGGCAATCCGGTTCTGTCTGCTGCCACGGTGAAGCCGGAAGATGTCCATCACGTCGAATTCGGAGTGAAGACGGAGTTCCACCCCGGCTACACGGCGAACGTCACGGTGTTCAATACGGGCATCAAGGACTACCAGACACAGGTCGTGAACGCACAGGTCGGTGTACTTCGCGGCTATCTCGCGAATGCCGAGAAAGTGCGCGTGAGAGGAGCTGAGTTCGATGGCAACGCGCGCGTCAACCGGCGGCTCTCGTTCTACGGCGCGCTTGCCTACACCGACGGCATCTACGTGTCGTTCCCCGATGCGCCGCCGCCGCTCGAGGACACGGGCGGTCCGCAGGTGAAGGACATCTCGGGATCGGTCCTGCCGGGCATTTCCAAGTGGGCACTCACATTTGGTGGTGAATACAAGCACCCTGCGACGGTCTTCAGTCAGCTCGGTGAGCTCTTCGGGGCCGTCGACACGAGCTACCGCTCGGAGTTCTCGTCGAGTCCCTCGGCCTCACGCTACATGACAGTGGATGGATACGGCTTGATTAACCTGCGGGCAGGCTTCCGCTGGAGCGATGGCTGGTCGGTGTTTCTGTGGTCGCGCAATCTGCTCGACAAGCAGTACTTCGAATTCCTGACGGCGCAGCCAGGCAACTCAGGCCTGATCGTCGGCTTGCCCGGAGACCCGCGCACGATTGGCTTGACCGTGCGCATGAATCTTCGGTCGACCAAGTGAGCCGGGGAGGATCTGTGGAAGGGGTCTGACCCCTTCACAGGATTGCGCTATCGTGGGAGACATGCGCACTGTCATTCTCATTTTGGGGCTGGCTGCGACCGCGGCCGTCGCCGCTCAACAGGCACCTAATCCACGACAGCAGCCGGGAGCAAGCGTGACGATGTTCGCGCCCGAGCAGCACGATTTGTACGACGGTCACTTCATCCTCTCGGCCACGCGCATCTATATGGTCGGAGGCCTGAAGGACGCCCCTGGCTGGGACCATATGGACAATGCGGCGGCAACGCTGCGTCCGGCTGCCGGCACCGTGGAGATCGACGTCGACGAGATCAAGAACACCGGAAAGTTCGAGGCCCGCCTGAAGATCCCCGAGGGGGATCTCGTCGTCGCCTTCGATCGCTTTCGCGAGTTCAAGGGAAAAGGCTGCCGGGTGGAGAAGTCAACCCGGCTGCACAGCAGATCGACTTCTATATTCGCAGTCCACAACAGAACCCGAAGAATCGCCCGAATCGCGAGGTCTTCATGCACTTTTTCGGCATGGAAGTGACCTGGAAGTGAAAACCTGGGAAGGGGTCTGACCCCAC
>Ga0070664_100000735_pt1 | contig 25222 bp, 16 predicted proteins | sample KBSC73metaG_FD_65863 | JGI IMG/M metagenome (GOLD analysis project Ga0070664, IMG submission 65863) | Corn rhizosphere microbial communities from Kellogg Biological Station, Michigan, USA - KBS C7-3 metaG | ecosystem: Host-associated > Plants > Roots > Rhizosphere > Soil ... | reverse complement strand
ACGGCGTTCAGTTGTGAGGCGACTGCACCCTTTATCAGACGCGGCAAACCAGGCAATTCGATTCCCAGGAAGATCGACAATCCAGCAGTCCTCTCTCGCCTGAACTTGCACGAACTGCGGTGTGATATTGATGCCGGCTTTGACCAGCAGGTCACAAGCGATTTCAGGTGTGAGTACAGCAAACGGCATTAAAGTGAGTCGCTCTCCGAATTACTGGGCGAGTATATTTCAACTCCTGGCCCGGTTAGAATGCTCCACAAGCTCCAGCGCAGTTGTGGTGACAGCGCGCGCTAGAATGTGATTCTGACAGGAGGGATGTCACATAATGGCTGGTCCAATTGAAGTCGTGCCTTACGATCCAGAATGGCCCAACGAATTTCATCGCCTCGGCAGCAAGCTTCGCGCTGCATTACGAGAGGTCGCTATCAGAATCGATCACATTGGTTCGACTGCGATTGCCAACATGAAGGCAAAACCCATTCTTGACATCCAGATTTCTGTGGCCGCATTGGAGCCGATGACGCCGTACAAGTCACCTCTCGAATCCATCGGATTCAACTGGCGTCACGATAACCCGGATCTGACAAAGCGTTATTTTCGCGAAGCATCAGGCGAACGGCGCTTCCACATTCATGTGCGCAAGGTTGGTAGTTGGACGGAACAGTTCTCGCTTCTCTTTCGCGACTACATGCGTATGCACCCTGCGGACGCGGCCGCCTATGGCGGTGTAAAAGAGCAACTCGCCGTGCGGCATCGGAATCACCGAGAAGCATATGTTCACGCCAAAGGACCGTTTATCTGGAGAGTGATGCCGTCGGCGACGCTGTGGGCACAGGAGATAGGATGGGAACCGGGCCCGACCGACATGTGACTGCGCAGTATTTAAACGAGGAAAGCGGTCGCAGCGCAAAACCTGATCGCGAAAGTGGACACGCCGACACCCTCAAAGCCTTACAACTCATTTCCACATCAATTATTCGAGGCGGACTTGCATCGCACGGAAGTCCAGCGTAAAGCCCGAGCGCAGGGAGTCGATACCCATTACGCCGTCCCGGTAGCGTTCATCTCCCTCCGGAGCAGTCGTGAGAAGGCTGACGTTCGAGAGATCGACCGGATGTCCAGAGACGAAAAGCCGCAGGGTCCGAACGACGTCTGTTCGCGTGACGATGATCTCGCCGATTCCGGCCCCTTTGTCGTCCCCCGCTGTCAACCCGGCGATCTCGTCCTTCGTTAGAGCGGAGCGAAACGAACGATAGAGGAAGGATCTGTTGGCGCCGGTATCGAGGAACATCTGCATTCGGTGATCGTCATGGCTGACCTCCACGATCGGGGTTGCCCCATCAAAGAACAGGTTCGGTGCTCCTTTTGCCGTTCGGCCGGGCTCGATTCGAAGATCTCCGTTCGCCGCGATGCCAACCCGCCCGAGCGCTCGGATCACCGGCAGTCCGAGAAGACCGTGGATCTGGTACTTAAGCGGACCCACGAACATAGACTCGTCCGACACCACCAGGAAAACCACATTTTTCAGATGCGCGCGTCCGAGCCGAAGATCACTGGCGACAGCCAGACGGAGCGCGTTCTTCTTGCCGGTCGCGCCGCTGACATATGTGTCTGACTCGCGGACCTGGAGGCCAAGTCGCTCGGCTTCTCCGGCGGAGAGTGTCGAAAAGTTCGCTCCAGTATCAAAGATCCACTGCCCCTGGCGGCCGTTCACGTCGACGGGAACGTCCCATGAGCCCAGCGGGTTGAACGTAGCCTGGACCGGCATGTCCCGTCCGAACGTCACGCTCTGAGGCGGAATGTCGGCAAGACCCGCATAGAGATCCCGTGAGTTCGCTCTGCTGGACTGTTCGCCTGGAGGTGTGAGACGGAGGAGTTCAGTGAGAGTGCGGGCGGCCTCACCGTACCGGCCCTCCCGCCTGAACGCGCCGGCCAATTCGACGTAGGCGTCGCGCTGGGCATCGGTTGATGGATGGCTCGCGAGAAACCGAGTCAGATCGTCGATTCCCTTTGGCTCCTGTCCGAAACGGCTTTCGACCATTCCACGGTAGAAAAGAATATCGGCCCTGGTCCACCCAGGCTGCTGCAAAGCCTCGCGCAGCAGAAAGAGCTTCCGCGTATCCGCCAGCTCATGCAACCGTGCGACGTTGCCGGCCGCGAGCTCGGCGAACAGCAAGAGCCCCATCACCAACCGCACAAATAACCTCCAGTAAAGGCAGTCCCGGACTGTGCTGCTCCCGCCGTGCTGCAAGCATCCACGCGAAGCACGACGTCATCAATTTTCGGTCGCAGGATAATGACGCACTCTCTTGAGCCCGCAGCCCATCTTCCACAAGGTGTTTGTGACACGACTTTCATTCCGGAACACTTCAGCAGTGCATTCATTTCTACTATGCTTTCAACGCCGGATCAATCATTGCAAGCGAGACTTCTTTCAAGGACGCTGGCTTTTCGAATCACTTCTCGCCGAGTGTTCCTGTAAAAGATCCGCTCGGGTTCCAGGACCCTTCTTCAACGAAGCTCAGGGAATTTCCCACGGATCTTCAACGATATTCAGCGTAAGTGTTGCGTTCTAGTCTGGAGGAGCAAGGCGATTGTCGGCCAGAGGATGGGCAAACTTCCCGAAGAACGCGTTCTTTGAACTTGCAAAGCATTTCCGAACCGCAACCAATCCGAAGGAGGTCGAGCGCCTTGGCGACAAACTCGGACAGATGGTCTTCGGCAGGTAATGCCATCCAGGCGGTGAAACACATCCAAACCAATCGATGCGTTGCTAATCTTCATCGAACGAGAGGGTTTTGCAAATAGCGCTTTGATTTCCAACGCAAGAATTTCCTATCGGCAAACCGGAGTCGGAGTAAAGCTCATCGGATACGCGAGACTTGTTATACTCCGTTCAAACTCTTTGGAGGAAATCGTGAGGATTCGGGCAGATCGCCGTCTCTGTCCTACATTGGCAATGATTGGATGCGCTGCCTTGGGCCATGTGAGTGCTGCCGCAGCGCTTTCTCAACCATCGACTTTTCTCCTACAATCGAGCCCTTCCGTTCCTCAAGTCCAGCCAATTGCGATTCGTCTGCCAGGACCAGCGCGCGTCGGTTTTCCGATCTGGTTATATGCGGACTTGCGAGGGACTCTGGTTGCAAGATATCCGTTCGGTGAGGATCCTCGCTACTTCGGTTCGAATCGTCTGGAACTTCGACGCGGCGGTCAGTCGCTTCCCGCTCTCCGGCCCGAATCCGGTGGTTCCGGTCTCATGGGTATTGTCGCAGGTAGCATCGCTCCGCCAACTTCACCTCAGAACCGATTGCCACTGCACTTGGCGTTTGCGATAGACAGGCCCGGCAGCTACTCCGTCCGCTGGACCGTCATCGGAACAGATTTCAGTTCCACGGCACAACCTGCAATACGCGAGCGAGTGCTCGCGCAATCGGATTGGCTCGACTTCATCGTTATTGCGGCAATACCGGCCGATCACGAGGCGTGGCTTGCCAAAACTCTCGCGGCACCGCCCCCGGACACGGGACTTTATATTGGAGACTATTTGCCTTCCCTGATGGCGGCTGCGTCGGATCGCCGTGTGGCCCAGGCAGTTCTGAACTCCCTTTACTCCGGTCAGAAATTAATCGGCTCGTGCGCGTTAAGTGCTTTCGGACAATTTCCAGCCAGCACCTCGGTTCCATTACTGCTGGAGTCGCTCCGCCAGCGCGGGCCGGTTGTCGATCTCGCCTACTTCGTATCCAGGCATGCGCCCTGGTTCCAGGATCGACGCGACGAAATCGTCCGCAACGCAATTTCGTTTCTCGAATCGAAAGACGACGCGGTTTCCGCAGGCGCTCTTCAGATGCTCATTTTCGCGCGTCACTTCGATTGGAAAGGCGATATTACCGCCTTACGCAATGCCGACAATGCGGTTGAAAGGTCCGCGCCTGCTCTTGCGGCGCGAGCCGGTCCAGTTGCCCAAACACTTGCGGCCTATTCACCGACCGCCGGAAGTACTGCAACCCGAAATCGTCTGTGGCAACAAGTGGAGCGAAGAGGAACGGAGCGCCAACAAGCTCTCATCGCACTCACCTGGTTGGCCGATATGGCCGACTTGAGCAGGATTGGCGACTTACTTGTTCAGCCCGGCAATCCGGATCCGCGTGGAACAGACCTTTCATCACTCCCGTCTGCTCTCGTGCGTGCTTACGGCGATCCGGCGATCCCCTATCTTCAAAAGGCACTCGCGGAATCTCCTTATGTCTGGGTGAGGACGCAATCGGCGGAACAACTTGCGCTAAAGGGCAAGGTGGAGGCTTTTCGTTTCTTTCTGGATGCGATTTCTTCAAATCGCAGCTATCGGGACGAACTCGTGAACTGGTTAAAGATGACGTTCCGCCTGCCTCGCGACAGCGACGACTCGGAGGTCACAGCATTTCTGAATGAACAAATCAGAAACCCGAAAGGACCTCCGACACTGGAGTCTCCAATCCAATCTGCGATATTGCAGCTCCAGTCGCGCGAAGCTGCAATGCGCCAGACTGCAGCGGAGAACCTGCTTGATCTTGCGAAACAGAGTGCTCAGAACGACAGCAACATTGCCGCCTACCTTATTGATGGTGTAATTCGAAAACCTGCGCAGATGAGTCCGGATACCTGGCGGGATGCCGCACTGATCCTCGGCCGTCTGTCGACGGCCGCACCCGGAGTCCTGACTCTTTCACTCGATCGCGATGGCGCAACTGCCGGGCTGATCGAAATGGGCGAACCCGCGGTCGGGGCCGTCGCCGACGTGCTGTATGTCGGCGGGACACTGCGTCGACGTCTGGCGGCCGGTGTTCTGGGAGCAATTGGAAGCGCCGCCGCCCGTGATGCACTGACCCATGCGCTCAGAACGGAGTCCGATGCCAGCGTGAAGCAAGCAATTCAATCCGCTTTGGCCGGGCTGGGAAAGCGTCCGGCTCCGGCCGAAATTCGCTAGCTAAGCTAGCGGAGTGACACTGGGTTCGGGAAGTTCATCGAAGAGTTTGTTCATTTCGTGTCGTCGAAAGCCGCGTACAGTGCCACTGCGGCGCGGACATTCCGGCCGCGAAGTACAACGTGCTGCCAACCATCAAAGAAGTCACTTCCCAGTTGGAATCGACGGGCGGGCCGAGGCTGGAAGTCTGCCATCGCCATGCGATCTGAAGTTTGCCGGCATTCGATGCGTGGATCGAATCCAGCGGACAAGACGACATCCCACCGGGATCTCCACCAGAGTGCGGCCACTCTCCGACCGCGGAGCCACGCCGTGCGTGCTCGCCTGCGTCAAAGCCAGAACGGCAATTGCGAATGTAATCGCCAATTTCTTCAACGCATCTCGACTCATTGGGTTCCTCGCGCGGGGAATCATCATGCCGAAGGCCCGCTTTACATCACGGGCACAGCGTGCGGGTATCCATATTGGGTAGCGCGGGTCGACGCCGGCGGCGTCAACCGGTTTCTGTCAGGACGATGCTTCCACTTTGAGCAGTGCATTCTCGATGGCATCGCTGATCTCCTGGAGGTCGTATGGCTTGCCGACAATCTCGATCGCATCGGAGTTGTTGCCGACAATTTCGTCCAATCGCTTTTTGTTGGTTGTGGTAAGGACGATCCCGCGTGATTTCATTTCCAATGAATCACGCATTGTTTCAAAGAATCTCCAGTTCTCCCGGTATGGCGGCGAAATGTCGAAAATCACGACGGCGGGATTGTGTTTTGCGAGGAAGTCGCTGAAATTGATGATGCCTTTTTTCACATCTGCAAAGTGGCACGATGTCAGACAACAGATGCCTTTAACATCCAGCATCCGTTTCACCATTTCAACCGTATCGTCATTGGCGTTGATAAGTACAACGACAGGCGGGAAACGCGAAATCCGAGGTTGAAATTCCATAATATTATCCGTGCTGGCCGACCCGTCTCGCCCCTTCGGCGACTGCTGTTTCCCGACCTATTGCCGCCTGAATCAAGTCCAGGTCTGTTTTGAGACCCACAATTTCCAGGGCATTGGAGTCTTCTCCGATGATTTCATCCAGCCGCAACTTATTGGTTGTCGTCAAGACAGTTCCTCGTCCTTTCATCACCTTGTTGGAGCGCATCGTCTTGAAGAACGTCCAGTTCTCATCGTAAGGAGGAGAAATGTCGAATATCACGAGTTCCGGATTGTGCTTCTCCATGTATTTTTCAAAAACGACAATGCCTCTTTTCAGATCCGCAAAATGACACCAGATCAAACTCTGGCCGTCCCCCTGTTTCGTAAGAAGGCGGTATACCATTTCAATGGTATCGTCGCTGGCGTTGAAGAGTGCAACAAGGCCCTTGGTAGTTTTCATTGATTCAGACATTAGCAACCTCTTTATTTCTTTATTTCCTTGTAGAACATGAACTCGCCGGGACCCCTGTTCTTGGATTGATACATCGCGGCGTCGGCTTTCTCGATTAGAACTTCTCCCGTATCCCCGTCATCCGGGTAGATACCGATACCGATGCTGAGCGTGGGGCAGACCTCCTGATCGCCAATGAGCATTGGCGCTTTCACCGCTGCAATGATTTTTGCTGCGCTGACTGCCGCATCCTCCACACGTTCCAGCTCCGAGAGGACTATGACGAATTCATCCCCGCCGATGCGGCTGACGGTGTCTGAACTGCGCACACAGTTCACAAGGCGATCCGAAATTCGACGAAGTAACTGGTCTCCCAGCGCGTGGCCCAGCGAGTCGTTTATTTCCTTGAATTGATCCAGATCCATGAATAACACCGCCAGCGTTCTTCCATATCGCTTCGACAGAGCCAGCGCCCGGCTAAGGCGATCGTCGAGAAGCAGTCGGTTCGGAAGGTCGGTGAGAACATCATGTTGAGCCAGATAGGACATGCGCAGCGATAGCAAGTTGGTTTCCGCGGGAGATTTATCTGGATCCTCCGAAGGCCGGAGTTCAGCGGAAGGTGCGAGCACCACCCTGTACGCAATCCGTTCAATGATGCCGGCCAGGTAGTCCGCAATAAACTGAAGTATGCGAGTTTCCCAATGGGTGCAGGATTCGTTTTTCGATCCCACAGACAACACGCCAACCATATGTCCGGCCGATTCCATGGGAATGCAGATGTCGGCCGTGCTCTGGACTTTCTTTTCGGTAATCAGCGTTTGAAGAATGGCGTCCATCTCGGAAAGCGAAATCTGGCTGCTTGAAATGTCTTCAAACACGGCATCCTCCATCGCCACGATTCGCCAAATCTGACGATTGTCATCACATAACAGGATGATGACTCGCCTGAATTCCAGAAACCTGGGCAAATACTCTTCCAGCTCCATGAGTAGTGTCTTAAAGTCCCGAACACCGGAGCACGCAGAAACGAAATCGAGAATCTCATCAAACTGCCGAGATTCGGCATCGGTCGAATGTTTCTCAGAATCCACTGCTGTTTACTCCCCGTATTGTCAAAGGCTGCGCACCCAACGTGTAATGAGATTACCGGTCGCCGAGTCCGCAATCTGGTCAAAACAGACCCGTAAAGTACCGAAATCGTGGGAGCCTGGGAAATGGAGTAAGTAGAGATTTTGATCCAGTATCCCTATTTCAATGTCGCAGTCAGAACCGTATGTGGAAGCGCTGCCGCGCGCTCAGAGCGGATAAGAACAGATCTTTCGACGGGGCTTCGGCGATTTTGATTAAAGGAAGCTCGAAATTCCGAATAATTCCGGGCAGAGGAATCCATCGAAGGCGATCTCGATTTTTATGAGGTGGATTCGGAGATGGCGCGTGTGACCGGCGGAGCGCGGCCAGGGACACCCATGCATTCCAGATTCCTTCGGGTGTGGATCGAAGGGCCGACCGTTTCCGGGCTTCCCGAATCTATGCCCTCCGATAACGATGTGAGTTCTCAGTTGGATTTCTCAATGTACCCTTCGATCGTATGTATGATCAATCCCTCAACTGGCGCGGGCAGCAATCGCGTCCGACGATCGGCAAATGTGCAAGGCACGCAGATCTGTATCTCGGAGAGCGTTACTCTGCGGGCACACTTTCATGGGCAAGTGGCTTCACAAATTGTCGGACAACGTGGCCGCTCACTAAAAACGGTGTTCAGGACGACGTGATGTATTCAATCTGGCTGTGTTTGTCCGGATCGGTTAGCTCGCGTGAAATCCGGTGCCGCCGCGCTATTCTGCTCGGCATGAATCTCCTGAAAATCCCACTGGCGGTACTCGCCGCGGGCCTTCTATTCGTGACACCTCCGGCGTCGGCGCAGGTTCTCAGTGTCGCCGCAAAGGAATTGGAGAACCAGCACAAGGGTGAGATCTTGAGAGTGCGGGAACTCGCGGCCGATTCCAAAATCCGGTATGACGCAGCGGGACACTTGACAGGAAAGTGGCATGCCGGCCGATGGACCTGGCACAGCAGCGTCGAGCTGGTCGGAGTAGAGGCCAAAGGCGACCTACTCCGGATCAAGGCCAATCGGCTACTGCTCAACTACGATCAGGCAAGTCAACGTTTCGCTTCGATTCGAGCGGGCACGATTGAGATCGATATCGAAACTGCTCCGGACATCCGTGGGAACATTGACCCGACCAGGGAATGGAACAAGGCGTTTCTGACACCGACCGAAGACTACCCGCTCGATATGCAACCCTATTGGAGGCCGTTCATCAGCTGCATCGTCAGACCCAATACTGATGAGTGCAGGTACTATGAAGCGGAGTTGCAGAAACCGGATGTCTATAACATCAAACCGGCGCCATCATCGGGTTGGAAACCGAATTACCCTGGCGTCTACGCCCTCGGTGGCAATGTAAAACCGCCGCAAATGCTCTCCAAAAGCGAGCCCGAATACACGGATATTGCCCGCCAGGCCAGGGTTTCAGGTACGGTCATTCTTGAAGTCATCATCCGAAAGAATGGCTTTGCAGAGATTGTCCGAGTCGTCCGACCGCTGGGATACGGGCTCGAGGAAAGTGCAGCCGAATGGGTACTCAACAAAACCAGGTTTGCACCGGCCAAGCTAAACGGTAGTCCCGTCGACGTGCACCTCGAGATCGTCGTCAATTTCCATCTTTACTAGAATTAAAACCAACGCGCAGTGGTATCGGCGTGCCCTATGGATCGCCCGATGAGTCTAAGATCTGGCCATGACTACGGGCGAGCATCGACGAAAATCGGTGCATGGATTGGACGCTCGTGGAGCCAAACTACGGCAAATGTCGGCGGAGACACGGTGCGCTGGTAGAACGTATCGCCGTGGATTTGCTGATTTGAGCCACGTACACAACTCGATGAGAACGACCCGCCACGTTACGCCCACATCACTCGCGCTTGCATCCCATCGAGTTCAGGTTGCCCCCGGCGCGCACCCGGTAATGCAGCGTGATGTTGGGGATGCCTTTCCCGTCCGGCCCGTAGAGCGCCTGTTCAACGGTCCAACTGAAGATTTGCATTCCTCCTACCCAGCTCAAGGCTCCAGTCCTGGCGTCGTATTTGAACTGGTGTTGTGGCCCGGCACCGTCGGGCGTGATTCCTGAGGACGTGGTTCCGTTGAGAATGCGGAGTTTCCCCGCCGTGTTCCCGCTGCCGAACAACGTGCACGAGTAGAGACCGGCCGGCACCGCATTCGGCAAGCCGGCGACAGCCGGTATAGTCGCCGCGGGCCTGGCGGCGAGAGGGCGCAGTCGGTCGACGCTCACCCATTCATCACTGCTTGCCACACCGTACTTGCTGTCGTCGCGCACCAAACGGTAACGATCATCCTGCGCGTTGGTGACGGATGCCGCATACCATGTCCCATTGACGTTGACCTCGACTCTGTCGCCTGGTTTGAAATGCTGTGATGTGCCGCTCGATACCGCGGATTGAGCGTTCACGATTCCGGAAGATATGGCCATCAGAGCGCCGACGGCGAGTGATGTGATAAACACGGTTCTAATTCCTGACAAAGAGATTCTCCTTCTTGAGTTGATCGAATTGCTGCGCCGGCGAGCGACGCGCTCATGTGTGCATTGCTTGACGGATCTGGAGTGATTCATTCCGATTCAGGTCTGATGAATGAAGCCAGGAGGTCGCGCACATCATGCGCCCCATTGCGCGCAAAGGATATGCATTTGTACGGCTCGTCCGATTGGGCCCGACAGGAATACCTTTTGTCTCCTGAGATTCGCAGCGGGAAATCTCTGAGGCCCGCACCTTCGAGCCGCACCGAGTCTTTTTCCGTCGTGATCAGTGTCTCGCGTTCTCCACGGCAGGACATGCCCGCGATATCCTCGGACGACAAAAACGGTCTGAATCCGGAATGTCGGAATTGGAATCGGCACATGACGCACACTCTTGAGCCCGCAGGCCAGGTTCTACAAACTCGCCACTCTTACAGCCGTTTAAGTCCACGATGCACCGGGAGCAAGTTCCCCTGATGTGTGCTCAATTAGACAGACGAATTGGCGCTCGATCTGCTCGAATACCCGTGAGGGAGAATGCCATGACTATTCCACAAAGCTACTTTCCAGCCTCGGCGTCTCGAATACACAGCATTCGCATGACAACCCTCATGTTCATAGCATTGACGGCGGGAGGAATTCTGAGTGGGTGCGGAAACAGCTCAACGACGAATCCCGAGAAAGTCCAGCCAGGGGAAACGATCCAATCCGCACCGGACACGGCTTCCGTTGCCCTCGTCACCGAAGGTCAACAGGCTTTCCGGTTTGATACGTTTGGCGACGAGCAACTGTGGACCGGCAAGCTCGGTCTGAACGACGTCATCGAGAAGAAAGTGGATCCCGTGACCGCGCTTAAGATCGGGCTGAAAGTAGACGCAGACGTGCTGCCTCCCGGTATCCTCGAAAAAGTAGACCTTAAGAGTCCGGCGACAACGGTGGCGTTGCTCAAGATGAACGCCATCGTGGGCGTTCAGGCAACGGTGGACGCCAACGACCACATTACGCAAATCGGCGTGACGTGCGCTCTCTGTCACTCCACCGTCGATAACTCCGTCATGCCTGGCATTGGCCATCGGCAGGACGGCTGGCCGAACAGGGATTTGAACGTCGGAGCCATCATTGCGCTGTCACCCGCGATTCCAGCGGACAAGAAGGCCGTCTACAATTCGTGGGGGCCTGGCAAGTACGACCCTCGCTATAACGAAGACGGCAAGAACTCTCCGCTCGTCATTCCGCCTGCATATGGCCTCGCTAATGTTAAGAACGAAACGTACACAGCAGAGGGACCGATCTCCTACTGGAATGCCTACGTGGCCGTCACCCAGATGGGCGGCCTGGGGAATTTCTCCGATCCACGGCTGAAGATCGACGTCATGCACTCGCCGGATCAGGTCACCCCGAAGCTTGCAGCATTACGGGCGTACCAGTTCAGCCTGACGGCGCCTGCGCCGCCCGCCGGAAGCTTTGATGCCGCGGGTGCAGAACGCGGACACGCGCTGTTCGATAAATCCTGCGTGGGCTGTCATGTGGGCGGATCCGGCACAGATAACAACAACGGAACGTTGCACGCGCCTGCGGAAACCGGAGTCGACGCGGCATATGCCATGCGGACAGCGAACAAGGCATACCGCACCACTCCACTGCGTGCGTTGTGGCAGCACGCTCCATATTTCCACGACGGAAGCGCGAAGACGCTTACAGACGTCGTGACTCACTACAACAAGGTTCGTACTCTCAATCTCACTGAGAACCAGCAACGCGACCTTGTTGAGTTTCTCAAGTCGCGCTGATCGATCGGAATCGTGCCGCAATGAGTGTTCTGGACTTCCCGTTATGGCTGCGCGCTGCGCACTTTTTCAATTTTCTTTTCCTTTCCCTTATTGTTCGCAGTGGTATCGAGATCCTGAGCGCTCATCCGAGATTCTACTGGAACGATCACTGCACACCGGGCAGCGAATGGTTGAAGTTCACGAAGAAACAACGATCCAAGGGGAAATTGTGGGTCGCCAGCGATGAAGAAAGCTCTTTCTCATCGGCAATTGCCTTGCCAGGCCACGGGAATTTGGGTCTCGGACGCCACTGGCATTTCCTGATGGATTTCGCGTGGCTGCTGACAGGCTTGACCTATGTGCTGATGCTCTTTGTCACGCCGGAATGGCGACGGCTGATTCCGACTTCCTGGCAGATCTTCCCAGACGCAATGCACGTCGCATGGAATTACATTACCCTTCACATTGAAGAGACACCGAGAGCGTATAACGCGCTCCAGAAGTTGACCTACGCATCCATCATATTTCTTCTCGCTCCATTCAGCATTGCGACCGGTATTGCAATGTCTCCGGCAGTCGCCGCCCGTTTTCCCTGGTATATCAAACTCTTTCACGGACGACAGAGCGCTCGCAGTCTGCACTTCCTGGCTCTTTGCGGTTTCATCTTATTTTTCCTCGGGCACGTCACGATCGTCGCTCTGCATGGCTTCCGGGAAGGGCTGGCAATGATTGTTCTGGGACAAACGCACAATCCAGAGCGGACAGTTGCTCTCCTCGTCTGGCTTGCAGGGCTGACAGGAATCATCGCGATTCATGTTCTGGTCACCGTGCATTCACTTCGCCGGCCGCGCTTCGTGCAGCGAGCGACGCAGTCCATCACAGACCCGTTGCGCACGTTTCTCTTCGGTCATGAGAAATCTAAACAACAGTACCTGGCTTCGGACATTTCACCGGACCTTTGGGTAAACGGACGACCGCCAGCCGAAGAAACCTATTTATCCATGGTGCGCGATGAATTTGCACATTACCGGCTGGAGGTTTCCGGCCTCGTGCAAAAGAAGTTGAGTCTGGCGATTGCGGACCTCCGCGCGATGCCGAAACAAACTCAAATCACAAAGCACTGTTGCATACAGGGCTGGTCGGGCATCGCAGAGTGGACTGGTGTATCCCTGCATCACATTGTCAATCTCTGCCAACCGCTTCCCTCCGCTCGTTACATTGTCTTCTATGCATTCGACAACAAGTCCACCTCAGAGCCTCATGCACAGGGCCCTGGATACTTCTACGGAACAATTCGTGTCGATCTGGCCGACGATCCGCAAACGATGCTCGCATACGAGATGAACGGCAAGCGACTGCCTGTCCTGCATGGAGCGCCGCTTCGCCTTAGGGTGGAAACTCAACTCGGTTTCACGATGGTCAAGTACATCCGTGCAATTGAATTTGTCGAGGACTACGAGAACATCGGCCAGGGCCAGGGCGGATGGCGTGAAGACTACCAATATTTCAGCCAGGAAGCCGGGATCTGATGGCCGCGTTGCTCACTAAACGGACAATTGGGCATACCACGCGCACATGGGAAGTCTTTCTCGATTTGTTGTGAGCATGCGGCGCGGAGCGCGTCATTGATGTGCGCGGTTCGACCAGGAAACCCTGCGCAAAAAGCGACGCGGGGCAAGGATCGGCGACGTACATTTACGGAAGCTGGGAGGCTTTGCGCCATGCACGGCGCAATTCTATTAACATGGGATGGCGTCATGTGTCATTTCGTGGCTTTACCGATTACATGCAGACTTCGGAATTCAATCCAGGTATGCAGAGGCTGATCCAGCTGACCCATCAAAAGCGGGCGCGCTGCTGCGAAGCGGTGCCTTGGCGCTGGCATCGCTCCCTCATCGCGGATGCGCTAACGTTACAAGGCCAGATCGAGGACATCATGAGCAAGACTCGTTCCCACACGTACTCGAGGATTTCCTTCGGGCGTGTCCGCAACAACCACGTCACATATCCCATTAACAATGCGAGCCGCCAATAGAGGTGTATTTATGGAACACAAGACATTCAAAGACGTTGAGCGATTTTCAAAAGAAACATATGTTCACGTTCCTCTATTCAACAGCGAACGAATCAAGGTCCTGCTCTTATGCCTGTCGGGTGGCTTGACTGTCCCCCCGCATTCGCATCCGGGGTTCGACGTCACGCTGCAGCCACTGAAGGGGAAAGCGATACTTCCAATGGATGGAGCGAGAGAAATCACCCTCATTCCGGGTGAAATACTCTTTGTGGATGGGGCCACTTCGTTCAATCCGAGCAATCCATTTGATGAAGATTTCGAGATGCTCATTCACCTCGTACGACGATAGAAGTTTGAACTGAGGCATCTAACCGGCGACCGTCGACCCGGGCGTTCGGACACGCCGTATGTTCACGCGCTGATCTCTTCTCTCCGCTACACAACAACCGAGGGTGTGCCTGGAGTCTCGGATGTTCTTCGTTGCCGCTGGCCGGTGGTAATTCGGATCGTGTGGATTTTACGGTCGTCTTCCAGCGGGATTTCCTGCCTGGAACCTTCACCGTTATTTTGCACCTCGATCCGATATTCCGTTCGACCATAACGGAAGGTGATGACGTAACCGGGCCAATCCTCAGGTATGGCGGGCTCAATTGAAAGACGATTGCCACGCAGCTTGAAGCCCAACACTTCCTCCAGCCATACCCGATACATCCAACCGGCTGAGCCTGTGTACCACGTCCATCCTCCGCGACCCGGCTGGCTTTCCAGGGAGTACACATCGGCAGCTACCACGTAAGGCTCGGTTCGATAGACGGCGCAATCCTCCGGCGTATGGGCATGCTCGATCGGATTCAGCATCTGCAGCACGTCCACGGCCCGACGGCCCTCCCCCATTCGAGCAAGGGCCATCGCGACCCATAACGCGGCGTGCGTATACTGTCCGCCGTTTTCGCGTACGCCGGGCGGATACCCCATGATGTAGCCGGGGTGCGGCTTTGAATGGTCGAACGGAGGAGTGAAAAGCAGCACGAGCTTCTCCTTCATCCGGATCAAATATTCTTCGACGGAGCCCATGGCCTGTATTACACGACTGGCATCACCGGCGCCGCTGATGACCGACCATGACTGGGGCAGCGAATCGATGCGGGCTTCCTCATTCTGACGTGAACCGAGGGGCGTCCCGTCATCGAAGTATCCGCGCCGGTACCACTCGCCATCCCAGCTTGTTTCTTCAATACGGACGCTCATGCTGCGAGCGCGTTCCCGATAGTTGCCAGCCAACTGCTGTTCGCCCCGGCGATCGCACAGGCCGGAGAATCTCTGCCACACATCCACCAGAAACCAGGCCAGCCAGACACTCTCGCCTTTGCCTTCATCACCGACGTGGTTCATCCCGTCGTTCCAGTCGCCCGTTCCGATCAGAGGCAAGCCGTGCGGGCCGTGGGTTGTGCCCTTGTCGATCGCACGCCGGCAGTGTTCGAACAAAGTTGCGTTTTCATCCGAAACCATCGGACTGAAGAAAGCTTCGAGCTCACCATCCTTCAACTGCGGCCCATCGAGAAAAGTTGCGGTGACATTCAGGATATCCATGTCGCCGGTGATCTCCACATATTGGCACGTCGCGTACGGCAGCCACAGCAGATCGTCCGAACATCGCGTGCGGACGCCCTCACCCGAAGGCAAATGCCACCAATGCTGCACGTCGCCTTCGATGAACTGGCGCGATGCGGCCCGCAGGATCATCTCGCGTGTAATGGCCGGCGCAGAATAGATAAGCGCCAGCGAATCCTGCAGCTGGTCGCGGAAGCCAAACGCGCCGCTCGATTGATACAAAGCGGATCTCCCCCAGATCCGGCAACTCAGCGCCTGATAGAGAAGCCAGCGATTCATCATCAGATCGACGGACAGCACCGGTGTCTGGACCTGCACTGTGGTCAGGAGGCGATCCCACCATTCGCGAGTCGCCGCAATCGCCGCCTCGACGGCGGCGGGATCCCGGTAACGGTTGACCAGCAGCCGCGCGTGATCCGCATCATCCGCCTGCCCAAGCATGAGGATGATCGTTTTCTCCTGCCCCGGACCGATCTCGAATTTCGTCTGCAACGCTCCGCACGGGTCCAGGCCGACACCTGTTCGATTTGAAAGCGACACTCGCCGCAGCGCCGCTGGAGCTTCGGGCGAACCATTGCGGCCCAGGAATTCCGTGCGGTCGCTTGTGTAGGAAATGGCGTCCGGGGCAATCGCGGCGAACGCGATCCTCCGGCCATAATCGCGATGATAGGGATTGCGTGCAAATAAAGCCTTCGAAGTCGTATCCCAGGCGCAGGCAACATGCATCTGCGTAGACTCGCGATTTGTACCGAGTACGAACTCCGAATAGGTCGTGACAGACAACCGCCGCGACCGCGAAGATCTGTTCCTGATCCGCAATCGCTGGATGCGAATGGGATCTTCTTTGTCGGCCTGAACGGGAACGAATGTCAGGAGTGTCTGTTCCAGCGCATGACTGTTGTGCTCGAATTCGGTGTATCCCTGACCGTGACGCGCCCGATACGCATCGAGCTCTCGCACGGGCAATGGTGTGGGAGTCCAAAAGGTGCCGCTCTCTTCGTCGCGAATATAAACAGCTTCCGAGGCTGTGTCCGAAACCGGATCGTTGTTCCATGACGTCAGGCGATTCGATTGGCTGTTCCCATACCAACTGCAGCCTGAACCGGACTCACTCACGAGAGATCCGAACGACGGATTTGCCATCACATTGATCCATGGCAAAGGGCTGACGGAATTCGGTCCGAGATAAATGGCGTACTCTCGGCCGTCGGCTGTAAATCCACCGAAGCCGTTAAAGTACGGAAGCTGGAGAAACGGCAATGGCGCCGAAGGCTGCTCGTCGAATCGCCGGACCGGGAGCAATGGCGGCAAAGGAGTTCCCTCCCCGGTACTAAACTGTGTGGAAAGCGGTCCGCGAATCGTGCCCAGTGTGGCCTGGGCAACGGTGAGGATCAAATTGAGATCGTCTTCAGGGATTTGATCGGCTCTGCGGAGGAATACGCCTCCCGGCTGATCCGTTCCCGTATGCAGGGAATGCGCCTCCACCAGGCGCATCAACTGGATGTGAAGTGGTTGCTCATAGCTGGCCGGCTCGCGATTCAGAATGACGAGGTCGGCCTTGAGTCCGCGCAATCGCCAGTACGTGTGAGCGATCAACACCTCACGGGCCAACACCAGCCCCTGCGAGTCGGTAACCGAGACGGCGGCAATCGGCAAATCTCCCGAGATGCCATACGCCCACAGCCTCGATTGTCCAAGAACATTGCGTCGCAGACGTTCCACCGGCGCCCGAAACTGGTTGTTCGGATACAGCAGATGACTGGCGAGTTCGTCAAAGCGGAACGACTCGTCGCCATGAACATCGAGGTATCGATACTCGAGTTGCGCGTGCGACCACGATAGCTCAAAGGTTCGGTTGCAGATACCCGGGTCGCGATACTTCTCAATCAGCCGCATGAGTTCATCGCGCGACTCCGCAGCGGCAGTAATAAATGTAATCTGAGTCTGCCGCCGCGGTTCAAGAGAGAGGCGTCGTTTGATCGCGAATACAGGATCCAGAACATAGCCTGCGGTTCGTTCCGTGACCATCGCCGGGTTCCCCCAATTGCGTCCCCGTCCCAGAAAGCGCGCACGATCCGTTTCAAAATCGAAAGGTTCATCGGTTGCGGGGCTTTCAATAATGAACTGCGCCACCCAGACCGGATTCTCGTCCGCAGAACGGAGACGACGCCACGCAAGCAGGGCGTTCAGTTCGGGGAGCGCCTCGGTTTGGATGAAAAGTTTGCTGAATGCCGGGTGCGCTCGATCCGCGTCGTGGGGAGCCAGGCTCAATTCGGCCGCGCTGATCAATTCCAGTTTACGCGTACGCAAACCATGGTTGGTCAGCGTCACGCGCCGAATTTCCACATCGTCTTCCGGAGACACCGTCACTTCGACAAGAGACTCGATCCGTCGCCGGCGCCGCCGGAATTCGGCACGGTCTGCGCTGAAGATGGCGGTGTAGGCGGGATCTTTCACATTCAACGGTTGATGGGTTACCGACCAGACCTGATTGCCCTCTTCCTCGCGCAGATAGAAAAACATCCCCCAATTGTCGCGAGTCGAATCCGCGCGCCAGCGCGTGATTTCGAAGTCGCGCCAACGGCTGTAGCCTGCACCCGAATTGGTAATCATCATTGAATACCGGCCGTTGCCGAGAAGATGAACGCGCGGAATCCGGGTGTCTTCATCGAGCACTCGGTACGGAGTCGCGGAAGGCTCCGAAAGCGGACGAATCGCAACATGATCGGATGGAAGGTGAACCAGCATCGAAGGCTGAGGCGGTATTCTCTCAAACAACAACGGCTCGACAGCCTTGATCCGACGATCGGAATGAAAGCGCTGACGCATGATGCCGCTGTTGAGCACATTGTTTATCGCCATCAGGCTCATACCCTGATGATGACTCATGTAGGTATAGACGATGACTCCGCTGCCACCCTGGCGTTCCTGCTGGCGGGAGTAATCCAGCGACTCGTAGAATCCCCTGCGTCCGTACATGCCAGCCTGCTCCAGACGCTTGAGATTCCGGATCGATTCCTCTGGCTCGACCAGCAAGGCCAGAGCTGTGGCGTAAGGCGCCACAACCAGGTCGTCCTCCAACCCACGTTTCAAGCCCAGCGAAGGAACACCGAACGCCCGGTATTGATAGATCTTGTGAATATCCAGAGCGCCGTATGCGGATTCGGAGATTCCCCATGGGATTCCCCGCTCCTCGGCATATTCCATCTGGCATTTCACCGCTGCGGCGCAGGCGTTCTCGAGCAGGGAGTTCCGGAAGCTGCGCGTGAAAAGAAGCGGCATCAGGTACTCAAACATCGTGCCGCTCCAGGAAAGCAGCACCTGTCCGCTCGATGACGTGTACGGTCGTCCCAGTGCCAGCCAGTGATTCACCGGGACATCACCTTTCGCGATGGCTACCAGACTGGTCAGCCGCGCTTCGCTTGCGAGTAAATCGTAATGGGCTGAAAAGTTCACCGGCGCTCCCACCTGATATCCAATTGCGAAGAGGCGCCGATCGGCATCATAGAGAAATTGCATATCCATGGCCGAGGCAAGGTCTTCGCTCATCTGAGCGAGGCGTCTGGCACGAGCAAGCAAGGCATCCGACGCTTCGCGTGCCTTCTCAATCTCCGTTCTCAGGTCGGCCAGCCAGGATCGGAGATGTGCCGGAAGTCGGTCCTCCCTCCCGCCGCTTGGAAAGATGCCGGGAAGAACGCCCGTTTCTCCAAGAGGCAGATCGCCGCAGGGAGGGAGTTCCCGAAGCAGCCGCTGGCGCTCTGTTATGGCATCTTCTCCCAACGGACGAAGGAACTCGTCTGGAGGAGACGACAAAACATCCGCCCATCGAAGGTAACGATCGAAGTACCGGATCCAGGACTGTACCTGCTCCTCCAGACGAGTGAACCAGTAGGTTCGTTCCTCGATCTCCGATACGGTCCAGCGTAACGACTCCGTCAGCTTCCGTGCGGGTTCAGCAGCCAGCCGGATCCGGTCCATCACTTCAATGCCGGATGATTTTTCGTGGAACAACACCCCAAGCGTCTCCAAAGGAATGGCGGTCGTGCGATCCGGTGGAAAGCGTTCGATAACGACGGCGAGGGTATCGGCTAACCCGCGAAGCGCACGTCCTTCCAATTGCGGCTGTCGTTCTATCTCCTCACAGGCCTGCTCCAGCACCCACAGACTGGCGATAAGGTTTCCACTGTCGACAGTCGATACATATGGAGGCCGCAGGGGGTCGAGAGTCCGAGTGTTGTACCAATTGAGAAGATGGCCCTCGCACCGCTCCAGCTTCTGGAGTGTCTCTATCGTGGCCGAACATCGGTCAACCATCTGTTCCGGAGTCAGATATCCAAGATCGCGTGCGGACACTGCGGACATCAGCCACATCCCAATGTTGGTAGGCGACGTGCGCTCGGCGATTTCGATGCGCAATGCTTCCTGAGAATTGTCTGGTGGAAGCCAGTTGTGCTCCGGTCCTACCAGGTCATCGAAGTATCGCCATGTCTCTCGTCCGATCCGCCGGAGATAGCGCTGATCCTCATTTTCGATCCGTTCCAGCTTGCGCACGGAGCGCCGCTGCCAGCCTATCCAGTACTGAACCGCCGGCGCGGCGACCCAGAGCAGGAGATAGGGCGAATATGCCGGAGAGAAATGGCCGCGGAAATCCAGAGCCAGCATGAATACGGCCGCGAGCCCGGAGATGAAGAAGAACTGCGCCCGGAAAGCATCCACGTGTGTCGCCGCCGCCAGATGCGACATCTCCGCGGTCTGCCACTCCAGCAGGTGCCGCCGGCTGACTCTCAACCGATAGCAGATCCGGACGATGGCATCCAATGCCAGGTACGCCTGATGCGGCATAAAGGCGGCCATCACGACAGCTCGATTTAGATCGCTGTTCACTTCGTGCAAAGCACGGACATCTCCACGCCATCGCTGAACCAATCGCTGCAGTAGCTGAACGGAAAGGGGCACCAGAAGAATTAGCGCTACCAGAGAGCTCGCAACGCCGGAGCCCGCATTGAAGCTCCAGCTGCAGACCAGAAGCACCATGGCTCCCGGGGAAAGCAGACTCCGTCGAAGATTGTCGAAAATCTTCCAGCGATTGATCAACGTGAGTGGATTCGGCAAACGCTCGGATTTCGCCGCGCCCGGAACTCCGCCGAACATCCAGGAAGCGATCTGCCAATCGCCGCGCACCCAGCGGTGCTGCCGCTTGCTGTAGCTCACATAGTCGTAAGGAAACTGTTCGAACAGTTCCACGTCCGTCGCCAATCCGACACCGACGTGGACTCCTTCGATAAGATCGTGACTGAGCAGCCGCTGCTCCGGGAAACGATGCGAGAGTATTTTGTGGAAGGCCCGAACGTCATAAATACCCTTGCCGTGATAGATCGCCTCTCCGAAGACATCCTGGTAGAGGTCCGAAACCACATGGGAGTACGGATCACTCCCGCGTGCGTCCGTGAACAGCCTGGAAAAGCGCGTTGCAGTTGCCGAAGGGAGAGTGATACTGACACGCGGTTGAATAATGGTGTAGCCGCGGGAGCGGTTTCGCTGATCTTTCGTGAGCTCCACCCTGTTCAGTGGATGAGAAATCGTTTCGATGAGTCTTCGGGCGCTGCCGTGTGGAAGTTGTGTGTCGGCGTCGAGCGTGATTACAAAAGAAATGTCCGTGGGTGCCATTCCCGCGTGCACAAACAACTCGCAGTCTTCCCCGTTCAGGTAACGGTTGAGTTGCTCCAGCTTCCCGCGCTTGCGTTCCCATCCGATCCAGCGGCGCTCGGTTTCGCACCACGTCCTCGAACGATGAAGGAGGCTGAAGGTGCCGGCACCGTGGAGTGCGTTGAGCTGCACAATTCCCTTTATCGCCAACCCAAGCAGATAATCGTCCTCCGGCATCTCACATTCTTCTGCGTCGGTGTAGTCCGCCAACAGCGCAAAATGCAGGTTCGGCGCGGAATTGGCCAGATAACGCACTTCGAGTTTGTCGATCTCGCCGAGAATCGAGTCTTCTGTCAGGAGCATCATGGGGACGACGACAAGCGTGCGGCAGTCTTCGGGTATGCCCAGATCGAAGGACATTTTCGGCAGTGTGCGTGGAGGGACAAACCAGGTCAGCCAGGTCTGGACCAGATAAAGTGCAAGTTCGCTGGACGGCAGAAGCGCGAGTGTTCCCAGAAGCAGGAGTATTGACGGTGAACTGACTCCCATCGAGTGCGTCACAAGCAGGAAAGTACTCACAATTCCTGTTGTGAGTGTGGCGAGCCCACCGAGATACGTCAGGACTGGATGCCGATACAGGAATCGCAACCGCCGCTCGCGCCACAGAAGCCGCCGTCCCAGGCGCCTTTCGAGCTCCGCCAGCCCGTCATCCAGAAGGTAGAATGCGACACATCCTTCACGGCTTCCCTGCTTCCCGGTCTGCGCCAACTCAACAGCAAGGCGCGCCACGCTCCACTCCGTAGACTTCGAGTGGCGGGCTGTTTCCTCAACAATGCGGCGGCATCGATCACGGGTGGCAAAATCGCTGTGGGCATGGATGCCGGATGGATCTTCACGGAGGATTGCCTCCAGCTGGCTCACTGCCTCCACGATCTTTGGATATTGCAGCTCGGAGAGTTGCCGCAAACTTCCGATTGCCGTCGAGATGAACAACAAATCATTTGCTTCTTCGGCGTGCTCGCGCAGGTTAATGTCGGCCAGGCGAAACCCCGTTTTCGCCTCGATCCATTTCTGAATCGGAGCCAGCGACAGCTCTTCCTTATGCAGTTGCTCGCCGAGACGCGCAATGAAATGCGGTGTCAGTTCATTGCCGTCGCGATCCAGCTCCGTGATGATTTTCTCGAACTGTTCGGGACCACGCTGTGCCGCGTTCAGAAGGCGGTTCGCCCAGAAATCCGCCATTTCCTTTTGGTGTTGCCGCCGGCTCGCCAGCTCCGACAAACGCTGAAGACTTTGCAGGAGCACCAGGCGCAGCATCAACGGGAACACCCACAGCTCGGCAATGGTCAATGGAGCTTTCTGCTGATAGGCATTGAGATAACTGACGATACTCTCGGCGGCTACCCGGTGTCCGGTGCGGGAAATCAAATCAGCGGCGATATGGTAAATACGAAATCGCACGGAAGAACTTGTGTCTGCAATCCGGGGAAGGATCCTGACGTGATTGTCGGGCAGATTGTGCCGGATCTCGGCAATGTGAGAGCGGATCAGGTAAGTATTGTCCAGCAGCCACTCGGCAGCGTGAGCGATACCGTAGTCCAGACGCGCCGCTTCACCAAGATCGGCTCGCGCACTCTCGATTGCAACTTCGCACTCTCGAAGGATGGGCAGCAGCGGCCGCGATGTCGTGGATCCATTCAGCTGGTGTGAAGCGGCCAGTTCGATCGCGCAATCCGGCAAGGTGGCCAGCGTTACAGGATCGCGCAGTGTTTCATCGGGCTGCCGGGAAGAACGCAATCGCAACCCGGGACGAATCGCGAATACCGACGGATGAGAGATACGCCTCAAGACTTCGATGACAGGCGGAGTGTCGACTTCCGAGGCCTGGACGACGACAAGACTCTCTCCAGGAAGAAGGAAGCGGCCATAGTAGCGCAGCAGTTTCTTTTGGAGCCCCAACCCCAGCCAGAGCGTGCCAAACCATGTGACCAGAAAACCGCACGACGCCAGGAGGACTTGCTGCCATCCTTCTTCCCGCAGAACTCTGCCCAGGAGAACCAGGACGACCGCCATCGCGCCAGCGAGTGCCGTCCGGTGGTAAGGCGAAAGTCCGGCATACAGGAAGTTGAGAACACCATCATCCGCACACTGAACTACGCCAGATCGGCGAAAGTGATTCTTCCGGATCTCGTGAAGGGCTTCTTCGGCATGTTCCACACTGCCGTAAAACCCCAGCACCAATCTCGAGACACCGGGCTTGATTGCCGGGGGGTTGACTGAAGGCACATGTGCATAATCCCACTAATCCATACTCAATCCAACCCTTGACGTTCGCAGCGACGAACAGGATCCGTTCCAGATGTTTGTGGTCGATGTGGTCGCGGTTGCATTCAGCGAAGAGGTGTTTCGTCTGAATATGCTCCTGGATGAAGAGACCAATCGAGTGAAGGCTCGCAAGAAGTACGCGGAAAAGGTCCGCGCAAAGAGGCAGTGGGCTTACGAGAATGTTGGCTTGTGGCGCTCCTCTTGATCGACGGGTACAGGTCCTTTGGATGCTGCCTACAGTTTTATACTTCCGGAAGAAACGGCCAGAAGACGATAGCCCACGCATCCTCGTGGTATCGATCGTCGTTTTCCTGTTGGATCCCGCGATCTGGTTCTTCGCAATGTAAGGTCCGCGAAGTTAATCGAGCTGTGGATGCCAGGTGGGATGAGAATCGCGGACATCTACGAAGTCTTCCGTCGTGGAAAGACTTCGTATTTTCCTCATGCTCTTGACACTTTTGAATTTTCCTCACCATTCGTTCGGACGAAATCCCTTGCAATGTCCATATGGTTCTTCAATACTCTGCGCCAAATATCGTAGTCTTCAAATTTTTCAAGTACTGAGCGGCGTGGCAGACCGCCCAAGCTGGGCGCCTGTGCCGAAGCGGCAGCGAAGAATGTCGGGGATTCAGACGCACCGCATGGAGTGAGGAGGGTTAGATGACGAAAAGAAATCTGGTTCTTACAGCGCTGCTCCTGGTTTTGTTTGCAGGCAACGCACTGGCGCAAGGAGGCAACGCACAGCTCGGGGGGATCGTTCAAGATCCAGGCAAAGCCTTGATTCCGGGTGTGACCGTCACGGCGATCAACGTGGACACGAACGTGACTACCACGACCCTGACCAATGAGGCGGGCGCTTACAATTTTCCGTCGCTCTTGCCGGGAACCTACAAGGTTTCCGCCGAACTGACGGGCTTCAAGAAGGGCGTCTACGAAAATTTCAAGTTAGCTTACGCATCACAGTCGCGCCTGGACTTCTCGCTGACTATCGGTACGACAGCGCAGACCGTGGAAGTCACCGCATCGGCGGCGACCGCGCTCCGCGAATCGTCCGCGTCGGTGGGCGACGTCCTAACGACTGAGAGGATCGGCACGCTTCCCATGGTAGGAAATAATGTGCTCTCACTGTTGGAGACTCTGCCGGGCCTTCGGTTAAGTCCCACGGGTGACGCCGGGAATACGATTGGCGGTCTGACCATGGATGCCATCAACGTTACGCGTGATGGACTCAGCATCAATGACACCCGTTATTCCAGCACGACGTATGGAACCAATACGTTCACCTCAACCACGTTGCTTCCGGATCTGGTCGGTGAAATTCGCCTGATCATTGCCCCAGTCGATGCCGAACTCGGCCGGGGCAACTCCCAGGTCCAGATCATGACCCGCTCTGGAACCAACAAGTACACCGGCGCCGCTTCCTGGAATATCCAGAACACCGCGCTGAACGCAAATACATGGACCAATAACCACACGATTGTGAATGGGCAGCCGACCCCGCTGAGCTGGAATAACAACAACCAGTACACGGTCAGTTTCGGCGGCCCCGTTTCGATTCCAGGCGTGTATAACGGCAAGAACAAGACGTTCTTCTACGCGCTGTGGAATCAGAACATTCACGACACTCGCGCGAACGTGACATCGAACGTGCTCACCCCAACGGCCCGCCTGGGAATCTTCCGTTACTTTACCGGGTGGAATCCGATCGGGTGGAATACAACCAGCACCGGCGTGGTCAATCCGACGTTCCCGTTGTCCGCTACGGCACAGGCCCAGGCCACCGCGGTTTCTGTGGATGTGAACGGCAATCCGGTGGCTCCGAAGTTCAATTACGATGGGTCTCCATACACGGGGCATCTGGTCTGCTTCAGCGTGTTCGGCAACCAGCGCCTGGACAACGCGGGCGCAATGGTTCCATTCACCCCCGGGGAT